>Ga0316204_10000108_pt1 | contig 341831 bp, 301 predicted proteins | sample 6monrhotite_MG_2_FD_205661 | JGI IMG/M metagenome (GOLD analysis project Ga0316204, IMG submission 205661) | Microbial mat bacterial communities from mineral coupon in-situ incubated in ocean water Damariscotta River, Maine, United States -... | ecosystem: Environmental > Aquatic > Marine >... | reverse complement strand
TAATATTGTGAAATCAAATACCACCAAAAAAGCCAGCATGAAACGCAAACTAAAAATGGCAGCATTAGATGATGATTTTAGAGCTGAGTTATTGATTGGGCAGGATTATTAAAATGCTCTTGCCCTAGTCTCCCTCCTATACCTGGGTATTTTTTCGGAATACTAAATTGTTTTATAATAATGTTTACTGCTTTCATCGTTACAGTAGCTAATAAAAATTCGTAAAGCTGATTCTAAATACTTCTAACAACTACTGACAAGCAGCCAATGACCCCACCAAATACGCCGCCCCAGACGACCAGCCACCCTAAATGTTTTTTGATCATCTCCTGAACAATCGTTTTGACCATTTTAGGGGTTAGTTCCTCAAGACGCTTTTCGATGATTGCCCCGACTTTTTCGCGAATATCATCGGTAATATTGGGTTGTTGCATTTCTTTTTGCAATACTTGATGAAAGTCTGGCGAGGTGGTCATTTCGATTAAATAGTCTTTCATATTGGTCACAAATGGTTCCTTTAGTGGATCGAGTGCTTCTTCTCCTCCAAACATGCCTAACATACCGCCGAATGAAGACTGCATGATCACAGCCTTAAGCTTGTCGAAAGCTGGTGCTAAATCAACTTGCTCGATAACTGGCGTTAAAACTAACTCAACTTCATGACTGCCGGAATCAGCCATAAAACGATCGAGATTCTCTTGACTAAAAAACTGCTCCATCATCATTGTTCGGATCGCTGCTTTAAAATCCTCAAAACGAGCAGGGATCACTCCTGAGCCATATAACCCCGGTACCTTTTCAAAAAGCATATGCACAGCAAGCCAATTAGTGATAGCACCAGAAAATGCAAAAAGACCAATAGTAAAGGCTAGATTACTCGCCATAAAATGACCTAAAATGATCAGTAAGATCGCCAGCGAGTTTGTAATGAGACTTTTATTCATAAAATAAGCTGCTTTAATTAATTATTTTGAGACTAGGCTGATAATTTGTATGGATTTTACCAATATTGAAGTTAAATTCATAACCTCAATTGGACAAGTTTCCGCTGAGCAATGGAATTCAGTCATAGATACTGATTATCCCTTTATCCAGCACGAATTCTTAGCGGCGCTTGAATCGGCTGGTTGCGTGAGTGCTAGGACAGGTTGGCAACCTCAACACCTCCTAGTCTTTGGACAAGAAACTTTGTTAGCAGTTATGCCACTTTATATAAAATCTCATAGTTATGGTGAATATGTTTTCGATTTTCAGTGGGCGAATGCGTTTCATCAATCCGGTTTTGAGTATTATCCCAAATTATTAACGGCAATCCCTTTTACACCTTGTGCGGGGGCGAGATTATGTATTGGCAATGGTGTTTCTGCTGAAATTAAGTCAGTTTTAGTTGATAAAGTGATCCAGCATGCCAAACAGCTAGGGATGTCATCGTGGCATTTGTTGTTTCCAGAAAAAAATCAGATCTCTGAAAATGAAAATCCAGATTTTATGCGCAGGTTAAGTATGCAATATCATTGGTACAATAAAAACTATCTATCCTTTGAGGGGTATCTTGGGCGTTGCAAAATGAAACAACGTAAAAATATAAAGCGAGAAAGAAGAAAGATCACTGATGCTGGAGTAGAATTAGATGTTGTTGAAGGGAAGGATATTAATCAAGCCCTTTGGCAGCAGTTTTTTTATTTTTATCAACGAACCTATACCAAACGGAGTGGTAATACTGGCTACCTTACTCGACCGTTTTTTGATCAAATCGGTGAAACTATGCCAGATAAAATTATGATGATTGTCGCCAAATTTAATGAGAAAGTGATTGCGACGTCGCTATTTTTTAAGGATGACAGCAATCTTTATGGGCGATATTGGGGAGCTGAATCGGAATATGACTTTCTTCATTTTGAAGCCTGTTATTATCAAGGGATTGATTATTGTATTCAAAATAAATTAGAACATTTTGATGCCGGAGCGCAAGGCGAACATAAAATTCAGCGGGGCTTTGAGCCGATAGAAACTTATTCTTATCACTGGATAAATGATGAGCGATTTGCACAAGCTATCCAGAAGTTTGTAGTTGAAGAAGCTCATTATGTTAAGCAGGGGATTGATGAGTTATCAAAAAAATTACCTTTTAAAGCAATTGAGAAAAGTTAAGTTTGCTAACTAACAACTAGTCGGTTATTTTTTGCTTAAACTCACATAAATCTTCAATTAGGCATGAACCACAACGTGGCTTTCTCGCGACACAAGTATACCGACCATGCAAAATTAACCAATGATGGGCATCCATCATAAATTCTTCAGGAATAAATTTAACCAATCGTTTTTCGACTTCAACGACATCTTTTCCTTTGGCGATCCCCGTTCGATTTGAAACGCGAAATATATGAGTATCCACTGCCATAGTCGGTTGTCCAAATGCAGTATTAAGAACCACATTGGCTGTTTTTCGACCAACTCCTGGCAGTGCTTCCAGTGCTTCTCTGGTTTCTGGAACAGTTGAATTATGCTCTTCGACTAAAATTTTGCAGGTTTTGATCACGTTATTGGCTTTTGAGTTAAATAGCCCGATGGTCTTAATATATTCTTTTAGTCCCTCTACGCCTAGCGCGTAAATTTTTTCAGGGGTATTGGCTACAGGGTAAAGTTTTTTGGTGGCTTTATTAACTCCCACATCGGTTGCTTGTGCCGATAGAATAACCGCGATCAAAAGCTCAAAAGGAGAAGAGTATTCTAATTCTGTAGTTGGGTTAGGATTTTCCTGGCGCAGCTTTTCGAATATTTTCTGGCGTTTTAGCTTATTCATATGGTTTGGTTACTAGTCGTTTAATGGTAGGTGTTTTTTCGATTATAATTCTCTCTATCCCAGATCCTTTCTCGCTAAGGAAGAAGGGAATAAGAGTGAATTATAAAGCAGATTGTATTTGTTAGCTAATCGATAAGTTGATAGCATAGCGGCTCTCAGTGTAACTGTATCGGCACGATATTAGCCAAATAAATAAACGATTAAATAATGAATTCGATTTTTAAAGTATTATCCAGCGAACAGTGGGAAGAAGCGAAAATTACCGGGTTGATCCCTCGGCGCAGTGCCGATATTGAGCATGACTGCGTTCATGTCAATGAATTTCAGGATTTAACCACAATTTGCACGCGGTTTTTTAAGCCTGGTGAATCACCAATTGCTTTGGAATTCGCGCCAGATTCGTATCAAGATATTCAATGGCATGAGCCGACAAAAGAGAAACCGTGGAGAGAAGGGCGGGTAAAAGTTGAGCACTTGCTTGCTGACTTAGTGTTAAATATTTATAGTTTTGAGCATAGACAAACCGATGTTGGAATTGTTTATCAGTTATTAGGAGAAGAATAAGTGAGTAGTTCTATTAGCGTTAATAGTCAGTTCGATGGCGGTAATATTCACTGCATTGAAGCGCAAAATCACAATGACATTCAGCTCGAAATCAATAAGGACAATCAAAGCGATTTTTATCAATGGTTTTATTTTCGGGCGAGTGGTGTTTTGCAGCAAGATTGTCAATTTAAGATCGGCAATGCGGGAGGAGCCGCCTATACGGATGGGTGGGATGGTTACGATGCAGTGGCATCCTATGATCGAAACTATTGGTTTAGAGTGCCAACGGAATACGTTAATGGAATATTGACTATTCAGCACCGACCGCAACATGATTCGGTTTATTACGCTTATTTTGCGCCTTATTCGATGGAGCGACATGCTGATTTAATAGCTAGTTTACTCGACCATCCATTAGTCAATCTAAATGTATTAGGGCAAACATTAGATGGTCAAGATATCGATCAATTGATCATTGGCGAGCCGTCTGATGACAAGAAAAAAATCTGGATACATGGAAGGCAACACCCCGGTGAAACCCAAGCTTCATGGTGGGCTGAAGGTTTTTTGTACCGGTTGCTCGATGACAGTGATGCAATTGCCAATTCATTGCTCAAAAACGCGGTATTTTATGTCACGCCGAATATGAATCCCGATGGAAGCAAACGAGGACACTTAAGAACCAATGCGGTTGGTGCGAACTTAAATCGAGAGTGGTTAAATCCGAGCATGGAACGAAGTCCGGAAGTTTATTTAACCTTGCAGGAAATGAATAAAGTAGGCGTTGATTTTAATTTAGATGTGCATGGTGATGAAGGGCTTCCTTATAATTTTATTGCCGGAGCTGAGGGTGTTAAACGTTGGAATGATAATCTTGCTGAGCAACAATTAGCATTTTGTGAACGTCTTAAACAAGTTAATCCTGATTTTCAGACGGAAATTGGTTATCCAATCGATGAGCCAAATACCGCCGATATGTCGATCTGTACCAACTATATGACTGAAGAATTTGGTTGTCTATCCATGACTCTTGAAATGCCATTTAAAGATACAGTTAAAACGCCGCATGCTGAGCAAGGTTGGTCGCCAGAGCGATGTATGAATCTTGGTGCTTCTTGTTTGGATGCTATTGATGCGGTGATTGATAAGTTGTAAAGGGAATAGGTTTGTGTGGTTACCACTTATTCCTTTTGTAAAAACTCATTGATTGCATCGAAGCCCTCAACCGTATCAAACAATGCTCCGTGGTGGGCATTTTCTATTTCTATTACTTCGAAGTCGGCGCAATCGTTACAAAGGTTTAGGCTGTCGACGAAGGTAGGAAAAACATTCAACTGGATAGGGCTATCCAGTAAACCTTGAACAAAAAGCATTTTCGATTTTTGACCTGAGGTAAAATTTAGTAAAGAGCGTTGGTGATATGCGTCGGGGTTTTCAGTTGTGGTTCCATGCAACGCTTTTATCGCTCCGCAAACTTGTCCGGGTTGAATATTTCCTTGCTCTTCCAGACCACATCGATAGACTAAATCGATAGGGCCGGGTGCATTGGCGATAATGCCTTCTGTCGCATGTAAAGTATTTAGCCTGGTTGCTAGATAGCCGCCTCTAGAGTGACCGAGTAAATAAATTTTGTTCAGCGTTACTTCTAAATCGATAGCGGCTTGCTCCATTAACCATAAAAGCATGGCTTCCGCCTCACCTATTTCATCGCCTAGCAAAATATCTTCTTCTTTATAGCCGACACTGATGATCACTAAATCATCCCTGAGCAAAATATCTTTGGTTCTTTCTAAGAACATTTCCGCAGCATCAATGCTTTGCTCATTATCGAGGGTAGTGCCGTGGAAAATAAGTAGAGCATCATAAGAACCAGGTTTTGAAGGTATATCCACGAAAACCGTTGAAGAGTATCCAAAATAACTCACGTTTAATCGATTGGAATCTTCAACAGGTGCCATATTAATTGGTTCTAACGAAGAGCCTCCGCCGCCACACGCCATAATAAAACAACAAAAAATACTCGTACTCAAGTTGAGTAAATTCTTTTTCATAATAAGATGACTCGCCGATGATTAGGTTCTTTCCCAGATTATATTAGACTAAACAAGAAGTAATCTTTTCGCGCGGTAAAGGTTGTGTAAAGATATGTAAATCGCGTGGATCTGGTGAATGAATTGACCAGAAAATATCCGGGATAGGAGAATCAATCGAAGTATTGCCACTCTTAAGAATGGCAATTTCTTCAGATTAGTCGTTTGACCATTTTATTTGAAACTCAATTTCTTCTTCTGAATCACCGCGTTCGTGCTCAATATTGTAAGTCGCGCGAACAGGAACGTAAATTCTTTCACCAGCGATTTGGATTTCGAACTTCTCACCAGTTTCCAAAGAATCAGCCAAGCGCCTTAACTTAGATACAAACTCTGAAGTTGTGTAAGTTTTTTCTATATCTCTGTCTTCTTTTGTACTCATTTTTAGCTCCTATTTCATCGTGAAGTTTAACGTAATAACTAGTTTTGGTCTGTTGATTTTATATTATCAAATTAAGAAACATTAAGCATGCTAATCATAATTTACGATTACGGTATTTGGCATATCCAAGATTGCAATTTTGATATTTTTTTCTTTAGTAAACCGTAAATTTGGGGATGCTAGTAGTTTGTTTAGGTCTTTACTTTTTAATTGCCAGGTTACTAAGTCAACAACAGACTGGTAAATCAGATTTTGATTCAAGAATCGCGTTTTTATTCCTGCTTAACAGTCAGTTTCGGTTGAATTTGTATATTTTGAACAACGCAGTACTTAGTATAAATTGTTCCATTCTACATTTAAAGTCGTCCTCTTTGTAATTTAACTAACCCCAAAAAACAATTCTTTCCGTTATAGAGCTTGTCACAGGATGAAGCGATATGTCTGGATATTGCTATAAGAGCGACGTTTGTAACAATTGATTAACACAACAAACTTTTTCAAATGATGTTACGTCTTTGTGTGTATATTCATAATCAACAAAAATGGTGAGGGTTTTATATGGGGTGGCAAAAAATAGTATTGTTGGGGATTTTATTTTTCTGTTTTTCGGTTGTACAAGCAAAAGAACACTATGAAATTCCTCGTGTTGCAAAAGCGCCAGTGATAGACGCGGTGATTAATTTGGATGAATGGGCAAAGGCAACTCAAGTTGATTTAGCGTATGAAACTAATCCAGCAGATAATCTACCTGCTAAGGTTAAAACCACGGCTTACATGATGGAGGATGGCGACTCTATTTATTTTGCGTTTAAAGCCGAAGATCCTAATCCAGAAAATATTCTTGCCTACTTGCGTGATAGAGACGGAATTTTTCAAGATGATTTTGTTGGTGTAATTATCGATACGTTTAATGATGAAAGACGCGGGTTTGAGTTTTTTGTTAATCCACTTGGTGCACAAGGTGATTTAACGAGAGATGATAGCCGTCATAGAGAAGACTCTTCCTGGGATACGGTTTGGGATAGTTTAGGGCAGGTGACTGATGATGGCTATGTGGTTGAGATGTCTATACCATATAGAGCTTTGCGATTTCCTTCGGGGCTAGACAAACAAACTTGGGGGATAAACTTTTTACGAATTTACCCGCGTGAATCTCGCGCTGTTTTTGCTGATAGCCCCTCTGATCGTGATTTAGATTGCACGCTCTGCCAGGTCAATAAAGTCACAGGTATGCCTAATATTGAAGCGGGAAATAATTTAGACATTACGCCTACTTTGACTTCAGTAAAAGCTGAGCAGCGAGATCCTGAAAACGATACGGATTGGGAAGATGTCTCATCGGATACCGAACTTGGTTTGGACGTTCGATGGGCGATGACTGAAAATTGGGTGTTAAATGGAACGATTAATCCGGATTTTTCGCAAGTGGAAGCCGATGCAGGTCAGCTTGATATTAACACCACCTTTTCATTATTTTATCCGGAAGCGCGGCCATTTTTTCTTGATGGCGCTGATTATTTTTCGAGTCGAAATCGTTTAGTGCATACGCGTAATATTGCAGATCCTGATTATGGTGTTAAAGTAACCGGAAAATCTGATGGCAATAGCGCAGGTGTTATCATTGCTAGAGACACTAGTACCAGTTTCTTACTTCCAGGAAGTTTGGGATCTGATATCGCCGTTTTAGAAGGTTTTGAATCAGATGTTCTTATTGCTCGTTATCAAAAAGATGTCGGCGAAAAAAATAATATCGGCGCTTTAGTTACTCAAAGAAGCAATGGTGATTATAAAAACACTGTCACTTCAGCCGATGGAAAATACTATATTACCGACTCTGATAGTTTAGAGTTTCAGTATATGCATTCTGATTCAAATAATCCGCAAGAAGTGCAGGATGACTTTGAACTTGCTCGAACTCAATCAGATGATGCTTTTAGCATTAATTATAATCGACGCAAAGAAAATTACGGTTTGTATGCAGGGTACAATGATTTCGGAAAGGACTTTCGCGCTGATCTCGGCTTTATTAGTAAGGTAAATTATAAAAAATTAGTTTTGGGCGGCAACTATACCTGGTACGGAGAAAAAGATAGCAAGTGGACTCGTTGGGGATTTTTTGGTGATTGGGATAAAACGGAGGATCAAGACGGGCAGCTGTTAGAAGAAGAAGCTGAATTACATTTTAACCTTCGCGGTCCAAAACAGTTCAATACTAATTTTGGTGTGGTCTCTCGAAAGCGATTTTTTGACAATGAATTTTTTGATGAAGATCGATTTATGATGTGGTTTCAGTTTAAGCCATTTTCAAATCTGACAGTCGGTAACTTCCTGTTGCTTGGTGATCAAATTGATTTTTCAAATACCCAATTAGGCGATGTAACTTTATTTGAACCTTATATCAATTGGCAAATTGGAAAACATTTAAACGCAAGAATCAGTGCTACCAGTCAAACTTTAGATGTACCGGGAGGTGAATTATTCTCAGCGGTTTTATATGATGTGCGACTAGCTTATCAATTCAATATTAGAAGTCGATTATCTTTAACACTGCAAACAACGGATATCGATCGTAATCAAGCGCTATATCTATTTGATGAAGTGGATGCAAATACTAAAAATTTAGGGACTCAGTTAATCTATTCCTACAAGATAAATCCTCAATCGCTCATTTATCTTGGTTATTCTGATAGTGCTCGAGATAACGATGATTTAGATTCGCTAGAAAAAACAGACAAAACGGTTTTTGCTAAATTTAGTTATCTGTGGCAGTACTAAAAATTTATAAATATGGGTCTCCGATTAAAACGCTTCAGAGATGACGACTTTTATAAATAACACATCCTGTTATTTCAGGGTCGTTTTGTCGGAAATCCATTTTAATTTGCTAAGACAGAGTCAGCAACAAATGGGTTACTGGCTCTTTCATCACCAAAGTTTGAAATGTCACCATGACCTGAAACAAACCGAGTTTCATTTCCGAGTGGCCAAAGTTGGGTGGTTATTGAGTGGATTAAGTCAGCATGATTTCCCTGGGGAAAATCTGTTCGACCAATGCTTCCTTTAAAAAGAACATCACCAACAAAAGCCAGACCAGAATCTTTATGATGAAATACCAAGTGACCCGGAGTGTGTCCTGGAGTAAAATAAACATCGAGTTTTTCATTACCAACTGAAATTGACTCACCACCTTCAAGCCATTTGTCAGGAGTGCAATTTTCTCCACCGGGAAAACCATAACTTTGCGATTGTTTTGCGATCCCTTGTAACCAGAAGTCATCGGCTTTGTGAGGTCCTATAATTGGAATAGATAATTTTCTTTTTAGATCTTCAGCCCCGCCAGCATGATCTAAATGACCATGAGTAAGCAAAATTTGAGTGACATTGATTTGATGTTTTTCAATGATGGCAATAATTTTATCGGTATCGCCTCCCGGATCAACAACCGCGCCATCCAGCGTATCACTGCACCAAATAACCGAACAATTTTGTTGAAAAGGCGTAACTTGAACGACTTCGACTCTAAGACTCATGGCTGGATACTTTCTTTTATAAAATAATGGGCTTATTTTACGAGGGGGAAGTGTCTCTCACAACTACTTTTCTGTATTTTTGGTTGATTTATAAGAGCCTATCAACATTTCGAGCAATTTGGGTAAATCATTCTCTAGATTAGCCATATTGTGATAAGAAAGATGCTCCAAACCGATGAGCGAAGCGTACAAAATATTAGCTTTTAAATGAGCTTCTTTTTTACAGGTTAAAATTTTTAAAAACAGTTTTTCGACAAAAGCCAATCTCGCTTGATCAACTTGCTTCATGGTTTTGGCTACCTGTGGTTCGAACCTGGCCCAATGTCTAATGGCGGCTTCATCGAAAGGGTGGTTGTCCCGCTGATTTGCGCCCAGATCAGATGTAATTTTCACCAGTAAACGAAGTTGTTCAGTTGGTTTTGTTGAATTTTCCTCGACGACGTGAATAATTGAGTTGGTGCTTTGTTCGACCCAACTTTCGAGCATTGAAGCTTTTAATTCTGCGGCGTTTTTAAAATGCCAGTAAAACGAACCTTTGCTTATTTTTAGTTGACGAGCAATGGCTTCCACTTTGATTGATAAATAGCCACTCTTGTTTAAAGCCTTAAACCCTGCGGCGATCCATTCTTTTTTACTAAACGATGCTTTCTTTTTAGAGTTCATACGGACTCTCATTTTGCTAACAGTTTGCATACCATACCATACGCATACGTATTGACAAGTTCAATAGATTTCACTAACATACGCTTGCGTATGGCTGTGCTTTGGGCTGTATCTAGAACGCTAGAATTAAAGGATATTGATATGCCAATGATTGACTTAACATTACCGAGAGAGAAATAAAGATGGCGCAAATTTTAATGATATTGGGGTTGGCAATAATGGGAATACTTGGAACGATCCATTTAGTATTCACGTTTTTTACCAATAAATTTAATGCGTTTGACATTACTGTAACCGAGGGAATGAAAAATTCAACTTTAATCCTCACAAAAGAAACCAGTGTTTGGAATGCATGGATTGGATTTAATGCGAGTCACAGTTTAGGTGTGATGTTTTTTGCTGCAATTTATATTTATTTGTGCCTATTTCATTTTAGTATTGTAAAGTCATCAGTGTGGCTTGCTGCTTTGCCAGTATTATTTAGTTTGTGTTATCTAGTTTTGGCAATAATCTATTGGTTTTCAGTTCCTTTTATGGGGATCTTAATTTCGACAGTTTGTTTCGTGTGCGCCTTTAGCTTAATTGTCCTAAAAATTAGTCAGTGAATTGGTTTAGTTTTCGACTTTTGGAGTGTCTCTGTCGGTATAGTGTTTTTTCATATTTCTAACGATCATATATATCGCCAGTAACACCAGTGGAGCCGAAATTGTCAACACTAAGTTTTCATCAAAGGTTACAAAATGCCCGTTAACGCCGTGTAAGAATATCTTAAGTAAGCTAATCAAATAGTACGAAATAGCGGCTACTGAGAGACCTTCAACCGTCTGCTGCAATCTTAATTGAAGATGACTACGACGGTTCATTGATTCAAGTAGTTTTTGATTTTGTTCGGCTATGGTTTGATCAACTTTTGTTCTTAATAAATCACTGGCACGAGTTAAACGCTTTGAAAGACTTTCCAGTTGTGCTTGAACGGATTTGCAGGTACGGATTGCTGGCATAAATCGCCGATGAACAAATTCGCCAAACATATCTTTATTTCGAATTCGGTTTTCATCTAGTTCTTCTATTCTGCTATTAACCAATTTTGCATAAGCGTGGGTGGCTGAGAATCGATAGCTCGATGCTGCACGTAACTTTTCAACTTCAGCGGCAATACCAGTCAACTCTTGAAGCAATTTTCGTTCGTCCGTTGGGTTATCAATTTTAGTCATATTTTCAAGAATGCCTGCACACTGCTGACCCAAAATTGAAGCTTTAGGCGCGATTTCTTTAGCGAGAGGCAGGGCGAGCAATGCCATTTGTCGATAGGTTTCTACTTCGACAATTTTTAATACGATCCTTCCTAGCTGTTTTAGTCCCATATTCTTTTTAGTCTGCGCATTATCACAGATAAAAAAGCGAGTGAATCCTTGACTGTCTAAGTGTAGTGAAGTCCAAAGGGTAAATTGCTCATCAATTAACTGGCTGGCTATACTTGGGCGTTTGCCAATATGAGATTCAACTGTTTTTTCGTTAAATGCCGAGCTTATGGATATATTGGTGGCGGAAATAACTTCGCCTGGAAAGCTGTCTAACCAACCTTCAGGAAAAATATCCAACGCTGAGGTGTTAACAGGAAGCTTTTTACTCATTGATCTAATGATAGTAATCGATGAAAACTCCCGATGATTTTCCCAACGTAAACTGAAATTTTCAAACTCTTGAAAGTAACTATGAGTTCCCTCTGAAATACCATTGACATGAAAGGTTTTCGCTAGCTGATTGAGGCACTCGTATTCTCGTGTTACTTCTTTTTTATCATGAAAGAAAGATATGTGGCTAATAACACACGGGGTGGCTATTTTAGGGTAAGGTCGCGCGTGAATTTCCTGATGTAATTCAAGGTGTTGCGGATGAAACTTGATCATTGCTTAGTTCTCGTCTGAGCTAAATTATTAGTCATAAGTCCAACTACCAACCTGAGGTGATTTATAGCAATGAAAGTTAGTTAAATCAAGTTAGATCTTCTCTTAAACTTGGAAAACAACATTGCTTTCAAATCGTCAGTTATTCTAGGGTATAATGACTTCAATAAAATGACAAAGAATTAAACTGAATATGCAAGACGAGAAAATAATTGAGGCAGTTAAATACTGGCTAGAGTCGACAATTATCGAGTTTAACTTTTGTCCCTTCGCGAAAAAAGAGTTTCTTAATAATAGCATCCATTATGAAGTGGTGGACGAGCGAAGTATTGAAGAGCAATTACTGAGTTTGAGTCATGAATTTAAAAGATTAGATGAACAACCGGAAATAGAAACGACGCTTTTTATTTTGCCTGTGGGACTTGAAAGTTTTTTCGATTACTTGGATTTTTTGCACGCCGCAACTGATTTAAGTATTGAACTTGGTTACGAAGGTCAATATCAGCTGGCGAGTTTCCATCCAGACTATTGTTTTGAAGGTGTTCAGCAGGGTGATGTTACAAATTATACTAATCGATCACCTTTTCCTTTTATTCATATTATTCGGGAGGCGAGTTTGGAGCGGGTTTTGGAGCGTTATCCAAATCCTGAAGAAATTCCTGTTCGGAATATTGAAGTTGCAAGGGAGAAAGGGAATGATGTTTTTAGGGCAATACTTGAGAGAAGCTTTAGCTTTCTGGATTGATTTTTAGACCAAAATTGTTTTCCCTAATCAATCAATTATTAATTCAATTAAAAACTAACCACTTTTATCAAGAATAACGTTCCCTTTCTTAATCACAACCCGACAAGTATTCCCTCCGATTCTATAACTTAACTCAGCGGGCGATTCTACATCCCATAAAACAAAATCGGCTTGTTTACCCACTTCCACCGTTCCAACTTTATTATCAATATTCAGAGCTTTAGCCGCATTAATAGTCACACCTTTTAGCGCTTCTAACGGTGTCATTTTAAACAAAGTACAAGCCATATTCATAATCATTAAAATTGATAAACAAGGTGAGCTACCAGGGTTAGAATCAGTCGCAATCGCAATTGGAATATCATTTTTTCTGAGTGCTTCTATAGGTGGAAGTTTAGTTTCGTTTAAAAAATAAAATGCCCCCGGTAACAAAGTTGCTACGGTATTTGATTGCTTTAATAAGTTTACATCTTTAGGATCTAGATATTCCAGATGATCGACAGACCATGCGTTAAATTCACTGGCGAGTTTCGAAGCGCCCAGATCAGATAATTGTTCTGCATGAAGTTTAACGGGTAAGTCTAATTGTTTAGCTTTTTCAAAGACTTTTTTGGTTTGCTCAATGTTAAATCCGATCCCTTCACAAAAAGCGTCTACGCAATCAATTAAATTGAGAGTCTTTAGCTGAGGCATCATTTCATCGCAAACTAAGTCAATGTAGTCGTCGGCTTTGTCCTTATATTCGGGTGGAAGGGCGTGTGCGCCCAAAAATGTTTTGCTAATTTCCACATCCGAAAATTGATCCAGCTGTTTAGCGACTTCTAACATTTTTCGTTCGGTTTTTAGATCAAGCCCATAACCAGACTTTATTTCAATGCTGGTGACACCTTCATCAATTAAATAACAGAGTCTTTTTGCTGCGAGATTAAATAACTCGTCTTTGCCTGTTTCTCGGGTTGCCTTTACTGTTGATACGATCCCGCCGCCGGATCTTGCTATTTCTTGGTAGCTTGCACCATTTAAACGCATTTCAAATTCGTTAGCGCGGTTTCCGCCGTAAATAAGATGGGTGTGACAGTCAATTAATCCGGGAGTGAGCAGGTATCCTTGTCCGTCGATAGATTCTTCGGTTTCAAGCTGCTTAATATTTGAGTCATTCGCATCATAAATAGCCGAAATCTTTGTATTCTTGATGCAGAGTACCGCATTTTCAATGATGCCGAAATCTTGATTATTTGCCATGGTGGCGATTTTAATATTATGTATGATGAGATCGTAAATTTCTGGCATAATCTTGTTAAATAAAATGGTGGTTAAAGTTAAATCTTAGAATGAGCAAATTATACGCTGAAAATATTTTAATTGGCAGTCAATGGCAAAAAGATAAAACACTTTTGCTGTCTGATACAGGGGTCATCAAGGCTATTGTTGATGGAAAAGAGTCTGATGCAGATATTTTGCATGGTTCAGTTATTCCCGGAATGATCAATTGTCACTCGCATGCTTTTCAGCGAGCTTTTGCAGGACTTAGTGAGTATAGAGGGAGTTCATCAGATAGCTTTTGGAGTTGGCGCGATATTATGTATCGTTTTGTGGGTAAAATTTCACCTGAAGATGCCCACCATATAGCCAGTTTTTTATATGTTGAAATGCTAAAAGCGGGTTACACCAGCGTTGCTGAATTCCATTATTTGCATCATCAGCCTGAGGGTAAATCATACGATGATCCAGCGGAAATGTCTCATCAAATCATTAATGCAGCCAAGGTAGCAAAAATAGGATTAACGCATTTGCCTGTGCTTTATACTTATGCAGGATTCGGTGAACAGGGAGCTTCTAAAGCTCAGGGACGTTTTTCACATTCAACGGAAGATTTTTTAAATCTAATTGATATTCTAAATCGTCAATATACTGACCAGAGTCATTTTTCGTTGGGCATCGCGCCTCATTCTTTGAGAGCCGTAAGTCGGACTCAACTAACAGAAATCATTTCATTTGTTCGCGCACTTAATTCCGCAACACCTATTCACATTCATATCGCTGAGCAACAACAAGAAGTTGAAGATTGTTTGAGTTACTATCAACAACGCCCAGTTGAATGGTTATTAGATAATTTTGAAGTAGATAAAAATTGGTGTTTGATCCACGCGACTCATTTGAGCGACGATGAGTTAATCGCATTAGCTAAAAGCGATTCAGTGGTTGGTATTTGTCCAACCACTGAAGCGAATCTAGGTGACGGTATTTTTCCAACAAGTCAATTTATCAATGACGGCGGGAATTTTGCCATTGGTTCTGATTCTCATATCGCAATCAATATTGCGGATGAATTAAGAATGTTAGAATACGGGCAGAGATTAACACATCATCAAAGGGCTATTTTGACGGATGAAAATTGCAGTTCTGTCGGTCAATATTTATATTGTAAAGCGGCAAATGATGGCGCGAAAGCCGTCAATCAAAATGCTGGTTGCATTGAGGTTGGCAAAAGAGCGGACTTGGTCGTTTTAGATAACCAGCATCCTTCGCTATTTGGTAAATCAAATCAGTTTATTCTAGACGCAGCCATCTTCGCTTGCAGTCAGCTTCCGGTAAAAGATGTTTTTGTTGCTGGTGAGCGAGTGATTTCATCTGGGCAACATCTACTTGACGAAACTTTACTTAAAAACTATCAGTCAGTTATTAAGCGAATCAGTTAAATTTTTTCATCGAGTAGTTCTCTTACTCTTTCTACTAAAGTCGCTAAACTATATGGTTTGTTAATTTGGTTTTGTTTTAAAACGGGATCGACATTTTTAACGAAATGTTCATCGTTATAGCCGCTGACCAACTGTATTTTTACTTCAGGTCTTTTTTCACGCATTTTTGTTGCTAGTTGATAACCATCCATGTCAGGCATAATGACATCGCTTAGTAGTAGATCAACAGAATGATTTTCTACCAGCTCAAGTGCGTGAGTGGCACTTTCTGCAGATATAACTTGGTAACCATATTCGACAAGTATTTCTTCGGCGAGCTCTCTGAGTTCTACTTGATCATCAACGATTAAAATCGTTTCCGTCCCAGCACCTTTATCATAACTGATTGAATGTGATTGTTCTGTTAGATTTCTTACCAGTTCGTCATAGCGCGGTAAATAAATTGTAACTTGAGTGCCCTGGTTTGAACTGGAGGATACTTTTATATCACCAGAATTTTGTTTTACGAATCCATATACCTGACTCATACCTAGTCCGGTACCAAGTTCACCTTTAGTTGTAAAAAATGGTTCGAAAATATGATCGAGAGTTGACCGCTCCATACCGATACCATTATCTGATATAGTTATTTGAACATAATCGCCAGGGTAGAGATCGAGTGATTGACAATCTTTATCTAAAAGGGTGGTATTCATGGTTTCAATTTTTAAATCGCCGCCGCTTGGCATGGCGTGCATCGAATTTATACAAAGATTTAATATTGAATCCGAAAACATATCTTCTTCAATAAATGTTTGCCATAGGTTTTTTGGATTCGAAATTTCTAGCTTTATTTTTGAGGTTAATGTTTTCTCAAGCATATTTCTATCATTGAATAATAAATGGTCTATTCGAGATTTCTTTGCGGTCGTCGGTTTTGTTCTGGCAAAGGAAAGTAATTTGGAAGTCAAGGTTTTTGCTCTATCTCCCGCACTGTGGATCTGCTCAATATAGTTGCTTGATTTTTCGTCATCAACGATTCGGTTTTGTAGTAATTCGGCGTAGCCTAGAATGATCCCAAGCATATTGTTGAAGTCATGCGCTATTCCACCCGTTAACTTTCCGAGGGCGTCCATTTTTTGACTTTGTCTCAGTTGTTCCTCCGCTTTTTTTTGTTCAGTGACGTCCCTAGCTATACCAATAACACCAAGAATATGATTGTCCGACGTTTTTAGTGGCAGTTTATGAGTATCAAAAATTCGAATTTCACCTCCTACATTCGCTGGATCATTTGGATTGTGAACATCTTTTCCCGCTAATGCATCGAGATCGTCATGAACAAAACCACGGATACCTTTTTCTGTATTTCCGTTGACAAGTTCGGGATCCCAGCCATTTTCAATATCGGTGTTGTTGTATAACTGTTCGCGGCTCTTGCCACATGCTTGTGAAAAGGATTCATTGCAGAAAATCGTTTTTAACTCTTTGTCTTTTACGAAAATCATATCGGGCGTCGAATTGACAATGTTTTCTAACAAAGTTAAGGTTTTATCTAGTTCTTCTTCAACTTTTTTTCGTTCTGAAATATCGTAAAGAATAACTAAGTGGTTACCTTCAAAAGTACCTGATAATGAGGCAGCATTCGCCATGACTGTCGTTTTTGTGCCATCTTTACATTGGATGTTTAGCTCCACAGGTTCAAACGGCTGATTATTTTTTATTGCTGTTTCCAGGCGTTTTTGCCAGGTGCTTGCTACCCATTCGCTATACTCTTTATCTGGATAGGCTTTTGGCCACCAGTCATCTAGTGTTGGTATATCATTGAGATCATAACCAAATGTTTTTATAAATGCGGGATTCAGGTAGGTGATATTCTGCTGTTCATCATTCAACGCGTATGGTACTGGGGAGGCGTCAATGATCCTTTGAAACTTGCTATCGTTACTTCGGTTATCGCTCAAAACATAATTCCTGATTTTATTATTGTAATTTACAATCCTGGATTAAAACAACCTGCGAATACCGAGTTAAATTCTCCTGCTGGCTACCTTATAATCTAGCGAACTTTCGTTTAGAGCGCTAGTTAAATATGGTAAAAGTGATAGTTTTAACACACCTGAGTGCATATATCGAACAGATTTTATAGTTTAACCGGGGTGAGTTGAACCCGAGAAAACAAGATCCAACGTCGTAGCAATAAAATGGCTGCTGTAGATAGACCAAAAATCATGCCTATCCAGTAGCCGTTAACTCCGAGGGCTTTAATTTCAGCTAAATAGTAGCCGATAGGAAAACCCACTAACCAGTAAGAAATTGCGGTGATAATCATGGGAGTTTTAGTATCTTTTAGTCCCCGTAGTGCGCCTGCACTAGAGACTTGAAGACCATCGGAAAACTGAAAAAGTGCAGCAAAAAATAGCAATGAAACGGCAATCTCAGTCAGCTTAGGATCGCTGGTATAGATCGATACCAAAAAATAAGGGATCAACATCATCATCGCAGCAGATAGAGTCATTACCAAAACGCATGTTGCAATGCCAGTGTAACCAGCGATCTGCAAAGAGTGCTGTTGTTGTTTGCCATTAAAGTAACTGACTCTTGCAGTGATTGCCTGAGCCAAACCGAGAGGTATCATAAAAGTAATTGAGGCTATATTCAGTGCGATTTGATGAGCCCCCATTATTTCAGTTGGAAACCGAGCGATCATTAAAGAGACCGCTGCAAACATAGATACCTCAAATCCTAAAGTGATTGCTACCGGAAAACCTAGTGCGAAAATTTCCTTGAACTCAAACCAGCTTGGTAGTTCAAAATCTTTAAACAGATTTAAACCTGAATACTTTTTTGTAAACAGCGTATATATGAACATGCCAATAAACATTAGAACCCAAATTAACCCTGTGGCATAACCAACACCGACAGCCCCCATTTCCTGAATGCCAAAACCGCCGTAGATAAACCAATAATTAAGTAATACATTAAAAGGAATTGATATCACTGTTATAGTCATCACTGCCATGGTTGAAAATAGACCTTCGTTGCAAAACCGTAAGCCGAAAAAAAGCAATAAGGTCGGCAGCCCCCACAAAGTTGCTTCTAAATAACCTGTAGCAAGCTCAGAAACCACGGGTTCTATATTCAGCGCGGATAAAACGATTCCAGAGTTTAAAAGTAGCAGTATCACAATGGGCGTAAAAAGTATCGCCAGTACAATCCCAGCATGAAAGTGTGTCTTTATTTCATTTGTCTTATCAGCTCCTTTAAAGTGAGCAACAATGGGATTAAATGCGAGAAATAGCCCTAGAAAAAAGACCAGTACGGGTTGTAGCAGGCTGGCACCAATAGCAATTGCCGCGAGTGCTTCAGTACTGTAATGACCAGCCATAACGGTATCGATAAAACCCATTGCCATTTGTGCCAGTTGTGACAAAACCGCAGGAATACCGATAGGTGCCAGCTGTTTTAATTCCTTTTTTAGTTTTAGCAACATAGAGTGACTGGTTTTGTAGGGGTTTTAGGTTTAAGGCTCAAATTTGATACTACATCAGTTTGAGGTGATTTATGTGGCGTGCATTCTAGGTTAAAAATCACCAATTAGGAAATAACTTAACGAAATTTAAATCCTATTTTTCGGTCATACTTTCCGTATTTGCATCTGAAATTCGAACATAATACCATCGTTCTTTATTTGACCGACCTGATTGGTTATTCGTAGAGAAGCGTTTGTTCGAAGTGGCTTTTCGCTGTCTCGCATTTGAGGCAATCAATATCCATTTATCTTTTACTCCCGAAAACTTTGTTGAAGTCGATGATGAGCCAATCGAGTTGTCTCCTTTAATCACTTGCTGCTCTTGAGCGGATACTCTGACGGTTACTGCTCTGTTATTTGAGTCTGAGCCTGAATTAGATTGAACTAACATGTAAAATCCGTTGGTCACTTTTTCTCTTGTTGATGAGGGAATTAAATGACCGTATTGAGCGACAACTTTATGTTCAGGAAAAGACTCACCGGTAGCCACAAAAGCTTGATAATTTTCTGTCATACGCAAATTAAAATAAACGTTAGTGGTATTTTTATCATCAAGTTGAAGCCTTTTGATTTTCTTGCGTGGCTCTAATTTAATTCTAGTCGTATTAAATTGGTGCTCATCCATTTGCTGATTTAATATTTTTACTTCGACTAAATACTCGCTCAACCTTACATCGATAGCTTTTAGAATCTCTTTCAATTTTAGATTATCTTCCTCACTGCCACTCAAAAATAATTGAAAGCCTTTCGAGGTCAAATTGCTTTCCTTTGATAGGTGCGGTTGAATCGATGGAATTGCATTAGACGCTGACAAATGTTGCAACTGATGAACAAACAACTCAGCGCGTGCAAAACCAGAAATAGTAATTAAAAGAAAGCATGCGCCCAGAACTTTTTGTCGAAAGGTTTTTTTTCTGTGAACGGTGTATCTTTGTGGCGAGAATTGTTTTTTCTTAATCGCTTTCATAAATGCAATGCCCTTAGAAAACTAGCTGGCGAACTAGCTTGCCAGATAGTCTCAAAAAACTTGTTCTTATCTTTGATCGCAAAATGCGGCATCTGATATTTTTCCGCTTCGTATCTTTCAATATTATTTCGATAAATCATACTTTTGCCATCGACAAGATAAAAACCAAAGGGATTGTCATGATGTTCTTTTGCAACAAGCTTTATCTCAATATAACTGGTAAATCGTTGAGCGAGCGACACTAAACGGTGATCAATGCCACGCAAAAATTGTTCATCGTAAATTAATATCTGTACTTTGCATGAGCGACTTTTTTTTACAAAACGGATGAGCTGTTGTTCAATATCTCTGTTGTTTAAGACCCGAGGATCAAGCCCGTGAGAATAAATTTGAATACTTTGTTTAGCATAGGCAAAAAGGTCTTTGGTTTCGCGCTTTAGTTGCGCCAAAGAATCAATAAGGTGACGAGAGCTTTCAGATTTCTCAGAGGTTTCAGATAGTTGAGATTCAAGATCAGACATTATTCAGCGATTGAAACCAGATAGTTTACGGAAGTCGGTTTATCATATCAGAATTCTGGATGTTTCGAAAAAATTTTCGAGCAAGTTTTCAAGCAAGTTTTCGGGTTAGAATTTGATGAGGCACGCCTTGCTTCATATACACAGGACCGTTGGCTGCGAATTTTTTACTGTCGTAAAAGTGGCGGTTGTCAAGCTCTGCGCTGAGTGAAATATCTTGTAATTTATTAGTTTTGCCTATTTGAACCAGGTCAGACAGTATTTTACTACCGATCCCCGCGCCTCGATAAGGTAAAAGCACTGCTATTCTTCCGATACGTCCCTGTTGACTGAGTCTACCTGAAGCGATCACTGTATTGTTTGGACTTAGCACAATGATATGAAAGCTATCAGGGTCAAGCTTGTCGCGGAGGATACTTTCACTAAAATGCTGCTCAATCATAAAAACTCGATGACGGATGGTTAAAATCTCCTCCTGGCTTGTTTGCCAACTAGTGGTTTCAAACTTAAACGCTTTTATCCTGGAAGAGTTCATGATCCTTTTATCGTGATTGACTTATTTAATCTGTTTTACGTATCCTCTATTAATCAGACTAGTCAAAACTGGTGGAAAATCAACCAGTTTTGCTGAAAAATTGTACAGCGTTAACGAAATAGGTGAAAAACTAGCCAGTTTTTTTACAAAGTCTTCAAGCTGAAGCTCAAAATCGAAGCTTTCGCCTTCTATATTCAATCGAATTTGATCGTCTATATAAAGCCAATTAACCCCGAGCTCATCATCTAACTGGATAATCGAGTCTTCATTTAGCTCTTTTAGATTCAAATTATTTTCGTTTTGATAAACGCCTAATTTCGACAGGCTCAACTGTTTCGAGAGTAAGTCGGCTAATAATTCAGGCTGATTGGCGAGTTGTTTTAATTCATTTTGCGCCCAGCTGATCAACTGCTCTTCAAAGAAATTGGATGAATTAGGCTTATTGCGGTAACTATCGGAAAAAAATTGTTGGTGATCGATTGTCTCCGCTAATTTTTCAGTGAGTAATGCTAAAAGTTGATTGGTTTGTATACTTCGATAACCAATCGAATAGCCTATCGACTCACCAATAGATATGCCCCAATGCGCTGTATCAGGTGGAATATAAAGCATATCACCAGGCTGCATTAAAATATCAATTTGTGGCTCAAACTCGGCAACGTGGCACATTCCCTGGATGACAGTTTTTGCTTGACTGGTATCACCTTTTGTTCCAACACGCCAATGTCTGTGACCCGAACCTTGGATTAAAAAAACATCATAATTATCCGCATGTGGGCCAACACCACCTTGATCGGTTGCGTAACTGATCATGATATCGTCAAAGCGCCATCGAGGAATAAAATTAAAATCTTTGAGTAGATTTCTTGTTTCAGAAATCCAACTATCGACACTTTGCACTAGCAAAGTCCAATGGGATTCGGGTAAATCGGTAAAACGTGATTCGGAAAAGGGGCCGTGCTCAATAGACCAACGACCTAAATTTTCCGCACCGTCATTTTGTTGAACTGACTGGAGAATTAAACGGGATTCAATTTCCTCTTGCAAAGATAACCCCGCCAGTTCATCAGCGGATAGAAAGTCGGGCGGGTTATTAAATGCGTCTTTAAAAAAACAAGGTGCTTTTTGCCAATATTTTGAGAGGAACTCGCTCTTATCTATTTGATCAAATGGTCGATTGTACATATCGGAATCGACAATTAGATTTTTTTAGCTTGTTCAACTGCATTGCCAATATAGTTTGCTGGCGTTAGTGCTTTTAATGATTTCTTAGCCGAATCAGGCAGATCAAGTTGCTCAACAAAAGCTTGCATACCGGCTTGATCGACCCTTTTGCCGCGAGTGAGTTCTTTTAATTTCTCATAAGGTTTTTCAATTCCGTAACGGCGCATCACAGTTTGGATTGGCTCTGCAAGTACTTCCCAATTTGCATCTAGCTCTTCAGCGAGAGATTGTTGATTAACTTCTAATTTTGAGATCCCTTTGAGGGTCGATTTATAAGCAACTAACGAGTGAGCTACGCCAAGCCCCAGTGTTCTGAGAGCTGTTGAGTCGCTGAGATCTCTTTGCCAGCGAGAGATCGGCAGTTTTTGGCCTAAATGAGTGAAGAGAGCATTGGCGATCCCTAAATTGCCTTCGGAATTTTCAAAGTCGATGGGGTTAACTTTGTGTGGCATGGTTGAAGATCCGATTTCACCAGCTACTGTTTTTTGCTTAAAGTGACCAAGGGCTATATAGCCCCATAAATCGCGGTCAAAGTCGATTAGGATCACGTTAAATCGGCTGATGACATCGAAGTATTCTGCAATATAATCATGGGGTTCTATTTGTGTGGTGTAAGGATTCCATGTTAAACCTAAATCTTCAATAAAAGTTTGTGCGAAGGTTTCCCAGTCAACTTCAGGGTAGGCTGATATATGTGCATTATAGTTACCGACGGCACCGTTTATTTTACCCATCAACTGCACGTTGGCAAATTGCGCTTGTTGTCTCTGAAGTCGAGCGACCACGTTGGCCATTTCTTTACCTAACGTGCTTGGTGATGCGGGTTGACCATGAGTACGTGACATCATCGGGATTTCAGCATATTGATTTGCTAAATCAGCAATTGAATTGACCACTTCATCCTGCTGGTCGCTAATCACCACGGCGGCTTCTTTTAACATCAGTGAATAAGACAGGTTATTGATATCTTCAGAGGTACAAGCAAAATGAATAAACTCGCTGACGGCGTTAATTTCAGCATTTTGCGAAGTTTTTTCTTTTAAAAAGTATTCAACCGCTTTCACGTCATGGTTAGTGGTGCGCTCAATATCTTTCACTTTTTGTGCGTCTTCCAGGGAAAACTCATCGACAATAGAGTCTAAAAGTTTATCTGCAGACTCGCTAAAGGTAGGAACTTCAGCAATTTTATCGCAATTGGCGAGCGCCTGTAACCAGCGCACTTCAACGGTAACTCGATATTTAATCAAACCAAATTCGCTGAATATTGAACGTAGCTCTTTGGTTTTACTGCCGTAACGTCCGTCAGCGGAAGATATCGCGGTTAATGCAGAGAGTTCCATAGATCTGACCCTTTAAAATGATTGGTACGAACAAAGCCGCATTTTACCTTATCTCCAGGATAAATGTCATAAACGGGACGGCAGAGAATCATATTTTTATTGACTGTGATTAATCTAGGATTATGGGTTAGCTTGTACTATATTTATATTCATTAAAGACAAGATACGAAAACCATTGAAATCTAAGAAAAAATCTTTAGTATTAAGCGCATATAATTTATCTATTTTGGATTAGGATAGCCAGATGAAAAAAATGATTTTCCCTCAAGCAGACCATTTTCAAGTTCCTAAAGCCCTTTTTGTTGGCGCTTGGAAGGTGTGGTTTAAGCGTTTTGGTGACCACGAAGCGTGGCGCAAAGGAAAAATGCCTATCGGGCAAAGCGACGCCAAGTTATTTGAAATCATCGAAAGCGGCGAAAGGTTCTGCGTAGAAGTGGCTGCAAGATTGATGGTTCCCTGGTCTTTTAGGGATACTTCGCAAGTCGATAAAGCATTTTTTTTGATGAATCCAGATGTTATTCGGCATACTAAAATGGATGATGAGGAAGTTGCTGAAGGTGTGCGATTGACAGATCAGGCGCTCGATTATTGGGATTCTTTAACCTTTTTAGAACAAGATATGTTTACTTCTTATGCTGAAGCTAGAATTCAGGCAGATATTGAAACACCCAGCAGCGAACCAGTTATCATCGATGATGCTGGTATCGATATGATTGGCGAGGATATTTATCCGCCAGTTGTACCAGAAAAAGGTGCGACAGATGAAGAGTTTGCCAAAGCCTTAGTCGCATGGATAGATGAAGATCCGTTTACACCGATGTATCAAAGAGTGCCTGCAGAAGAAGCCGTGAGTAGCTGGCATGATCGCTTGGAACACTTCTTTTGGCCAAAACCTCGTAATGGTTTGATGCAAGTTTCTCACTCGGCGGATGCGTTAATGTATCGAGCAGAGTTGTTAGCTAAAGGCGTTGAAGAAGGGATTGAATGGAGTGAAGAAGATAAAGAACTCGCAGTCAAAACTACCGAAGAAATCTTTTTGCAAGCTGGAACTCCGCAAAAAGATGTTACCTGGGAAAATATTTATGCGGTTATGAAAACTGCATTGACTAAAGATTCTGAATCGAACGCAAAAATGAATAGTGGATGGTCACTGCTTGCATCCTTCGCCACTCATTGGTTGAACAAAAAAGCCGAGCGTACACCGATGATTTGCTGGAATAGCCGCGTATCGACCTCGATTATTTCTCGGCTGGATTTTTTATTAGTCGAAGCGGGTTATGAATCCATCGGTGATCGTTTTCCTGATCTTGGTATTGTTCAAGGTTGGGGTGGAACTCGTCCACGGGAGATGAGTCTGAGTTGGCCTGATGGTTACCGAAGCTGGAAAACTGAAATTGCCGCGAGTGAATTTGTTAATTTGATGGTGAAGTGTTTGAACAACGAAACCAATGAAGACGGTAGTTTAAAATATGCGCAAATGCCGATCCCAACAGGTGGGCGAGCGCCTTGGTCAATGCAAGGGGTTCAGTTGGTTTTGTTTTCTGATGGGTATTGATCGGTCACTATGGTGAAATTTCAGCAAGTTTTCTTGTCAAACCAAATGGTACAAATAATAGAAGTGAGGTTGTTCCAAGAATATATATAGGTAACAATGTTACTGTTAAAATAGATTGACATATTGCAAGCGCAACTAAAATAATGAAACCTTGCACCTTTCGCTTAGAAATTAAGTAGAAGGATAAACTGTAGCTTAACAACATTAGAACACCAACTACACTTTTATAGAGTTCCAATTCAATGCCTTCCATTTTCGCTTGTGCCGTCAATGCGAAGGGGGTAACAATCGAACCAATCACTAGGAAGCCACAAAGGAACGTTGAGACCACGTCAGTGATTGAAAATAAGATTTTAATGAGTTTCGACATTTCTGATTTCTAAAATGGTATTTTTCTTCTTAGAGACTTGAACAAAAACTGCGAACTAGTGGAAAGTTTATCATACTTCAAATGTTGCTGCGGCGGATTTGACACTGCATTTAAATTTGGAATCTGTCTGCATTGCCGTTTCGGGAGTATGTCAACGATAAAACAGAGTTTAAAACGCTACCTCCGCCTGTTCGTTAGTAGGTATTTCGTTTTCAAAGACCACGCCTTTACCTGGGGGGGAACACTTCTTGGTTATATTGACGAATGGCATCTAAAAATTTGTTTGCATTGCTTTCTGTATCTTTAAAATAGGTATCTGCGGCAAGATATTTCCAAAAAGTAACCGCTGCCTTGCCCACACCATTTATATCTTGTATATTTTTTAAAATGTAAGATCAAAGCCTTTTTATTTTGGTAGTTTGCCTTGATAATAATCATATCGCCGACAAAATTCATGTATGATTGTCGTTTCTGATTGTATTACGACGATAATGTCTTCATTTTTATCAGCTGGAATGATTGCCGCAAAAATTCTGACTGACTCTGCTCCTTTTGCATTAAAGCGAGTAGATAAATGTGGCAAAGTATTATTTAACAATTTAAAAATTGATACCTTGTTTATAGCTGAAACACTTTTAATAAATTTGTTACGTTGACTATAGCGAACATCTTTATTTAGAAGTGATGAAAAACTCTGACCAGGAAAATTCTTTTTTAGCTCCGAAGTACTCCTGACCATATTAAGTTCAACATCAGCAAAAATTTCAATAGTAGCAAACTGGCTATTATTTTTGCTGTCATTTATTTTGACTGTGACTGGAATGAGATCCCAAAAATCTATATATTCATAGTCTTTAATAGTGAAGGCGTTACTATCATATTTCCATTTTCGAGTTTTATAATGTTGATTAATAAATTTAGTTACGCGGTCATTATCCTTTATATCCGAATAATAAGCTTTCGGTGCTTCAAGTAGAGGGAAATCTAAACCAAAAGAACACGCGAGTGCATCATTGTTAGTAAAAATAAGTAGTAATACCTTGGATAAAAAAGAGACTGGCAATAGTCGTTTATTATTTAGCATCACAGATCACCTTGACTGCATTGGCGTAAACGGTTTCTTTAGTGAAAAAGAAAACCCAGATATGCAATATATCTGGTGTAAAGTCCCGAATATTATGAACGGTATGAAAATATCCAGTTAGTGATGGTGAGTTTTCTGCATCTTCCAATGTAAAAAGTAATTTTGTATGCTTTTTTGTTTCAGATTCAATCGCAGCGCTAATTTTAGTTATTTGAGGTTTTTCCTGTGAACTATTTCGAACTTCCATTAATTTTAACACTGACATTAAGTGAAATTCAGAAGGTCGTACACAATCTCCAGTGTTTTTTGTCGTTGCTTTATTTTTTCCGACACCAGCCCGGATGAATACCCATTCTGATACTTCATAGTCTTCAACCGCTGCTATTTTCAATAGTTCATCAGAAGGTATTAAAGGGGTTTTAATATGCTCTTCTGGGGCAGCAGAAGCTGAAATTGACAACAATAGAATAAGAAATAAAAATGGAAGCCTGTGGTATTGGAAACTAATTTTCATATGGATTTGTTTCCACTCTCATTATGAAATTAAACTTACATTTGAACAGTTGTTAGAGAACAATACACCTTAAGGATTATTTGTCAATGAGCGAATTGGATTAGTGTGTAGATAGTACTGATATTATAAGATGCTGTGATCTGCCCCCTTTTCCTTGAGCTTGATAGCTAATTAATACTGGGTAATTCTGCTTAATACTCTTTTGGGGATTTTGTCCTTCTTACCATTTTTTGTCATGAGCTTTACATACCTATCATAAGCTTTTCTGCTTTCTTTTTTTTCGTTTAATCCCCATTTAGCATCACCAAGGTTTACATAGGCGACAGCCCTGTTTGGAAAAGCCTCTATGACTTTTTCCAGAAGAAATATCGACTCATCATAATGGCCTGTTTGCTCAAAAAAAAAGGCTATATCATTCGTCATCCCTACATCCGCTTTGGTATCTAGAAAAACGTATTCATCCATATAACTTTCAGGTGTGCACTTCTCATCGGTATATCGAATAAAATAGTCATCAACATATATTTTCAGCTTATCCAAGTTTCTTTTTTTGAACAAGTTCAATGCCGTATCGTATTTATTTAGCAATTGTTTGGTCTTTATCTTTCTCATGATTTTCGAATCACTTGATTGCCACTGGTTGTAGATTGATTCAAACATTTCATTACCATTAAATTCAGCTAAAAACTTGTTCGTTGTATGTGATGAGTTAATCCGATACTTTCCCAAGTCTTCATGATCACAACTATTCCATTCGCGATATAGAGAGTCTACTAATTTAAAAGACCGAGTAGTCTTTTGATATTTAAAGCCAAATTCAAAAAAATAGACATCTTTAGTGTTCTTAACCGGAGAGGTTAACGCAATAGTTAAAGTATTTCCTTTTTTCTCTAAATTATATGAGGCTAGTGCTCCGCCAACAACTTGGTAAGTTGGTAACAAGTTTTTTTTACTAAAAAATAACTTGTATTTTCCAGAAGTGGTTTGAGTGAAAATATATAAATAATTTTCAGCATTACCCGTTTTGTTTGACTCAACAGACCAAACGATGTCCTTTAATCCATTGTTTGTAATATCTATTTCTAATTTATCTACAATTGAAAAGCCATTTGCAATAAATTTTTTCAATAGCTCTCTTTCGAAAGTTTTGTTTTTAGAAAAAACTTTTATTCCAGGGTTAATTGCGTTTGCCATTCTCAAGGTTGGTAGCGATACTGACCTTTTCTCATGAACCGCAATAGAAAAATAGTCCTTCAACGAAAGGTGTGCCTCTTTTTTGTTTTCAAAGCATGCGATATGAGTTAATTCTGAATTATCATTTGTGTATGTTATGGCGGCATTCAAGTTAGGACAATCAATAGCCGAAGCGCTAGCAGATAAAGAAGATAGTAACATTATCGATATCATTAATATTTTCATTTTGGTTCCAAGATGGTTCAAACTAGTCCTTCTTTAGCTTTTGTTTCTGATTATGATTCTTAGTGATGAGCCTAGGCTTAGTAGTTAAAGCGATAAGGACTGTGAAGGCTTTCGTATTCGAAAAAAGGGTTCAGTCTGAATAAATAGACGAACCCTTTTTTGATTTGTAGCGAAGAGTGATGAATATTTGACTTTCTAACTCGTATTTACCACCAGCTCCTCAGTTTGATGTCTCTACCACCCACACTGCCGTTCTTTGTTCTGCTCATCCAACCAAGTTTTTAGTGGCGCAAAATAGTCAATTATTGCTGTGGCATCCATTTCTCTTTGTCCGGTCATGGCTTCGAGTGCATCTTGCCAAGGTTTGCTTGATCCCATTTCTAACATAGCATTTAATTTAGCGCCTGCTTCTTTGTTTCCGTAGATAGAGCAACGGTGCAAAGGTCCTTCATTGCCAGAAATTTTACAAAGTTCGCGATGAAATTGAAATTGTAAAATACGTGCTAAGAAATAACGAGAGTATGGTGTGTTACCTGGTACATGGTATTTAGCGCCAGGGTCAAAATCGGCTTCGCTACGCGCAACTGGTGCTACCACACCTTGGTATTTTTCTCTTAAGTCCCACCAACCTTTGTTATATTGATCCGCAGGAATTTCACCATTAAATACTCCCCAGCGCCATTTGTCGACCAATAGTCCAAAAGGAAGAAATGCAACACCTTCGAGGGCTTTTTTCATTAAAAAAGGTAAGTCTCCATCAGCGTCAGGTACGGTTTCAATCAAACCAATTTCTTTGAGGTATTTCGGCGTGATCGATAGGGAAATAACGTCACCTATGGCTTCATGAAACCCATCATTTGCGCTGCTTCTATAAAGGACGTCTTGCTTTAGATTATAGGCTCGTTGATAAAAGTTATGCCCGAGTTCATGATGAATAACAGCAAAATCTTCGCCAGTTTTTTGGATACACATTTTTATCCGATAATCGGTAATGCTGATATCCCAAGCGCTGGCGTGGCATTGAACGTCACGATCTCTTGGTTTTGTGAATAACGACTTAGTCCAAAAAGAATCGGGTAATGGTTTAAATCCTAGTGAAGTAAAAAAGGCTTCTGCGGTTCGAACCATGGCTTTTTCATCGTAGCCCTTTACTTTTAACCGCTCTGTTACATCGACCGCTTTAGTGGTTGTTTGAGGGGCGACATCATCATATATATTGTCCCAGGTTTGTGCCCACATATTACCTAAAAGATGTGCTGGGATTGGACCAGTTTTGGAAACCACTTCGTCACCATATTTTTCATTTAGTTTTGCTCGAACGTGACATTGCAGTGAATCATAAAGTGGTTTTACTTGTCCCCAAACACGATCCATATCGGCGGCAAAATCATCTGCTGGCATATCGTATTTTGAACGCCATAATGCGCCAGTATCGTCATAGCCGAGTTCTTTTGAACCTTCATTTGCGATCTCGACCATGCGCTGATAACTGGATCGCATTTGCGGTGAAATTTTACGCCAGTTAACCCAAGCGTTGAGAAGTTCTTTTTCATCACTTGAACTTGCCATGGTATGGCTTAATTCACCTAGAGTGAAACATTCACCGTCTTCAGTGCAACCTTTGGCATAGGTCGCGTCAAGATTTGCTGTTATTTTAGACAATTCTTTGGTTTTTTCATCATCGGATGGTGCTGGAATGACTAAGCCTGATTTCAGGATATCGAGTTTTCGCTGAGTATCGTAGTCTAAAGTTAATCCATTAAATCGTTTGGTACCTAAAGCGAGAGCGACACTTCGCTTGGTAGATTCTTCACTCGCTTTTGCGGCGAGCGCATTGGTATCGTCTGTTGTAAAGTTGGCTTGTACCCAAAAAGCTTTACCGGTTAATTCATAGTTTTCAGCTAATAACTTCTCAGCATCGGCTACGTATTGCTTGGCTTCTTCTGCTGTCGCTGGCTTTGATTCGACTGTTTGTTGATTGTCTTTATTCGGTTGGCAGGCGAGAGTCAAACTGCTAACAGCCAAAACGGCGCTTAGTTTGAGTATTTTTGACTTAAACTCGCTCATATTTTGTACATTTCGAGAGCTTTTCATTTATATACCTATATTGATTCATATTGTTAACCTTATTTAAAAGGCTAACCAGGGTTTAATTTAACCCGCAAAGGATAACAGCTTAGTCGGGGTTCTCAAGGGAAAATTGTATATTAGGTAGCGGATAATAGTAGTAAAGCCACATTTCTGGTAGATTATGAGGCAAATTTGAGGCTTCACTTCATAAATCAATTCGCTTTATATAGTTACTTATCATTTAGGGAAAATTATCAGAATGCCGAATATTGCCAAACTTATCATATCAATCAAACTGATATCGCTAGCTATTTTTTCGACTCAAGTTGCTTTAGCTCACTCGCTAGAAAAAGAATCTGATAAAACGGATAAAGTCTCTGAAACGGCTGAAAAACGAGTAACTTTGTATACCAGCTATGGATATAAACAAGACAAATATTGGTTTATTCCGCTTCGAGCCTGGATCAGTGAAGATATGGGCATCACCAGAAGTTTGTCATTAAAAGCCGCGCGCAAGGCAATCCAGAAAAAAGCTGATATTGAAGAGCTGACGGATGACCAAAAACAACGGTTTAAATTTAGAGCGGAAGACTTTTTAAGAGATAGTGAATCCGATGAAATTATCGATATTCAATTTGATAATGATGTCAGTAAAATGGTTTATCAATTGGTTGATAGTGACGGCAATTTAGAAACGGATCGAAATGGCAATATCCAAGGGACTATTGTCATTTCAGAAAAGAAAGCAACACAAACTTTACTCGCACAAAACTCAAAAAATGGTTGGTTAAAGTTTAATGTTGTTTCCGACAATATGTATGGTGCTGGTAAAGTAAGGCTTATACCTGAAGAAGGGCTATCGATCATTTCTGATATTGATGACACTATCAAAGTGACTGAAATACCATCGGGAACAAAAACAGTGTTACGGAATACTTTTTTCAAACCTTTTAAAGCCGCGCCAAATATGTTGCCGATGTATCGTGACTTATCAGAAGAAACTGCATTTCATTATGTCTCAGGAGGTCCTTGGCAATTGTATACAGGTTTAACGGATTTTATGTTTGAGAATGGCGTGAATTTTCCCTTAGGAAGTTTGCATATGAAAAATGTTAGAACTAATTTGACTGAGTCTGAGAGTTATCAAGATATCATTAAACTGGTGGAAGGTAGCGCGACTGTTGAGCAAAAATTAGAACAAATTAGCGGTGTTTTTTCTCATTTTCCGAAACGAAAATTTATTTTGATTGGTGATTCTGGTGAGCATGATCCAGAAATATTTGCTCAGATAAAAAGACGCTTTCCCAAGCAGGTAAAAGAAATTCGTATTCGTGATATTGTTAATGATTCCAAGCTTAATCCAAATAGACTAAAAGGAATGACAGTCATTTCCGTAGCAGAAACCCAAATTTAATAAGGAGATTGCCAACATGGCTCAGGTTAAAAATTACTTGAGGAAAAGGTCTAAATATATAGCGATTTTCATAATGTTTTTTATGCTCGTTGCGAGGGCTCATGGTGAGACTGCTAATGCTTCTATTCAAAGAATGGATAGTGATGCGAATCAAGGCAAACCACTAATTGCACATGTGATCGTAGCGTTAGCAGATAATAAATCGCAAGGTATCGTTCCAATCAGCCCGGCTTTAGGGAATGGCGACTCGCCACGAAGCAATCTATATTGGGGGGCTTTATATGGAATGAAAACCTTTTTTTCTCGTAGCAAAAACTGGACGCGAATAAATACGGAAAAACCAAATAATTCAGCTATTTTGGAGCGTGTTGTATTTACTGCAAGGCTGAAGCGAAATGGAGAAGAGGTTATTGTTTATGTTGTCGCTGATGCATGGCAAGGTGATAAAATAAAAGCTGCTACTGAGCGTTTTATTGAACTTTCCTCGGGAAAATATCCAGAGTCGATTTGGTTGCAACGAGATAACAAAAAGATAGAAATATTTGCGGGCGGTGATGCGCATTTGATCAGCTATATTGGACATAACGGATTGATGGATTTTTCTATCTCATCATTGGTAAAACCAGTCAATCAAAATAAACCAAAAAGTTCGATCGTGCTTGCTTGTTATAGTCAAAATTATTTTGCCAAAAAGTTGAATCAATCAGGCACTCATTCTCTGTTGACGACCAATGGTTTGATGGCTCCTGAGGCTTACACGCTTGAAGCGGCTTTAGTCAGTTGGTTCTCGGGGCATTCAGCGAATGAAACTCATATAGCGGCGGCGACAGCCTATAGTGAGTATCAAAAAGCGAGACTTTCTTGGGCGAGGGGGCTTTTTTCGACTAACCAATAATACTCGCTTTCAACGCTAGTCAAAACATTAAAAAATTAAGAGTTTAGTTAGGAATCAAGTTCAAAATATAGGGCGGATAAACTGATATTAGTACGAAATGGTAGTCTTACGTTCGATGGTTTAGCGGAAAAAAGACAAAAAAAAGCAACTCATAAAAGAGTTGCTTTTTTAGCTAAAAGCATTAATTAAAATGCAGCTGAAGCCATATCAACACCTTTTTGTGTTACAGCTGTCATTTTATTGGTTAGCTCGGTTACTGACTCAGGAGAGTCTTCAGCAGCTTTAACAACGTGCTTGCCCCAATCTGCAGCCATTTTTGTAGTAACTTTAGTTACACAATCAGACATGTCAGTACCTTTCTTGCCTTCACAAGCTTTAAGACCTTTTTCGCCTTCAGCAACTACACCTTCAAGAGCTGTAACGCTTTCTGATTTACCACAAGCAGTGATGCCGAAGCTGATAACAACAAGCAATAATAATTTAGAAATAGATTTCATTTTTTGTAATTCCCCATAGAAATTGATTTGGTTAAAATAATAGTTCTTTACATTCTATCCTGAATGCAAGAGATAAAATGTATCATGTGCCAATTCATTACTCAATGTTAATTTCAATATTCTGTGAAATATTCCTCAGTAATGGCTATTAGAGTATCAACTCGTCAATATTCAGCTTGCATAGTGTCAAGTTTTAACTTGCGTGAAGGTATTCATCTGTAACAATTTCATCTTCTGGTAACAACTTGTCATCTTCGATAACGACAAACTTATCATTTTGTACGGATTGTAGTTTTTCGGTAGATTTTTCCTTTATATCTGACAGAGTCAGGATTTCTCGGCTATATCGCGTATACTTTAGCCATATATTGACCATCTCGTCATCACAAATTTCACCGCGATTTATTGCGTTACGTAAATTGATGTCGGACTGAGTCGGATTGCTCACTTGATCATTTAGTAGCGCATGGATTAAGCAGCCATTGTTTTCGAGCATTTGAGCTTGGGGTAGGGAAAAAATACCGCTTCTTGCAAAGCCGTAAGGAAATTTTATCGAATTATCGTAAGGTATCTGTGACCAGAACTCTCTGTTTTCCATTGGATTATCTCTTGTTTGAACTAATGGTTTAAATAAGGTTACGATAGGTTTATTATGCTTTTATGACGTAATCGCTGCGATTTGGGGAACCAAATAAGTATCGGCTGAGCGAACCAGCATCCAGGTCGAGCGTTTTATGGTTTTACTTGTAGAATCGCTTTTTACAAGAATGATAGATCAATCAGTACTAAGGATACGGACTATGAAAAAGATCAAAAATGAAGCCCAACTTGCGAAACTAGCGATCTCTGTGGGCGAAAAATATGCGAATAATCGCGGTTATAAAGAGTTTTCATCAACTGACTCAGCTTCGCAAAAAGTAGAAAGTTTATACCGGTTATTGGTACTGGATAAACTCGTACAACCTCTGGCTGGTGACCAAGAAAACCAATTGAATATGAAACATAAGTTAGCGATCTGGATTTCAAAGCAATTGCCTGGCGACCATCCACTTTTGAAGTAATATAAAGAAAACTACACATAGTTTTATAGGAAATAATAATGAAAGAACAAATTAATAAGAATCTATTTTTAGTAAAAGAACATGTGGGTATTTTTAAGGCCGCGAATAACTTCGATATTCATGATCCAGAAACGGGTGAGGTAATTTTAGAGTGCCGAGAGCCGGTGCTAGGTTTTTTTACTAAATTATTGCGCTTTACCGATTACAAAAGAATGACACCATTTGATGTGCAAATTAGAACCGCAGATGGTCAACCTGTGGTGCGGATTCATCGAGGCGTATCGATATTTCTGTCTAAAGTTTTAGTGTCTGATCATAATGACGATGTTATAGGTGGCTTCAAACAAAAGTTCTTTTCAATTGGTGGCAAGTTTGATGTACTGGATAAAAACGAACAACCGGTCTGTCGTCTTCAGGGAAAAATGCTTGGTTGGGATTTTCGATTTATGGATGGTGAAAATCAACTGGCAAAAGTTACCAAAAAATGGGCTGGGCTTGGCAAAGAGCTGTTTACCAGTGCTGATAATTACGTATTGGAAATTTCTGAGTCCGTCGGCGAAGACGCGGATAAGCGTAAGTTAATTCTTGCCGCAGTCATGTGTATTGATATGGTTTTAAAAGAATAAAAATCTAGTAACTAAAACTGATGGAATAAAAAATGCCAATAATAAAGATAAGAGATACTGAAATATTTTACCGAGATACTGATCCAGATAACAATAATAGTGATGCCAAAAAGGAAACCATTGTTTTCGCTCATGGACTACTCTGGGATCATCGAATGTTCGATGATCAAATTGAGTGTTTAAAAGATCAATATCGATGTATAGCGTTTGATTTCAGGGGACAAGGGCAAAGCCTCTCAACAAAAAATGGTTACGATATGGAAAATCTTACAGTCGATACACTTGAGTTGGTTGATAAGTTAGTCGATGGAGCATTTCACTTTCTGGGATTATCGATGGGGGGATTTATCGGAATGCGGATCGCGATTGAGCATCCAGAAAAATTAAAGTCGTTAATGTTGCTAGAAACCACGGCTGATCCAGAGCCAAAAGAAAATCAACCTAAATATCTTAAGCTTTGTTTTATCGCAAAATGGTTTGGGATCTCTGCAGTAATGAGTAAAACCATGCCGATCATGTTTAGCCAAAGCTTTTTGAATGATCCAGAAAAATCGGGTCTCAAAATAAAATGGGAAAACCGAATGAAAGAGCTCAATCGATGGACATTCGGGCGAGCGGTAAAAGGGGTAGTTCATCGTAATGGAGTTTATGATGCGTTAGACAAAATCACAACGCCTACCTTAATCGTTGTCGGCGATGAAGATGTCGCCACTGTTCCGGCTAAATCAGAACGAATGCGTGACGCGATAAAAGGTTCACAACTAGTGACTGTTGAAAAAGCAGGGCATACATCAAGTGTAGAGCAGCCAGAAGCAGTTAATAAGGCTGTTTTGGAATTTCTGCAAAGGCTTTAGTGAGGTTTTAGATACCTTTAAACGAGGCTAAGCCTATAGATTATGAAGGTTCACCGCTATAATTCAAACAAACGTTTGAATTAATCTGTAAGATATTGTAGATTGCGCTGTAATAAGCTCATTTATAGGCTACTCTGTACTTTCTGATATGCCGAAAAGCGGTATGACTTAATACTGATATGCCAGTCCTTATATTCTTACTGCCGAAATTCATTTACTTAAGTTTTAATTATCAATCAAAAGACCACTAATCGAGAATTATCATGAGTGAAAACGATAGCAAAGCATCTAAAACCACTGACAAAAAGACTGAAAAAACTACCAAGGCATCTACCAAAGCTGGCGTAAAAAAAACGGTAAGCAAAAAGTCCAGTCCGAAAAAATCCGCTACAAGTCGCTCTAAAGTGGATAGAGTTGCAATTGTTGCAGGCTTAAGAAGCCCATTTGCCAGGCAAATGACTCACTATAAAACCCAAAATGCGATTGATATGGGAAAAATGGTGGTTTCAGAAATGCTAACTCGTGCTGAGATTGATTTGTCTTTGATTGACCGAGTGGTGTTTGGTCAGGTTTTGATCCATCCAGAAGCGCCTAATATCGCCAGAGAAATAGTCCTTGGCACAGGAATGAACGTTTCGACTGACGCATTTAGCGTCTCACGAGCTTGTGCAACTAGCTTTCAGTCGGCGGTTAGCGTAGCGGAATCATTAATGGCAGGCAGTATTGAAGTTGGTGTTGCTGGTGGCGCAGATTCTTCTTCAGTTGTGCCGATTGGAATTTCAAAAAAATTATCTGCGATATTACTCTCTTTATCAAAAGCAAAAACCATCCCGCAAAAATTAAAATTGATCGGCAAAATTCGCCCATCTGATTTATTGCCTGTACCGCCGTCGGTCAAAGAATATTCCACTGGTTTAACCATGGGACAAAATGCTGAACAGATGGCACGAGATCATGGCATTAGCCGACAAGAGCAGGATGAATTGGCACATCGCTCTCATACTTTAGCAGCAAAAGCTTGGCAAGAAGGGTTGTTAGATGATGAAGTGATGACTGCTTACGTGCCGCCTTTTAAAGAAAGTCTCAAACAAGATAACACTGTGAGGTTTAACTCAACGCTAGAAGGTTACGCAAAACTTAGACCGGCATTCGATCGAAAACACGGAACACTTACCGCAGCTAATAGTACAGGGCTAACTGACGGTGCGGCGGCTTTGTTAATGATGAAAGAATCTAAAGCAAAGGAGCTAGGTTACGAGCCACTGGGTTATATAAAAAGTTATGCCTTTGCCGCAATTGGGGTAATGACGGATATGTTAATGGGCCCCTCTCACGCGACTCCAATCGCCCTTGATCGAGCCGGATTAAAATTGAGTGATTTAGATTTAATCGATATGCACGAAGCATTTGCTGCGCAAGCTTTATGTAATGTGAAAGCGTTTGCCAGCAAAGAGTTTGCAAAGGAAAAGTTGGGACGTAATCAAGCCATTGGCGAAATCGATATGGACAAATTTAATGTGCTCGGTGGCTCGTTAGCGTACGGACATCCGTTCGCAGCGACAGGTGCAAGAATGATTACTCAAACCTTACGCGAGTTAAAACGCCGAGGAGGTGGACTGGCTTTAAATACCGCTTGCGCCGCTGGTGGTTTGGGTGCAGCAATGATTTTGGAAGCAGAATAAGGAGCGAATGATGACTACAAAAACTGAGAATAAAAATGGCTCCGCTTTGACACTGGAGATTGCCGACAACGGGATCGCTTGGCTAACCTTTGATGTTATTGGTGACGCGCAAAATACTCTAAAAGCAGAGTTCGCTGAAGAATTTGAGAATATTTTTGAGCAAATCGAAAACTCAAACAAAATCAAAGCAATCATTTTGATTAGTGGCAAGAAAAATGGTTTTGTCGCTGGCGCAGATATTAGTATGCTGCAAGATTTAACCACTGAAGAGTCGGTTGTAGAATTGGCGAGAAAAGGGCATCATATTTTTGCAAAAATGGAATCGCTTGATATGCCAATCATAGCGGCGATTAATGGTGCATGCTTAGGTGGTGGGCTTGAGTTAGCACTCGCTTGTAGTTATCGAGTTAGCACGGATGACAAAAGCTCAAAGTTTGGTTTACCTGAAGTGCAATTGGGAGTGCTTCCTGGTGGCGGTGGTACTCAGCGATTGCCACGACTCGTTGGAATAGCCACATCACTTGACTTGATGTTAACGGGTAAACAACTCAACGCCAAACGCGCAAAAAGAATTGGTTTAATCGATGAAGTGGTTGCCAAAGCTAATTTAAGAAAAGCGGCTGAAAAAGCCGCACTAAAGTTGGCGAGTAAAAGCAAGAAAATAGTTAGCCAACTAAATTATAAAGTAACGGCAAGTTCTTTTTTATCTGTCGGTGAATTACAAAAGTTAGGTCTGGAAACTACAAGTTATGGACGGAAAATCATTTTCGATAAAGCGTTGCAAACGGTCAATAAAAAAACGCGAGGAAACTATCCCGCGCCAGAAAAAATAATTAACTGTGTCGCCGCAGGAATGGAAGAAGGATTTGAGAAAGGCTTGGAGGTCGAATCGAAATCTTTTGCTGAGTTGGTGATGTCAGCAGAAGCTAAGCAGTTAATGAACATATTCTTTGCAACCACTGAAATGAAAAAAGAAACGGGTGTCAGTGGTGATGTTACTCTTCGAGATATTGATCGAGTCGGAATTTTGGGCGGAGGTTTGATGGGCGCGGGGATTGCGTTTGTCACCGCAGATAAAGCCAATAAAAAAGTTAGAATGAAAGATCAAAATGAGCAAGGTGTTAATCACGCACTTAAATATTGCTGGGAAATATATCGAAAAAAAATCAAGCGCAAACGTATTGATATCAATGATGCGAGCAAACGTTTTGCAAGGATAACCGGAACGACGGACTATCAAGGTTTTAAACGCTGTGAATTAGTAATTGAAGCGGTATTTGAAAGCCTGGAACTAAAGCAACAAATGGTCAAAGATATTGAATCTCTCGATAAAGATAAAAAGAAAGGCAAAGGAAAAGTTATTTTTGGCTCGAACACTTCTTCTATTCCAATATCAAAAATTGCGGAAGGAGCAAAACATCCAGAAAATATTATAGGCTTACACTATTTCTCGCCTGTGGAAAAAATGCCATTGTTAGAAATAGTAGTATCCGATAAAACCTCCGATGAAGTAATTGCGACTTGCGTTGAATTTGGTAAGCAGCAAGGTAAAACGGTTATCGTAGTTAAAGACGGTGCAGGTTTTTATACCAGTCGAATTTTAGCGCCTTTTATCAATGAAGCGGGGCATATATTGGCGGAAGGTGTTGCGATAGAGAAAATCGATCGAGCACTTAAAAACGCTGGTTTTCCTGTAGGACCAATAACACTTCTAGATGAAGTAGGCATCGATGTGGGGACAAAAATAGCACCAATACTAGCCGAAGCATTTGGTGATAGAATGTTGCCACCAAAGTTATTTGAAAAACTGCAAGAAGATGATCGCAAAGGCAAAAAAAATAAACGCGGCTTTTACAATTACCATAGTAAAAATGCTTTTAGTAAAGGTAAAAAGGAAGTTGATCCTTCGGTCTATAAATTGTTAGGTGTTACACCAAACAGTACGATGAGTGAAGAAGACATTTCTCAGCGTTGTTTACTACAAATGGTTAATGAATCAGTTATGTGTCTACAGGAAGGTATTTTAACATCCGCTCGAGATGGTGACATAGGAGCAATTTTTGGATTAGGCTTCCCGCCATTTTTAGGTGGACCGTTTCGATATGTTGATTCAGTTGGCGTTGATAAAATTGTCTCGCAATTGAATTTTCTTCAAGAAAAATATGGTGAGAGATTTAAGCCAGCCAAGTTGTTGGTTGATATGGCTGAGAAGGGTGAGAGATTTTATTAGGATTAAACTAAAATTTAGTATTGAGAGGAAGTTGGAAATAGTTGAATGCTTGTGCAGAGTTTCCGTTGCCATGTTCCAGCGTGGCAATGCATACGGATTTTGAATTAAAGTGTAGTATGAATTCCAACGCAGGAGCATTGTAACTAGAAAACCGCGAATCTAGCCTTTTCTGTAAATAAATCTGGTAAACTAGTCGCTAATGAATAAAACCTAAGGACAACTAACCACCCGATTCCTTCCCTGATCTTTCGCCTGATACAAAGCTCTATCCGCTTGCTCTAGAATCTCAGAAGCGTCTTCCAAAATATCGCTCGAAGAGATCCCAATACTCGCAGTTACGTTGATTTCTTCTTCTACATGAACGACTAACTGTTCAATTTGTTTTTTGACTCGCTCAGCTAAAAATCTTGCTCCGCCTTGATTGGTGTTACTTAAAATCACCACGAATTCTTCACCACCGTATCGAAAAACCTCATCGGAACGTCGGATAGTATTTTGGATAATTTGAGCGACAGATTTTAGTACTTTATCGCCCGCAATATGACCATGGGTATCATTGACTAATTTAAAGTGATCGATATCGATAATCATCATCGCAAAGTTGGCTTGATGGCGTTTAAATGAAGACAATTCTTTGGCAAAGGCTTCGTCAAACGCTGCTCGATTACATATTTCAGTTAAGGGATCTTTTCGCGCTTGAGAAATAGCCGTATTGTAGAGTAGAGAATTTCTGAGCGGATAAATTAATAGCGAGAGTAACCTTTCAAGTAAGTTGGTTTCGCGAATACTAAAAGGTTTGGTTCGAGTGCAAATGATCTCGCCGAGTTTATCACCTTCCAACACGAGTTGGTATTTGCAGTGATGAGCTCTGCTTTCACCGGTTTGGAAATTGAGTAACTCATTGTCGTGAACATAACTGACTGAATCACAAGGAACCATATAAGCAATCTCTTCACAAAAAGTTCGCAACAATAAAGGCAGCTCGATCGATTGTTGAAGTTTTAGAGCAAGTTTAGCGATACTGGTAAAATCATCACCACCGTCAGTGTTGTCTCTGTAACTATCTAGCCCAATAATTTTTGCTTGTGAAGTTGTGGTCATAATCAACTATTTCCTAATGTCTACTATATGACAGTGCTAACATATTATCTATCTAATAACGGTTTACACATCTGCCTACTGCTAATAGGGTTAGAGCAATTCTTATGCCAATAGGCATAAGTTCAGTAAAAACAAGGTATTATAAAGGACACTTTAGCTAATATCTCAGAATAGTCAATAAATCGACGCTATATCTTTCAATTTAGTCGGTAGTTTATTGCCGTATTATTGACGTAGGTAGAGATATTTTTTATTGGGCTTGCAGAAAACAGTTTGTCGCTAGATGAATTACTTAGGTTGAGCATCTATCGATTGTCCGTTAATAGAGAGACTATCTTTTCCCATTAAATAAAGGTAAATATTGCAGAGTTCATCCGGTGAAATTAATAAACTAGCGTCCTCTGCGGGGTATGCCGTGGCTCTCATTTTTGTACGAGTGGCACCTGGGTTAATTGCGTTCGCCCTGATATTGGTATTTTCTAATTCATCCGCCAAGACTTGAGTGAATCCTTCAATTGCAAATTTAGAAACGGCGTATGGTCCCCAATAAGCTCGCCCTTTTCTTGCAACTCCTGAAGTCGTAGTAATAATTGACGCCTCAGGTGCTTGTTTTAATAGCGGTAAACAAGCTTGAGTTAACATAAAGACTGAGTTGATATTGACTTGCATCATCTCGTGCCAAAGATTTGCATCGGTAAACTCGATTGGGGAAAGCTCACTAATCATCGCTGCGTTGTGAAGTACTCCATCAAGCCGACCTAACTCTGTTTCGACTGTTTCAACTAGACTTAAATACTGTTGTTGCGCGGCATTTTGAAGATCCAAAGTTAAGATGGCAGGTTGTGGAGCATCATTGTCGATAATTTCGTCATAGACTTTTTCTAATTTCTCCACGTTTCGCCCGTGCAAAATGACTGTTGCGCCGTGCTTGGCATAACTTTTTGCAACGGCTTTACCGATGCCGTCACTCGCGCCAGTAACCAAAATCACTTTGTCTTTTAATAGATCAATTGGGGCTTGGTATTGATGCATTCTCGTTCCTTTGTTTTTACTCGTTGAGATAAATCGTAGGTCTCATTTTACCTTAAATTTGTGAATATGATACTAATATAGCCATCGAGACAGGACAAAAGGGTAGGTTACCACGCGCTTTTCGGTAGAAACTAGCTGACGACTTGCTGAGAGTGAGAAATTCTCTGCAATTCGACTACACTCTATTTAGGGTTTGTGCGACATCAGCTCACAATATTGCTGTGTCCTTTATTCTATTCACAGGAGGTTAGGGGAGTGTCCATTGTGCTACGTGTTGTCAATTTTTTTGTGCTCGTCTTTGCAATTACACCTGCAATAAGTAACGCAGATGAATTTGAGGATTTGCCTGATTTTTCGTTAGAGCAGTTACTCGATATTGAGGTATTTACGGCGTCAAAATTTAACCAGAAAATGTCCGAAGCACCTTCTCGTGTGACGGTTATCACAGCTGAAAATATACGAGAACAAGGATATAGACACTTAAAAGATATTCTGAATAGTGTTGCTGGTTTATATACTACTTATGATCGTAATTATAGCTATATCGGAGTGAGAGGCTTCGGTATACCAGGCGATTATAATACTCGAGTATTATTACTTTTAGATGGAGTCAGGGTAAACGAAAATGTTTATGATAGTCTGGTTCTCGATTTTGACGGTATTGTCAATATTGATTTGATTCAGCGAGTCGAGTTTTCTTCCGGTGCAGGTTCTTCCATTTATGGAGCCAACGCGTTTTTTGGCGTGATCAACATAATAACTAAGGACGGCGATGCGATTGATGGAGCTCAATTATCAATCGATGTGATGAATGATAACGGACGAAAATATAGGCTTTCAGTGGGAAAAATATTTGATAACCAAGTTGAGATACTGTTTTCAACATCTGCTTATGAAAGTGATGGTAGCGATCTATATTATCCAGAGTTTGATGATCCAGCGAATAATTTTGGTGTAGCCGAAGATTTAGATTATCACGATGCGAACAATGTTTTATTCAAGTTAAATTATCAAAATTGGGGTTTTGAGGCTGCATTCAATGATCGCACCAAAGGGATACCAACGGCTTCTTTTGGTCAAGAATTTAATTTGTCGCCAAGCGAAACACAAGATAGTTGGAGTTTCGCGAGCATAAACTATAAAAAAATAATCAGCAATGACTCGCATATGGATAGCCACCTGTCATGGCATCGATACGAGTATTCCGGTGACTACATATATGACTATCCGCCACTTACTGTAAATCGAGATGAAACCATCGGCGAATGGTTGATTCTTGAGTCTCGCTTTCAAACAGATTATTTTGACGATCATAAGCTTACGTTTGGGATAGAATTTCAAGATAACATCAAGCAGTATCAAGCTAACTTTGATCGTGATCCTTTCGATAGTTATTTAGATGATTTACAAAAAACAAAAACTTATGGCATCTACTTTCAGGATGAGTTTCGATTTTCTGCTTCATTACTAATGAACATAGGTCTTCGATATGACCGTTTTGATATTAGTGATGCGGTGGATAAAAAGCAGATCATTAACCCCAGGCTTGCATTTATTTACTCACTTCGAACGGAAACTACCCTAAAACTTATTTACGGTTCCGCTTATCGTAACCCTAACTCATATGAGTTGTACTATGGTTCTGCGGTTGGGTTTCTGCCAAGTGAGAATTTAAAGCCAGAAGAAATAGAGTCTCTTGAATTAAATGTTGAGCATTTTGTCAATAACAACTTTAGGCTAACAGCCTCCATGTACGAAAATACGACCGAAAACTTAATTGGTTTAAATAGTGAATTGTTAAGTGGTGATATATTTTTCGACAATCTTAATGAAGTTGTCGCGAGAGGTATTGATTTTGAAGCGGATTATATTGGAGAAAATGGTACAAGAATTCGATCCAGTTACAGTCATGTAAAAGCAGAAAATACTACAACAAACCAATCGCCACCCAACTCACCTGAAAATATGTTTAAGATAAATATTTCCAGGGGTGTCTGGCGGGATAAAATAAATATTGCTTTTGAATATCAATATATGAGTGAACGCCTTTCTCCCCAAGGAACTTTTGTATCCAGTTTTTCAGTTAGCAATCTTACCTTGGTCACTGAAAACTTGTACGAAGGATTAACGCTCTCAGGCAGTATCTATAATTTGTTTGATAAAAAATATGCAGATCCAGCTTCGGAGGAGCATCTTCAACAACATATTGAACAAGACCGTCGAAACTTTCGTTTGAAATTAACTTATTCATTTTAAACAAATGTCCGAGCATAAACGAAATAGATTATGGCTGAAACATTGCTTGTTGTTTGCAACACTATTTATTGCGCCTTCGCTTTCTAGTTACGCAAATGCGGATGCGATTTCTGAGTATGTGATCAAAGTAAAGTTTATCCATAATTTCATTCGCTTTACTCAGTGGCCAACTGAGTCTGATGAATTAAAGATTTGCATCTATGGTAAAGATCCATTTGGATTAGAAATAGATAAACTGAATGGAAAAATAACTAACCAGCGAAAAATCACTATAACCAGAACTCAGTTGATCGAAGAAGTGAAATCTTGCGATTTGGTATTTTTAAACATTCAACCGCCGAAAAGACATTTATTTGAAAGAGCGCTTGCGGAATTAAATGAAGCAGCAGTGCTAACCGTATCTGATGCGAATAAGGCGGCAGACTACGGAGTGATGATTGAACTTAACATCACCAAAGATAAAATAGCATTTAGGGTAAACCATACAGCGGCAAAAAACTCGGATCTAAAAATTAGCGCAAAGTTATTACGGTTAGCCAGGGAGGTGATTTGAAAATGCTTTTTCAAAACCTGCAAAGCTACTTCCGGAAACAGTCCATACAGCGAAAATTGATACTGATTAATTTGTCGGTCACTATCACTGCGCTGGTATTCGCCGTAATCACTGCGCTTAGCCGAGAGTATGTTGATAATAGAAATAACCTTTTAAATTCGCTTCAGGTTAAATCCAGAATGGTGGCTAACAATTCGGCAGCGGCATTAATTTTTAGTGATGCTGGCGATGCTAAAGAAATTCTTAGTGCATTTTCAGAGTCGCCAGATATACAACAGGCAATTCTTTTTGAACAGACAAAAAGTGCACTTGCTATATATCGAAAACCTGGCGCTACAAATATAGCCGCTACTAACATAAAGATAGAAGAAATCAAAAGAACGAATTTTGAGATTGTCGATTTGTCGAGTAGTGAATTTTTTCTAGATGATAACATTAGCTTTTACCAGGCAATTTATTTTGATTCTGAAAATATCGGATATTTATACATTCAGGCTGACGCTTCACATTTAAAAGATAACATCATTAGCTACCTTATATACACTTCTCTCATGGCGATCATAGGTCTTGCTTTGGCTTCTACTATTCTGATTCGGTTGAGCAGGAGTATTGTGCTACCTATTACAAGCTTAATTGAAACTATGAGTACAGTGATGGAGAAAGATGATTACTCTCTCAGGGTAAAAAATTATTCCACTGACGAAATAGGTGCTTTGTCTATCGTTTTTAATAAGATGTTGGCTTATATACAAGTGAATGATGAAAAGCTAGAGTATGAACTCTCTGAGAGATATAAAGCTGAAGAGCATCTTGACAAATTAGCATATTATGATGTTGTGACAAATTTGCCGAATAGACATTTTTTTCAGGAGCATTTAAAAAAGACGGTTGAAGCTGCAATCGATCAAAATAAAAAGAGTGCACTATTGTTCTTAGATCTTGATGATTTTAAGAATATTAATGACACTCTTGGGCACAAAATGGGTGATGTGTTGTTGGAACAATCATCATCCAGGTTATCGAGTATCCTACGGAAAGAAGACCATATTTGCCGAATAGGAGGAGATGAATTTGCGATAGTTATACAGCACTTTGAAAATATCGAGGATATTATATTGATTGCACAAAAATGTATTGATGTACTTTCAATGCCATTTATCTTTGAGAGCAAGAACTACTTCATTGGAGTGAGCGTTGGGATCAGCATTTGTCCTGATGATGCGACTACCGCAAACGCTTTGTTGGTAAATTCTGATATGGCAATGTATGAAGCAAAAATGTCGGGAAAAAATAATTTCCAATTTTATAGCAAAAACCTCGATGAAGCTTATTCAAGAAAGTACCAATTAGCAAATGACCTGCGTAGAGCGGTCAAATTAAATCAATTAGAACTGTATTATCAACCTCAGGTTGACGCGCAAACCGAAATGATTATCGGTGTGGAAGCGTTAATGCGGTGGCATCACCCTGAACTTGGCCCAGTCCCTCCTGATGAATTTATACCTTTGGCCGAAGAATCAGGTCTTATTCTGACTTTAGGGCAATGGTTAATAAAGACTTCTTGTATTCAAGGAAAGAAAATTGTTGATTCGGGGTTAAAAGATATTACTGTTGCGATCAATATCTCTGGACAACAAATTAAAGAAGAACATTTTTGTAACGATATCGTAGCAGCACTCGAAGAGTCGGGGCTTGAAGCACAAAACCTAAAAATTGAGCTGACCGAAAGTATCTTGATGGAAAATACTAATCTGGTCATAGAAAAACTCCAACAAATTCGAGAATTAGGAATTTCGATTGCTATCGATGACTTCGGAACAGGTTTTTCATCCATGAACTATTTAAAAGTTTTTCCTATAAGTCAACTTAAAATTGATAAATCGTTTGTTTCAGGATTACCAGATGGTGAAGAAGATTCAGCGATAACACGAGCGATCATTGCAATGGCTCACGGACTTGGTTTAAGCGTTGTCGCCGAGGGGGTTGAGGAGCAGGCACAGGCAGACTTTTTAAGTGAATTAGATTGTGATGTATTCCAAGGTTATTATTATGCTAGACCGCTGTCTTTTGAGTGTTTTCTTAATTCAGTTAAATAAGAAAAGCTTGGTAAGAAATTTAATCTCTAGCTAATTAATACTAAACTTTGTCATAAGGCGTTATCATTTAAACAAGCTAATACACTCGACTACGGGCTTCAGCTTGTCTATATTTCCAGTTTTAAAACGGGCTGCTTTTGCGACTAATAAAATGTATTAGCAGACGCAATATTTAGCGGCGTAGCATGGGAGGTTTTAGTTAACTTATGCTGGTCAAAGGGCTTGCCAACTGGCTGAAAAATGGTAAGCTATTGTCGTCGCTTTTTTTTTTTAGGGAGATACCTTTTGATTAAAGTACTAATCGTTGATGATCACGAGTTGATCCGTACAGGAATTAGCCGACTTTTGGCTGATTTTGACAAAATAAAGGTAGTCGGCGAGGCATCAAGTGGTGAAGATGGTGTCGCTCAAGCACGGACTTTACGTCCTCACGTTGTGCTAATGGATGCGAATATGCCGGGCATCGGCGGGCTGGAGGCAACTCGAAGATTGGTCAGATTTGATCCTGATATTAAAGTCATCGCCGTCACTGTCCATAATGAAGAGCCTTATCCGACCAAGTTTATGCAAGCTGGCGCGGCGGGTTATGTGACCAAAGGTGCGGATATTGAAGAAATGGTGATTGCCATCCGCCAGGTTAATAGCGGCAAACGTTATATCACACCAGATATCGCTCAACAAATGGCACTCAAAGCCCTTAACCCCGAAGATGATTCACCCTTTGACATTTTATCTGAACGGGAAATGCAAGTGATGTTAATGATCACTCAAGGGCAGAAAGTACAAGATATTTCCGACCAACTTTTCTTAAGTCCAAAAACCGTGAACTCTTATCGTTATCGATTATTTGAAAAACTGAATATTGAAAATGATGTTGAACTCACTCACTTAGCCATTCGTCATGGCGTGATACTTTCTGAGAAAATCGAATAGTTTAAGCTAGTCACTCAAGCAAAAAGCTAATCGTAACTATGTCATCATTTGACTATAAAAACTTCCTGCAAAATCTGACCTCTCATCCTGGTATTTATCAAATGATAAACCAATCGGAAGAGATTATTTACGTTGGCAAAGCAAAAAATTTAAAGAAAAGAGTTAGCAGCTATTTTCAAAAACAGAACCACCCACCAAAAACTAAGGTTATGATGGCGCAAATTTTTGACATTCAGGTAGTTGTGACTGGAAGTGAAAATGAAGCGCTCATTCTTGAAAATCAACTGATCAAAAAGTTCCGCCCAAGATACAATGTTATTTTTCGGGACGATAAAACTTACCCTTATATATTTTTGTCGGATGAAAAGTATCCGAGATTAAGTATTCATCGTGGACGGCAGAGTAAAAAAGGCGATTATTTTGGTCCTTTTACTGGTTCAACGGCGGCGCGGTACAGCATTTCTTTAATGCAAAAACTTTTTGCGATCAGACAGTGTGAAAATAGCGTATTTAATTATCGTTCACGTCCTTGCTTGCAATATCAAATTAAACGTTGTAGTGGTTCTTGCGTTGGGAAAATAAGTTTGCATGATTATCAGAAAGATGTGCAGTTGGTTCGTCTTTTTTATCAGGGAAAAAATGACTCAGTAATCAAGGAATTAAATCAGCGAATGGAACTAGCGTCCAAAGAACTGGCTTTTGAAAAAGCCGCACACTATCGCGATCAAATTATCAGCTTGCGCCGCGTACTAGAAAAACAAGTGGTAAATAGCGGTCAAGAAAATCAGACTTCTACGATTGATGTGATTGCCACTAAAAGCAAGGAAAAAACGTCAGTTGTTTTTGTGTTGCATGTGAGAAACGGAATTGTGCAAGGTAGTAAACAGTATTTTCCTAAGATGCCAGCCGATACTTCCAATGATGAAGTTATCCAATCATTTATTAGTCACTATTATCCGCAAAATAAAAATGAAATTCCCAATGAAATTGTCACTAGTTCAGCGATTGAAGGAGCAGAAACTTTGGCAAGCATTTTATCTGACATGAGTACTCGAAAAGTTAAAATCGTTCACCAGGTTAAAACTAGCAAACTGGCTTGGCTGACTATGGCAGTTAATAATAGTGAACAAATTTTACAAGCAAAACTGCAGGCCAAAGGTCATCTACAAAAACGAATGCAAGTGTTAATGGATGAGTTAAATTTGGACAAACTGCCTTTTAGAATGGAGTGTTTTGACATAAGCCATTTTCACGGTGAAGAAACCGTTGCATCTTGTGTAGTGTTTGAACAAGGGCAAGCAAAAAAGTCAGACTACCGAAGATTCAATATTAAAGGTGTTGAAAAAGGTGATGATTATGCTGCAATCGAGCAAGCCGTAAGGCGTCGTTTTGAGCGCTTGGTCAAAGAGCAAGCAAAACTCCCTGATTTATTAATTATTGATGGCGGAAAAGGACAACTCAACCAAGCTCAACAAATTCTAGAGGAGTTAAACCTGCCTCAAGTCACCCTTATCAGCGTAGCGAAAGGTAGCGATCGCAAGGTAGGCATGGAACAAATATTTTTTCCTTCAGAGGCGATTGCAAAACGCTTAGAAGAAGATTCACCAGGATTACATTTGATCCAGGCCATCAGAGACGAGGCACATCGATTTGCTATCACAGGTCATCGAGGCAAAAGAGACAAGAAACGCAAAACCTCAACTCTGGAAGGAATTGCGGGAGTCGGTGCAAAAAGAAGAAAGGCATTGATCCAACATTTTGGTGGACTTCAAGAAGTGAAAAGAGCTGGAATTGAAGATCTACGTCAAGTGGAAGGAATTAACGCAGGACTTGCTAAGGTGATTTATGATTATCTGCATTAATCTTTGATAAAGGTAACTCTTTTAATTCTATCGGTGCTAAAATAACTTTAAATCGAGTTTTAACTAAACCAAGTCTCAATAGCCGTATTAGCTGAGTAGACAGCATCATGGCAAACCATTACTAATGGCTAACCAAAAAATGAATTATAAGACCATATGAATATTGCTAATCTTCTGACTTCCTTTCGAATCCTCTGTATACCGCTCCTTGTTTTTTTCTTTTATTTACCCGTTAGTTGGGGACAGACGACAGCAGCGCTGATTTTTGCGGTGGTTGGCTGGACTGATTGGTTCGATGGCTGGGTGGCAAGAACTTTTGACATGCAATCACAGTTAGGAGAGTTTTTAGATCCTGTGGCTGACAAGTTGATGGTGGCTGCATCACTGGTTTTGCTGGTAGAGCAGCACGCAACATTTTGGATTGCGATCCCTGCGTTGGTCATTATTAGTCGAGAAATTACCGTTTCCGCACTAAGAGAGTGGATGGCGAAATATGGTCAAAGTTCAGCAATAAAAGTAGTCAATATCGCCAAAGTAAAAACTTTGATGCAGTTATCGGCAATATTCTTTTTATTGCTCGCAGGCAAAGAAGAGCAAACGACGGAAATATTCGAGCATTCCTGGCTGTATATTTCGGGCTATATCTTTATGTATGTTGCCGTCGCCTTAACTTTATGGTCGATGTCTATCTATTTAAAGGTAACTTGGCCACTACTTAATACCATTGATGATGAGGAAAAGAGTAAAAATCCACCTGAAGGTGGAGAGACCTCGTCAGAAAATAGCGATAATCAGTGAAAGCTTGAAGTTTGAGCAAAATTTCAGCTACCAAAGCCTTTTTTGAGCAAAAATTGAGCGTTTTTGGGATAGTTCCAGGGTGTTTTTTGTTTGCTTTGAGTGGTTCATAAGGAGCAATCGAAAAAGATCAAATTCTTCTTATAATGGCGCTTGACAGATAACATTCTTACTGTAAAATGCCCTGCACTCGACGCGGGAATAGCTCAGCTGGTAGAGCACGACCTTGCCAAGGTCGGGGTCGCGAGTTCGAATCTCGTTTCCCGCTCCAGAATTTCTTGATGTAAAATTTAAGTTTTATATCAAGCCGAAACCTCGGTTTTAGTCAAATAAACCCGAGGTTTTTTGCTCTTGAACTGATTGAATTTGAAGTTTAAGATCGAGTAAAGATATGGCTGGGTGGCAGAGTGGTGATGCAGCGGACTGCAACTCCGTCAACGCCGGTTCGATTCCGACCCCAGCCTCCATTTTTACATATTAGGCACATCAGTTGTCTTAATATGAATATCGACATTCGCCAAGTAAGCAAGGCTTTACTTACAGAATGCTCGACAAAGCCCCCGATGCCCGGGTGGTGAAATTGGTAGACACACAAGACTTAAAATCTTGCGACTTAACGGTCGTGCCGGTTCGATTCCGGCCCCGGGCACCATTGTTATGTTTTTGACAGCTATACTTATAGAACTTTGCTATAGCTATTCTCTAGATAAACTTCCTGGCCGTAACCGAATGTTTCGCATAACCTAACTTATTCCAAAAAGATTCTGCTAGATTGTTTATACAAGTGTAGTTACATTCTACGTAGTCTATACCGACTTTTTTAAAGCAGCGTTCAACTTCTATGACGAGATTTTCTGCAATGTTTTTGTTTCTTGATTTTTCGTCAACCCATAAAAGCTGTATGAGTCCTTTTGCTGGGTTTGCCAAAAAACCATTGTCGTTGACGATGCTCATAGCACCAATAAATCCCACCGGATTAGCTTTACTTTCCGCAATTAAAAAAAGTGATTGTGAGCTATCTAGTGCGTTGGATAACCATGCTGATAAGTTATCAGAAAAGCGAGGGTTGGCAGCTATTTTACCGTCGTCTTCATGCTGATGTAGCGCCAACGTGTATTCAACAATTTGTGATAGATCTCGCTGCGAGGCTTCGCGGATATTCATTTGATATTTAAATGGTGACTCGTTGTCAGCAAAGTTTAAAGATATTGTTTCTTAATTTGTTTGAATATGTTGATAGTGATTGACAGCGTTGCGAGCATTGTTTAATGACAAACTGTTGCTGATCATCGCTTTTTTTATATCGTTCATTTTTTGTCTTGAACCTTTATCAAAAGACAGAATTTCTTCCATCACACTGGCAATTATTGTAGGCGAATCTGGTGCAGGAGTAATGCGTGAATACTGGTCAATTAAATGCTGTCTTTTTTCGGATAAAGTCAGTACTTCTTGCCATTCAGCTTGTTCCATAAGAGTGGTTATTTGCTCGCTTAAAGTTAATGCTTTGGTTAGAAGTTTATGCATTGGTTTTCTCCGTCATTTGTAATGATTCTTCTCTAATTCCATCCCAGCCAATTTTTATTTCATTGAGTACCGAAAGAACGCTATCTATTTTTGCTTCGTCATTTTCAACATTGGCCTGCGCTAAAGTTACTGTGCAATAGTCATATAAATCGCTTAGGTTGTTTGCGATATCTCCACCATTTTGCATATCTAAACTGGCTTTTAAACCGCCAATGATGGAAATTGCCCAACTGATTTGTGTTCCTTTTTGTGCGGTGTTTTTGTCGTTTAAGAAAAATTTTGCTCGATTTAACTTTTCTATCGAACCGTCAATTAACATTTGTATGAGTAAATGCGGATCGGCATTTTCCACCCCAGAGGATGCGTTAACTTTTGCGTAGGCTGTTGCGCCAGAAAATCCCATAATTTAATTCCTTCAATGTTTTCGGGTTAATATTAATTGTGTCTAACTGTCATCACCACTATTAAAACCAGGTAAATTAGCAAACTGTTGGGTAATAAATGAAGAGGTCGCATTAAATTGAGCAACGATCCGATCCATCGCTGAGAATTGTTGCACCAGTCTAGACTGCAATTTTTCGACTCGTAAATCTAGCGCAATGCGTTCATCGGTAATTCGTTCGAAAACGCCATTAATTGACTCTTCTCTTGCTTGAATTACACCATCGGTACCCGCAAAGCTATCGACTATATCGAGTAGGCGTGTGGCAATTCCGTCATCGTTTGTAAATAGATCTGAAAATGTATCGAAGTTATTATTGATCGCACTACTTAGTCGACTGCTTGATAAATTAAGCGAGCCTGTTGAGCTTGTTGTAATGCCAAGCGAGGTGAGGCTGCTGTTATCAGAATCGATATCTGCGACAACTGCGGTCAACGCATTTCTAATTTGAGACTCAGCTTGTCTTAAAGAAGAGTCGCCAAGTAAAAGCCCAGGTGCGTCTTTATCCGCAGAGCCTAATACTGTGGCAGTATCTAAAAAGTTACTAATATTTTCGACTAATGAAGTGATTAAGGTTTTTACGGAGTCAGTATCTTCTTTAACGGTAAGTGTGGTCGTTTCGCCTGCGGTGTTAATCGTCTCGGCAGTGATGGTGACGCCTTCTATTATATTATCAAAAGAGTTTGTGCTATTTACGCTGCTAAAACCGTCGACTTTTATTTCAGCATCGGAGGCGAATTCGTCTTGTGTTAAGTTTACAGACAAGTCATCTAAGGATGGATCGCTACCCACGCCCGTGGTGATCACCAGATCATTTCCCGTTCCAGCTATAGATGAATTAACTTTGAACACGCTACCGGTATCGATTCCATCTGTAATATTAGATAAGACCGTAATTGATACTCCGAAATTTCCACCAGCCGAATTGATGTTAGCTTGAATATCTTCTAATGTATCAGTGGCTGATACATCAACTTCAAAACTATTCCCATCGGCGGTAAAAATTAAGCTGCCATCACCAAAAGTTGTACTACCTCCACCGGTAAATATCGATGATGAAAACTCACTTCCCTGGGCTAAACTTACCACTTCAACATCGTAACTTCCCGGTAATGAACTGGTGTTTCCAACGACACTGATATTATCTTGAGATGAAAGGCTAGCGGTTTTCTTTTCAAATGTTGATTCCAAACTTAAGCTAAAAGCGCTCGCTCTAATTTCTGATAGTGCAGATTTTAAACCACCTAATCCGCTTAAAGTGATGCTGAGTTCTGCTTCTTGATTGTCGAGAGCAAAGGTCTTCGGTGCACGCTCAGCATTGACTAGTGCATCAATTATAGAGTTGACGTCTAAGCCAGATCCTAAACCGCCAAGTTGAATTAATCCCACTTTTTTGTACTCATCAAGTTTGTAATCATTTGGACGTGCTCATCAGGTTTAACATTCGGTTGTTCATTGTTACTTTAGTTTATCGGCGTGAAAAACACCGGCTTTAAATTAAATCGTTTATATTGCGGTATAAAATATTGTAATTTTTTATGGTAAAAATGCAGTAAACCCCAAGTACCAATACAAAAACAGTAGCAAACTATGTGCCGTAAAGCAGATTGATAACAAAATTATAATTTAAGAACTGTTTTGTAGAGAAAGGTGGGTGATTTGTTAAGACGAACAGAAATTAAAAAAGGGAGGCAAGCCTCCCAAATTTATACATTTTCCTTCAAAAATATTCCTTTGCTTGAGGAAATTTCTTCGTTGACTTCCTTTAATCGTTTGGACAAATTGAGTAATTCTTCGGGTGGGAATTGTCGAATTAACTCATCTGTGTCTTTGTCAACGACCCTGACAATCGTAACGCCGAGCTCCTCATCAACTTTAAATTGAAGTGAGCGATTAATATTCTGATTAAATTCTTGCAGCTCTTTAATCTGATCATCAATATTTTGTTCACTATTGTTTAAATTGACTTTTTGAATGTCAACAGCGTTATCTGATACGGGGGCAACGGGTTCAGGTTTATTAACCGTGCTTTCATTTCGTACTGCATTTGAAGGTACTCGACCATCTATTTGCGGCAAAGACTTACCGCTGTCTGGTGCCTGTGGTCGAAAATTGGCTGACAAATTAGCAATAGTCATAGCAAATTACCTCGCATAAGTGAATGAGGCTGGTCGGATAAAGCCTTGCTCAAGCTTTTGCCGACTAGCCTTATAAACGTTAATAATGGTATGTGAAATTTCATTAACGTTTTTTCTCAACTTATTGCAACAGTGATAATACAGATTGTGCTGATGAATTAGCCTGAGCCAATATCGACAAGCCTGCTTGCTGAAGCACCTGGTTTTTTGCCAACTCCGCTGTCTCTGCCGCATAGTCCGTATCCCTTATCCGCGACCTCGACGCGGATGCGTTTTCGGAAATATTCTGCAGATTAGAGATTGTCGAATTGAATCGATTTTGCACTGCACCCAGGCTCGCCCGAGTAGCATCGATGGACGCCAGAGCGCCATCTACAATGTTGATAGCATTTTGTGCGCTGGCAGCGGTACTAATGTCTATTGACGTTGCAGATTGAAGCGAAGACGCATCGTTTGTTGCAGTGGTTAAATGACCTGCTAAGGAATTCGCGTTGGCTACGTTAAACGCTGACGCTCCACCATTTAGTTGTACTTGTCCTGATGCTTGGAATCCTGTGCCGGTAGCAGTCCCTGCCGTGAAACTAACGTTAGTGGCGATGGCTCGAGTACCCGCATAATTTAGCGTTTTAATGTTAAACGAAGAATTTGTCACAGTCGTTTCCGCGCCAACAAAAACGATATTGCCAAGCCCTATATTGCTCCCATTTTCATTAATCAAAGTAACACTCGCACCTTCGGCAATCGCGATTACACCGGTTTCGCTGGTAGTCGCATTGATTGCATCAGCCAACCCGCTTAAGTCATAGGAGTCAGTGACTGATGCTGCAACATCGACTGCAACCGCGTTATCGCCGTATAAACGTAGCGTGTATGTCCCTTCTTCTAAAAGATCTTCACCACCGGCATCTAAGGCACCACCTAGTTGAATAATCGTTCTCGCGTCAGCCGTAACACCGCTGTCACTAGAAAAACGGTTAACGGCTGCAGCGATTTCACCCGCATTAAGCTCTAAGTCAACGGCCTCTAGTAGAGTTGCAGCAGTAGTTAAAGCAACGGTAATTTCGGCTCTTCCTAATCCACCAGTAATAGAAAAGGCTGCTGTCCCTGTCGCGGTAATAGCTGCAGTAACACCTAGGCCAACATTTCGTACAAATTGTGAGCCGTCGCCAGCAGTTGTTGCGGTTGACCCAAATCCTGGAGCTGTGCCTCCGCCTATGGCTATCGCACCAAATCCCGCAGTCGCTGCGGTAGCTAAGGTTGCCGCAGGCGCATTGGCATTAAGCACCAATGAATTAAGACCAACAGAATCGCCTCGAGCCGAACCAATGCTGATTGCTACGGATTCATTGCTTGATGAACCAACCTGAAATGAGCGACTTCCAAATGTGCCATCTAACAAATTAGTACCACCAAACGCAGTGGTATCAGCGATTCGGTTTAATTCACTTTGTAATTGACCTACCTCTTGTTGTAAAGCTGCACGCTCTGATGAGCCTAAACTCCCGCTAGCAGATTGAACCGAAAGATCTCGGATTCTTAGTAGTAGATTGGTACTTTCTTGCAAAGCACCCTCTGCCGTTTGCGCTAATGAAATACCGTCATTGGCATTCCTGGCAGCTTGGTTTAAGCCGCCTATTTGCGCCGTTAAACGATTTGAAAGTTGTAATCCAGCGGCATCGTCGCGAGCGCTATTGATACGTAAACCGGAAGACAGTCGTTGAAATGATGTTGAAAGCGCATTATTACTTGAATATAAATTGCGCTGCGAATTGAGAGACGATACATTCGTCTGTATAACACTACCCATGATAGATCTCCTAAACCTTTGATATTCGAGTTTTTTCTTTTGTTTTAAGCGGTTTGCAAGCTGAGAACTTGCGGCTTAAATCCAAGAATGCTTCCACTCAAAAATACAAAGTGCTTAAAATAAAAGACAGGTGTTAAGTGTGGAGCGGGGAACTAGGAGCAAGATTAAACACTAACGTCTAAAGTAAATCACCTAAAACCATGCATCAAACAGCTTAAAAACTATCCGCGTATATTGAAAGTCGATGCCTGAGAAACATCTAATTCAATGTAAATTAGGGTTTCCAGGGAGATGAGATATGAGAAATTCTATAAAATACAAGAACAATCATCGCCTGAGAAACAATAATTTGGTTGCTCACCGATCGCTGAGAACAATTGGTGTTCAAAAGTGGGTATCGGCGCTCAAAATGGCGACTTTAGATTTTGTTGGTTTTTTTAAAAATTTTTTGCACGAGAAAAGGACCCCACTCTGTTGAGTGGAGCCAAAAAGTCAATTTGTGACGTACAGTTACAAGAGGTTGTATTTATCAACCGTCATGACGTTTACCCTTGCAATAATGTTAGAACTGACTGACCTGAAGCATTGGCTTGCGCCAGGATACTTAAACCCGCTTGTTGTAATACCTGGTTCTTGGATAGTTCAGCGGTTTCTTCAGCGAAATCAGTGTCTCGTATTCTTGAGCGCGCGGCTGCGGCATTCTCGGAAATACTTTGCAAGTTGGCAATGGTAGACTCAAGTCGATTTTGAACAGCACCTAAACTGGCTCTTAAGCTATCAATACTGGACAATGCACCGTCCACGACACCAATAGCAGATTGAGCACCTCCACCTGTGGCAATGCTTATGTCAACGATAGCGTCTAACGAAGATGCATCATTCGTGGTGTTGTGACCCGCTAGATTAGCGTTGGATGCAGCAAACCCTTGAGGTCCTCCGTTTAGTTCCACTTGACCTGAGACTTGAAAAGCGGCTGCGGTTCCGTTGGCTGTAAAGCTTGCGACTTGTGCAATTGCGCGAGTTCCACTAATGTTGAGTAGTTCTACATCGAATCCAGCCGCAGTAATGTTGGAGGTTTGTCCCGCAAAGGTCAAATTGCCAAGCGCTATGTTGTCACCATTTTCATTGATAACTGTTAAAGACGCTCCTTCTGCGATTGCAATAACCCCGGTTTCTCCAGTGGTCTGATTAATCGCGCTAGCCAAATTACTCAGATCATAGGGATCAGTCACGGTTCCTGCTACGTCCCTTCCTGTCCCATTGGCGCTAAATACCCTGAATGAATAAGTGCCCAGCTCTAATGGGTTACTGGCAGAGCCAATACGGAACACCGTTCTTGCATCCGCTTGTACTCCACTTTCAGATGACGAACGATTGACCGCTGCTGCGATATCTCCAGCAGATAGTTCTAGATCTAAATTATCATCGAAGGTGCTAGTGGTGAAAGGAATGGTAATTTCCGCTCGTCCTAATCCTCCGTTTACAGCAAAAGCAGCAGTACCGGTTGCTGTGATAGCCGATACAACACCTAACGCGGTTGAGCGCTTAAACTCGCTACCATCGCCAGCTGTAGTTGCTGTCGACAGTGCTGTACCAGTTGTGATTGCGCCTAATCCTGTAGCTGCGGCAGTAATGCTACCTGTGGTGGTGGCATTATTTTGCAAAACTAGAGCGTTGCGGCCTATTTCAGATCCACTTGCAGAGCCAATGCTTATAGATACTGTTTCATTGGCGCTAGCACCCACCTGGAATGCTTGGCTACCGAAAGTTCCATTGAGGAGCTTTTTCCCACCAAAAGCTGTGGTATCAGAAATACGATTCAATTCAGCTTGCAATTGACTGACTTCCTGTTGTAATGCGGCTCTTTCTGATGGTCCGTTACTCCCGTTAGCTGCTTGAACGGCCAGATCACGAATACGGGTCAGTATTAGTGATGCTTCGGCAAGCGCTCCTTCAGCGGTTTGAGATAGCGAGATACCATCATTGGCATTACGCGTCGCCTGATTGATCCCGCCAATTTGCGCCGTGAGCCGATTTGATATTTGCAGACCGGCCGCATCATCTTTGGCCGAGTTGATCCTGAACCCAGACGATAATCGCTGGAATGAAACTTGTAACGCATTGTTAGTTCTAAAAAGATTACGCTGCGCATTTAACGAAGATACATTAGTGGCAATTACATTACCCATAATAAAAACCTCACACTTTACGTGCGACCGCCCATAAATGTCGCTTTTAACTTAGAGAAGATCACTCGTTTTTAAATCAATAAAAACTGATGACAGGTTATTACCAAAGATCTGAGAAAACTTTGAATTCATTCTAACCAAATAAATAAGGTAAGAATGATGAGTACGCATCTGAGAATACGTTGGACTCACAGGGGTTATCGACGCTCAAATATTCAACTTTAATAAGATTACAATTTTTTTAAATAAAAGTTGGCACATGGTTTGCTGTTGTTTCACTGTCAAGCGATTCTACAGTTTGTCTAACATGCCCATGATAGATCTCTATAGTTTCAATTGATGTAACACAATAAAGCGGGTTGGCAGTATGCTGAGAACATATCGCCCAAAGCCTGCACTGGAGTGCAACGGACTTGATTGCTGAGAACAATTAATAAGTTAATACTCTGACGTACAGTACAAGGGGTCGTAAGACCCCTTTACTTTTTAAGCCCAAAATTACTGATACGCGAATGATGAATTGGAAACATTTTGCCGCTATTTTTTACCACAAACTAAACACGGGTAATTATTTGCCGATAATAAAGCCTGTACCGAATTTAATTTAGAAATATAAAGCAAAATTAAAGTTGCACCGATTTTTAGATTGAAGCAAGCTTTAGAGCGGATCGAATATTAAATCGAACCGAATGTTAGACATAAAAGATTTTAATTTTCTCACAAAGAGGTTAAAGCAATGAGTTTCGACGCAAATCGAATGATAAATAAAAAACCAACACCTCAAGTAATAAAATTTCCAAACAACACTGAAAGCGCCAGTAATGCTTCGTCTAACGCAGACAAACGATTCGCTGACACTAAAATTCGTAAGCTAATACAAAAAGCTGCGGACGCAATGAACAAAGGTGATCTTAAAACCGGAAAGCAATATTGTCGTAAAATTCTAAAATCAAATAAGAAAAACTTTGACGCCTTGCAAATGCTAGGTTTAATTTTTCAACACGAGTCTAATTGGAAACAGGCAAAACGTCAGTATGAAAAATCTTTATTGGCTTTTGATCCAGAATACATTAAACCCAGCTCCTATATAAAGGTTTTACTGAATCTTGGTCAATGCGCAGAACAATTGGATAGCTTTGAAGAAGCGATGGATTTTTATGATGCCGTTATAGCTCTTGATATGACTAACACTGTCGCGCTTGCAAGACGTGGTCGCTTGTTTATGGAGCGTGGTTTTTTACAGGAGTCTCTGGAAAACTATAAACAGGTTATTTATTTTCCAGATAGAGAAGAGTACCGGCATCTAGGATTGAGATTTAACGCGCATGTAGCAATCATGCAATCGACGCATATTCCGCCAGAAGAGCATGATATTGAATATTTAAAACGCGATATCGAGAAGATGTCTGGAGGTCAACACAAGGTAAAATGTGAATTTGCGCTAGCGAATGGTTTAGAGAAACTGAAGCATTTTGACGACGCGTGGAAAGCTTATGTGAGAGCAAACGATCAAAAGCGCAAAGTCGTGAGTTATATTCGAAAAAATTCAACCATGCAAAATATGACGATGATAAAAAACTATACGCCTGAGCTTTATGAGCGACTTAAAAAAGGTGGCGATCCCGATTTTTCTCCGATTTTTGTCCTTGGTTTGCCTCGTAGTGGTACGACCGTTACAGAATCTATCTTAGGCGCGCACCCTGATGTCAACGCTGCTGGTGAGCTTCCCTATATTTCAGATATAGCCATAAAATTGAGCAAAAAGGCAAAGGATGAAGCGCTACCAAATGCATTGGAAGTGCTAACAGAAAAAGACATAACCGCCATGGCAAACTACTATAAAACTCACACCGAGGAGCATTTGGAAGGCGGTACAACCTTTGTCGATAAAATGCCGGGAAATTTTTGGAATATCGGGCTTATTCTGAGTATGTTTCCCAATGCCAGAATTATTCATTTGTACAAAAATCCTCTCGATGCCTGTATTTCACTTTTTAAACAACATTTCGCGTTGGGGCATGAGTATTGTTACAACCTGGGTGATCTCGGTCATTATTATGCTGAATTCCGGCGAAATATAGCTCATTGGAAGTCACTCTTTGGTGATAAAATTTATGACCTTTCTTATGAAGATTTTGTAACTAATATCGATACTCGTGCACCAGAGTTATTTGAGTTTTGCGGTTTAGAATGGGACGAAAAGTATCTGGATTTTCATAAAAGTCATCGCCGAGTCAAAACTGCTAGTGTGCAACAGGTGAGAAAAGGAATATACACCACCGCAGTCGAACGGTGGCGTAGTTACGATATTGGTGATAATTTATATATTTTGAAAAAAGCACTAAAACCATTCTTCTCAAAAGAAATGCAACAAGAAGTTGATGAGTTAATTAAACTCAAAGAAACTAACATCCAGGAGCTAAAACAATCGGCGGATCATCATCTGGATGTCAATATTGAGCGTTCGACAAAAAACAAAGATAACGAAACAAAAAATCAGCAACAAACAAAGAATCAGTCTAAATCGAGCAAAATTGTCAACGCTCCAGTCTCGTAGCAGTATATTTGATTAACGAATTCTAACCGCGCGGGTAGTACCTATCGCGGTAAATTTACCCCATCTCAAGTAATACAATTCAATTTTTCAGTTATTTTAATAAAATACTGCCAAAACTTTGACAAACTTCACAAGCTCAGCTAAAACATTATCTATGTTATTAATTTACAAATAGTTTCGGTTGCATTTAATCTAGATCAACTAGTGATCCGACCAACTACTCATTCGCTGTAATAACAAGGAAGCTTAAATGACCGAAATTTTGCGGTTGCTGGTTATTGATGATGATCGTGAGCGTAATCACGATATAAAAACTATCTTAGAGTTTATAGGCGAGCCATGTATTGAATCGACTAGCCAAAATTGGCGACAAAGTTTCGACGATGCAAACTCGATACTAGGGATCTTTCTAGGAAGAGTTGAGCACTATGATCAAGTTAATGAGTTGCTTAACGAGATTTATCAAATCGACCAGCTAATGCCTGTTGTTCTGTTAGACGATATTCCTTTTTCGGGCGATGTTTCATCGATGGCATCAAAATTAGTGGTTGGTCGAATCAAGTGGCCACTACATCACAACGAAATTTTAGAAGCTATTCACGCTTGTCAATCATGCCGGGAAGGATCGCATTCTCCGCAACAGCAACTAAAAGCGAAGGAGCTTTTTAGAAGCATGGTGGGGCAGAGTTTGCCAATGAGAGCGACCAGGCGGCTTATTGAACAAGTTGCTGAAAGTGATGCGAGTGTTTTATTACTTGGTGAATCAGGTACCGGCAAAGAAGTTGCGGCTCGAAACCTTCACTATTTATCTGAGCGATCAGATAAGGCGTTTGTTCCGATCAACTGTGGCGCTATCCCCGCTGAACTATTAGAGAGTGAGTTGTTTGGACATGAAAAAGGGGCTTTTACGGGGGCGTTAACTACCAGAAAAGGGCGCTTTGAACTTGCTGAGGGAGGCACTATTTTTCTTGATGAAATTGGCGATATGCCCATGCCTATGCAAGTCAAGTTACTGCGCGTTTTACAGGAAAGAACTTTTGAAAGAGTTGGTGGTAGCAAATCTATCCGTACTGATGTGCGCATCATCGCCGCAACTCATCGACATCTTGATGTTGAAGTGAAAGAAAGTCGCTTCAGAGAAGATTTATTTTATAGGCTCAACGTATTTCCCATAGAGATGCCAGCGCTTCGCCATCGTCTTGAAGATGTCCCCTTGTTAGTCAACGAACTGATCGCCAGATTAGAAAATGATAAACGCGGTTCAGTGAGACTCAGCCCAAATGCCATTCAGTCATTAATGAAATGTCAATGGACAGGCAATGTTCGAGAGCTGGCGAATTTAATGGAACGATTATGTATTTTATTTCCCTATGGCGTGGTCGATATCAAAGATCTCCCTTCAGAATATCAGCATAGTGAAGGACTCACTTGTTATTCCAAACCAGAATTAGCTGATCGCAAAAAAACAACCTCTGATTTCCAGGCTAATGTTATAGATAGTGAAGGTCCTATTTCTGCATTACCTGAGAAAGGCGTAAACCTTAAAGAGTTTGTTAAAAAATTAGAAATATCTTATATCGAACAGGCGCTTTCCGAGGAAGATTGGGTGGTTGCTCGAGCAGCAAAACGATTGGGGATGCGAAGAACTACCCTGGTTGAAAAAATGCGAAAATATTCTCTACAAAAAGCCAGCTAAGCCGTTTTTTATCTTCATAATAAAAAACAAAATTGACTTTCCCCTCGGCAATTTATTGACACTCAAAAAAACATCTCAATTAAAGTCTTTCAACCTGCTGATTTATAACAAATAAAAAACACGGCACGCTATTTGCTCTAATCAAATTAGAAGAGTTGAACTGTAAAAAGTTTGACACTTTAAAGTTAGTGAATTTTCTTATTTGACTAACCGAATATTTTTGATAATGATTTTAGTGAGAATAATATGCCGCAAAATGCACAAAGTTTTTCTAATGATTTTTCTGACAATAATTTAGCTTCTAGTAGTGAAAATCCTAATCTGAATTGTGTGATGTCTGATTTAAATCGATTATCAAAGTCATTAGTTAATTCGTATCAAAGTCTGGAAGGACAAGTTGAGCAGCTGAATGGTGAGTTGCAAAATGTTAATGAACAAAAAAGCGATGCGATTGAAGAAAAACTTAAACTTATATCTGAAAAGCAAACCATTAATGACAGACTACAAAATCTGCTAGCAATACTTCCATCAGGCGTAGTTGTTATAGATGGTAAAGGCATCGTTCGAGATTGCAATGCAGTAGCGATTGATATTTTAGGCAGACCATTGTTGGGTGAGTCCTGGTTAAAGGTGATCAATCGAGCCTTCTTACCGCAAGCGGATGACGGACATCAAATATCACTTAAAGATGGGCGTAAAGTTCATATTGAAACTCGCGCGCTGGATTCCGAGCCAGGACAAATGATTGTGTTGACCGATATGACTAAAACACGCAAATTACAAGCCGAATTAAGTCAGCAACAAAAGTTAAATAGTATGGGGAAAATGATCGCATCTCTAGCCCATCAGATCAGAACACCTCTAGCGGCAGCTATTCTATATAGTTCACATTTAAATAGTGATACGTTAGCAGTAGAAAAAAAGAAAAATTTCAGTTTGAATTTAATGGAAAGATTGCGTTTTATGGACCGTCAAATTGGTGACATGCTCGATTTTGTTAAAGGAGAGAGGAAGCAAAAAACGTTATTTACGGTGAGCTTTTTAGTTAATGCGATCAAGGCATCCTATGATGATTTATCTCAGCCTGTTGTTTGCAAACTAGACAAAAATATTAGAGAAGCTGATTTGCTAAAACTTAGTTTTATTGATGGCGACCCTGACGCATTAATCGGTGCAGTTACCAACTTAGTGAATAACGGAATTGAAGCATCATCAGACTCGCAAGCAGTTTCGGTTCTATTTTCATGTAACTCAAAAAAAAGGTTAAGTATTGAGGTTAAAGATCATGGTGCCGGTATCAGTGCAGAAGATAAAAAAAACATATTTGAGCCTTTTTACAGTACAAAAAATAGTGGTAATGGACTAGGTTTGGCGATTGTTCAGGGCGTTGTAATCGAACATCAAGGAACTATAAGGGTTGATTCTGCAAAAGGAAAGGGTAGTCGTTTCGTAATCGAATTACCGCTCATTACTGAAACCAATAAAGCGATTAATCTGGAGAAGTTGATGCAGCAAAATAACGACGCACTATCGTCGTTTATATCAAAAAACAATACTGATCAGGAGATGATTTATGACGACTAGAATTTTATTAGTCGAAGACGACTTCGCACTACGGGCAGCTATTTCGGCGAGCTTAGAGGTCAGTGGTTATAGCGTGTTGACGGCAGAAAGTGCTGAAGCTGCAATGGTTATTTTAGCCAAGCCTAATCTTCCTGATATGGTAATAACAGATATACAAATGCAAGCGATGTCGGGTATCGAATTACTGAAATATATTCGAAAAAATAATGCCACGCTGCCAGTGATTTTAATGACTGCATATGGTGATATTTCTGATGCTGTTGCAGTGATGAAATTAGGCGCGTGTGATTATTTGCAAAAGCCATTTGAACCGGAAAAATTGAGTGCCTTAATTGAAAATTATTTACCGAATATTAACACTCAAGAAATTGTTATTGAAGATCCTCATAGTATCGAAATATTTCAGTATGCAAAAAAAATAAGCCTTACATCATCGAATGTTTTATTGTCGGGACCTAGCGGGGCAGGCAAAGAAGTGATGGCAAAATACATTCATCAACACTCGAATCGACGTGATAATAAATTTATCGCGATAAATTGTGCCGCAATACCAGAAAACATGCTTGAATCAACACTTTTTGGTTATGAAAAAGGGGCGTTTACGGGGGCACATCAAGCGAGCGCAGGCAAGTTTGAGCAAGCGCAAGGAGGCACGCTTTTACTCGATGAAATTTCAGAAATGCCGCTCGGTTTGCAGGCAAAAATATTACGCGTTATTCAAGAAAAAGAAGTAGAGCGATTAGGCGGTAAAAAGACCATTGAGCTAGACGTAAGAATCATCGCGACGACCAATCGAGAATTAGTCGAAGAAGTAAAGCAAAAACAGTTTAGACAAGATCTTTATTATCGATTGAATGTCTTTCCCATTCAATGTTTAGGGTTAAAACAAAGACCCAAAGATATTGTTCCGCTAGCTGAAGTATTTCTTGCTAAGTATGATAGATTGGAGAATCGAGCTTCTCGTAGTTTTTCTAATGAGTCTAAAGAAAAACTTATTAGTTACGATTGGCCTGGAAATGTTAGAGAACTTGATAATTTAATTCAGCGCGTATCGGTGCTATCTGCCGATAAAGTTATCCAAGCTAGCGATATATTGTTTGAAGTTCAGCCTGCAAGTCATTTATCAGTTTTCCCAGAAACCGATATGAATGAAATTGACGTGCAGTCAGAACTGAGCCTGTTAGAAGAAAATCAGTTAGAAGAGAACCGCTTGGATAAAGATATGCGTCATCATGAGTATCAAATTATTATCGATACGCTTACCAAATGTCGAGGCAAGAAAAAAGATGTAGCGACAAAACTCGGTATTAGTGCTCGGACATTACGTTATAAGATCGCAAAAATGAGAGAGTTTGGATACAACATTCCCGATAAAAAATCATTAGCCTGAGGTGACTATTTTGGATAATACAATAAAAAATAATCAACTGCTGGCGCAAATGCAGCAGCTAAGTAAATTAGCGAAGTCAGCGAGCGGAAGTTCAGTTAATCCTGCGGGACAAGCAAGTGCCGATTTTGGGAATTTATTTAGTAAAGCGGTCAACAAGGTTAATCAACAACAAATGGAAGCTGGACGGCTTGCGAATCAAGTCGAAACAGGTGATGGCGGTGTCAGTTTAGTCAAGGCGATGATCGCATCGCAAAAAGCAGGCATCGCTTTCCAGGCGACAGTGCATGTAAGAAATAAAGTTGTTTCTGCTTATCAAGATATAATGAATATGCCGATATAGTTTGTATAACGGGTATAAATTTTTGAGGAGATTTAAAAAGTGGCAGACGCAGCAACAACTGATTTAGTCGCCGTTGAATCTGGCGGTGGTGTTTTGCCAGGAATGAGCAGTCTTGCGCCGTTAAAACAACTCGGCATTCTAATTGCGATTGCTGCAAGTATCGCACTGGGCGTTTTTATCGCACTGTGGTCGAATGATCCACCTATGAGACCACTACCAAACTTGCAAGCTGAAGCGTCAATGGATGTGATAAATTTTTTGGAACAACAGCAGATCCCCTATAAAGTAGATGTCAACGGTCGAATTTTAATCCCGCAGTCTAAATATAAACGAATTCAAATTGAACTTGGATCACAAGGTGTTAATCTAGAAGATGCCAGTAACCATTCTTATCTTGATAAAGAAACAGGTTTTGGTGTTTCCCAACGCTTGGAAAAAGCGCGTCTATTGCGTAGTCAGGAAACAAAACTAAAGCAAACGTTAGAAGCATTCAATGGCGTACGCGCAGTAAAAGTACATCTCGCCATTCCAAAAGAATCATCTTTTATCAAAAACAGGCGAAAATCAAGCGCATCTATTTTGCTAAACATCTATTCCAGAGGAGCGATTTCAGAAGAGCAAAGTGATGCTATGGTAGATTTGGTTGCAGGAAGTATTCCAAATATGGAACGCGGCAGTGTCACAATCACCGATCAATTCGGAAAACTTTATCATTCAGGATCGATGAATAAAAATCAAAGAAACAGTTCACGCGAGCTAAATATTATTAGAGAAAGACAAAGTGAAATGCGAACCAGAATTGAGCAGATCTTAACGCCAATTGTTGGCATCGACTCATATACTGTGCAAGTTAATTTGGATATGGATTTTACTCAAAAAGAGCAAACGAGTCAGACATTTAATCCTGATCTACCAGCAATTAGAAGTGAAAGGACGATTGAAGATAATAACGGTTCTCAGGGGGCGCAAGGCGTTCCCGGGGCGCTAACTAATCAGCCTCCCGGCGCTGCGGCTATCCCTGCTACAAATGAACCAGCTAACGCTGGAGAAAATCAAACAACTATTAATCGTCGAGTTGAAGCAGAAAGAAATTACGATCTTGATAGTACTATTAGCCACATCATTCCCCAAGTAGGAGTCGTAGACCGACTAAGCGTTTCAATTGGACTAGATTATATTGATGATTCTGATAACGCGGGGCAGAAAATTTCTCGCCCAGCTGTCGAACTAGAACGGATTAGTCGATTAATCCAGGCGGCGATTGGATTTAGTGTTCAAAGAGGTGATATTGTCAGTGTTGAATCCTTTCCTTTTGTAACGGCGGAAACTCTTCCAGAACCTCCACCTGTTGGATTTATGGAAAGTGAATTGTTTCAAACTTTATTAAAACCAGCGATAGGTCTCATTTTGGGATTGGCTTTAATTTTCGTAGTGTTGAAACCGACCTTTAGTAAGCTTTCCACAATGCCTGCAGTTGTTAAATCTGAAGAATCTCAAAGTAACGCTGATTTTGATGATTTAGGCAGTGGTTTAGCAGGTGAAGATTTAACCAATGATCAAGTCACTTTGACGGGGCACGATAGTTTAGAGTTGCCACCGCCAACGGTTGGAGAAGTCAAAAAGTTAGAACAAGCGAAAGGTGTAGTGAGCAACAATCCAACATTAGTTGCCCAGCTAGTAAAAGGGTGGATAGAAGAAGATGGCTGATGAAGAAGGTGTAGGAAAAGTTTCAGGAGTTGAAAAAGCTGCGGTTTTACTTTTGTCATTAGGCGAAGAAACCGCAGCGGAAGTTTTAAAACACATGGGACCAAAAGAAGTTCAGCTTCTTGGCATGAGTATGGCGTCTTTAAAAAATGTTGGTAAAGGAACCGTTGAAGATGTTGTTGGCGAATTCTTAGAAAAAGTAGAAGAGCAAACAGGCATAGGAATTGGTACCGAAGATTATATTCGTAGTACTTTAAAAACAGCGTTAGGCGATGATAAAGCAGGCGGTATTATTGATCGAATTTTAGCCGGAGCGAATACCAAAGGGTTAGACACTTTAAAATGGATGGATCCACGTTCGGTTGCCGATGTGGTTCGATTTGAACATCCGCAAATTCAGTCAATCATTTTATCTTATTTAGATCCCGATCAAGCAGCAGAAGTTTTAAAGCTTTTACCTGACAAAGTCAGAGTCGATTTAACTATGCGCATCGCCGCGCTAGAAGCTGTTCAACCTGATGCGTTACAAGAGCTTAACGATATTATGGAAAAACAGTTTACTGGCAGCGGCTCAACTCAGGCACATGAAATTGGTGGTGTTAAAAAAGTGGCAGACATCATGAACTTTATGGATGGAAGTAACGAAGCGTTAATCATGGATTCGATCAAGGAGACAGACGAAGATTTAGCTCAGCAGATCCAGGATTTAATGTTTGTATTCGATAATTTAGAGCAAGTCGATGACCGAGGTATTCAAGCCTTACTGAGAGAAATTTCGACTGATACTTTAATCGTCGCTTTAAAAGCTTGCGAAGAAGCAATTAAAGAAAAAATATTTAAAAATATGTCAAAGCGCGCAGCGGAGCTAATGAGAGACGATCTCGAAGCGATGGGGCCAGTAAAGTTAAGCGAAGTAGAGACTGCGCAAAAAGAAATTTTAACCATCGCAAGACGCATGGCTGAGTCTGGAGATATTGCATTAGGCGGCAGCGGCGAAGAAATGGTTTAGAGAAAAAATATTTTATACTAATTTATGATATAGATTTACGAGTATTAAATTTATGGTTGTTAAAGCAAAATCAGAAGAACCGATTAAACTCATAAAAGGTGTTACTAATTACACACCTTGGCAGGCACCTTCAATAAATGCGGCACAAGGAAAAGTATTTCGTCAACAAAAAGAGCAAGCACAGAACGAAGAAAAAACGGAAGAATTAATTACTGCAGAAGCGCTTCAGGAAATCAAAGATCAAGCCTTTACTGAAGGTTTTGAAGGTGGTCGAAAAGAAGGATTACTTTCGGCGAAAGATGAAATAGATAAAAAATCTAATTTACTTGCTTCGCTGATTAATGAACTAACCGAGCCCTTACAACAATGTGGTGAAAAAACTCAACAAGAATTACTCGAACTCGCGTTTGCTATTTCAAGGCAAATTGTACGACGAGAACTAAAACAAGACCCTAGCCAATTGATTGCGGTTATTCGAGAAGCTTTAAAACAATTACCAATCAACTCAAAAGATATTCGCATCTTGCTTCATCCTGATGATGCTTCCATTATTAGAGAGCTTTTATCAATCGACCAAAATTCACAGGATTCTCGTTGGCAGTTAATTGAAGAACCATCGATGGAAAGAGGCGGATGCTTACTTAAAACTGAAAACTCCAAAGTCGATGCATCGGTTGACAGGCAAGTCGCAGTTTTGTTTAGCAGACTAGCGGGTGGACAAAGAGCAGGGGAGGGTGAGAAGAGTGCATCTGAAAAAAGTGAATAGACCAAGTGTCAAAGGTATACAACCAAAGAGCGATAACATAAAAGGTCGAATTATATGAGCTTCCGCTATGTTAACCGATGAAAGTTTAGCTAATTTTGTTCATCAGTACACCGCCAAACTGGTAGGCGTTAATTCCATTGTGGTGGAAGGGCGTTTAACTCGTATGGTTGGTATGACTTTAGAGGCGGTTGGGTGTGACGTAAACATAGGCGAGCGCTGCCAGGTTGAAACTAATTCGGGAACAATGGAAGAAGCTGAAGTAGTCGGATTTTCTGAAGATAAAATTTATCTAATGCCAATTGGCAGCATTCAGGGGTTAGGACCAGGTGCAAGAGTGATCCCTATGAGCCGCGCTGCGGAAATTCCTGTGGGTGATGGCTTATTAGGTCGAGTACTCGATGGTCAAGGTTTACCTATCGATGGTAAAGGCGCTATTCATTGTGCAAATACGCGTCCTTTAGCTTCCAAACCAATTAATCCACTCAATCGCAGACCAGTAAAAGATCCGCTAGATGTTGGAGTTCGTTCAATCAATTCTGTTTTAACCGTTGGGCGCGGACAGCGGATGGGATTGATGGCAGGCAGTGGCGTCGGTAAAAGCGTGTTGCTCGGAATGATGACCCGTTTTACCGAAGCTGAAATTATTGTCGTCGGTTTAATCGGCGAACGTGGTCGAGAGGTAAAAGAGTTTATTGAACAAATTTTAGGTGGTGAAGGTCTAGATCGATCAGTGGTTGTTGCAGTACCCGCTGACAATTCCCCATTAATGAGAATGCAAGGAGCGATGGCAGCGACGACCATTGCTGAATATTTCCGCGACCAAGGTAGAGATGTGCTGCTATTGATGGATTCATTAACCCGATTTTGTCAAGCTCAAAGAGAGGTGGCGCTCGCGATTGGCGAACCGCCCGCAACTAAGGGTTATCCGCCATCGGTCTTCGCGAGGCTACCACAGTTAGTCGAAAGGGCTGGAAATGGTGATGAAGGTCAAGGATCGATTACAGCTTTTTATACAGTTTTGGCAGAAGGTGACGATCAGCAAGATCCTATTGTGGACGCGGCAAGAGCAATCCTAGATGGACACGTTGTTTTATCACGCAGTTTAGCGGATATTGGGCATTATCCAGCGATTGATATTGAGGGTTCAGTGAGCCGAGTCATCAATCAAATTACCAGCGAGGCTCACCGCGATGCTATAAAAAGTCTTAAGCAGCTTTATTCGAGTTATCAGCAAAATAAAGATTTAATCGCCGTTGGCGCATATCAGCAAGGCAGCGATCAATTAATAGATGATGCAATTGAAAGCATGCCTCATATTCGTTCATTCCTCTGCCAGGACATCAATGAGCAAGTTGATATGAATGACAGTGTCGACGAATTACAGCAAATGATGACGCAAGGATGAATTTTGTCGACTAAACTTAGTATTAACGGATTTTAAACTACAGTTTTCACAAACGATGACGTTAGAGAAAAATGACCGCTTCAAAAAGACTAAAACCGATCAAACAACTTGCAGACAGCAAGCAAAAGGTAGCGGCGCAGAACTTAGGTAAATCCATTGGGCAGAGAAAACAACATCAACAACAGCTAGAGCAACTTATTCATTACCGCTCAGAATACCTGGTAAGCATGTCTTCAAATACAGCTCAGGGAATGTCAGGGGTTAGACTTCACCAATACCAACAATTTTTAGCAAAACTAGACGCTGCGATAGAGCAGCAGAAGTTAGCGGTGGCACAAAGTCACACTAGTGTATCTGAGTGTCGCACTAAATGGCAAAATGATAATAGTCGTGCAACAGCTATCGACAAAGCAATCAAAAATCTTCACAAAAAAGAAATGAAAGAAGCGAATAAAAAAGAAGTTGCTCAGGTTGACGAAATGTCAACACAAGCATTTTTACGCAATTTACAATACAAAGGTTAGTCGGAAGAGAAGAAAAAATGCGGCGAATAAACTCACACAGATGGCAATAAGTCTATATAAAACGGCAAAAATATTAGTATCTTTCAAAATTTCTGCTATACCTTATTGAAGGTAGTAAATTTTAACCTAAGTCCGACAGAGATTCCTTTTTGAAGAGGGTGCAACATTGAGTGAAAAGACGACCGTTAGCCTTGGTTCTGCGCTAGATATCATGCACGCTTCAGGGCTAAAAGATCGCTTAAAAGCGTCACTGGCAAAAAAACCGAATATTGTGTTGATTTCAGACAAAGTAGAGCGGGTCGATACGGCTGGATTACAATTACTTTACGCGTTTAAACAGGAAGTGGAATCTAAGAAAAAGAACTTAAGTTGGCAGAAGCCCTCTGATGCACTTTTACATGCAAGTGAATCATTGGGAATGACCGATGCGTTAGGCATTGTATGAGTCGCGAGTTAGTTAATCTATTTTTATATTGGTGAAACGATATTGAGTTTTACCGAGTTTTGAATTCAATAGGCAAATAGCGATTTTATAGGAACAGTTAGAGCATATTTGGAGAAAGATTGTATGACTAAAATTTTAGCGGTTGACGATTCAGCATCAATGCGTCAAATGGTCACTTTTACCTTAAAGAGTGCAGGGTTTGATGTCACCGATGCATCCGACGGAGACGAAGCTCTCAACATTGCAAAAAGTCAAGCATTTGATGTAGTGATTACCGATGTGAATATGCCTAACATGGATGGGATCTCACTATGTAAAGAGTTACGCTCATTGCCTAGCTTTAAGTTCACACCTATTCTCATGTTGACCACCGAATCATCGGCGGAGAAAAAACAAGCGGGCCGTTCTGCTGGAGCAACAGGGTGGATAGTAAAACCATTTAATCCCGATCAACTTTTAGCGACGGTGAACAAAGTTGTTGGTTAAGCTACTTTTTTCGTGCAAAGCTATTTAGAGTATTAAAGAGTGTATTAGGAAGAAAAAATGGAAATCGACTTAAGCCAATTTCACGCAGTTTTTTTTGAAGAAAGTTTCGAGGGACTTGATGTCATGGAGCAGGAATTGCTCAACCTCGAGGAAGATACCGACCTTGAAAATGTTAATACCATTTTTAGAGCCGCGCATTCGATTAAAGGTGGTAGCGCGACTTTTGCTTTTAATCAGGTGGCAGAATTTACTCATGTCATGGAGACTTTACTCGATGAGATGAGAGATGGTAAAAGAGCAATCATTCGAGAAATAATTGATCTTTTATTGAAGTCTGTCGACTGTCTAAGAGGGATGCTACACCAATTACAGGATGGAGAAGAAGTGAGCAATGATTATGTTGAATTAGTCAATTACTTTAATCAACTGTTAAACAATAACTCTGTTAGTGGTGGAGCAGTTGATTCAGATGAGACTGCTGGTGAAGATCAAGATGTGATTTCGCAAGATATATCACATCATTATTATACAATTTTATTCGCACCTGAAAACTATATTCTACAAACGGGCAACGAACCATTAAGAATGTTTAAAGAACTTTGTGGTTTAGGCGATTTAAGCGTTGTTGCCGATTTCTCTAAAGTTCCTTCCTTTGACGAATTAGATCCAGAGCTTTGTTTTATTTCATGGAAATTAAAGCTAGAAACTGAAATGGAAAAATTCGCGATTAAGGAAGTTTTCGAATGGGTAGAAGATGATTGTTTGTTAGAAATTAAATCATCAGGTCAACAAAAAGCAGAGCCAACAAAAGAAAGTGTAGAAACGGCTTTAGATGAAAATGACAGCGTAGAGCTTGAGCCTGTCGTAGCCGAAAAAAATAGTGAACCTGAAGTAAAAAAAGAATCTAAAACGACTGAATCACCTCAATCTGTTAAAAAACTAGTACCGATTAAAAAAGAGGCAGGCAATACTCCGGCAAAAAAAGCGGCAAGTACTGCATCTATTCGAGTGGGTATCGATAAGGTTGATACATTAATCGATTTAGTCGGAGAACTGGTTATCACTCAGTCCATGTTAGGCGAGTTGGGTGATAATTTTGAAATGAGCAAGGTAGAGCAATTAATTAATGGACTGCGTGAGCTGGAAGCAAATACTCGTGAACTTCAAGAAAGTGTTATGCGGATCAGAATGCTGCCAATTGGTTTTGTGTTTAATCGTTTACCGAGAATGGTTCGAGATCTTTCCGCCCAGTTAGGTAAAAAAATTGACCTTAATATTTTTGGTGAAGATACCGAGTTAGATAAAACAGTAATGGAACAAATTGGTGACCCGTTAACTCACTTAGTCAGGAACGCGCTGGATCATGGTGTCGAGTCTGTTGATAAGCGACTTGCAGCAGGAAAGTCCGAAACGGGTAATGTCACTTTAAATGCTTATCACCAAGGCGGCAATATTATCATCGAAATTAAAGATGATGGTGCGGGGATCGATCCTCAAATAATTTACAGAAAAGCTGTTGAAAAAGGTTTGATTGAAGATGGCGTGGACATTCCGAGTGAACAAATCATTAGTATGATTATGGAGCCAGGCTTTTCAACGGCTGAAGTGGTGAGTGATGTCTCCGGTCGCGGTGTTGGTATGGATGTGGTCAAACGTAATATTAATAATTTAGGAGGTAGTGTCGATATTTCCTCAGTACTTGGAAAAGGCACAACCTTTACCATCCGTTTACCGTTAACTTTAGCCATTTTGGATGGGCAACTAGTTCGTTCAGCTAATGAAATTTACGTTATTCCATTGGCCTCCATTGTTGAATCGATCCCTCTTACCAGCATTCAAGTGACACGCATCGCAGGAAATATGCCTGTTTACAAAAACGACAATGAATACATCCCGATTGTTGATCTATGTGATGAGTTTGAGATTGTTCACGATAAGCAAACCACCAACGAAGGCTTAGTTGCAATTGTTGAAGGCGAAAACCGAAAAATTGCAATAAAAATAGATGAACTCCTTGGACAACAACAAGTTGTAATAAAAAGTTTAGAAAGTCACTACAAGTCTCTACAAGGCGTTTCTGGAGCCACAATTTTAGGTGATGGTAGAGTATCATTGATTTTAGATATCGTTGGTTTGTCGAAACGCTCAACGGAAAGAATGGCTGCAAAAAAAGATAGAGTTGCGTAAATTTTATCAAGGGTCGTTATTAATCACTCATGATAGTTAGGACAGTTTTAGGAAAAAATTAAAATGGCTGCAGATATACAAGACATTTTGAATGAGCAAAGTCAAAACATCGCTTCACTTAATCGAGATATGACTGATGAAGACAAAGGCAGTCAGTTTTTAAGTTTTGATATTGGCGGTGAAGAATTTGCAGTAAACATTTTGAGTGTTCAAGAGATTAGAGGTTGGGAAAATCCCACATTTTTGCCCAATTCTCCGGTTTACATAAAAGGTGTACTAAATTTACGTGGAACCATTGTTCCGGTGATGGACCTAAGAAATCGCTTTCAATTTAAACGAGCGGACTATTTGGATACTACAGTAATAATTATTCTAAAATATAAAAATGGTGAAAAAGAAAGATTAATGGGTTGTGTCGTTGATGGCGTATCGGATGTGTTCAATATGGAAGAGTCAAATATAGGCGACGTTCCGAGTTACGGCAGTGGAGTAGATTCTCGATTTACCGCAGGAGTGATGACCGTTTCAGATCATGCTGTTACCTTGCTCGAACTAAGTAATTTATTAAGCCTGGATCTTATTAAGCATCCTTATACAGGAGTTGCAAATGCCTGAGTTAGCTATTGAAAAATCTGAAGGAGATCAACTCGCCGAGCAACAGTACTTAACTTTTATGATGGGTAAAGATGAGTACGGCGTAGATATTCTGGCGGTACAAGAAATTCACTGTTGGGTAGAGCCGAGACCGATGCCTAATACACCGGATTATATTCGAGGTGTAATCGATTGGCGAGGAACGATAGTTCCAATAATTGATTTAAGAGTAAGGTTTCACTATGAAGACGCAACTTATGAAAGCACTACCGTCGTCATTATTCTACAAACAAAACTTGTTGATACTGATCAGGAATGTATTATTGGAATAGTCGTTGATGCGGTTGCTGATGTTTACGATGTAGGCGCAGAACAATTGAAAAAATCACCTCGATTAGGAAGTAAAATAGATACTAAGTACATCAAAGGAATGACCAAAATTGAAGACTCTATGATCATTATGTTGGATATTGAAAAATTAATTGATTTAGAAGTCTTAGCTAGTTAACGGGATTTCGTTTATGAGTAAGAAAACAGGTACTTCTAATAAGGGTGCAAAAAAAGTTAAGGCGACTAACAAAAAGAAGTTGCTTACTGAAACAAAGTCGGTAACGACTAAAAGCGAGAGTGCCAAAAATAACGGTCGCAAAGGCAATATAGGTGCCGCTAAAGTTGAATCAAGGAAAACAGAAAAAATAAAGTCGAATAACAGTAAGACAGTATCAGAACCACAAAGTAGTGAGTCATCAGCAACAGAAAGTTTAACACAAGAATCTTTGGAACAAGGAACTATCATGAGCAATAAATCAGAAGAGCAATTAAACCAAATGCTAGCCCAAGCGGCCAAGTCATCGCAAACCGCAATGATGATGGTGGACAGAGATCTTTCTATCACCTTTTTAAATCAAGCTTCACTAGAGCTATTAAAAAGTCTGGAGTCCACTATGAAATCGATTTGGAGAGATTTTAAGGCGACAGAAAAATTTATGGAAGGTAAATGCATTGATGATTTTCATAAAGATCCTTCCCATCAACGAAGATTGTTGGGCGATCCAGATAACCTTCCTTATAAAACTAATATTACTATTGGTGATGCGACAATTGAACTAAATGTAGCCGCCATAATGGATATGGACAATAATTATATCGGTAGCAGTTTGGAGTGGGCAAATATAACGGAACAAGTGGCTAACCAAGATGCCGTAGCGAGAATGCAAGGAGCCATGGCTGGCTCAGCCACAGCAACTATGATGGTTGACCGAGACTTGTTAATTACTTATATGAATCCTGCGACCTTGACACTATTGTCAGAGTTAGAGCCGGTGATGCAAACTATTTGGAAAGATTTTAAAGCAACAGAAGAGTTTATGTTAGGTAAGTGCATTGATGATTTTCATAAAGATCCAGCACATCAGCGTAAAATTTTAGCTGATCCCAACAACCTACCTTACCAAACTAAAATAAAAATAGCTGATAATATTGTTGCACTAAATGTTGCAGCAATTATAGATGCGAATGGCGACTATGTTGGTTCTAGTTTGGAATGGGCAGACATTACCGAACAGGAAATTGCGGATGATAATGTAGCGAGACTACAAGGCGCTATGGCTAGTTCAGGAACAGCCACTATGATGATTGATCGTGACTTATTAATTACCTATTTGAACCCTACAACGCTAAGTTTATTGAAGTCGCTTGAACCAACTTTAAAAAGTATTTGGTCAGATTTCAGAGCGACCGAAGATTTCATGATTGGTAAGTGTATTGATGATTTCCACGAAAATCCCGCACATCAACGTAAAATACTAGGTGATCCCAATAACCTTCCTTACCAAACGAATATCAAATTGGGAGATAGCACGGTCGCTTTGAATGTTGCCGCAATAATGGATGCGAGTGGTGAATATGTTGGCTCTAGTTTGGAATGGGCTGATATCACTGCGCAAGTTAAAGCTGAAATTGAAATTGGTCGACTAGTCTCTGCGACTCAAGGTATGACGGTCAATCTAATGATGGCTGATCCAGACGGCAACATTAACTACATGAATCCCGCTGTTGAACAAATGCTCCGTCGAAGAGAAAAAACGATTCAAACAGTTTTACCTGCTTTCTCCGTGGACAAGGTTATTGGTACTAACTATGACAGTTTTCATGTAAATCCAGCGCATCAGCGAAATTTGCTGAAACCTGAAAACCTACCCTATACTTCGAATATTCAAGTCGCTGACTTACACTTTAAATTAGTCGCTATTCCCTTGTTTGATGAAAACAATAACCATCTGGGAGCTGCCGTTGAATGGACTGACAACACGGAATTAATGAGTGCTCAAACTCAGGTTGAGTCACTGATTGAACAAGCGGTACAAGGTAATTTGGCTGAGAGGATCGACGCTTCTCAGTTTGAAGGCTTTATGAAAAATCTCGCTTCGTCAATAAACACTATGCTAGATACGGTGGTTGAACCTCTTGATAGTTGTCAAGCGGTTCTAACGGAAATGGCGGCTGGTAATTTGCAAAAATCTATGGAAGGTGATTACGATGGCTCGTTCGCCGACCTACAAACTGCTATCAATACAACAATTGATAATCTTCGTAATATGGTTTCTGAAATTATGGAAGCGTCAAGTCACGTGTCGACATCCTCAAGGGAAATTTCTCAGGGTAATACCGATTTGAGTCAACGAACCGAAGAGCAAGCTTCCAGTCTTGAAGAAACTGCGTCAAGCATGGAAGAGTTAACCGCGACAGTAAAAGAAAACTCCGAAGCAGCTAATAAAGCGAATCGTTTAAGTGAAACGACGATGCAACAAGCAGCCTCTGGAGGTAAAGTTGTGGAAGATGCGGTTGTCGCAATGAAGGAAATCAATAATGCATCCAGAGAAATTTCAGACATCATCGGAGTCATTGACGAAATCGCGTTCCAAACTAACCTACTTGCGCTTAACGCTGCAGTTGAAGCTGCTAGGGCTGGCGATCAAGGACGGGGTTTTGCAGTAGTAGCTGCCGAAGTGAGAAATTTGGCCCAGCGTAGTGCGAGCGCCGCGAAAGATATTAAATCGTTAATTAGTAATAGTGTCGATAAAGTTAATCAAGGCACAGAATTGGTAAACGATTCAGGTGCTAAGTTATCAGAAATTGTTGACTCAGTGCGTAATGTGTCTGGGCTAGTCAGTGAAATAGCGAACGCCAGTGAAGAGCAGGCCAACGGTATTGAAGAAGTTAACCAGGCCGTAACTCAAATGGATACCATGACCCAGCAAAATTCTGCATTAGTAGAAGAAGCCGCAGCTGCCGCAGAAGCGTTAACCGAGCAAGCGGGCAATATGCTTGAGCTAATGAGCTTCTTCAAAACTGGCGAAGAAAGTGGCGCTCGAGGAGGGAAAATTGTTTCACCATTGAATAACAATGCCGACAAGTCTAAAACTAGAGTAGTCGAAGATGACTGGGAAGAGTTTTAGATTCTAGTCACTTTTCAGGTAGTTAGCCAACATTAAACTAAGAGGAGTTTGTAAAGGAAACTTATTGCTCCTGTAACAATAAAATAGTGATTAACTGGGGTTTTTGTGAGCGCATTGGAGCAAAAAAAACATCGAGAGTTTGCCTATTCGGGTAAAGATTTTGAACGAGTAGTGAAAATTATCTACAAGGTATCCGGGATCAGTTTATCTGAACGTAAACAAGATATGGTTTACTCTCGATTAGCTAGACGCTTAAGAAAAAATGGATTGACTTGTTTTAATGATTACCTGAATTTTGTGACTGAAAACAGTCATGAGCAGAACGAATTTGTTAACGCACTTACAACTAACTTAACACACTTTTTTCGCGAGGAGCATCATTTCGATTACCTCACAGATGTTTTATTCCCAGAAATTTTCGCTAAGCAATCAAAACGCATTCGTTTGTGGTCAGCAGGCTGCTCTACTGGTGAAGAACCCTATACTTTAGCGATGACGTGGGAGCATTTGGCGCACAAACCTAAGAATATTGATTTCAAAATATTGGCAACCGATTTAGACACTAATGTTATTGATACAGGTAAAAATGGAATTTATTCTGTTGACAAATTACGTCCGGTGGATGATGAATATCTTAAATGGTTTAAACAAACTTCCGACTGCACGGATAACCAGAAAAAAGTAAGCTCTAAACTTAAAAGGCATATTAGTTTCAAACAACTGAATTTGATGAAAGAATGGCCTTTGAAGGGACCGTTTCAACTTATTATTTGCAGAAATGTACTGATCTATTTCGACAAAAAAACTCAAGAAAAACTTATCAGGCGATACTACGATTTGTTAGAACCTGGTGGTTGTTTGATTCTTGGGCATTCAGAAAGTCTTGGCGACAATAAAGATCATTTTAAGAATTTAGGCAAAACAATTTTTAGGAAGATAGGTTAATGGCTGTTGGTTTCATGAGAGAAAACTTACCTTCCTGTTGGCAGGAATTTAACCATATTAACCGCTATTGGGATAAACATTCAGGTATGCCGACGGCAAAGATTCTACCCGGCGAATTTTACGTTACTCCTCACAACGAGGTCATTACTACGATTTTAGGCTCTTGTATTTCAGCCTGTGTGAGAGACCCGAAAGCAGGGATCGGCGGAATGAATCACTTTATGTTACCAATTGGCGCATCTTCAAAAGCGATCTTGAAAGCCGATGCCGACGCCGCTCGTTATGGAAATTTTGCCATGGAGCAAATGATTAACGATATTTTACGAAATGGTGGCGTTCGTGAGCGTTTAGAGCTTAAAGTATTTGGCGGTGGTAGAGTCATGCGAGGAGTAACCGATGTCGGAAAGAAAAATATTATTTTCGTTAAGGAATATATTCAATTGGAAAAATTAAGATTACTAGCAGAAGATGTGGGTGGAAACTATCCAAGAAAAGTAATGTACCAACCCAAAACAGGCAAAGTTAGAATGAAAAAACTCATTACTCAACATAATGATACAGTCGAAACAAGAGATGAAAATTATTTTGACAAAATCACACATGAAACACCTCAAGGTGATATTGAGCTTTTCGATTAATCCAATGATTTCTTGATGAGTGTGATTTAGCAATGATGAGAATAATTTATGAATAATAAAGTTAGAGTATTGATAGTAGATGATTCTGCTTTTATTCGAGTATTACTTACTGAGATTTTGCAAAATGATCCTGAGGTGGAGGTGATTGCGACGGCCGAAGATCCTATCGATGCCAGAGAAAAGATAAAAAAATATAAACCAGATGTCATCACCTTGGATGTAGAAATGCCGAAAATGGATGGGATTACTTTTTTAAAAAACCTCATGCGTTTGAGACCCATGCCAGTAATTATGGTCTCAACTCTCACTCAAGCTGGTGCTGACACTACTATGCAAGCTCTACAAATAGGCGCTTTTGATTTTGTAGAAAAACCAAGTACTGATGTTAAAAGTAAACTAACAAATTTAGCTCAAGATCTAATCGAGAAAGTCAAAGCAGCAGCAAAGTGTAATACTCATGCCTTAGAAAAAATGAACACTGGTAAAAAAGATGTTGTTAAACTTAAGAAAAGCAAAGGTAACTATGAGTTAATCGCCATTGGTGCTTCTACTGGCGGCACAGAGGCAATTAGAGATGTTGTCACCCGTCTACCTGAAGGTTTGCCGCCAATTGTGATGTCCCAACATATCCCCGATACTTTTTCGACTTCTTATTCAAAGCGACTGAATGGAGAATCAAAAATTGAAGTGAGGGAGCTAAGATCTGCAACCAAACTAGAGCGCGGATTCGCCTACCTGGCACCTGGAAGTCATCATTTAGTAGTGAAGCGAAAAAGTGGTGAGTTGTGGGCCGATATCAATGATGGTGAAAAGGTTAATCGTCACAAACCATCGGTAGATGTAATGTATAACTCAATTATTGAGCAGAATATAAAACGTTGTTTAGGCATTATATTAACTGGAATGGGTAAAGATGGGGCGAAAGGTTTGAAAAGACTTAGAGAGTTAGGTTGCACAACCGTTGCTCAAGACGAGCAGACCAGTGTGGTATGGGGAATGCCTGGTGCCGCTGTCGCCATCGATGCTGCACAAGAAGTGCTACCCCTTGATAAAATCGCCGACTTTATAGTAAAAAAACAATAAAATTCATGATTACTCCAATTATTTTGTCGCATGAATTGCTGAAGCTATTCCCATTTAGAGCAAAATAGACGTAAATATCGGTTTGTATATGCCGATTAGAGATAAAAAAGTAAATAAAATTAGTCAAAGGTAGAATTTTGCACTATGCTTATTAAAATATAGAACAGCGTAGAACCAACAAATAACCTTATGAAAAACAAGCGTTATTTAATTAATAGATAGAGAAAGGAGCAAATCATGGCAGTAACTTCTGTTACTTCGGCGGACGGAAACTCTCTTACAATATCGATCGATGGTCGTTTTGATTTCAGTGCGCATCAATCTTTTAGAGATTCTTACGAGAAAGTGTCACCGATTCCGGGAGAAATTCTTGTTGATATGAAATCAACCAGTTACTTGGACAGCTCTGCTTTAGGAATGTTATTACTGTTGAGAGATCATTCCGGCGGTGACTCGTCTAACATATCACTAAAAGGCTGTAATGAAGATATTCGCAAAATTTTAACCATTTCTAACTTCGAGCAGCTATTTAAAATCATTTAGTTTTGCAGAGGCTTTATTTTGAAAATCCTCATAGCTGACGACAACAACACAGAGCGTTTAATCCTCTCTCGAGTACTCGAAAATATTGGACACCAAGTGGTTCAAGCGGAAGACGGCACATCTGCAATATCTCAATTCGAACAACACTCTCCCGAACTGGTTTTTTTAGACGTATTAATGCCCGGTTACGATGGCTATGAAGTCGCTGAAATTATTGTAAAAGAATCAAGTAGACCTTGGTTTCCGATCATCTTCTTAACCTCTTTGACCGAGGCCAGCGATCTTGCGAAATGTATCGATGCGGGCGGTGATGATTTTGTTTCTAAGCCTATCAACAAAATTATTATTAAAGCAAAAGTGGATGCTTTTGAACGAATTATTAATTTGTATAGTACGGTCGCTGAGCAGCGAGAAAAAATTCAGTTTCATAATGAACATCTTATTCAAGAGCAAGAAGCAGCAAAGAAAATATTTAATAATATTGCTCATCGTGGTTGCTTAAAATCCAGTAATATTAACTATCACTTGTCTCCAATGTCGATTTTTAATGGTGATCTAATGTTAGCTGCAGATCTTCCGATGGGCGGTATGCGATTAATGCTTGCTGATTTCACGGGACATGGTTTGCCAGCGGCAATAGGCGCGTTACCTGCGTCTGAAATTTTTTACGGTATGACTACCAAAGGTTTTGCAATACCCGATATGATGGTAGAAATGAATACTCGTTTATACAATGTCTTACCAAGAGGAGTTTTTTGCTGTGTCATTGTTTTTGATATCGATTCGCTCGATAATCGATTAACAATATGGAATGCTGGCGCACCTGATTCCTATTTAATTGATCAGGAAAATAATAGTGTTGAACTTATTCATTCGGCTCACCTTCCCTTAGGCATTCAATCGCCCAAAAAATTTGAAGTAAAATGTCAGGGGTATGAGTTTACCAGGAGTCACAAAATTATTACCGTGACCGATGGGATTATAGAGGCTGATAATGCGGAGCAAGAAATGTTTGGCGAGCAACGAATGCTAGACTATATCAAAGCAAATGCGCAGCAGGATAATATTTGTGACAAGCTAATCGGAGAACTTGAAAATTATTGTGGGAGAACCGAGCAGGCAGATGATGTGAGTTTGTTGGAAGTCGCTTTTCCGCTTGCTAAAACTGATGATGATGTCGTACTCGAAGAGGCTTCCACAACGCACTCAGGTACATCTGATTCGGTAATAACTTTAAAATTACGAGGCAAATCGTTAGGGAATTTCGATCCAATCCCAATGTTTTTGCAAACTCTATTAGCGTGTAACGAACTATTGCCACATCGAGCGAGAATTTTTACTGTACTTTCAGAGCTGTATAATAATGCACTGGATCACGGAGTGCTTGGACTGAAATCTTCGACTAAAAATGATAGCGATGGTTTTGCGAGGTATTATCAGCAGCGGGCGGAAGGGTTGCAAAGTCTTGATGTCGGTTTTGTAAATGTTTCAGTCGATCATCGACCCACTGCTGAAGGAGGAGAAATTGTATTTGATATTACCGATAGCGGAGCAGGTTTTGATGTCGATTCTATTCTAAAAGAAGGCTGCAAAAGCTATAGTGGACGTGGTTTGCCATTACTATTAAGTTTATGTGATTCTGTTGATTATTTACAAAATGGCAATCGAGTTCAAGCAATTTATCGGTGGCGTCATGACGATGTACCGGAATAACTGAGTTAAATGTGTAGGTGCGATTAATGAGTTCTTGTTTAGATCTAGAAGTGTTAGAAGAACTGGTCGATATAATGGGCGATGACATGCAAATGTTATTGGAGTCCTATTTTGCTGATAGTACCGCCAAGATAGATGAACTCGGGCAAATGGATCTGCAAACCGAGCAAGAAAAAATTTTTAGAATGGCTCATGCACTAAAAGGCAGTAGCAGGAATGTTGGCGTAGTGGATTTTTCAAATCTCTGTGAAAAAATAGAAAAATTTGCGCGTGATGAAAACCTAACCTCCGAAGTATTTGATTTCGAAAACTTGAAAGCATTACACCATCAAGCAACTGAAGAACTAAAACAACGCTATTTCTAGCAGGGTCATCAAAACCCTTATTCTCTTAGATATCGTTAAACCAATTCAGGTTTTGGCATTACTTTTGCTTTTAATAGTTAACTATTGTGGAACAATTGCGTGAGACAGTAGTTGATTCCTTAAGGTAGCGACGTCAAAGAGGCATTTAGTATGGTTGATCAATCTTCAAGTTTTCTTTCTAAGTCCAGTGATTTATCCTTTAATTCCGTTGCTAAAGGTAAGGTGGGCGCGGGACACAGGATATCCAAAAATACGATTGATGATCCATCATCTGCTCAGAATGATACTCAGCAATTGCGGCAAAATGATCAAAAGAGGACTAGTTTTTTTGAAGAGTATACTCAGGTAAAATTAAGAGAAGATATCGTTGTTGGAGAAAAGGGAAACCCCTTGCCGACTATACAACCATACTTTGGAGAAGAATTGCCGCAAATCGAATTAACCGAAAAAGGTGAAGTTTCGCTTGATTTAGAGCCGATATTTCACCTGGATCTTGAACAGAGTAATCCAATAAATTTGAGGGAAGTAAGCGACTCTTCTTCAAGATCAGGCTTAGCGATTATTCAAAACGATAACGACAGTTCACATTTTTCAGAATCACAGCAGGGATCGGCGCTCCAGCTGAATGCTTCATTGGTGATTAATTCATCGAATTCGGGTAAGTTAAATTCGCAATCGAAAATAACATTGTTAGAGACTCTATCGTTGGGAAGTCAAAATGTTCAAGAACTTAAAGTATCGCCAGATATTGTTGCCCAGCAATCGAAATTAATAACCCAGCTAAAAGCTGAGCAATTTGATCTAAAACAGGGAAAACTGACTCAATTGAATGGAGATGATTTTATAACCGACGATTCTAAAGCTAAATTAGGTGTGCTAGAAAACGGAAAAATATCATCGAACTTATTAGCACAATTTTTAAAGCGTACAGATGATAATTTGAAACCCAATCAATTGTCATCCAGTCATTTCGACCTCCATAAGCTAACGCCTTTGTCTGCTCCGACAAGCTCAGCGACGGCAAGTAATGTGGATAGCACTAATCCAACATCAACTTCGTCACTTTCAGCTAATTCCAGCTTTCAATCAGGTTTGGCACTTAAAAACGATTTTACTCCTAATTTAGCGCTACGAATAAAATGGGTTTATCAGCAAGCGCTATCTAGTGCGGAAATATTAATGGACCCACCAGAGCTTGGACCGCTCAGTGTTAAGCTAACTAACACAAAAGGAGAAACCAATATTGTCTTTCATGTCAACAATTCGATGACGAAAGACATGATAGAAGAAAATTTGTCAAAGCTAAAAGAGCTATTAGCAGAGCAAAATATTACTCTCGGTAATGCTCAGGTTGCTCAGCAACAAAAAGATCAGAATGATCAAAAGTCAAAGGATGAAAACTTAACCTCTGGAGCGAAAAACTCAGATGATGACATGGATGACTTAAGCAACACACAAGAAAGTTATAGTCGCGTAGGCTTATTGGACACCTACATTTAACCTTAAGAATCATCTGGGGCTATTTCATCTGACCTTCTAGGTATAACGACATTGCGTCATCTTTTTGTCAATCCTAAATTAAACCGCCAAAATAACGCCGTTATTTTCACAAAATTTAAAAATTCCATAGAAAACCTCGATAATTTCCCGGAATGTGCCATATTTTAAGTGGTATGGCAATTGCATTCTCAGTGATAACGGAAGAGTAAGTCGTTACCGCTGATATTTGACCATTACTTTCACATAGCAAAAATAGTTTGAAATGAAGGTCGAGTGAACGTCGCGAAAAAACAACTTAAACAGGATAAATGAAATGGCTAATGAAGATAAAGACCTAGACCCTGAAAAAGGCGGTGAAGAAGAGGGCGCTGAAGCCTCTGGCGGAAGTAAAAAATTGATTATCATTATTGCAGCCGTCGTGTTAATCGGTGGTGGAGCTGCCGCATTCTTTTTAATGGGAGGTGATGATGCGGAACTTGATGAAGAAGTTGCTGAAGAAGAAGCAGTCGTTGAAAAAGGTCCTGCGATTTATATTGGTGTTCCAAATGCAATTACTGCGAACTTACCAGGAGCAAAAAAAAGTAGAACCGTACAAGTGAAAATGTCTTTCCTGGTTCGCAGCGGCGAGGCGAAAGATAGTGTTAAGCAACATATGCCACAATTAAAAAACGATATGTTAATGTTGCTCAGTCAGCAAACGGCAGATGAGTTAAAACTACCAGAAGGGCGTAAAAAACTACAGCAACAAGCACTGGATACAGTGCAAAAATCCTTGACTGATTTGGTGGGCGAACCCACAGTCGAAAAAGTACTTTTTGTCAGTTTTGTGATGCAGTGAAATAGAAATTAGAAATGTTTGATAGCAAAAAGATAACAGAGAAATAGCTGAGATAAAATGTCAGATTTATTAAGCCAAGATGAAATTGATGCGCTGCTTCATGGAGTAGACGATGGTGATGTCGAACTAGAAGAGGACTCGTTAGACCCCACCGAAGCTCGTAATTATGACTTCTCATCTCAAGATCGAATAGTCAGAGGTCGAATGCCATCTCTTGAGATGGTTAATGAACGTTTTGCAAGACATATGCGGATTAGTCTTTTTAATATGATGAGACGTAGCGCTGAAATTTCAGTGAATGGAATTCAAATGATTAAATTTAGTGAATACATTCATAGTCTTTTTGTTCCAACGAGCTTGAACATGGTGAAAATTCGTCCGTTAAGAGGGACGGCTCTGTTTACTTTAGAAGCTAAATTAGTTTTTATTTTAGTGGATAATTTTTTCGGTGGCGATGGTCGATTTCACACCAAAATAGAAGGGCGGGAATTCACTCCAACCGAAAGACGGATTATTCAACTTTTACTTGATCAAGCCTTTATCGATTTGAAAGAGGCTTGGGCACCGGTAATGAAAGTTGATTTTGAATATATGGATTCGGAAGTTAATCCAGCATTAGCGACTATCGTCAGCCCATCTGAAGTTGTTTGTGTGTGTAGTTTTAATATCGAACTAGATGGCGGTGGGGGAAATTTTCACGTAACGATCCCCTATTCTATGTTAGAACCAATCAGAGAAAAGCTAGATGCAGGCATTCAAAGTGATCGAGATGAAGGTGATGATCGCTGGACCGATGCGCTGAAGGAAGAAATTCTTACAGCCGAAGTTGAGTTGGCGACATCCCTTGGTGAAACAGAAGTTAGTTTGAAAGATGTTATCGAATTTAAAGAAGGCGATATCATTCCTTTTGACTTACCCGATTATGTGGTTGTGAGAGCTCATGACATGCCCTGTTTCAGAGCGCAATACGGTGAGTCAAACGGCTATTTGTCGGTTAAAATTCAAGAAGAGATTTCTCGTGAACATATTATGCGAACAATGTTAGAGGATGATTAAATGGTTGATGAAAATACACCAACGGATGACACAGATGCAGACTGGGGTGATGCAATGAATGAGCAAGAACAAGCAAGTGCGGTATCACCAGACAGTTTAACGGAGTCTGCGGTTGATGGAACCATTGAGAATGAAAAACTCGATGTTATCCTTGATATTCCAGTGTCCCTATCAATGGAAGTCGGCAAAACACAAATACCAATACGTAATTTATTGCAGCTGACACAAGGTTCAGTCGTAGAGCTAGACCGGTTGGCTGGTGAACCTCTAGATGTGATGGTTAACGGAACCTTGATTGCGCATGGCGAGGTGGTTGTTATTAACGAAAAATATGGTATTCGTTTAACGGATGTCATGAGTCCGCACGAACGTATTCAAAAACTAAAGTAAAAGACCATTATTAATTTAAAAGACTATTAAAATGAAACTATTCTCGCTGCTATTTTTTCTTATGTTTTCCAAAAGTTTGTTCGCTGCTGAGCGGGTTAAAGAGACGCCAGTGGAAAGTTTATTACCTATGTTATCTGGATTAGTTGTAATTCTTGCGGTTATTTTTGTGTTAGCATTTTTATTCAAAAAATTTTCTAACTTTGGTTTGAGCAACGGTAATATAAAAGTTCTAGAGACACAAGTGCTCGGTAGCAAAGAAAAATTGATGATCATAAAAGTCAAGCAGCAACAATTTTTGATTGGTGTAACCAGTCAAAGTATTAGTCAACTAGGTGAGCTAAAAAATGAAGAACTCGACCATCAAGAATTAGATGCTGAAACTTTAGAGCTAAACCGCCAGCAGAGTAACTCCGGAAGCAAGCAAAAACGAACCTCGAGCACGGAGTTAAATGCTCAGGCGAAAAGCTCTTTCGCCAAAATAATTTCTAGATTGATTAGTCCTCAAATGGAGCCGCTCTTTTCTTCAAAAAATACGACGGAATTAAAAAATAATCGCTTATGAAAATACTCCGTTTTATATGCATTATTGTCAGTATCTTTAGCTGTCACCTACTATTCACTCAAACGGTTGCTGCAGAGACGGGAGTTCCTATTTTTTCTGTGGAGACGAATGACTCTGGTAATCAGGAATATAGTGTCACCTTACAAATATTAGGCTTGATGACGCTGCTGACTTTCATACCAGCGATCATCATGATGATGACTTCGTTTATTCGAGTAACTGTGGTTTTTGCTATTCTGAGGCAAGCGCTGGGTATGCAGCAAACGCCATCGAATCAAATTTTAATTGGGTTAAGCTTATTTCTGAGCTTTTTCATTATGTCGCCGGTTATTGAACAAGTGAACGAGAGTGCGGTGCAGCCATACTTGAATGAAACTATCACATCAACTGAGGCTCTTGAGAAGGCGCAAGAGCCATTTTCAAGGTTTATGTTTGGGCAAATTCGAGAGTCTGATCTGATCCTGTTTATGGATCTTTCAAATACCGAATCGATAGAAGAGGGAGAAATGCCACCATTTAAAGTGTTAGTACCCGCATTTATTATCAGCGAATTAAAAACAGCTTTTCAAATTGGTTTCTTGTTATTTATTCCCTTCCTGATTATTGATTTGGTGGTTGCTAGTATTTTGATGGCGATGGGTATGATGATGTTGTCTCCTCTGATTATTTCTTTACCATTTAAAATTATGTTATTTGTGTTGATAGATGGTTGGGCACTTGTAGTAGGGACGCTTGCCAATAGTTTTACTTGAAACTGTTATTTGATGTTACTTGAAAGGCTCACTCGGAAAAAGCTAATTCCTATGTTAAAAATTACTATTCAAGGGGTGGGTGATGTCTCCAGAAGTTGTCGTTGAGGTTTTTAGAGGTGCACTTTATATCATTATCATACTGGTAGCAGCGGTAGTCGTACCAGGTTTGATCGTTGGCTTGATTGTTGCTATTTTTCAGGCAGCAACCAGTATCAACGAGCAAACTTTATCATTTTTGCCAAGGCTGCTTGCGACCTTAATGGCTTTAGTGTTTCTAGCCAATTGGATATTTAGTACATTAATCGGTTTTACCAGCGAGCTTTATATGTCGATCCCCGAACTCATTGGTTGACGGTAACTTAAAGCAATGGTATTTCAAGCAGAACAAATCCTTGAAGTTATGGCACTTTATATTTTGCCTTTTGCACGCCTGTCAGGCTTTTTAATGACTCTGAGTGTGATTGGTTCTAGAAATATTTCTGCAAGGTTTAGAGTCTTGCTTGCCTTATCGATTACTGCTTTAATCGTTCCCGTTATCCCTGCCACGCAAGCGGTATCGTTATTTAGTGCCGAAAGTTTTTTACTTATTATCGAACAAACACTAATCGGCATTGCGCTCGGTTTTGTATCTCGTTTACTTTTGGAAACTTTCGTTATTGGAGCGCAAGTGATTGCTATGCAATCTGGACTTGGCTTTGCATCATTGGTCGATCCGGCGAATGGAAATAGTGTGCCAGCGCTAGGACAATTTTTTCTGATGTTAACTACGCTACTTTTCCTTGCGGTTGACGGACATTTAGTCATGACACGATTAGTTGTCGAAAGTTTTACTTCATTCCCGATTGGTTCTTCTTACAATATTTCAGAGATGTTTTTGCAATTAGTGCAATGGAGCAAATGGATATTTGCAGCGGCTTTAATCATGTCAGTCGTCGCTATTGCATCACTGCTGATTGTTAACCTTTCGTTTGGGGTGATGACTCGTGCCGCGCCACAAATTAACGTGTTTGCAGTAGGTTTTCCGCTAACAATGGTCACTGGCTTAATATTGGTTTGGTTAACTTTGGCTTATTTTGTTCCACATTTTGAGGCGCAAATGTCGCGAGCCAGTAGCTTGGTATGCAATATGGTACAGCTCAAATGTTAACTAGCATGGTTAGGGAATAACATGGCTGAACAATCGGCAGGCGAACGCGAAGAAGATGCAACCCCGAAACGCTTAGCGGACGCTCGAAAAAAAGGTCAGATCGCTCGTTCGAAAGAGCTAACTACTGCATTGTTATTAATGGCTTCGGCGACCGCACTATTTAGTTTTTCATCCTCGATTGGTATGCAGATAGGTGAAATTGCTCAAAAAGCGTTTTCGCCGGATAGACGCTATTTTTTTGATTCAAGAATGATCCCATCTGCGATAGGCGATCTTTTTGCTGACGCTGTTAGTGCCGTTTCACCGATATTTTTTGTGCTATTTATCATAGGACTGTTCTCTCCCTTATTACTAGGCGGTATTGCGTTTAGCACTAAGTCCCTTGCACCAAAAGCCAATCGAATGTCGGTGGGTAAAGGTTTAAAAAGGATGTTCGGACTTCATGCTCTAATAGAGTTAATTAAAGCGTTGGCAAAAATATCAGTGGTGTTTGTGGTTGGTTATTTCGTAATGCGTAGCGCTTTTCCTCGGCTGCTTGAATTAGGCAACGGTAATGTAGAATCAGGGATTAGCGGTGCAATGGATATCGTTAGTCAAAGTTTTTTTCTTTTGTCGCTATCCTTGATTGTGATCGCGCTAATTGATGTACCCTACCAAATTTGGAATCATGCCAAAGAATTAAAAATGTCAAAACAAGAAGTCAAAGATGAATACAAAGAAACTGAAGGAAAACCTGAAGTTAAAGGAAAGATAAAACAAAAACAAAGAGAGCTGGCTCAACAAAGAATGATGGATGCCGTTCCCGAAGCCGATGTGGTGGTCACTAATCCAGAACATTTTTCGGTAGCATTAAAATACGATGTTATGAAATCGGGTGCTCCGATTGTGGTAGCAAAAGGTCAGGATGTTATCGCGATGCATATTCGAAAAGTTGCGATTGCTAATGATGTGCATCTTTTGCCGATGCCGCCTTTAGCAAGAGCTTTATATTACACTACAGAAATCGATCAAGAAGTTCCACAAGGTTTGTATATGGTGGTTGCTCAAGTACTGGCTTTTGTTTTCCAATTAAGAGCATTTAATCAAGGTAATGGACCTCGCCCGGGTAAACTAAAAGAAATCCAATTACCAGATGAATATAAATATTGAGACGGCAGGTAGAGCGGCTAATTTATCCTAGTATAGTTGGGATTATGTCCTATACTTCTAGAACTTGAGTGTGGAACTAGGTCATACGGGAGTTAAACTCGTGGATATTCTAAGCAAACTAGATAAATCTAATTTAAAGACAATTTTAATTGTTATCTATATCTTTATCAATCTTGGTCAAACAACTAGTGCTACCCAATTTTCACCGAGCGACGTATTTGCTCAAGTTAATCATGCCAATCAATTAACCTCTGAGTTGTTAAAAGATAAGGGAATAACTGACTACAAACTCCCGTCATCAAGAGAAAGTCAAGCTAACCCTATGCATGTCTACGAGTTACATGTTTCGGTACTTGCTGAGTTGTATAAATATGCTTTGTCCGAAGGGTTTAGACCGCCGCCAATTGTTGTATCTACTCCAATTTCATATAAGCCAACAGATGTTTATTACCTTTCTGAATTAGTTGTAAAAAAACTAGAAGAGATCCATCATGCGAAGTTGGCTTTCGATGAAACCCAGAAGAATATTTATACTAATAAAACACCTGTACAGGTTTATCAGGAGGTCTTCGAATTATTTTATCGACTCAATCTATTGAATGGAAACTCAAAGGTTAGTCCGAGTATTGTATTTTCTCACGTTACAAGGATTAGGGAGGATTTACAAACAACCTTGATATTTTTATCAAAAAAACTCGAACGCTCAGAAAATAATGAAAGGAAAAAACGCTTGTTAACAACAGCAACTTTTGGAACTCATCCTGATGGAGCCAACTTGGGAAATAAGTCGTTAGGAAAAACTCCTGCGGATGTAATCAAATTAAGCTTTTCGATTAGAGAAAGTCTGAACCGTTTGAGAGCGAAGTATGATCTGCCAAGAATAGAATTTCCTAAGGAAGAGAGCTTTTCGAAGGTTTTACCTGTGGATGTGTTTTTACAAACTCAGTTTATAATTGCAGAGCTTAATCTAATAAAACAACCAATGAATATAAACACAACAACCAACCGTGGCAAGCTATTTAAAGACAAAACACCTTCAGATGTCTTCTATGTTTTACAGCATGTTGATTATATGGTCGAACGTTTGTTAGCAATGTAGCTTCGAGGGATTAGTATGAATTTTAGCTTTTTAAACTCTTTCCGTAAGAAAATAATAGCTGGAAATATGCTTTTGCTTTCTATTTTGGTGGTAGGCCTGCTTTATGTTTTAAGTGAAGTTGCTAGTGCTCAAATTGCTCTGGATGAAAAAGAAGCATCTGTTATTGAAATGATTCAAGTAAGTGAAATTAAAGATCTATTTGTGTTAGTTCGCTCTAGCTCAATCGAGTTCAGTTTTTTGCAAACAGATTCCAGTAAGAAGATGATGGAAGAAACGCATCGTGATATTTTAGAACATTTATCAGAATCGCATATCCCAGAAATTAAATCGCAACTTGAAAATTATCAGTATTTTCACAAAAAAATTCTGTTAACAACTAATTCGTTTGTCAACGGCGATCGTTTAAATGGAACCGTTTTATTAGACGAAAGTATTAATCTAGCTGATGAATTGAATTCGAATTTTACTTCAATTTTCCAACAGGCCGCAGCAGAGGTTAATCGTTTATCTAGGATAGTGGTAGAAGCTAACGAGCTAATTATAAACGAAATTATTGTGATTGTGGCTATTTCGCTACTTTTAGGAATAGGGGGTTCATACATAGTGGCAACAAAGATCAGTAATTCCATTTTGCAGCTACAAAGCACGGTGGAACGTATTGAAGAAAATAACGATCTTTCTTTAATGGCAGAAAAAACCTCTAATGATGAGGCGGGGCATCTAGCGGACTCTTTTAATCATTTAATTAATCAGTTTAATCAGATTGTAAGTGAAGTTAAAAAGCACTCAGAACTGATTGCAAATTCCTCACAGCAGCTTTCGTCTGTTACAGAGCAAACATCAGTTGGAGCTCAAGAGCAAGCGAGCTCTATCGATCAGATAGCTACAGCAATGACTCAAATGGAAGCGACTGTGCACGAAGTCGCAAGAAATGCAGAAGATGCTTCTTCTTCCGCAGATCGAGGTGATAGTGAAGCAAGAAAAGGCAAAAAAATTGTTGAACAAGCGATTGTTGCTATACAAGGTATGGCATCCGATGTGCAAAATTCCGCAGGTGTTATTAAGGGATTAAAAAACGAGAGCGACAAAATTGGACAAGTTCTAGATGTGATCAACTCAATCGCTGAGCAAACCAATCTGTTAGCATTGAATGCTGCAATTGAAGCAGCTAGAGCGGGCGACCAAGGGAGAGGTTTTGCTGTGGTAGCCGATGAAGTCAGAGCGCTTGCTCAAAGAACTCAAGAGGCAACTCGTGAAGTAGAATCATCAATTAGTTCCCTGCAAAGCGGTACTGACAAAGCGGTGGAGGTGATGAGTGCGAGTCAAGGAAAAGTTAAAAATACTATCGAGCAGTCGGAAGTTGCTAGCCAAGCACTAGTTTCTATAACGGATGTAGTGACAACCATCCAACGAATGAACACTCAAATTGCAACAGCCGCAGAAGAACAACATAAAACCTCCGAAGATATTAATCGCAATCTGACGGGAATTCAGGCTGTATCGTCACAAAATGCCGAGGGGGCACATGAAATTGCCCAAGCGAGTGCGAAATTAAGTCAATTTGGTAATCAGCTAAATGAGTTAGTCGCTCAGTTTAAAATTTAATCTTATTCAGCCTTGCCTCGATTCAGTTAAGTTAAACTAGGCGCGGTTCTTGCAGTCCTATAATTATTATTATATTCGTTGATTTTTTGACGCTAAAAATTATAAGGCTTTTGTAATTATCGTATGGCTGAAACCCTCACCCAAAATTTAACACCTAGTAAAATTCCAGCGCTTGGTACGCCAATTTTATTGTTAGCCTTGTTGGCGATGATGACCTTGCCCATTCCAACATTTTTACTGGACGTTCTTTTTACTTTTAATATTTCCCTTGCATTAGTTGTCGTATTGGCAACGGTTTACGCTCAGCGCCCTTTGGACTTTGTCATTTTTCCGACGATTTTATTAGTTGCTACCTTAATGAGGTTAGCAATGAATGTCGCTTCTACTCGTGTGGTGTTGATTAATGGACACACAGGTGCCGGCGCTGCGGGTGATGTGATTGAATCTTTTGGCTCAGTGGTAATTGGCGGAAATTATGCCGTAGGTCTAGTGGTTTTTGCGATCTTAGTGATTATCAATTTTGTAGTGGTAACGAAAGGTGCGGGGCGAATTTCAGAAGTGAGTGCGAGGTTTACTCTGGATGCGATGCCTGGAAAACAAATGGCAATTGATGCTGATTTAAACGCCGGACTTTTGACTCAGGAAGAAGCCAAAGAACGGCGCAGCGAAGTATCACAAGAAGCGGATTTTTATGGTTCAATGGATGGTGCATCGAAATTTGTTCGTGGTGACGCGGTTGCAGGTTTACTGATTTTATTTATCAATATTATCGGTGGAGTAGCCGTGGGTGTAGGTCAACATAGTTTGGATTTTTCAACCGCAATGCAGTATTACGCTTTGCTAACAATCGGTGATGGACTAGTCGCTCAAATTCCTGCGCTGTTGTTATCTACCTCGGCTGCAATTATGGTGACCCGACAAAATGCAGCGCATAATATGGGGAAATTGTTAGTCACGCAATTAGTTATGAACCCCAAGGTGCTTTATGTTACCGCGAGCGTTTTATTTGTTATGGGTATCATTCCCGGAATGCCTCATATTCCTTTTTTGTTACTCGCTTGTGTATGTGGAGCTGGTGGCTATTTAGTTAATCAAAAAGCTAAAGCAACACAAGCTTATGAAGAACAAGCAATTGAGCAAGAACCAGAACCCGAGTCCGTTGTTAAAGAACTTAGTTGGGATGATGTTCCACCGGTAGATCAAGTAGGATTAGAGGTTGGATATCGGTTGATCCCAATGGTCGATCCGGCACAAGATGGCAAGTTAATGGGACGGATAAAAGGGGTCAGAAAAAAGGTATCCCAGGAGCTAGGTTTTTTGATTTCTTCAGTTCACATTCGTGATAATTTAGATCTTTCTCCTAACGCTTATCGAATTGCTATACAAGGAGCAACGGTCGGTGATGCCGAAGTCTACCCGGAAAAAGAGTTAGCGATAAATCCTGGTCAGGTGTTCGGAAAATTAGAGGGAATAGAATCTAAAGATCCGGCATTTGGGTTAGAGGCGGTATGGATTGAACCATCACAAAAAGATAACGCGCAGGCATTAGGCTATACCGTAGTCGATGCGAGTACCGTTATCGCGACGCATTTGAGTCATTTGCTGCAATCCCATGCATCCGATCTTTTCGGTCACGAAGAAGCTGAACAAATGTTGAAAGCGCTTAGTAAAACCGCACCAAAATTAACCGAAACATTGATCCCTGATGTCGTTCCACTAGGAACTTTAGTTAAAGTGTTGCAGAATTTATTAGTAGAGCAAGTTCCCGTGCGAGATCTACGCACTATTGCGGAAACCTTGGCTGAATACTCAAGTAGAAGCCAAGATCCTGCCATCTTAACCAGTGCAGTGCGAGTGGCTCTTAATCGCATGATTGTGCAAAATATCAACGGACTACAAGACGAGATCCCGGTGGTGACTCTCGCGCCTGAACTCGAACAAATATTACTTCAATCTTTATCTTCCGGAGGCGATGAATCAGTTGGCATTGAACCAGGATTGGCAGATCGCATCCAAACTTCGCTCAAGCAAGTGGTTGATCAACAAGAAGCCGCTGGACAAGCATCAGTATTACTGGTTTCGCCGAGTTTAAGACCTTCGCTCGCGAAGTTTGCTCGATTTGGGATCAAAGGATTGCACGTTTTGAGCTATCAAGAGATCCCAGATAACAAGCAAATCAAGGTGATTGCTAATGTAGGAAACCAATGAAGATAATTATATATATGTTCTTAAAACAACAGATTAAGTAACACCGTTAAGCAGAGATAGAATATGAAAATAAGACGATTTTATAGCCAAAATATGCGTACAGCATTGCGCCACGTCGCCGATGAATTCGGCGAAGACGCAGCGATCTTATCAAGCCAAAAAACGGCTGATGGCGTCGAAGTCATTGCCGCTCTTGATTATGATCAAGAACTTTTGCCCTCAGCTTTTCAGGGTGTTGAGCAACAATCCGACCCAGATGTTACTCAAGAAAGTATCAACAAAGCCAGCGGAATAGCGGCTTCGCAAAAGATAGAGAATAACGGTCAATATGTTATTCATAATGATACTGAAGATTATCAATCAAGCAATCAATTAGACAAGTCAGGATTAAAGAGTCCAAGTATTCGATCTAAAAATGAGCAAAAAAAATCGTATATCGAATGGTCAACTGATCCGAGTCTTGTTGCCATGCGAGAGGAATTGGGACTGATGAGAACCATGATGTCCGAGCAATTAAAAGGTATTGGCTGGCAAAGATTCAGCGAAAAAGATCCGACTAGTGCGATGCTAGCACGGCGTGGAACTCGATTAGGGATCAATCAATCGATATTGAGAGGGCTCATTCCTCAGGTAAAATTAAAAGACGATGCAGAATGTTGCTGGCAAAATTTGTTGGCTTTACTGGCGAAATCAATTTCTGTCGATGGCAAAGACCTGTTAGTGAAAGGCGGGGTTTTTGCATTTATGGGACCGACGGGTTCGGGCAAAACCACCACTATTGCGAAAATTGCAGCGCGCTTTATCATCAAACATGGGGCGGAATCAGTGGCTTTGATTTCGGTAGATAATTATCGTAGCTCCGCTCAGCAGCAGCTAGCTAATTTTGCTCGGATATTAGGCGTTCCTCTGCAATGCGTATCAGCCAAATTATCTCTTGATACGCTGTTGGATCAATTTAAAAATAAGAAACTGGTACTGATTGATACCGCAGGTATGTCACGCCAGGATTCAGCGATAGCTAAGCAGCTTACCACTCTCAAGCGCAGTCGGCATGCCGTTAAGCGATTTTTAATGATTCCTGCTACCCATCAATTAACAGTGGTCAAGCAATCGATAGAGTTATTTAAACACTATTCGCCTTTTAGTGTGATTATCACTAAGCTCGATGAGGCGACCAGTTTAGGAGAAGTGCTGAGTTTGACCATCGACAACTCGCTTCCCGTTTCTTTTACGACCGATGGGCAAAGAGTTCCCGAAGATATCCGAGTAGCGCGAAGCCATCACCTGGTTTCAAAGGCGGTTTGGTTGACTGGAAAGTACGGTACCTTTACAGAGGACTGGCAGTTAGCTCAAGAATTACCACAAGCGCAATATGCCTAGATTTTTGACAAACGAAACATCGAATTACGGAATTTTTAAGAGACAAAAAGTCTCAAAAATAGGAGCTTTAGGCTTTTTATACGAATAGAACCATTTATTCTAGGATAAAGCAGCATTTATATAAATATGGTCTATGCTTAGGTTAGTGTTAAGTTGAAGATTTAAGTCAATTAAATATTGCAAAACACAGAGTCTGCCAAATAGAAATTAACACTAAATCGCGCGAGATTAACCCATACAAAATACGTGAGGAGAAGCGCTTTTGAATCAAATGAGTGACATTGCCAACAACTCTGAACGAGAGAACTTGAGCAGCAATCCTGTTAAAGTTATCGCGGTAACTGGTGGCAAAGGAGGCGTTGGAAAAAGTAATGTTTCCATCAATCTTGCCGTCGCGCTGAGTCAGCTGGGTCATAAAGTGATGTTGCTTGATGCCGATCTTGGTCTGGCGAATATTGATATTATGTTAGGCATTAAGACTAAAAAAAACCTTTCCCATGTACTTGATGGCGAGTGTGAACTTAAAGATATTATTTTACGTGGTCCGCATGGGTTACAAATCGTACCTGCTTCATCAGGCACCAAGAATATGGCGGAATTATCAGCTATGCAACACTCAGGGATCATCCATGCATTTAACGACATTGGGCATCAATTAGACTTCCTAATCATCGATACCGCAGCGGGCATTACCGATATGGTTGTCAACTTTATTCAAGCGGCTCAAGATGTTTTGGCCGTTGTTTGTGATGAACCCACCTCAATTACTGATGTGTACGCGTTGATGAAAGTGCTAAATAAGGAACATAAGATTACCCGTTTTAATGTGCTCGCAAATATGACCCAGTCCAGCCAGGAAGGTCGGGAGCTGTTTGCCACGTTAAGTGGCGTGTGTAATCGATTTTTAGATGTTACCCTTAACTATCTGGGGGCGATTCCTTTTGATGACAATGTGAGGCTAGCGGTTAAAAAACAAAAAGCATTGGTCGAAGCTTTTCCGCGCAGCCCGGCATCGGTCGCGATGAAAGGGCTGGCAAAAAAGATACAACGATGGCCAAAACCGACTAATGCCAGTGGGAATATTGAATTTTTTATGGATCGTTTAGTATCTAAAGCAAGTTAGCTCAGTCTTTTGTAATAGTAGTTGAAGCAGAATAAATAAGTTGATAGCAATGGATCGGAATTAAAATATTAACTGAAAAATAAACCGATATAAAAAAGGTTGTGGATGTGACCGGAGCAGACACTTACAAAAAAATACAAGATGATAATTTTGCAGAGCGTTATGCACCGCTTGTAAAAAGAATTGCTCATCATCTGATGGCACGTCTGCCATCTAGCGTACAACTAGAAGACATGCTGCAAGCCGGTATGTTGGGCTTGTTAGAAGCGCGTGGCAACTTCGACGCCAGTAAAGGCGCTAGTTTTGAAACTTTTGCTGGTATTCGCATTCGTGGATCAATGATCGATGAGATCAGAAGAGGTGACTGGGTACCTCGCTCAGTACACAAAAACGCAAGAAGTATCGCCAGCGTGATAAAAGAAATCGAGCAAAAAACTGGACGTGATGCCAGGGATACAGAGGTCGCAGAGAAATTAGGTGTTGAAGTTTCGGAATATCGCCAAATGCTTATGGATGTAAGCAACGGACATATGATGGATTTTGAAGCGATGGGAGTGACGGAAGATTACTTTTCGCAAGGATTATCAGACGCTAGTCAAACGCCACTCGAAAAAATCCAAAAAGAAGACTTCAGAAACTCGCTTGCTGGCGCTATATCTTCACTTCCTGAAAGAGAAAAACTTGTTTTAGCACTTTACTACGACGAAGAGCTTAATTTAAAGGAAATAGGTGAGGTTATCGGCGTTAGTGAGTCTCGGATCAGTCAAATTAATAGCCAGGCAATGCTGCGTTTACAATCTCGATTAAAAGATTGGAAGAAATAGCAAAACTAGACTAGATTTATTGTAAGAAACAGGTTGTTACCACCAAATTAAGAATAAGGGTCAGAGCCTGCGCTTCTATAAATGACTTTTTATTGTTGAATATTTCATCTGGAGATTTATCTTGGACAAGAATATGAAAATCTTGGTTGTTGATGACTTTTCTACCATGCGTAGAATCATCAAAAACCTGCTAAGAGACTTGGGGTTTACTAACACCCAAGAAGCTGATGACGGCAATACTGCATTGCCAATGTTACAAGCTGGCAACTTCGATTTTTTGGTCACCGACTGGAATATGCCCGGGATGCAGGGGATTGACCTTCTCAAAGCTGTGAGAGCTGACGCCAAGTTAAAAACCATGCCCGTTTTGATGGTGACTGCTGAATCTAAAAGGGAACAAATTATCGAAGCGGCGCAAGCGGGTGTTAATGGATATATTGTTAAGCCTTTCACTGCGGCTACCCTAGATGAGAAGTTACAAAAGATATTCGACCGTATTGACGGTTAGAAATACTTATAAAGGAATCTCAGGATGACATTATCAAACAAAGAGCAGCTCAGCAAAACTATCGACCATACTCGCAGCTTGTTAGCTCACCTAGAAAATAATGAAATAGAGGATGCTCAAGAAATGATCGATTCGTTCGCTACGTCTGGTGATGAAGACCTGTTTGTCGAAATAGGAAAACTGACGCGCAATTTACATGAAGCTTTGACCAACTTCCAGATGGACTCAAGAATTACCGATCTCGCTGCCTCTGAAATCCCCGATGCCAAAGAACGCCTGAATTACGTCATAAAGAAAACCGAAGAAGCTGCCAATAAAACAATGGATAAGGTTGAAAGTTGTACCGAAAGATCAAATGTCATGGCGAAAGATTCTGAAGATTTACTAGTTGAGTGGAAAAAACTATACAACCGTGAACTAGAGCCGGGCGATTTTAGAAAATTATGTAAAAAAATAGAAACTCATCTAGTTAAAAATAAAAATGACGCAGACGATCTACATGGTGAGTTAACCGAAGTGTTAATGGCGCAAGATTATCAAGATCTCACAGGACAAGTCATCAGGCAAGTGATCACCTTGGTTCATGATGTCGAAGAGAGCATGGTGCATATTATTAAAATGTTCGGCAGCATGGATGGTTACAATAAAGCTAAAGGCGGAGCGGTGGTCAAAGAAGGTGTAGAGGGACCCGTAGTTAATGCCGAAGTTCGAGATGACGTAGTACAAGGACAAGATGAAGTCGATGATCTTCTTTCGAGTTTAGGATTTTAAGGAGCTTTCGATGTCGTTAGATGCAGATGAAGAAATCCTACAAGACTTTTTAGTTGAAGCAGGCGAAATTCTTGAAGAAATGTCAGAGCAGTTAGTTGCGCTGGAAAATGATCCGCAAGATATGGAGCTGTTGAATGGGATTTTTCGCGGATTTCATACCGTAAAAGGTGGTGCGGGATTCTTAAATTTGAAACCGCTAGTTGACATTTGTCACATTACAGAAAATATATTCGATATTTTACGCAACGGTGATCGTGTTGCAGATGCAGAATTAATGGATAACATTCTTAAGTCTCTCGATTATGTCAATGAAATGTTTGAATCGGTAAGAGGCGGAGAAGAACCAGAGGATGCCCCCGCAGATTTTTTACAGCACTTAGGAACTTTTGTATTACCGGTTGGTGAAAGCAATGTCGAAGAAGCACCGCGACCAATAGTTGAAAACTCGCCTCCGGCGGAGACTTCAACAGCTCAAACGGCTAGCGATGAAGAAGTAAAGGAAGGCGATATAACTGATGATGAATTTGAAGCGCTTCTGGATGAATTGCAAGGTGCGGAAGCTCCTCCGTTGCAAACAGAACAACCTGCACCACAAACCACAAAGTCCCCAGAACCTTCAGCTAACGATGATATTACCGACGATGAATTTGAAGCTCTACTTGATGAGTTACATGGTGATGGTCAGGTCAGCATCCAAGACAAAGATAGTGCAGTAAGTAATGATACACAGGTAGCAAGTGTACCAATAGTTCCTTCAGATGCAGGTAACGAGGATATCAGTGATGATGAGTTTGAAGCTTTGCTTGATGAACTACACGGCAAGTCTGGAGTAGCTGACACTGGTGCAGCTTCTGAGTCCAATAATGCTGAAAAAGAAGAAGCATCTCAAGTTAAAAAAGGTTCAGATGACGGGCTGATTGACGATAGTGAATTTGAGTCGTTACTTGATGAGTTGCATGGTGTCGGCAAAGCGCCAACGGTTAATTCCGCAAGTCCTGAAAGTACAGATTCAGCGCCAGCAAAGCCTGCAGCCAAAACCAAGGCAAAACCTAAACCCAAGCCAAGGTCTAAACCAACAGCACCAGCTAAATCTTCGCCGAAAAAAGCAGTAAGCACAAATTCAGCAAAAGCTGCGAGCAAACCGAAAAAAGCGGCAGTGGTAACTGAGGCTACCGTGCGAGTTGATACTAAACGACTCGACGATATTATGAACATGGTTGGTGAGTTAGTTCTGGCAAGGAATCGACTAAAAACCGTTTCGGGTTTAATGGAGAATAATGAAGATCTAACCAAGGCCGTTTCCAATTTAGATATTGTTACCGGAGATTTGCAGGGCGCGGTAATGAAAACTCGAATGCAACCGATCAAAAAGGTTTTTGGTCGCTTTCCAAGAGTCGTTAGGGATCTAGCTCGAAGTTTGAAAAAAGAAATCGTTCTACAAATGAAGGGAGAAGATACCGACCTCGATAAAAACTTGGTGGAAGCGCTTGCCGATCCGCTGGTTCATTTGGTTAGAAACTCTGTTGATCATGGTATTGAAATGCCTGAACAAAGGAGTAATGCAGGGAAGTCGCGATCCGGAACGATCACTTTATCTGCAGCACAGGAAGGCGACCATATTATGCTGATTATTGAGGACGATGGCAAAGGAATGGACGCCGATGTGTTACGGGGGATCGCGGTCGACAAAGGCTTAATGGATAAAGAACAAGCCGATCGATTGAGCAATAATGAGTGCTACAACCTGATATTTCACGCAGGATTCTCGACTAAAAAAGAGATCTCAGATATTTCTGGACGCGGCGTAGGAATGGATGTAGTAAAAACAAAAATCACTCAACTGAACGGTTCTTTAGATATAGAATCTGAACTGGGAAAAGGCACGCGGATCTTAATTAAAGTGCCGCTTACTTTAGCTATTTTACCGACTCTGATGGTTAAAGTGAGAGAGCAGGCCTTTGCGTTTCCATTAACAGCAGTAAATGAAATTTTCCATTTAGACCTGACAAAAACTAACACGGTTGACAGCCAATTAATGATCGTTGTGCGAGAAAAAGCGCTGCCATTATTTTATTTGAACAAGATGCTTGCCAGAGCATATTCTGAGGACGTACAAGAAAATGAGGGGCATGTTGTTCTCGCGCAGATTGGAACACAAACCGTTGGCTTTGTAGTTGATTCGCTAGTCGGGCAAGAAGAAGTAGTAATCAAGCCTCTTGGCAAATCCTTGCATGGAACACCTGGTATGGCAGGTGCGACTATCACCAGTGATGGAAAGATCGCATTGATATTGGATATACCTAGCCTGTTAAAACACCATGTTAGTTAAGAATATTTTTTTCATCGCAATACCACTATATAGGCGCGCGTAATGGCAATCACTGTTCTTATCGTTGATGACTCACAATTTTTTTGCCGAAGAGTCGGTTCAATCCTGAGTAATGCGGCAGGAATAAAAGTGGTTGGTGTCGCTAATAATGGCAAAGAAGCGATTGATAAAGCAGCCAAACTCAAACCAGATGTAATTACCTTAGATGTTGAAATGCCAGTGATGGACGGCATTACGGCACTCAAACAAATTGTTAAAGTCTGCGATGCAAAAGTGCTGATGTTATCATCGCTTACCTATGATAACGCAAAAATAACTTTGGATGCGCTTGACGCGGGAGCGACCGACTTTTTATTAAAGTCCTATGAATCACTATCGAATGATAGTGATAGTTTGGTTACATTGTTACAGGGAAAAATTAGGGAGCTAGGCAGTGCAAAAACACAACCAACGGCTTCAAGCTCCAAAACCAGAAAGCCATTTCCAGTTTACAAAGCAAGAAACACTACCACAAGCGCCAACAAAAATTACAGTTTAATTGCCATTGGCGCTTCCACAGGTGGCCCTGTTGCACTACAAAAGTTATTGGTTCCTTTACCAGCCAATTTTCCCTGCCCAATAACGGTTACCCAACATATGCCAGGAACTTTTACTGGAGCTTTCGCTTCTAGATTAAATGGTCTATGTCAATTGCAGGTTGTTGAAGCGGAAGATGGCATGACGCTAAAACCGGGTCATGTCTATATTGCACCAGGTGGCAAGCAAATGATTTTTGAAGGACGTTCAAACGCGGCACGATTAAATGTCAGAGAGACTGATGCCAGGTTACAATTTTCACCGAGCGTTGATATTTCGTTTGCATCGGCATCCAAAGTTTTTGGTGGTGATATTCTAGCGCTTGTTCTAACAGGAATGGGATCTGATGGAACCGATGGTTGCAAACTCATTAAAGCGAAAGGCGGAAAAATCTGGACGCAAAATGAAGCTTCTTGTGTTGTCTATGGTATGCCTATGTCGGTTGCAAAAGCAGGTCTTTCAGAAAAAGAATATCCTATTGAGCAATTTGCCAGTGCGTTAATGAAGGAAGTCTAATGGATCGGCTAACCATTGTCGGTTTATTTATCGCCATTTCTGCAATATTTGGCGGGCAGATCTTGGAAGGTGGCAAAATTAGCGCGTTATTAAATCCTGCGGCTTTTGTCATCGTCATTGGCGGTTCGTTCGGTGCTGTGATGATCCAAACTCATTGGAAAACTTTTACCAAAGCATTAAAAATTTTGGGATGGGTTTTCAGACCTCCGGTTCAACCAATGCAAGATGGCGTTTCTAAAGTGACAGCATGGAGTCATCTTGCTCGTCGAGAAGGGCTTCTAGGTCTAGAGCAAAGTCTCGATAAATCAATTGATCCTTATATTTTAAAAGGGCTTAACATGTTGGTTGATGGAAATGAACCTGATGCCATTCGTAGCGCGATGTATGTTGATCTGGACGTGACCGCAAGAGAGCTCTTAAAAGCGTCAAAAGTTTATGAATCACTTGGTGGATACTCTCCTACTGTTGGAATTGTTGGTGCTGTTTTGGGTTTAATCCATGTGATGGGAAATTTGGCTAACCCGGAATTATTGGGAGCAGGGATCGCCACAGCGTTTATTGCAACTATCTACGGTGTTGGTTTTGCGAATCTAATTTTTTTACCGATTTATCACAAATTACGAGCGGTAATTTCCGATAAATCACAGTATATGGAGATGATAATAGAAGGGATTTCCTGTATTGCCGAAGGTGAAAACCCGAGAGTGATCGAAACAAAGTTAGAAGGGTTTGTTAGTCATTGAACAATGAAATTATTAGGTTAATTAAATAATGCAAAGACGAACTCTTTGTATGCGAGTGATTTGGAACCCGAATGCGAAGAATTAGAAATAACATAAACGTTGATGAACAAGAAGTAGGGCGTTGGCTTATTTCATACGCCGACTTTATTACCTTGTTGTTTGCATTTTTTGTAGTGATGTATTCTATTTCTCAAGTTAATGTAAGCAAGTACAAAATCCTTTCTCAGTCACTTGAAGGGATTTTCGATACTCGACCGAATAGTCCAGATGTGATCTCAATTGGACAGCCAAGTCTGACAGTTAAACCTCATACAGAACAACAGACTGAACAGCCAAAGGTGGAATCGTCGATAGAAGATTCACATAAAATTGATTCTGAAAATTTTGCTTCTAGCGAGAGCTTTAAAGACCTTGAAAGAGGGCTAGAGGCAAGTTTAGGAGATCTGATTGATCAAAATCTAGCGGAAATAAAATCGGACACTAATTGGATCAATATTGTATTGAAGAGTGCCCTATTATTTCCTTCAGGAAGCGATTCACTTAATTCAGAATCTCAACCGCTTATGGAGGAAGTTGCTAAACATTTAAATAGTAACCGACAATTAATTTTAGTGCATGGTCATACAGATAATATTCCCATTAACACGGAGCAATTTCCGTCGAACTGGGAGCTTTCAAGTGCTAGGGGAGTTGCGGTGGTACGAAAATTGCAAAATTTAAATGTACAACCAAATCGGTTAAGTGTGGAGGGGCATGGAGAGTATCGACCTATAGCAGATAATAGTACTGAACAAGGAAGGCGGGAAAATCGGCGAGTTGTTATTGCTATCTCTCGCAAACGGCAGGCAGCAGAACCACAAGTAGATGATACATTTAGACAAGAGAATTCTAACACCGATGCGGAGAAAGCTAGTAAAGAAAGTATTGCCAAAAAAGATCAAGAGCCCGAATATAAGATTATTAAATTACCTGGTGGTGGAATTTTGATACGAGGCAAAAATTCGCCGCAAAGCGAAGATAGTAAAAAACAAGACGAGGACAATTAGTTGAAAATTTGGACCGTAGCGAATCAAAAAGGAGGCGTTGGAAAAACGACCTCCGTTGCTGCGCTTGCAGGAATATTATCTTCGCGAGGACATAGGGTGTTAATGCTTGACTGTGACCCTCATGCATCGCTAACAGCTTATTTTGGCTTTGATTGCGAGAAATTAGAATATAGTTTGTTTGACTGGTTTTCCAAACCACCAAAAACTGAAGAGCAAACGCTACAAACGATCATTAAACTTGAACAGGAAAACATAAATTTGATGCCCGCCGCGTTAAGCCTTGCTACTTTGGATAAGCAGTTTAGCGGGAGAGAAGGAATGGGATTAGTGATCCGCAAAGTTCTTTCTCTTGTTGAAAATAAATATGATTACGTACTAATAGATTGCCCTCCAATTCTTGGTGTGTTAATGATAAATGCGTTAGCAGCTTGCGAGTTTTTATTAGTGCCAGTGCAAACAGAGTTTTTAGCTTTAAAAGGCTTAGAAAGAATGATGCAAACCTTAAAAATGGTCATCAAAGCGCAACATCACACAATTGATTACAAAATTATACCAACGATGTTTGATCGCAGAACTCGGGCTTCGATCAAAGCGCTTCGTAATATGCGTGATGAATTTGGCGGGCATTTATGGCAAAAAGTTATTCCTGTTGATACCAAGTTTAGAGACGCTTCAAGGCTTCACCGAACACCTAGTTATCTTTATCCGGAAACCCACGGTGTGCTTGCTTATCAAAAGTTAGCCGACGTTTTGCTCACTATGGCATCAGAAGATAAAGCTGCCTAGAAATTCAGGAAGATAACATCCAGCCAATATAAACCTTTACTGATGAACCTTAACAAACCAAAAGTCACCAAAGCACAAGTGGTTCTAGAATCCTACGTGAAGGGCTTATTAAAAGATTGTCCCTTAATCGACCTAAACGATGAAGTGAACGAAAAAGCTATTATTGAGAATGATAAATATCCGATCAAGAAAGAAACAAAGAGAAAAACAGAAGAAAAAAATAAAATACAGCGCTCCCCAGCTGAAAAAACTATTTCCACTATCGAGGCTAAAGTCATCGAAAATAGTGAGCAAACTATTGAGTTTAAAGAGCAAGAAGAAGTCGATCCGAGGCTTGAAGGTGTTGAGAAGTTGTTATCAAAAATATCGCTCGCCAGTGTAACTAAAATTGTTAGTCAAACCAAAGAAAAAGATCAACTTAAAAATATAGCGGCACCATCACAAGATACTGAACTTAAAACTATAAACGAAATAAAAACTCCTCATGTTGAGCGAATAACAACTCCAGAAATCACTCCAGAGATAGCAAAAGCCTCTTTTGTGATAAGAGAAAAGGAGCCATTAAAAAATACTCTAGGCGACGTATTTCAAACCCTGGTTTTTGAAGTAAGCAAACTGCCACTTGCAGTTCCTTTGGTTAAACTAGGGGGGATTGTTAACTTAGATGAAAAAAATATTACTCCACTTGTTGGTACGCCAGAATGGTTCATGGGGCTGGTACCACATGAACGAGGTAATTTGATGGTTGTTGATACTCAAAAATTTTTAATGCCTGAAAAAGCCCATGATAATGCCAGACCCTATGAATTTTTGATCATTTTAGATGATTCATTATGGGCACTTGCCTGTCATACGGTCGGTGATGCAAAAAATCTTTCTCCAGAGGATATTCGATGGTCGGCTGGCTCTTCACAAAGACCTTGGTTTGCAGGCATGGTTGTCGAATATATGAGTGCTCTGGTCGAAGTTGATAAGTTGATCAATATGTTGGCTGAGAATATTGTTGATTAGTTTTATCAATTCTGGTTTGTATACTCCGTTGGCGATATGCCGTATTGTGCTTTAAAACACTTAGCGAAATAACTTTGCGATGAAAAACCAACATCAAACGCGGTGTTGGTGGCTGTGTTGCCTCTTTTGAGCTGCTCTTTGGCTTTTTCTAAGCGATAACGACGCAAATATTCGCGTGGTGTCATATCAACAATGCTTTTTAATTTTCTAAAAAACTGCCTTTCGCTCATTGACAATTCAGTCGCTAAATGACCAATCGAAACGGACGCGTCTGAATAGTTTTGTTCGAGCTGTTCGTTGAAAAGGCGAATGAATTCTTGTTGCAACTGATTTTTATTTTTATCCGCAATGGTTATTCTATTTCTGAGGTTTGACTTGATTTCATCATCGACTTCTTTTTTCTCAAAAACGGTTTCACCAAATCGTCTTTTAAGAATATTTCTAATTTCTAATAGGCTTTCTATCCGAGTGTTTAGTTCGTCAGTATTAAATGGTTTAGCCAGGTATTCATCGGCTTTCTGTTGCCAGCCTTTGATTCGGTTTTCAGAGTCGCCAAGTGCTGTCAGAAGAATAATTGGGATGTGACTAGTGATATCGCTGCTACGTAATTCTTTAGTGGTTTCAAAACCATCTTTTTTAGGCATCATAATATCGCTGATGATTAAATCGGGTACTTCATGTTTGGCGAGTTTAACGCCTTCTTCACCGTTTGAAGCTGTGATTGCTCGATATTCGTCACCAAGACTGCCTACAATATAGTCTTGCATATCTTGATTATCTTCAATCACTAAAATAGTTTGTTTGTGCTCTTCTTTTTCTGCAATGTTTGGTGTCTGTTGCTCATCAATTTGCTTGGTTTGTTCCGTTAAGCTGACGATTTCCATTTCAATAATATCATTGTTGAAAACAGTATCGATTTGTTTTATATCGACTTCGTTGATAATGGGTAAAGAGACGGTCACACAAGTGCCTTTTTCTAATTCACTTTGTATTTCAATGGTTCCTTGATGAGACTCAACCAGATTTTTAACCAGAGCTAAACCAATACCGGCACCGGTGATTTGCTCGCTGCTTTTATCTAACACACGATTGAACCGTTCGAAGATATCATCCAGTTTGTCATCTGGAATTCCTATACCGGTATCAGATATTTTCAGTTTTAGGTGATCATTTTTTCTTAGAGTTTCGATATTAACCACGCCACCGGATTTTGTATATTTAACGGCGTTGGATAATAGGTTCAGTACGATTTTTTCAAAGGCATCAGCAGTGAATTCAAAATTTGCATCTGCGAGTTGCGTTACTTTTACCTCTACGCCTTTATCACTTGCTAAGTCGGTAAACGCTTCAGCTAGATTTTTAATGATTTGAGAGGTGTTAATTGGTAATCGTTGAACAGCCTGTTTAGCTCGAAAGGTTTCTAAGTTCAGTAATTGGTCAACCATTCGTAATAATCGATAGCCATTGCGTTGAATAACATTAAGGCGCTTGATATCTTCTGGCTGTTTGTTGCTTTTTATTAATTGAGAAAGTGGGCCGAGAATTAGGGTTAAAGGTGTTCTGAATTCGTGTGAGACATTGGCAAATTCCTCGGTTTTTTGAGTAAGAAGTTTTTCTACTTTTTGTTTTTCTTCTGCGAGTTCTTGAGTTCGATTTTTTACTGTTGATTCTAGTTCTATTGCGCGCCTGCGAAGGTTTCGGGTTCTGAAAGAATAGAAACCAACCAGTAATGAAATAACTGTAATGGCATAAAGAGTTTTTGCCCACCATGTTAGCCATGGGGGAGGGAGGATGGTGACTTTAATGCTTTTTCCTTCTTCGTTCCAAATACCATCTTTGTTACTGCCTTTTACTTTGAATACATATTTACCTGCTGGTACATTCATATAAGTAGCGAAGCGTTTCGTCGCGGGACTATGTATCCATTCCTTGTCGAGCCCTTCCATCTTGTAAGCGTATTGATTTTTGTTTGCTCTTAAATAGCTCAATGCTGCAAACTCGAAGGAGAACATAGATTCCTCATGGCTAAGGATTATTTCCTCAATATAAGTAATTGACTGATCTAGATAAAAATTATTTTGTTTTGTAATTACGTCGTTGTTCGAATTTTTAGAAGGTAAACTAGATGCAAGCGGTACTGCTCTATTAAAAATTGAAAAGTCAGTGATGGCAATTTTTGGTCGTGGTGGAGCTTTACTGAGGTCATTCGGAAAAAAGCGTACAATTCCATTTGGACTCCCTAAAACGATTTCGCCATTACGACGTTTAGTAGAGGCAAGAGAGTTAAATCCAATATTTTGCATTCTATCACCAGGGTAAATCTTTACAGCCGATTTTGTTTTTTGATTGAATTTTGATAACCCAGCGCCTGTAATTACCCATAAGTTTTCTTTGTCATCTTCAACGAGCCCCATTACTAGATCATGCACTAATCCATCTTTTTGCTGAAAATTTTGGAATTTCAATGTATCTAAATCCAATTGGCTAATGCCCTGACTAGTTCCCACCCATAGATTCTGATCTTTTGTTTGAGTGATAACCCTCACAGAGTTATTCACCAAACTGGTATTAATTTTAGGCTCATGTTTGAAGTGAGTAAAAGTTTGAGTTTCTGGATTAAATCGATCTAGTCCAGCCTCTGTTCCAATCCATAACTGTTTCGAATTATCAATAAAAATCCAGTTTATCCAATTGCTTGCCAAAGACTCAGGATCGTTTTTGTCATGTAGATAGGTAGTAAATTTTCCTGAACTCTTGTTAAATCGAAGTAAACCTTGACTAGTTGCTAGCCAGATATCACCGTGATGATCCTCTTGCAGGGAAACTATATAAAATGGACTTTGTTCGAGACCTTTTAAAGGACTAAAAATATAGTGTTGAAATGCTGTTTCTTCTTTATCTCTACGATTTAATCCTCGATCAGTGCCAACCCAAAGGGTTTGATTAGAATCGATGAGAATCGAAAATACGCGATTACTACTGAGGGAATCTGGGTCTTTGGGATTATGGCGATAATGTATAAATCGCTTTTCTTTCTCATTAAAAAAGTTTAGACCGTTGCGATTTGTTCCCACCCACAACTGCTGTTGTGGATCTTCATAAATTCCCCATATAATGTTGCCGCTTAAACTATCTTTATTGTCCTTTTCGTGTTTATAGCTTTTAACCACTCCTTCCGATAAATCTAGTTGGTTTAGCCCTTCCATTGTCAATACCCATAGTAACCCGCGTGAGTCACTAAAAATTCCTCTGTGCATTACCCAATTTGCACGAAGGCTATAAGGGTTGTACGGTTGATGAGAGTACTCTATGAAAACTCCGCTTTGAGGGTCGAATATTTGTAATCCTCCATATTGGGAACCAACCCAAAACTGACCATAGTTATCTTCGTGAATAGCGTACATGGCATTGTCGCTATCAGACTGGTTCTTAATTTTGGGAGAAGGATAATAGTGAGAAAAGTCATCGGTCGTAGGTGAGTACTGATTTAATCCACTTGATGTTCCAACCCATAAGAAATTGTTAGAGTCATAGATTAGATCATGTACTCGACTGTTGCTTAAACTTGCAGTGTTATTCTTGTCGTGGGTGTAGTGAGAGAAAGATTGAGTTTTGTGATCAAAATAATCTAGCCCGTTTCCTGTAGCTATCCAAAAATTACCTTTGTTATTAACGTCTTCTAGGACTTTCCTTATATCATTGCTGCCAATGCTCCTAGGATCATTTTCGTTATGCTTATATAAAATAAATTTTTCAGAAAGTGGATTAAATTGATACAAACCTGACTCGGTTGAAACCCAGATAAAGCCTGTACTGTCTTGAAATAAATTTGCAATTCTCGTTTGCTCTAATCCACTCAGTAAATAGCGAGTAAACACTTCTGTTTTAGTATTAAAATGATTCAGCCCCTTATTTTCCGTTCCTATCCATAGATAGCCATCTTTGTCTTCGAGTATTGCGGTGGTTGTATTACCTGAAATGGAGTTGGGGTTGTCATCCTGAAATTCATACCTCTTTATAGTGTAACCATCATAACGAACTAATCCATCATGAGTACAAAACCAAGAAAAAGTATCTTTATCAATTATTGCGGCGAGGACTTGTTCTCTATACATTTCGCCATCGACTTGCGGCTTTAGGAATCTTAGAGAAGGATGCGTTGCTGCTTGAATGAAATTGCAGAATAATAAAAGCACTAAGCCTATGGTTATATTGATATATCGATACGACAACACTATGCTTATCCCTAAATTTTGATGTTTTTCTAATGTATATTAATGGTGATGATGCCCATGCCCACCACCAGCAAACACCATATAAAGAGTAAAAACACCCATTCCTAAAAACATCAAAGAACTAACCACTCGAACTACTTTATGATTTAAAAACTGCTTTAAGGATAAACTAGCGCCGCCTGCTAAAATCGTCGCGGGTAAAGTCCCTAATCCAAACATCAACATAAACGTGCTACTGGACAAAATATTCCCTAATGACAAGGCATAACCGAGGCTGGTATAAACCAAACCACAAGGAAGCCAACCCCATAATGCTCCCAAAAATAAAACTTGCTTGTGATTTGTCGCAGGCAGTAATTTTTTAGTTAACGGGCTGATTTTATTCCAAACGAGTTTACCAACTTTTTCAAGATAACTTAACCCCATCCATAATTGACTCATATAAAGTGCCATCGCGATCAATAATATACCAGAGAGGATTTTTAAAATTGGTATAGGGCTGATATGATTAAATTGCAACCCCAGCCATCCGGCAGTTGCGCCAAAAACAGCATAACTGCTGATCCTGCCTATTTGATAGGTAACTATAAACGACCAGTTTTTTTTGTTTTCACTGGCTGAAGAAATAGACAGAGAAGATATGATCCCGCCGCACATGGCAAGACAGTGACCTGCTCCCATAAGCCCAAGTATAAAACCGCCAAAATAGGTAATATTGTCCACAGTTGATTAGTCTTTTTTGTTAGAGGGTTTATCAGGAGAAGAGAGAGCTTCTTGATTATTTTCTTGTTTTGACAGCTTTGATGTTAGTGGTTTGGCAAGGTCGTCGTCAAACAGAATATTAACTGCTGGTGAGTCAAGATCGTTAAATTGTCCATCTTTCACTGCCCAGAAAAATATCGCTATGGCAATCGCTAGTATGACAACCGTTAAAGGGATGAGCCAATAAATAATGTCCAAGCTGTTCCCCTGATGATTGGCTTAAGATAGCTGGATGTCAGCCTTGAAAAACAGGTGAAAATCCAGAGCCCCAGAAGATAACTGTGATTGCTAGCATACCAACCAAGCTGACCATTGCAACGGTCAAAATCGAGCTTGAGAACAAAAAGGCTTTTTCTTCATTTATTCCCATTAATTCTGGTACGCCTTTAAACAGCAAGTTTACCGACATACCTATGGCGAATAAAGTCACCAACATATCTAACCATAAAATCGGAAAAGCGCCTAAAAATCCAGCAAGAAATAATGGCGTAAAGCTGTACGCAGTTAAATTGACACATTCTGCTAAGGACGGTTTAGCGCCATAAGTTTTTGCCATCCACTGAATAAAAGCTGAAAGTACAAAAACGGCAACCAAAATAGCGATGTAAGCGATCACTGACAAATAAAGAGCGCTTTGTGTGGTCAGAGTATGAGTATCACCGTCACCTATCTGCCAGCCGACGTAGGTACTACCAATGAAAGCTGCTGCAGGGGGGATTGCTGCGAAAAAAATCAAATAAGTCAAATAGATATGACTAATACTTTGTTTTTTATCACTAATGTTTGCCCATTCTTTCGATGGTTCGTAAAGTAGCGCAAATGCATTGGTTAAAGACATATTATCCCCTTATGTTGGCGTATAAAATAGCTCATAGAGTCAGCTCATCCATGTGAAGAGTAAGCGAATTAGCCATATTAAGTCAATTTCAAATCACAGATATATTGATCTAGAGCAAGAGCTTGCCTAGTAAGCCACAATCGGATCTATTAATGGGCTTTGACAGGTTTATTAGTTTCTTCGGTTGATACTGACACGGGTAAATATTCTATTGATTCAAGAAACAATGTCACATCCGCTTCTCCTTTTTCATATTGTGCGATTTTAAAAGGAATATAGTTATATTCTGGTGCTAACCATAAAACGACTTGGTCACCGTTGGCTTTTTCACGGAGGAATTTTATGGTTGAAATATCACCAATCTTAGTTTTAAGAGTTTCAGTTTTCACTAAATTATAGCTATAAACAAACGCTTTACCTTTGTAACTCACATCATAATTGAAGTCAGTTTTACCAGCTAATAGATCAGCGCGTAGCTGAATAACATTCGAAACACGATCAAAGACTTGTTTGTCGAGTGGTATTTCCCAGCTTTTTTTTCGTCCATAACCTGTTTCTATTTTGTTATCCCAGTCGAATATTTGCTCCATGACTCGTGCTTTTTTGAGAGAGATTTTTGTTCTGGAGTAAAAATGATCATTAACCAACTCGTTATCTTTTATGTGAAAAGTGCTAGTTTCTCTGGTTTTAACGCTGATAAAAAACTTGCTGATTTTCGCGCTGGTGCTAAGAGTCCATTTTTGGTCATCAAACTTGAGAGCTCGTGTCGCATGACCGAGAGTTGTGCCCTCAGATTGTACGGCGTATCGGGCTTGATAATCGTGTAGAAAACGCCACAGGTTTGTTGGCTGTTCGATATTGGACTGAGCGATATTGGACTGAACTATGGGAGCTTGTTTTGGTTGCTCTGTTGACAGCAATACTTGTTCCGCACTTAGATTCGGCGTAATAACAAGCGCTAAGATGATTGCTAGCGATCTATAGTGGGATTGGTTTTTCCAATTTTCTATTTTCAAAATAAATCTCGCCCTGTTTAAGTTCAATTTGACCTTTTATCAGCATTTTTACCACTGCTGGGTAAAGTTTATGTTCTAAAGCAAGAATTCTACTGCTCAAGGTTTCTTCTGTATCATTGGGGGTTATTTTTGTTCTCGTTTGTGCAATTACTGGTCCTCCATCTAACTCTTCCGTCACAAAATGAACGCTACTGCCGTGGTATTCATCCTTATTTTCGAACGCTCGCCTGTGAGTGTGAAGACCTGTGTATTTAGGCAACAAAGATGGATGAATGTTCAATAACCTTCCTTGAAAATGCTCAACAAACGCTGGGGTTAGTATGCGCATAAAGCCTGCGAGCAAAACTAAATTGGGTTTATGGCGGTTGATTTCATCCACCAAGACATGCTCAAAATCCTCGCGTGACGCATAGTCAGTATGAAGTTTTGTTATGGCTGGAATACCTGATTTCATTGCGCGTTGCAAACCAAAGGCGTCAGCTCTATTACTGATTACAGCGACAATCTCTCCACCAAACTCAGGTTCTTTTTGGGCTTCAATAAAGGCTTGCAAATTAGAACCGCTACCAGAAATTAAAACGACGATTTTTTTATTCTGCATGATTCAACCCAAAACCTGATGACTCATCTAGCATTAGGGTTAGTCTACAAAGGTGACTTGTTGATTGTCATTCATATCCACAATTTCACCTAAGTGCCACGCCTGTTCGCCAGAGTTACTGAGTAGTTCTATCGATTTGTCTAGTTCATCGGCGCTAACGACCAAAACCATGCCAACACCGCAGTTGAAGGTTTTATACATTTCATTTTGCTCGACATTACCTTTTTCTTGTAGCCAATCAAAAATAGGTGGTTGTTGCCAGCTAGACTGATTGATTTGTGCGCAGCTATTAGCCGGAAGAACTCGCGGAATGTTTTCAAGGAGTCCGCCGCCAGTAATATGGGATAGTGCTTTTAGATTAATCGAGTTGATTAACTTTAAAATGGATTTAACATAAATCTTGGTGGGCTCTAATAATGTTTCTGCGAGAGTTTTTCCTTGAAAGTCTTGCTCTAAATCAGCTCCAGAAACTTCAATTATTTTTCGGATAAGAGAATAACCGTTTGAATGTGGTCCACTTGAAGCTAAGCCGAGCAATTGATCGCCTTTTTTAACCTGGCTGCCATCAATGACTTTTGATTTTTCAACAATACCAACGCAAAAGCCTGCCAGATCGAAGTCGTTCCCTTGGTACATGCCGGGCATTTCAGCCGTTTCGCCGCCAATTAACGAACAGTTGGATTGCTTGCAACCCTCACCAATGCCGGTGACAACACTTGCGGCGGTATCGACATCCAATTTTCCTGTAGCATAATAATCTAGAAAAAATAAAGGTTCAGCGCCTTGTACAATGAGATCGTTAACGCACATTGCAACTAGATCAATTCCGACTTTATCATGAATTCCAGCGTCAATGGCGAGACGAAGTTTTGTACCAACGCCATCTGTGCCAGAAACTAACACTGGCTGCTGGTATCCAGTGGGCAGTTCAAACATCGCACCAAAGCCGCCTAAGTTAGAGCTAACTTCTGGACGTTTTGTCGATTTGGCGACGTTTTTAATTCGTTCGACGAGTTGGTTTCCCGCTTCGATATCAACCCCGGCATCTTTATAACTAAGGGATTGAGGCTTGTTTTCTGACATGCTGGATACTCATTAATGGCGTTTGTAACTTTGCTGCTATTCTACCATGCCTGAGTTCGAGAGCGAGCGATTTAAGAAGCTAATTTCCGAGGGGGATTTCACACCGAAATATCAGATCTAAATTTTAGAAGATAATGTTTAAACTAGCATTCTAGCTTTAACCTGGAACATCGCGCCGTACCGAAATATTCGGTGTTCATGAACGAGCAGTGTTTAAATTAACTCGCTTTATTTAATTGCGTGCGATCTAAATGAGTTAATGCTTCATCAATGGCGTAGGAATTAAACACGGGATCTTCGCGATCAATTTCATAGGGACCAGTCCAATCTTCGGGTGGTGCTATTTCAACCGGAATCAACGCTTTCCAGCCAGTAAATTCCATTTCTTCGATATTGCCGTCAAAGTTTTGAATTTCAATCAATTGCTCGTCGTAATCGATCGCCACCACTTCGAATAAATGATCGTTATCGAGCGGTCGATACCAGTGTCCAATTTCTGCTGATATTTGTCCTGACATCATGATGGTTTCCTCCTTTTCTAATGTAATTAAAAGCGATACCTTATTAATCAAAGCTAAAGATCAAAATTAATCAAAGTTAAAGCTCAAAAAAACTTTAGAGTCGCTTATAGGCTAATGATTGTACAAAACAGGTAAAATGAGAAGGACTAAATCAATATTAAAAACTAGCTGTTAATAGCGTTTAGGAATATATAATAAATACAATAACCTGCTGATTGGGACACTTTATCGTTATGAGTTAACCGTCAACAATTTGATATTCAATATCGGTTAGTGAGCGCTGAGTTGAGCTTCAGGTTGTAGGTTTGTCGGGATAGGATGTTCGGAAATATTGGCAAGAAAACTATCTTGTGTATTGCCCAGTTGGGAATAGATTTGTTGGTATGTTAGTACATTCTTAACATATTCGCGAGTCTCTTTGTAGGGGATTTGTTCTATCCATAAGATACTATCGGTGATGCGATTATCTTTTAGCCACATATCGACACGATGCTGTCCCGCATTATAAGCCGCAGTGGCTAAAATTGGATGTCCGTTATAGTGATCGAGCATTTCTTTGAGATGAGCTACACCTAATTTTATGTTTATTTCAGGCGTTAATAGTTGCTGTCTGGATTGATAATTAATGCTGTTGTTCTTAGCTTGCCTTTTAGCGACTAAGCGTGCAGTTGATGGAGTAAGCTGCATTAAACCCTTCGCGCCAGCGATTGACGTGGCATCTTCTTTAAAGGCGCTTTCTTGACGGGTGATTGCATAAGCCCAGCTAATTGGGATTTGGTGTTTATCTGACTCATGTTGAAACAGATCCATTTGATAAAAAGGAAATCGTTTTTCTACATCATCAATTTGCTTACTTCTAGCAAAAGCCAAAATACTTTGATGTTGCCAGCCCCACTGGTGAGCAAGTTGAGCAAGTGCGACGTATTCTGAAGGTGCTGAAGTTTTTATTAAATGATTCCACTCGCTGCGTGCTTGATTTAAGCGCCCTAGTTGATAAAACTCATAGGCATTTTTCGCATTTTTTCTAGTTGCCAAATCAGCTAGTAAGAGTGGGTCAATTTCTTCGGCTTGGCTGTTAAGTTGCGGTTGGGTTTGTTGATCGAATGCGGCTAAAAAACCATAATAACTACGACTATTTGCCAGCGAGTCTAAAAGCCAGTCGGAGGTTTTATCATAACCGGTATTTTTGCTGGAAACGGCGCGCCAATAGCGCCATTTATTGACATCAATGGAATGATGTTTTTTCTGTCGTGTAATATATTCAATGAGTGACCAGTCCTGAGTGTTTAGCGCGGAGGACAATAGCCATTGATCGATGGAAGAGTCATTTTCATTGCTAATGGATAACAACCAGTTCTTTGCTTCTGGTTGGTGGTTGATAGCTAGACTTAATCCGATGGAACGCTTTAGCCTGTTAATTTGATGCTCGCTTAGAGTTAAGCGTTGATCGACTTTTTTCCAGGCTTTTATCGCTTTTTGAGGGTTTTTCCAAGCCAGCTTGTTTAGACCCTTTACGATGATAGTTTGTCCGTGAGGGCTGATCTGCTTTTTAAACTTTAGTGAGAGTAGTAGTTCTGGGCTGCGCATGACTTTTGTTAGTAGTTCGCCTGTTGCTTTGTCTGATTCCGGACGTTGCCGGTTCAGATAGCTCACTAAGCGATACTGTTTTTTATCTGCAGCGAGTAACATTCGTTGCCAAATTAATGACTGAGTTAGCCCGCCCGATTTTTTCCAGACCTCTATTAAAGGATCGCAAAATTTTGGTAATGATTGACCAGTCAGCCAGATAGATTCGACCTTAGGAAAAATATCACTGCTGGGGTGCTTTTTTTCAATCTGAAACTGTAAATAATGGCATTTTAATTTGGTGCTACTGGAAGCTTGGTAAAAATCTAAATAGGTGTCAACTTGCCCCGTTTCAGCAAGGTAGGATAACCAGCGATAGCGAAGCTTGCGACTGACAACCTGATTGTTGTGACTATTTAGAAACTCAGTGATCTTTGCTTTTAGTACTTTCGTTGTTATTTCTCGATTTTTGCGATGTTGATTGAGCTGTAAGTCTGCTAATTCGTTAATCAGACGATCTCTTTGCAGGTAGTCGTACAGTGGGTAGTCGATCAGTTTGTCAGTTAAATATTTGAACTGCTCGATATTTTTCTGACTAAGCGCTTGTTCTGCTTGAATAAAGATCTGTTGTTTCGTCGTCAGGGGAGAGGTTGTGTCGTCGGTTGAAGTGAGATTTTCTGAGTTAACTTGTTGGGGATTAGCGAAAGATACTTCTCCAATCAAGAATGAAAGTAGAATGATGACAAGTTTTAAATAAAAATTTGTACGACTCAATTGCTGCTATCCTATATCCTGCTTTCCTTTAACACTGATTTAATAATAGGCATAAAGTTACTTAATTGCCATATTTGATTGAGATATATCGGTTGATATATTTGGTCGCGATAATACACTCGGTTATTAAAAGCTTTGGATGTAAAAACTGTTTGAAAGTTCAATGGGGAAGTTCAAAAGAGATATAAAAAAGGGTGTACCCACTTAAAAAGTACACCCAAGGCTGGAGGGAAGGTTACGATTATCGGAGAGCCTACAGACTGGGTTTTGCAATATCTCTACCGATAACCGTGTTTGTTACTAGTTTTGTGCGACTGATACATCTTCGGCAGTGAAGAAGTTAACGCTTACTCGTCTATCCATGGCGTAGGCGTCCAAATCGCCCGTTTCTTCGGTTGCTTTACTTTCACCGTGGGCTTGAATTGTTAATCTTGATGCGGAAATTCCAAGAGAATCAAAGGCTTGTTCTACAGCTTCGGTTCTTGCTTTAGATAACTTCATGTTGTTTACTTCGTCACCGCGTGGGTCGGCATAACCGTCTAAACGTACATTTAATTCAGGATATTCATTCAAGATCCCCGCCAAGCGTTCGATCATGTGGTTGTCGCTCTCAGATAGCTCTGCCGAGTTAGTGGTGAACATCAGGTTTAAAGTCAAACCTTGAGTGATCCAATCGCTACCATCGGCTTGTTGAGAGCTAAATTGCATGCTGTCTTGTTTTGCTGCCGCCAATTCCTCCTGGATCAGCGAGTTTTCGTCTTGTTGCTTGGCTAGTTGTTCTTCTAACTCATTGGCTTTATGTACTTGTTCGCCAGTTAATGAACCAACTACGCCGCCGACGATAAATCCGATTGGTCCGCCGACTGCGGCTCCTGCGACTGCGCCTGAAAAGAATCCGACGTTACCTTCGGTGCTTGCTTCAGCTTTTACTGCGCCAGTGTTGAAAGTAAATGCTAGTATGATTGCTGCTGTTAATGTTGACTTTTTCATGATATTTCCTCTTAGTTTTTAAATGTAAATTAAAGTTGTTAGTAAAATGTATGTTTCTCAAAATTCGTTTAGTCAGGTTGTTTGTGTTCACATGGTTGACCATCCTTGGCGGTTTATCATCCTTGCGTTCTCGGTCAGAGAATCTTTAAATGACCTTTGTTTTGAACACAGTGCTATTAAAACCTAAGTTTTGGGCACTCAAATGGGTAGAAAAAGTTGTTTTGCGGGTAGAATGTGGCAGAATTATGGCGATCAGCGTTATTCGACGATAACTTGTTTAAAAAGAAGCAAATAATGGTATAAATATAATCACAACAATCCTCAGATTATTAATAAGGCACTTAAAATGGCAAAACGGATCGCGTTAGTTGAAGACGAAAAAGCGATAAGAGACAATTATTCATCTTCTTTAAAGAAACAGGGCTATGAAGTTTACGCTTATGAAACTAAACAAGAAGCCATGACTGCGTTTGAAACTCGTCTGCCGGATTTGGCTATTCTAGATGTTGGTCTAGGTGATGATCCTGAAGGTGGTTTTGAGCTTTGTCGATATTTAAGGGCGCAATCATCTTCGTTACCGATTATTTTTCTCACTGCTCTAGATAGTGAGTTCGATACCATTTCTGGGTTACGGCTAGGCGCAGATGATTATCTCACCAAAGATATTAGTTTGACTCAAATTATGGTGAGAATTTCAGCATTATTTAGGCGCATAGACGCCGTAAAACAAAATATGCAAGCGGAAGATGAGTTTGTTGAAGTTGATAAGCTAAGGTTAGATATCAATCGTTTTACTGCAACCTGGAATAATCAACCGATTGAAACCACCTTAACCGAATTTTGGATCTTAAATGCGCTTGCCAAACATCCCGGTCATGTTAAAACCAGAGAGCAACTTATGGAAGCTGCAAAGGCGGTAGTTGATGATAGTACAGTGACTTCTCACATAAAAAGATTACGGAAGAAGATCGTTGCATTGCAAACAGATTTTGATCAAATCGAAACTGTTTATGGTATGGGGTATCGTTGGAAGCCATAAGTTTTATCTGGCTAAATCAGCAAATTAATAATGAATTTTTTTAATCCCGCTAAATGGTCGCTTAGTCGAAAATTTGTTTCTATTGTATTGCTGATTCTGTTAATTCCGCTTGCTTCCATTGGGTTGTTAAAAGAAATCGAGAAAACATTAAAGGCCAATTTAGAACATAATTTACTTTTATCTTCTCGATTGATTGGCAATCAACTTTCAGCAAATCAGTCCTGGTTTGCTGAAAGTTTGTTGCCAGAATCTGACAATATTCTTGCTAAAGAGCTATTTGTTTTTCCACTATCAGCTTCTTACGAACTAGATGGGTATACAGATGAGTGGGCAGACTATGAACCTCATCGAAAAACGTTTACTAAAAATGAGACCTCGCTCGATATTCTATTAGGCAGTTTTGAAAGACATTTAATTGCTTCTATTGATGTTCAAGATCCTAGCGTGGTTTATCCATCAGCTGATAGTTCAATTGTTGCCGATCAAGTTGAGGTAGAATTTAAAACTCAAAAAGGTGATTATCAAAAGATTATATTGTCAACACGTTCCGCCGGTAACTTTCCAGTTAAAACTAAAAAAAATGGCAAGTTGCAAATTGACTGGCGGTTTAAAGCGGCCTGGATTGTTACCGAACAAGGATTTCATATCGAATTACAATTTCCTTCGGGATTTAAACCTCAACAAATTCGAATAGTACATAACAATGTCGATCATCAAGGAAAATATCGGTTTGAAAATACTTATGCGACTAGTCGATATGATCTCAATCCGCTAGTGTGGCCTTCAGTGAATTTGGTTAATTATTTTAATGCGATCGAACTTTCGCCAGCGCAGAGGATATGGCTACTTGATACTCAAAAGCGAGTGCTGATTTCCAAAGGCGATCTTAGAACCGAAGAAATATCTTTTAGTACTAATCCTTTTCTCCATTGGATATTAGCTTCTCAATCTGAAATTGAAATTGATCCAAGGAAAAATAATTTGCATCTAGATTCACAGGAAGTATATCGCGCTTTGAAGGGAGGATCTTCAACACGAATCGAAAATATTAGAGGTTCCGATCAATCCATCGCTCTAGCTGCGTTACCAATTAAAGTGGAAGATAAAGTGTTAGGGGTGTTGTTACTGGAAGAGAATGTGGCGAGAGTTCAGATCCCGCAGAAAAAAGCTCTAATTAATATGTTTGCGGTTATTTTCGCTGTTTTTTTATTAGTCATGTGGATTATATTTTGGTATGTGTCGCGAATGGTTGGTCGAATAAAACACTTGAATAATGAGATTGAGCAAGTGGTCGATCAAAGCGGACGAATGAAAGCGCCATTGTCTTTGGATGTTGAAAAAGGTGATGAGATAGATGATTTGTACAGGGCATTTAGTCACATGGGTTCAAAGTTATACGAGTACAATGATCACCTGGAAAAATTGGCTTCAAGACTATCCCATGAACTTCGTACTCCGATCGCTATTGTCCGCTCATCGTTAGATAATCTGTTATTAAATTCACAAGATGATGAAGACAAAGAAATTATTAATCGAGCGCTAGAAGGAAATCAGCGGTTAGGAGAAATTATTACTCGAATGCGACAAGCATCAGGTGTAAAAGAAGCGATGCAAACCGCAGAAAAAGAATTAATTAATTTGGATGATTTTTTAACTCAGATTGTAAAAGGATATCAGCTGTCATTTAAACAGCATGAGTTCGTTTTAGATTCAAGCCTTATTCAGAAACAACAAACTATCTCTCCTGACTTGTTCGCAGAAATGCTCGATAAACTCATTTCTAATGCGATGGAATTTTCTGAAGCAAAGCAACCAATCAGGATTGATTTATCGCAAGACAAAAATTCAACAACGCTGTCAGTTAAAAATAGTGGATCAACCATTCCGAAGAAAAATCTGAAACGAATTTTTCAGTCTTTGGTCTCGATTAGAACTAATCAACAATCCACGGGGACAAATTTAGGCTTAGGTTTGTATGTCGTCAGGTTGATTGCTGAGTTTCATGGTTCGACGGTTAAGGCTGAGAATTTAAAAGATGGCAGTGGGGTAGTATTTGTTGTTCGGTGGTGAGTTCCCAATTTCATGTTTGATTGATTTAATGATGGCTCTCTTTTTTAAAATCAGTTTATTTTAAAATGCATCAAATAATTTACATCGACTCCTCGATCTAACTTATAAGTTTTGGTGAGCGGATTATAATGCATTCCTATAATGTTCTTTAGTTCTAGATTAGCTTTCCTGGCCCAACCATCCATCTCTGACGGTTTAATAAATTTCTCATACTGATGAGTTCCTTTGGGCAGCATTTGTAAAACATATTCAGCACCGACTATCGCAAAAGCAAATGCTTTGGCGGTTCGGTTGATGGTTGAGAAAAACAAATCACCATTCGGTTTTACCAGTTTTGCGCATGCGTGAATAACCGACTCAGGATCGGGGACGTGCTCTAGCATTTCCATACAAGTCACCACGTCAAATTTTCCCGCATGACTTTCAGCTATTTGCTCTGCGGTACTTTGTTGGTAATCGACATTTTGTCCAGATTCAAGTTGATGAAGCTTAGCAACTGACAAAGGTGCTTCTCCCATATCGATTCCTGTCACAGTTGCTGCTTTTTCAGCCATAGAATCGGCTAAAATCCCGCCGCCACAACCTACGTCGATGACTTTCTTGCCAGATAAGCCTTTAGCATGTTTGTTTATATAATCGAGCCTTAGAGGGTTTATTTCATGTAGCGGTTTGAATTCGCTTTGCTTGTCCCACCAACGTGAGGCGAGATCCGAGAATTTTTTGATTTCTGCGGCATCGACATTGAGAGTATTAGACATTGCTCTTGAACCTTATTTGAGTGAGTGACAACTTAACTGCGCTGAGAGTATGCGGTTAAGGGTATTTTACTCGCTTTTTATCCTGTGCCGAAACAAATATTGAGAATATTTCGATGCTTGTGATTTGATCTAAATTTAGTGCGTAATTGCTACTGCTTCTATGCTATAATTCGCCGCTTTGTTGCGTATGGTTTTTGAACGGGATTAGAGTAAAATTTTAATTTCCGTCAGATCCCTTTTTAGTCTCTAATTTGATATGATAATTCTTATAGTAAGTGTCAAATAAACGTATAAAATCAATAAGATAAGGAATAGTAGCTGTTTATGGGTGAGTTCGCTAAAGAAGTCCTTCCAATTAACATTGAAGACGAGTTAAAAGTTTCCTATTTAGATTACGCTATGAGCGTTATTGTCGGGCGAGCTTTGCCTGATGTCAGGGACGGTTTAAAACCGGTTCACAGGCGTGTTCTGTATGCCATGAATGTGCTTTCCAATGACTTTAATAAACCTTACAAAAAATCAGCTCGTGTTGTTGGTGATGTGATTGGTAAATACCATCCTCACGGCGATACTGCAGTTTACGACACCATTGTGCGTATGGCTCAACCCTTTTCGCTGCGTTATATGCTGGTTGATGGTCAAGGAAACTTTGGCTCGGTTGATGGTGACTCGCCTGCTGCAATGCGTTATACCGAAGTCCGAATGGACAAATTAGCGCATCAATTACTCAGCGATCTCGACAAAGAAACTGTTGATTGGGTTGAAAACTACGATGGCTCAGAGAGCGAGCCGCAGGTTTTGCCAACTCGTGTTCCAACACTTTTAATCAACGGTTCATCAGGTATAGCGGTAGGTATGGCGACCAATATTGCGCCACATAACATGAATGAAGTGATCGGTGCCTGTCTGGCGTTGATCGATAATGAAGAAATGTCTTTAGAAGAGATTATGGAGCATATTCCAGGTCCAGATTTCCCAACCCAAGGGATCATTAACGGTCGAGCAGGGATACTACAAGCCTATCAAACGGGTAAGGGGCGGATTTATATCCGCGCTCGCCATCACATCGAAACTGACGAAAAAAATGGCAAAGAAAGCATCGTTGTCACCGAGCTACCATATCAGGTTAACAAAGCGCGCCTTATTGAAAAAATAGCCGATCTAGTTAAAGAGAAGAAAATTGAGGGTGTCACGGGTCTGCGCGATGAATCTGACAAAGACGGAATGCGCATGGTGATTGAGCTGCGTCGCGGTGAAAACTCTGACGTACTGATGAATAATCTTTACTCACAATCGCAAATGCAGACGGTGTTTGGCATCAATATGGTTGCCTTGCAAGACGGTCAGCCGAAGCTCTTCACTTTAAAAGAGATGCTTGAGGCATTTATTAAACATCGTAAAGAAGTGGTGATCCGCAGAACCATCTTTGATTTGCGCAAAGCTCGCGAAAAAGCTCATGTATTAGAAGGTTTAGCGCTTGCTTTGGCCAATATCGACGAAATTATCGAGCTAATTAAAAAAGCAGAAAGCCCTGCTGTTGCAAAAGAGCAATTAGTCGCAAAAGGCTGGGATGCGAGTGCCATTTTAACGATGTTAGATAGTGCTGGCTCAGATGCATGTCGCCCTGATGATTTAGAAGAAAAATATGGATTGGTTGAAGGTGAGTATTTTATTTCACCAGTTCAAGCACAAGCCATCCTTGATTTAAAATTACACAAGTTGACTGGCTTAGAGCATGAAAAAATCATTAATGATTACAAGGGTTTAATAGCTTTAATCGCAGAGTTGCTGGAAATTCTAAATAGCGTTGTTCGCTTGATGGAAGTGATCCGAGAAGAGCTTATTGAAATTAAGGAGCAGTTCGGAGATGAGCGGCGTACAGAGATCACCAATAGTTCTGCAGATCTATTAGTAGAAGATCTAATTCCAGAAGAAGATGTGGTAGTCACACTATCACATGAAGGCTACGTTAAGTACCAGCCGCTTGCTTTGTATGAAGCGCAGCGTCGTGGCGGCAAAGGTAAGTCTGCCACTAAAATGAAAGAAGAAGATTTTATTGAGAAATTGCTGGTTGTTTCCACCCATGCGACTATTCTTTGTTTTTCCAGTGTGGGTAAAGTTTATTGGTTACGGACTTTTGAACTTCCACTTGCTAGTCGCGGTGCGCGCGGTAAGCCGATAGTCAATATATTACCGCTAGCAGACGATGAGCGGATCACCAGTATTTTACAAGTCAAAGAATATAAAGAAGATGAATATGTATTTATGGCAACTGCCAATGGTACGGTTAAAAAGACCTCTCTAGAGCAATTCTCAAGACCACGAGCCAACGGTATTATCGCGTTACGTTTGGACGATGGCGATCAGCTAATTGGCACAGTCGTTACCAGCGGTGAAGATCATCTGATGTTATTTAGTGATGCCGGTAAAGTCATCCGATTCCACGAAGAAAAGGTTCGCCAGATGGGAAGAACAGCACGTGGTGTGCGTGGTATCCGAATTTCTGATGATCAGCGGGTGATTGCTCTTGTACGCGCTGATGATGATAGCCAAATTTTGACCGTCACCGAAAATGGCTACGGAAAAAGAACCTGCATGACCGAACACCCACTGCGCGGACGTGGTGGTCAAGGGGTTATCTCAATCACCTTAAGCGAGAGAAACGGTAAAGCGATCAGCGCAGTTCGAGTGAAAGATGGCGATGAAATCATGCTGATTAGCAAAGGTGGAACGCTAGTTCGTACGCGAGTAGACGAGATCCGAACTATGGGACGAAATACCCAGGGTGTCAGACTCATTCGTTTACAAGAAGAAGAGACCTTGGTTGGTTTACAGCGAATTGACGAGTTAGAGACTCCCGAAGAAGACGCAGAGGATACAGAAGACTTAGAAAATGCAGAAGTTTCAAAAGATCAGGAAACAACTGAAAATAATTCTGATGCTAAGCCAGATGTAGACGGATTAAATTCCGATTCTGATGAAAATTCAGGTGACGATCAAGACTAACATGACCAGTCCGACTTATAATTTTTGCGCAGGTCCTGCCGCATTACCTAGATCGGTTTTAGAAAAAGCTCAACGAGAGCTTTTGGATTGGCAAGGGTTAGGTGTGTCAGTAATGGAGATTAGCCACCGCTCTCCAGAATACCAAGCGCTCGCTCATAAAGCAGAATCTGATTTTCGAGAGTTAATGGCGATCAATGACGATTATGCCGTTTTATTTTTGCATGGCGGAGCGACTTTGCAGTTTTCCAATATTGCGATGTCTTTATTGCAAAATAGAGAGGATTCAGGTGCAGAAGCCGAATATTTATGTAATGGTATTTGGTCGACAAAAGCAGCCAAAGAAGCGGCTCGATTTGGCAAGGTTAATGCCGTCGAAGTTATGGAGATTGATGCCCAAGGTAATCGCTCGTTAGTGGATTTAGCGCAAGTTTCTCGGTCAAGTAACCCCATTTACACTCACTATACGCCCAATGAAACCATCGAAGGTTTAAGGTTTGCCAATCTGCCTAAAACTTCAGGCGCGCTGATCGCTGATTTATCTTCCTGTATTTTGTCCGAGCAAATTAATGTGAATGATTTTGATCTAATTTACGCTGGCGCTCAAAAAAATATTGGACCTGCTGGATTGACAATTGTGGTCGTTAAAAAGTCCTTGTTCGAGCAGATGAACTTTGATTCAGCGCCAAGTGTTTTTAACTATCAACAACAAGCCAGGCAAGGTTCAATGATCAACACACCGGCAACTTATTCATGGTATCTTGCCAGTTTGGTTTTTGACTGGTTAAAAGAGCAAGGCGGCGTGGAGCAAATGGAAAAAAGTGGAATTGAAAAATCTGAGCTATTATATGCTTGTATAGACGAAGATGATTTTTATCGAAATCCTATTGCTATCAAAGATCGTTCAAGAATGAACATTCCATTTATTTTAAAAGATGAACGATTGAATAAGCAGTTCTTAGAAGAGGCTAAACGAGCTAATTTAGTTGGATTAGCAGGTCATCGTAGCATCGGTGGAATGAGAGCCAGTTTATATAATGCGATGCCACTCGATGGGGTTGAAGCACTCACTAGATTTATGCAAGCTTTTAAGCAAAAGCAAGGTTAATTGTTTTAGGATAAAAAATGACAACAGAAGCAAACTTATTAGAAACGGACATTCTAGGTTATCTGAAACGCCACGAAGAAAAAGATTTATTGCGGTTTTTAACCTGCGGTTCGGTGGACGATGGTAAAAGCACTCTTATCGGTCGTTTGCTGCATGACTCGAAAATGATTTTTGAAGATCAGCTTGCGGCGATTGAAAAAGACAGTAAAAAATCAGGCACACAAGGCGATGAAGTCGATCTGGCGTTACTGGTTGATGGTCTTCAATCAGAAAGAGAGCAAGGCATCACTATTGATGTCGCTTATCGGTATTTTTCAACGGAAAAGCGAAAGTTCATCATTGCTGATACACCCGGTCATGAGCAGTACACCAGAAATATGGCGACTGGTGCGTCAAATTGTGATCTTGCAGTTATCTTGGTTGATGCTCGAGCAGGAGTAAAATCCCAAACTCGCAGACACAGTTACATTGCATCGTTATTAGGTATCAAAAATATAATCGTTGCGGTCAACAAAATGGATTTGGTTGATTATAAGCAGTCGGTTTTTGACGATGTTAAAAAACAATACCTCGCATTTAGCCAGCAGCTTGAATTCGATGATATTCAAGTGATCCCCATGTCAGCGCTTAAGGGCGATAATGTGGTTAATCCAAGTAAGGATCTAAATTGGTTTCATGGTTTGAGCTTTATGCAAGCGCTTGAAAGCGTTGAAATTTCAGACTCTAGTCAATCAACCGCATTTCGCTTTCCAGTTCAATGGGTCAACCGACCCAGTTCAGAGTTTCGCGGATTTAGCGGAACCATTGCTGGTGGTGTCGCTAAAGTTGGCGATCCAATTGCTGTTTTACCATCTGGTAAAACATCCAGTATCGCCTCAATTGTTACTTTTGATGGTGAAATGCAACAAGCAGAATCAGGGCAAGCTGTTACTTTAACATTGACCGATGAAATCGATATTAGCCGAGGTGATATGATCTGCCATCAGTCGGATTTAGCGCAACTCGGTAATTGCTTCGAGGCGGATATTGTTTGGATGTCGGAAAGTGCGTTGATGCCCAACAAGCAATATAGTTTTAAATTTCCCGGTAAATATTGCTCTGGAAGTATTGATGAAGTGCTACACCGAGTTGATATCAATAGTCTCCAACAAATAAAAGCGACTCACTTAGAGTTGAATGAAATTGGTCCTTGCAGAGTTAAGCTCACTCAACAGGTAACGTTTGATAGCTATCGAGACAATCGTCAAACGGGTGCATTTATTATTATTGATCGTATGACCAATATCACTGTTGCGGCGGGAATGATTAAACAGGCAGTTAATATCGATGATGGAGAAATAGGCGATAATAATATTTCAGAATTTGAAGTTGAGTTTAATACATTAATTCGCAAACATTTCCCTCACTGGGGCGCTCAGGATATCAGTCAGCTATTTAAGAAATAATCAAACAGATATAAGCTTGTCTTTCTCAATTTTAGACTACTTTTTATTCTTTGATTTTTAAGTGCTTATTGGTTAGAATTGCGCCCAATCTAGCTGATTTGGAGCTTATTATTCAATTCATTTTGAATGAGCTATAGATCAACATAAGTAATTTTGGGTTTTTTCCTGTTTTGGGGAGAGCGCCCAGTATAAAAACAAAAGCACCTTGAACTTATCTTCAAGGTGCTTTTGTTGGTTTATTGGAAGTCAGTTTTTTATTGGAGTCGTTGTAACTCATGCCTGTTATCACTCTACCAGATGGTAGTAAAAGACAATTTGAACATGATGTGACCGTTTTTCAGGTTGCAGCCGATATTGGACCGGGGCTTGCCAAAGCTGCGTTGGCTGGTCGTGTGGATGGCGAATTAGTTGATACCAGTTATATCATTTCAAAAGACACGGCGCTTTCTTTGATCACCGAGCGTGATGAGGAGGCGTTGGAAGTTATTCGTCATTCCTGTGCGCATTTGTTAGCTCAGGCAACGCAATCTTTATTTCCTAAAGCACAAGTGACTATTGGACCGGTTATTGACAATGGATTTTATTACGATTTTGCGTTTTCGCGTCCTTTTACACCAGAAGATTTAGCTGCAATTGAAGTGAAAATGACTGAAATTGCCAAGCAAGACTTACCCGTTGAAAGAAGCACAATGCTCCGTGAAGAAGCGATTGATTTCTTTAAAAATATGGGTGAAGAATACAAAGCCGAGATCATTGAGAGTATTCCCGCAGGTGAAGAAATTTCCCTGTACCGCCAGGGAGACTTTATTGATCTCTGTCGTGGTCCTCACGTTCCAAGTACTGGAAAAATAAAAGCCTTTAAATTGATGAAGTTAGCGGGCGCATATTGGCGTGGTGACTCAAATAATGAAATGTTGCAACGGATCTACGGAACTTGTTGGGCAAACAAAAAAGATCTTAAAAAATATTTGCACCGATTAGCAGAAGCAGAAAAACGCGATCATCGTAAGATAGGTAAACAATTAGAGTTGTTTCACTTTCAAGAAGATGCGCCGGGTATGGTGTTTTGGCATCATGACGGTTGGAGTATTTTTAAGGAATTAGAAAGCTATATTCGAGTTGTGCTTAACAACACTGACTATCAGGAGGTCAAAGCGCCGCAAATTATGGATAGAAGTTTGTGGGAAAAATCAGGACATTGGGAAAAATATCATGATGATATGTTTACCACAGAATCTGAAAATCGAACTTATGCCGTCAAACCGATGAATTGCCCTGGACACGTTCAAATTTTTAACCAGGGGCTGAAATCTTATCGCGACTTGCCACTTAGAATGGCCGAATTTGGCTCATGCCATAGAAATGAGCCGTCGGGTGCACTACATGGTTTGATGCGAGTGAGAGCCTTCACTCAAGATGATGCTCATGTGTTTTGCACTGAAGAACAAGTTCAACGAGAAGTCTGTCACTTAATTGACACTATTTATAACGTATATGCAGATTTTGGTTTTGAAAATATTGAAATTAAACTCTCAACTCGCCCTGAAAAGCGAGTCGGATCTGATGAGTCATGGGACAAAGCGGAAGCAGCATTAGATTCCGCGCTTAAAGCCAAAAATATCGAGTTTGAAGTGTTACCCGGAGAGGGAGCTTTTTATGGACCAAAAATCGAATTTTCTTTGCGAGATTGTTTAGATAGGATTTGGCAATGTGGCACAGTTCAGCTCGATTTTGAGATGCCGAATAGACTAGGTGCAGAATATGTTGCTGAGGACGGAACTAAGCAAACTCCAGTGATGATCCATCGGGCGATTTTAGGATCTTTGGAGCGGTTTATCGGTATTTTGATCGAAGAGTATGCTGGTAAGTTCCCCCCTTGGTTGGCACCAAAACAAGTGGCGATCATGAATATTACCGACAAACAGAGCGGTTTTGTTCAAAAAAGCGCTAAAATATTGAAATCTCAGGGCTTTAGAGTGAATTTAGACTTGAGAAACGAGAAAATCGGCTTTAAAATTCGTCAGCACACATTACAACGTGTGCCATACTTGTTGGTGGTGGGTGATCGAGAGGTTGAAACAGAGACCGTTTCGGTCAGATCACGAGCAGGAAAAGACTTAGGAAGCATGACAATTGAAGCTTTTTCTGAGTTCTTAAAAGCGGATATTAAAAAGCTGGCTCGGAAAAATAGTGACGAGCCAAAATAACTAAAACGGTTTTACTCTGAGCATTAAAAGTGCCTCAATGGTAGATAGGTTTTAAGTTTTAAAACGAGGAATAAAAACATTAAAAGAGCAAAGCCAAAAATGGCGGCAAAGGTACAACGTGCCAACATTAATGAGGAAATCGAAGCCCCTAAGGTGAGATTAATCGACAAAGATGGTGAGTCGAAAGGGATCGTTCCGATAAAAGAGGCAATCGAAGCCGCCGTTGCAGTGACTTTGGACTTGGTTGAGATTTCACCAGGTGCCGAGCCACCAGTTTGTAAAATTATGGATTACGGTAAATATGTTTTCGAACAAAAGAAAGCAAAAGCCGCAGCCAAGAAAAAGCAAACGGTTGTTCATATTAAAGAAATTAAATTTCGACCAGGAACGGATATCGGGGATTACAACATTAAATTGCGTAAGTTAACCGAATTCCTGCAAGAAGGTGATAAGACCAAGATCACCGTTAGATTTAGAGGGCGAGAAATGGCTCATCGTGAACTTGGCATGGACTTGATGAAACGAGTTCAAAAAGATTTAGAGGAGTTTGGTGAGGTAGAATCTTTCCCCAAACAAGAAGGTCGGCAAATGACCATGGTCATAGCGCCTAAAAAGAAAAAATAACAAAACTGTAGAATTAGTGTCATAAAAAACTTAAATCATAGTTTTTGAATGATATAAAAGGTTTTGAAGCGTTAATAGCGTTTCAAAAACATTAGTCGCAAGGTTATTGGCAACCCCAGGACTAATTGGTGAGAGAGTCTTTTCGACTCTCTTTTATTTAAGCACTGTTAGGTAATTAACGGTAAAGAGTCTTTTCGGGACGAATGTCTCAAGTTAAAAGGTTCAAATTACGACCTACAGATGACAATTGGAGTAAAAAGCAATGCCAAAAATAAAGTCAGATAGCGGCGCAGCAAAGCGTTTCAAAAAGACGGGGAGCGGTGGATACAAACACGCTCAATCACATCGTCGTCACATTCTTACCAAAAAGAGCACCAAGCGAAAGCGTCATTTGCGTGATATGCAAATGGTAGCCCCTTGTGATACTCCGCAGCTGGATCGCCAGCTTCCTTACGCATAAGAATGGGAGAGATTTGAAATGCCTAGAGTAAAACGCGGAGTTACCGCACACAAGCGTCACAAAAAAGTACTAAAAGCAGCAAAAGGTTATTATGGAGCGCGTAGTCGTGTTTATCGCGTCGCTACACAAGCAGTTACTAAAGCTGCTCAATATGCCTATCGCGATCGTCGTCAACGTAAACGCCAATTCAGAGCAATCTGGATCCAACGTATTAACGCTGAAGCGCGGGTTAGCGGTCTGTCGTATAGTCGATTTATCAACGGTCTTAAGAAAGCGTCTATCGGAATTGATCGTAAGATCTTGGCTGATATCGCTGTTTTCGACAAAGTCGCTTTTGCAGCTTTAGTTGAAAAAGCAAAAGCTGCTCTCGCTTAAGCACCTACTGATTTGATGCTAAATTTAAAATTATTTTAATTTAGCAAACAAAAAAGTAATTGAAAGGGAAGGGCAATAGTCCTTCCCTTTTTTTATGTCCAAGGATGAATTGTATGTTGCGAAGAGTCCGGGATGACGGCGTGGAATTTTTTAAACCCTCCTCTTAGTAAAGGAGAGGAAGATAAGAATGAAAATACTAAAATTTATTTTGGATAAAATTGATGTCAAACACAATTGATGAATTACTAGCCAGAGGATTATCAGCGGTTGATGATGCTGAAAATATTCAAGCGTTAGAGCAAGTGAAAATAGATTTTCTTGGCAAAAAAGGCGAGTTAACGTCACAGTTAAAATCCTTAGGAAAATTGCCTGCGGAAGAGCGGCCAAAACAGGGCGCGGCGATCAACAAAGCCAAGCAAGCGATCCAAAGTAAATTGGATGATAAAAAACAAGGTTTTGAAAGTGCAGCTATCGCTGATCAATTGGCTAACGATTCAATCGATGTCACTCTTGCAGGTCGAGATAGCGACTTAGGCGGAATTCATCCTGTTAATAGAACTTTAGAACGAATTGTCGAGTATTTTTCTCAAATCGGTTTCGGCGTGGAAGAAGGTCCAGAAGTAGAAGATGATTATCATAATTTTGAAGCACTAAATATTCCCAGTCACCATCCGGCAAGAGCGATGCATGACACTTTTTATTTTGGAGATGGGCGGCTACTTAGAACTCATACTTCGCCAGTACAAATCCGCACGATGGAGAAAAAAGAACCGCCTGTTCGTATTATCGCTCCAGGACGAGTTTATCGATGTGACTCTGATCTAACTCATACCCCGATGTTTCATCAAGTAGAAGGTTTGCTAGTGGATAAAACAACTTCCTTTGCTGATTTAAAAGGCGTACTAGATGAATTTTTAAAGCACTTTTTTGAGAATGAAAAATTAAAAGTGAGGTTTAGACCATCGTACTTTCCGTTTACCGAACCTTCGGCCGAAGTCGATATTGAATGTGTCATGTGCAGCGGAAAAGGTTGCCGAGTGTGCAGTAATACTGGTTGGCTTGAAATCTTAGGATCAGGCATGGTACACCCTAATGTGCTTGAATCTGTTGGTTATGATAGTGAAGAGTTTACGGGTTATGCATTTGGAATGGGCGTAGAAAGAATGACTATGCTTCGTTATGGCGTGAACGATTTGAGATTGTTTTTTGAAAATGATTTAAGATTTTTGCGGCAGTTTAATTAATAAAAAATTAAAATAGATTTACCACAGAGTAAAATTCAAAAGCATGGACAAAAATAGTGAATCAAAACCACCTAAATAAATTGTCTTATCTTTCTTTGTGTCTCTGTGGTGAAAATGTTTTGAATTTAAGGTTTTAGATTTTAAAAAGAATATCTGGAAAAGAAAGAATGAAAATTAGTGAAAATTGGCTTAAAACTTGGGTAAATCCCGATCTATCTACTGATGAGTTAGTCTCCGCTCTAACGATGGCGGGTTTAGAAGTTGATGGAACAGAAGAAATGGGTGCTCAGTTGTCTGGAGTGTTGGTAGGGCAAATTGTCAAAGCGGAGCGGCATCCCGAAGCTGACAAACTACAAGTTTGTACCGTGGATGTCGGCGCGGAAGAAAGTTTGCAAATTATCTGTGGCGCTCCAAACGCTCGTGAAGGGATTAAAGTAGCGGTGGCGACTATTGGTTGTGTTTTGCCAGGTGATTTTAAAATCAAAAAAGCAAAACTTCGCGGAGTCGCCTCTTTTGGAATGCTGTGCTCCGGGAAAGAGTTGGAGTTATCTGACGATCACGACGGCATTATAGAGTTAAATGAAAATGCTCAAATCGGTCAGCAATTAAACGAACATTTAGGAATAAAAGATACAGCTATCGATATTGACTTAACCCCGAATCGGGGTGACTGTTTAGGAATAAAAGGTGTCGCTACTGAAGTTGGGGTTTTGACTCAAACAAAAGTTAATCCAGTTGAAATTAAACCCGTTGCTGCGACAAACAAAGAAACCATTCAAGTTAAACTAAGTGCAGCAAAAGCCAACCCGAGATTTACCGCAAGAGTCATCACCGGAATAAATTTAAACTCACAAACACCAGACTGGATGAAAGCACGACTTTTAGGATCTGATATTCGCAGTATTGATCCAGTGGTTGATGTCACAAACTATGTGATGCTTGAGCTAGGTCATCCGATGCATGCATTTGATAGAAAAAATATCAAGGGTGCAATCGAAGTTAGATATGCAAAGAAAAATGAAAAATTAGTGTTGTTGGATGATAAAGAAATTGAATTACGCGAAGATACCTTAGTTGTTGCCGATCAAGAAAAAGCTTTGTCGATGGCTGGAATTATGGGAGGTAAATTTTCAGGGATCAATTCAGAAACTACTGACATCGTATTGGAAGCGGCGCATTGGGAGCCAATTCAAATTGCAGGAAAAGCGAGAAGTTACGGATTGCATACTGATGCGTCTCATCGATTTGAACGCGGTGTCGATTACAATCTTTGTGCGCAAACCATTGAGCGCGCAACTCAGCTGCTTCTCGAAATTGTAGGCGGACAAGTTGGACCAATTACTGATGAAATTAGTCAAGAGTATTTTCCAAAATCTCGCCAGGTAAAACTACGTCGAGCGCGAATTGAACGTCTACTGGGGATCACTTTGTCCGACGAGCAAGTAACCGATATACTCAATCGTCTGGGAATGGAATTGACCGAGCAGGATGATGGTTGGCTGGTGCAAATTCCAAGTTGTCGTTTTGATATTTCAATTGAAGCTGATTTGATAGAAGAGTTGGTTCGAATTTACGGATACAATAACGTGCCAAGTCGAAAGCCTATAGGTGAGCTGTCGATGATCCGTCGTCAAGAAAATCGCTTACTTAAATCGCAAGTAGGTCATTTATTAGCCGATCGAGGTTATCAGGAGATCATTACCTACACCTTTATTGATAAAGATTCTCAACAACTAATTGATCCTGAACTAGAAGCACTTCCGCTGGTTAATCCTATTTCAGCGGATCTCAGCGTGATGAGAACCTCACTGTGGCCAGGGTTGCTAAAAACAGTCGAATATAACCAAAAACGCCAACATGATCACATTCGCTTTTTTGAAACTGGTTTAAAGTTTATTCAAAGCGATGAAGGGTTAGTGCAAACGCCAGTTATTGCTGGAGCGATATCTGGGCGAAAATATGCCGAAAGCTGGAGTACGGATGACTCGAAATTCGACTTTTTCGACCTAAAAGGTGATTTAGAAGCGCTGTTTAAGCTCACCGCAGCAGATGAGCAATTTAACTTTGTTGCTTCGCAGCGAGATGGATTGCACCCGGGGCAAACCGCTCAAATCAGTCGAAATGGAAAAAACTGTGGCTTTATTGGCAAAATACATCCTGAAACGCAAAAAGCATTTGATATAGATGAGCCAGTCTATCTATTTGAGCTAGAATTAAAGAGAGTGACTCAACGAAAGTTACCCAAATTTACCTCTCTGTCGAAATTTCCATCCATTCGTCGAGATTTGGCAATTTTAGTAAAAGAAAGCGTGACATCTTCGCAAATAGTTGATTTAATTGGACAAACGGCAAAAAATTGGCTAAATAATGTAGTGATATTTGATATTTATCGCGGAAAGGGGATAGATACAGGTTTCAAGAGCGTTGCTTTGGGCATTATTTTGCAACGTAACGATAAAACATTTAAAGACGCAGAAATTAATAAAACCATGGATCGGGTAATTTCAGCGTTAAAAGACAAGCTTGCGGCAGTATTAAGGGACTAAGACTTTGAGGATTGAATTATGGCGTTGACTAAAGCAGAAATGGCGGAACGTTTGTTCGACGACTTAGGCTTGAATAAAAGAGAAGCAAAAGAAATGGTCGAAGGTTTTTATGAGGAAATTCGTAATTCTTTAGCCAATAATCAGCAAGTCAAACTATCAGGCTTCGGAAACTTTGATTTACGAGATAAAAAACAACGACCAGGACGTAATCCTAAAACGGGTGAAGAAATCCCGATTAGTGCACGTCGTGTAGTAACCTTCAGACCCGGACAAAAACTAAAGGCTAGAGTAGAAGCATATGCTGGAAGCGAGTAATAATAACGAGTTAGCCCCAATCCCAGATAAACGCTATTTCACCATTGGTGAGGTTAGCGAATTGTGTTTGGTGAAGCCTCATGTTTTGCGTTACTGGGAGCAGGAATTTCCTCAATTAAGCCCGGTCAAACGTAGAGGTAATCGTCGTTATTATCAACGTGATGATGTGTTAGTGATCCGAGAAATCCGCGAGCTACTCTACGACCAAGGTTTTACCATTGGTGGAGCACGCCAGCAGTTAGAAGCCGACGACAGCAAGCCTGATCCCGCCGCTATTAAAGCAATTATTGCTGATCTGGAAAGCGTCCTTAAAATACTCGCTGCGTAGACTTCGAAACCGACTCTTTTCCAGTTTTTGCTATTGCAAAGTCCTGTTTTTCAGGTAGTATTCTGCCTCGGTGACAGTTACTCCAATCCCCAGTCATCATTATCAAAATTAATCGGAATGTGGCGCAGCCTGGTAGCGCACTTGTTCGGGGTACAAGTGGTCGGAGGTTCAAATCCTCTCATTCCGACCAATTTTTTCTATATCAATCTCCATGTTTTCGACTCGGTTCCACTGAGTCTCATGACCCAAGATATAACGTTCAGTCATTTTGCGATCACTATGACCAGCTCGCGCTTTCATATCATGACCAGAACGCTCACCAAGCCAAATCGATAACGCTCTAATTTCATGAAAAGTCGGGCGCTTTTTCATATCAATATTATCAAACAACTCTAAACTATCCCGTACAGCCTTAAATTTGCGCGTGAGTTGCTCCGGAGTGATCTGAGTCCAATGATCGAGAGAAATGCGAGCCTGAGTGATTTTAAGCGGCTTTGTGTGAACAATAAAAGGACTAACTAAATCATCACGGCTTTGTTTAATAATACTATCAAGTTGAAAGCCTATCGGGATCTCAACAAATGAAGACGGGTATTTTTGAGTCTTCTTTCGATGAATTCGCAAATAACCATCAACCAAGTCAGAATATTTCAGATTAACAATTTCCGCTCGACCATGTGACGTTTGAAGCGATAGAGCCATAGCCGTTTGAAGCCAAGAAGGGGAGTTTAGATAAATAGCTTGATACTGAGCGACTGATAATCGAAGACGAGATTTAGTTTGTTTCTTAGGTTTTTTAAGCTTCGCGATATTAATAATGACTACGCCGTTATCCATCATCTCGACAAAAATATCATGAAAAAGTGAACGGTATTGATTAAACATACGAGGCGTTTTTGCATTGTCATTTAAAAACTGGCTAAGCAAAAACAAATCAATGTTTTTTGGTTTTTGCTTGCCAAGTACCGATTTTATAATCGATATTTTCCTAAAAAGCTCTCGCTTATATGAGTCGCTTAACTCACGCTCGGGTATTATTTTCTCACGAAAATAATCAAGAAAATCCCTAAAGTAATAAAATTTTGACTTATCCCTTGTCAACCAATTTTTAAATTGATTAATCAAAAAACACACTCGCTTTCGCTAGAGACTTAGTTCGGTGTAGATTGAAAGAGCGTTATTAATTTATCTCCGCCAACCTTATCAATATTAAAATACGTGTAAAGGGTAAATGTATCGACGATAAAAAAGTCGACCCTTGACACGCATTTTAATATCGATTTAAGGACTCCGAAAATTAACTAACTCGGAGCAAAAAACATGAAAACAATCGATACACTAACCATTGAATCTGGTACAACACTTGAAGCATTTTTAAAAGAAGCTTTAGAGCTTCGAGAAAAAATGGGTCAACATGCCGAAGCAAAACTAAGCTATCAAGACCAAGAAAGTTATCGAGCACTAGAGCAACTTATTGGAACTTACGTAATAGAACAGTTTTACCAAAGCCCGATTTAGTCGGGTTTTTATTCCACTGCCATCACCGGGGCGAGACTCCGCTCGCTATCGCTCCACTACGCCCCGGTGATGGCAGTGAAAGGTTTTATCTCTAATCGTTTTGATTCCTCACTAGGTGAGACTGTTCGACGATGCAAAGGGCATCTAACGTTATACAAAATATCGTCAAACGTCATTTCAATAAAACAATCTGAAATAACCTTTAATTTCACGCCATTATTAAAAAGATAACCAGTCGTAAACTGAACCGAATCAGGAGGCACGCCGACCTCGATAATATACTCATCAAAAAACTTGCCAACGATTGACATTGTCTTGGAATGAAATCGAGTCGTCTCGACCGATTTAACTAAAATAGGCTGAACACCAGAAATCGAAGCATCGTCGCGAACAGCACCATTATTATCAAGGGAACTACTAAATACTTGAGCAGTTTGAACAGAGTCAGAAGGAGAAGAGACAGGCTTTTTCGAGACAAAAATCTTAGTGAATAATAGCCAAAATAATACGACAAGAGCAAAAATCGCGATAAGAAAAGTAGAAATAATTTTGGGGTTGGCAAAGATTGAACGCTCGGACTGTGAGCGAGAGTGATTACCTGTTTTAGTCGATTTGTAAACCTTATATATTCGACGGTCTGCCGTATATCTAACCGGTGGATGAGCTGAGCCTTTTCCGGTTTCAAGTGGGTTGTGCTGTATTTCTCGCCATCCATGCTTCGCCCACGGAATGAGTCCACCCATGTATTTATGCTCATAAGCTACTTGACTAACCTCTTTAATTTCTGGCACTAACATTTTGACATTGGGAGTGATGATTACGAGATCCCAATTAAAATGGCGTTGCATAGTGAAAGCATGAACAAAGCCATGCGGTCGATTATCAACCTCTGCGGTTTGCTCAGATGACATACCATCACGCGCAGGATAATCATAAGTTGAAACGCGTTTTGATTTTGGATAAATCAATTGCGCTTCATCGATAATAATAAAAGCGCCTTCAGGAACCCATTCCCAAAAGCGGCGTATTTTTTCAATACCTTCAGTGGTTTCTAGATCAACAAATATTATTTTTGAATCACGATGCAATTCAATATCAAGAACCGCCTCAATAACACGGCAAGAGTCAAAACCGCGAATAGTTGAAATAACAGTACGACCTTTTTTAAGCTCTGGGATAGCATGACGCTGAATAACAGCAAATGTTTTATAAGTGCCGACCCCGCCGCCGTGATGAATCGCGCAAGACATTATAATTTATCGTAAATCATGCGCGTAGTGTAAGCAGAGACTAATAAATTAATCCCTTCACCCAAACGCAGTTGGACCATAGCTGTACGAACGTCAGCAGACAAGCCGCCAAATAAAGAGCTAATAACATCGGTCAAATTAAGCGCGTCAATCATCGGCTCAACGATACTATAAATTAAACCAGTTAAAGATATTTTAAACTTTATGTAAAGTAAAAAAATTGCTTTAGAAAGCTTCAATAAATAATCAAAGATAGCTTGTTGAATTTCGTCTAATGCTTCATAAATCCAGTCGATAAAATCCCAGAGCGCTCCAAAATATTCTGTCGGTTCGCCATCAACGGCGAACGCGTTAAACGAACAAAAAACTAGTAAAAAAGCTAATAAATATTTCATTTAGCCACCTATCAGAATAAACATTGCGCGAAGTGAAAACGCAAAGATTATAATCGTTCCGAGTAAATTGAAATTTAGAAAGTCTGCAATTCTAGCCATGCCAAAATCAACGCTAGCCCCTTTGATATTTTGGACGTTTGGAATATAAGCGCTACCAGTAAAGTTGAGGTTGAATTTTGATGAAACCATCGTTTTGAAATCATTGACTTTCTGCCTTAATTCAATTTCAGCCGCTGTGATATCTATGTCAACCTGAGTAAAATCCAAAGGCGAATTAATAGGCTGGTCATTCTTATCAAACGTTATGCAATTCTCGCCGATATAAAATTGACCAGCAGGACAATTAGGTTCTTCTTCGGCGGGCATATCACCAGCGCCGCCTGATGGGATGTTTTCAATACCATCACGAATCCCGCGAAGTAGCCCCTCTAAACCATCTGTATTTTGCAACAACCCATCGAGGCGAGAATGCGTTCCTTCATCTCCTGATGTGTTCGGGTCATCGGGTGAAGACTCATTTTGGTTTTCGCCAGTATCTTGCTCGACCTCTGCATCTGCACCACCATCTTGTCGAACACAAACAAAAGCGCCGTTAACCGTACCACAGCCAGCAGGGCAAACTTGAACACCAGTTGACGAGTCGCAAACCGTATTAGGGTCAGCATTGCAAATATTTAAACCGCTCCCACCAATAGGTGTGCAGTCAGGGTTACCATCATCCGAAGGCGGGTTGCTCGGGTCATTGGGATCCGGCAATTCGTCCTCGGGATATGGTTGCCACGGGTCATGAGGGAGTTGCGTATCACCGCCACAACTCTCACCAGTAGGCGCAACAATTGAAAAACCAACCGAGCCATCAGGATTTTGAACGTTGCCAATCTGATGTTCACAATATTCCGTGTACATTCCGTTAGAAACTGAAACGCAAACATAGCCAGAACCAGTACTAAGACCAGGGTTCTCAAACATCTCTCCGTTTCTATCACAAATGCTCACATGACAATGGTCGGGAACACCATCAAAATCATTATCTTCCGCATGAGGGTAATCTAAACTATTACAACCATTAGAATCAGGTATACGATGAACCCCAATAGTAGTGCCTGGGTCAGAGCCATCGCAGTTTTGAGTAGTTAAAACAAAATGAACCACAACATTCCAACTATTGGGTGTATATTCGTTATACGTACGTGGTTGACCTGCGCTAGTGCAATCTTTTCTATCAGCAACAACAAACCATTGGTCGACTGCTGCATCTATCGAGTCCTCACGAATTTGAGGAGTTGTATAAACAACATATTTATATTCAATATCAGGTTGAATATAATCAGAAAATTCTAAGCCAGTAGACTTGGAATAAAACGAAAAAAAAGCGCCCAAAAAGAGCGCTATTTGTAATAGTCGATTAATCACTGTTGTATCCGCAGACAAAACAAAAAACGACCATATTGGCAAACATTAAACTAGTAAGCATGATTACTTTCTGATCATGCCAACAATTAGATTAATGCCAAACATTACAGCTACAACAGCAATAACGGCAACAGCTGCGGCAGTTACGTTAGCAGTCGCATCAGTTTGAGCAGCACCTATAGCTAGTGAGTGGTCAACAGCAAGCGCGCTACCAGAAGCAACGACAGACGCAGTAATAAGACCGATTTTTTTCTTTAAATTTTTCATTTGTATCTCCAATAAATTAAGGCAAAACGCCGTTAAGCTTTCCGAAACAATTTAGCCACTCGACCAGCTGACAAACCAACTAGAAAAAAAACTAACATTGACGCGGAAATATAAGCCACATCCTCAGATGAGAGTGTGAAAAAATCATCCATTGCGGTGACATTTGCGGTCAAAGCGGTTGAATGATTATTAAGTGCTAACGCTAAATCATTATCAATTTGATATGCGATGGAATTACCTAAACAAACGCCGGAGGCATCATAAGGAATATCACAAGCATAAACAGTTTGAACAGCCATTAGCGATAGCGCCTAATTAGGGTGCGAGTAGCAAATAAACATAAAATAATGATTATCGAAACTCGTGTAATAGGGTTGATTGCGTAATACCAAGATGGGATTTGGATAAAAACATCATGATAAAACGCAAACAAATCTTTTAAAAAATAGCCGGTCAAAATTAAGCAACCTTGGATTTGACTTCTATTTTTTTTGCCGTCATGATTTTTACTTTTGAATCTTTGCCAACAATATCAATATCACAATCAAACATGGCTGGAACAAGGTGACCGATGTGTCCTATCAAATCAGGATTGCAACGTATCTTTTTAACTTCTTGACCAGCGAATCCGTCATACTTTTTTATTTCATCATCAAGAACATGAACGCTGCCATAAGCGACATTATCACCAGTGTCATTCTTAAATGAACCGCCACTAACATTTACAATATAAAACTTCATTTTTACTTTCCTCTTTTAGTTAAAAATAAGTCCCACAGATTCCGACCATTGCGGCATCTTGCAAGGTTTTGCTTCGATCTTTCGAATTAAAGGTATGACATTGGATTGGATTTTTCGCGGTGAAACTTTTATATCAATGCCATGCTTCTTTAAGATTTTTCTATGACGATAGAAAGTAGGTTTAGGTAAAATGTCTTTTAATCGAGCGCCATCTTTCCAGTGCATATAGGTTGACATTACCGAGCGAGGTAAATCCATTTCTTCATAAGGTTGTAATTTAACTTGCGCATTCATTTCTAATTTACCTACTTGTTTAGCGTAAAGCTCGCCGAGCGTATGCGGCGTTAAATCTTTAGCTTTGGTTAATCCTAGGTCTTTTAAAAAGAGACTCCTAAAGGTTGCTTCAATACGAAGCTTTTTTTCAGCGAAATCCAAAAGCTGTTGTTTGTGTGGTAAAGCAAAAGGTAGTTTGTGACCTTTTTTAGCTTGCGTTAATTCAAGATATTTAGAATAGATTTTTAATGAAACTCGTCTTGAATGTTTCCCCATATAGATCGTCGTACCTTTACGAACAAATTTACCTTGGCGACTGGTCGCCACTTGCTCAGCAGCCATTTGCCAAGCTAAAGCGTCTGATTCAGAATTGAACGTAACGTAATCATTAATATCGATGCGACTAACTTTAAAATTACCTTCGAAAACCGTTTGTCTTAAATCCGATGTGTAAGCATAAGAAAGCCGAGAAAATATTTTAGAGATGCACATGTCCACCAACATCAAAATATCGCGACTGCCGACGACGTTATGCCCGTTCAAAAATTTAGCGGGATTACCATCCACATGAAGAAACGCCGCCCCTTTATCACATGCGCCGGCTGAACGAATCCGAAGTGTAGACTCGTAAGAGCCACGAACAGCTAAGCGTTTCTCAGACTCCCAATCAATCTCACCTTCTGGCGTAATCGAGATAACTCGACCTGATTGAATCGGTGAGTGCTCATAGGGAATTTCTAAAGTAAGCCAATCAATCATGAAGGCTTGCTCATTTGGTCAATAACCCAATCCGCATATTTAGAAATCTCGTCAACAGCAGTTAAAGAGCCGAATTTAGCTTGAGCGATAAGAAGCGATATTAATTTCGATGTATAGCCGGGCTTTTTGTGAATAAAAGAAAAATCAAAAATACTGGGGTTCTTCTCGATTTGAGAGATTTGTCGATTAACATCATGTAGGCGAAGTCTTGCAGCTTTAACACCATCAAAGATTGGCAACAGCAATTGTTGACGCTGTTCTAATAATTCTAAATATCCATATTGAGACATAAACTTAGATTCTAAGTATTTATATTATGGCGATACCTTAGTTTCTAAGAATCTAAATGTCAAGCAATATAAATTCTTAGGTTATAATAAACAAACAACTTACAATGCCAATAACACCAATAAAAAGAGTGATTATTATGCCAACGAAACATATCGATGATGTAGCATGGAGGTTAGTAGAGCAGCAAGTAGTTAAAGCTGTAACGGAGTCACAAACAGGAATCAAAGACACAAAATTAATGAACTATGCATTAATCAAAGGATTAAAATCGTTAACTAAAGAAGATTATATGGAACTAGCAAAAAAATAAAAATTCAGATACGCAGGAATAAAGCGCAAAAAGACAAGGGATCTAGAGTAACAAAACAATGGAACGAATATTAATAATACTAATCATGTTAATCGTGTTGCCGGTATCAACCTATACAGGCTGGTACTACGGTAAAATAACCGGGTATGAAAAAGCGAAACATGAAAAAAGTGAAGACATAAACTACACCCAAAAAAGAGAAACTAACCCTAATAAACTAAAATACAAAACAAAAATACAAGCTAACCCGAATCAATTTAACTACAAAAAGCCACAAAAAACAGCCCAACAATCGCTTAGAGAAATGAATCAAATAGTAGAAGAAACTCGAAGGCTAAGTTACAAACAAGCAAGAAGTAATCCCACGAAAACGACTGAAAAGGGCGCGGAATGTCGATGGACTGTAGGGCGAATAGAAGAGCTAGAAAGAATCATAAATACAGGCGGGAAGGGTAGAAAAAGCAATTTCTGCGGCGAATATAACAGTCGAATAGGCGAACTCTACAGGCTTAATTGCCAGACAAGAATATTAGAAACTATATGCTAAAAGTCTCATTTTTGAGACTAAAGTGCAGTATTACTATACCGCACTTAGCTGTACGTTTTTCAATCAGACAGATGAGCGTTAAGGTTATCTTCAGCAATTTTTTTATCGATAACAAGACCATACAAATCTTCATATTTCATTTGCATTTTAATCAACTCTTTATTCAAGTGATAGACCTCAGAGCACATCGTCTCATACGAACGAACTAAATGAATCACTGCCTTATTTACAGTAGAAATATCCTCTGAAATCATGATTGACTTCAATTGTTTATCCGTTTTCTGCTCAAGTCTAAGTGTATAAGCCATAATAACCTCGTTTTGATTGCAAAAACTTTCCCAGGAAAAGCTTCAGTAGAAATTAATGATAGCATTTATGAGGAAATAAGAAAAGCCTGGGAAAGATTTTGATTGCAAAATATCGAAGTTATATAATATAAAAAATCAATTTATCGGGGTACAAGTGGTCGGAGGTTCAAATCCTCTCATTCCGACCAATTTTTTCTTCCTATTGCCTTCGCATTCGTCAACAGTTTTGAGCGATATTTACTTATGTAAATCAAGCTGTTACTCTAAATCAACGTTAAAGTGTGAGTCGCTATAACTGCCGTATGGAGAATGGATTAAGGCAGAAAAACAATTAAAGGGGGAAAGGATATGGCAGTTCCAGATTACCAAACACTTATGAGACCGCTTTTGTCGATTTGTGATGATGATAAAAAACACTCGCTTCTCGAGCTGCACGATCAACTCTGCGAAGAATTTAACTTATCTGCCGAAGATATAGCACAAAAAATAAATAGTGGTCGCCAAACGACAATGAAAAACCGGGTTGGCTGGGCTCGGACATATATGCGTAAAGCGGGACTGCTAGATTTACCGGAGCGTGGATATTGCAAAATAACAGAAGAAGGGAAGAAAGTTCTCAGGGAACAGTTAGAGAGCATCAATATTAAATTTCTTCGACAATATCCTTCTTTTCAAGAATTTGTAAAGCCTAAAGAGAGTGTAAGCTCGGTAGAAAATCTTGAGGTTGATAGTAGTGCAACCCCCGAAGAACAAATGACTTTGGCGCATAATGCGCTAAATCAGTCATTATCAGAAGATATTATTTCTTCGATATTAAACTCCACTCCTCAGTTCTTTGAACAGCTTGTTGTCGATTTAATGCTCGCTATGGGATACGGTGGAGCACGCCCAGATTCAGGTAAAGCAACGCAATATTCAAATGATGGCGGCATTGACGGTATTATCAATGAAGATCCGTTAGGCTTAGACACTATTTACCTTCAAGCTAAGCGATATACCACAGGTACGATAGGGCGACCTGATATACAATCATTCGCTGGTGCGCTGGACATGCAAAAAGCTAAGAAAGGTGTATTTATCACTACATCTCGATTTAGCAAAGACGCTATTGAATTCGTTGAACGTATTGAGAAAAGTATTGTTTTAATAGACGGGCAAAAACTAGCGGAGTTAATGATTAAGTATGATTTGGGCGTAGCGACTAAACAAGTCTACGCGATTAAGCAAATTGATAGTGATTATTTTAGTGAAGAATAAAACTGGAACATTATTTTCTTAGTGCCAACAATTTTTTTGGCAAAATGATATTAATAAAATAAGTAGAAACAACTAATGTCAGAATTCAAAAACATTCAAGAATTAGAAAAACGCCTGTGGTCTGCAGCCGATGAGTTGCGGGCAAATACTGGCCTTACTAGCCAAGAATACTCTCGCCCTGTGTTAGGTTTAATCTTCCTGCGTTATGCAGAATATCGTTTTGAAATGGCTAAACAGCGTATTGCAGATAAAGGCGATGACTCTTCTAAGGTTGGGGCTAAAAGACGTCGTGGTCGAGGCAATGATCTTAAAACAGCTATTCAAGCCGAAGGGGCGATGTTTGTTCCAGAGGATGCGTTGTTTAGCAATTTATTAAAACTGCCAGAAGATACTGATTTGGGTAAAGCGGTTAATGATGCGATGAAAGCATTAGAAACTGAAAACGAAGCCATTAAAGATGCATTGCCTAAATCGTTTACAGTATTTGATAATGATATATTGGCCAGTTTGTTAAAGAACTTTGTCAATATTCGGTTTGATATTGGTTCGGATGTGTTTGGGCGTATTTATGAGTATTTCCTGACTGAGTTTGCGCGCAGTGAAGGCCAGGGCGGCGGTGAGTTTTTTACCCCAAGTCCTTTGGTGCGTTTAATTGCTGAAATTATAGAGCCTTATCATGGCAAAGTGTATGACCCTGCTTGTGGCTCTGGTGGTATGTTTGTGCAGTCGGCGGCTTTTGTGGAGGAGCATTCTAAAAATACATCTAATGGAAAACAAGTTCATGCCGGTGACGCGATTTCTTGTTTTGGTCAGGAGAAAACCGCTGATACGGTACGTTTGGCTAAAATGAATTTGGCGGTACATGGTTTACAAGGTGATATTAGAGAAGGTAATTCCTATTACGATGATATTCATCAAAGTTCTGGTCAATTTGATTTTGTAATGGCTAATCCGCCGTTTAATGTTAACAATATTCAAAAAGAACGTTTAGTAGATGATAAAGCGCGTTTTCCTTATGGTATGCCACGGACTGATAATGGTAACTACATTTGGATACAGCAGTTTTATTCGGCGCTTAATGATAAAGGTCGTGCTGGTTTTGTTATGGCCAACTCTGCCAGTGATGCACGTTCTTCAGAAATGGAAATTAGGAAACAAATTATTCAAGATGGCGGTGTGGATGTGATGGTGGCTATCTCCAGTAACTTTTTTTACACCGTGACTTTACCTTGTTCACTTTGGTTTTTTGATAAAGCCAAAAGAAATATTCCCTCTCCAGAGGGAGAGGGCAAGGGAGAGGGGATAACACGTTCAAAAGATACGGTTTTGTTTATTGATGCGCGACATATTTACAGACAGGTTACTCGTGCAGTACGAGACTTTAATAGTGAGCAGATTAATTTTGTGGCTAACATTGTGCGTCTTTATCGTGGCGATGCAGTTGATAATACTTATTTAGAAAATCATTTAGATGAAGGCAATACTGGTGAATACTTAATTGAAAAACACTTTGATAATAATAAATATCAAGACATTCTTGGGCTATGTAAAGTTGCCACCATTGAACATATTGAAGAGCAAGGTTGGTCGCTTAATCCGGGGCGTTATGTTGGGGTTGCTCAGGGTGATGAAGAACATGATGAGGACTTTGCGGTTAAGTTAGAAGCGCTTCAGGAAGAGTTGGAAGTTTTGAATGGTGAGGCGCATGAGTTGGAGCGGACGATTTCCGCAAATGTAGCAAAAGTCTTGGAGGCTTGCTAAGTGAGTGCGAACTGGTCTGAAGTTCGTCTAGGAGATTATGTAGACCTTTTAAGTGGTTTCGCATTTAAGAGTAAGCATTTTACTGATAAGCCCGATGATATTCCCTTAGTAAAAGGATCCAATGTTCATCAAGGATACATTGATTGGGAAAAAGCGGTTAGATGGCCTAAAGAACAGTTCTCCCTATTTGAGAAATATCATCTTGAAATTGATGATGTTGTGCTAGCGATGGATCGACCATGGATCGAAGCTGGTTTAAAGTACTCTTGGGTAAAACCTAACGCGCCAAAGTCAATGCTTGTACAGCGCGTAAGTAGACTGCGAGGTGTCAATGGCCTCTCCAGTAGATATCTTCGATATGTAATTGGGAGTCCTCAATTCACGAACTATATTAAGCCAATAGTTACAGGAGTAAATATTCCTCATATTAGCGGCGGTCAAATTAAAGATTATAAATTTCGGCTGCCTCCAGAATTAGTTCAAGATAACATCGCTGATATTATTGAACCTTACGACAACCTAATCGAAAACAACAACCGTCGCATTGCCATTCTCGAAGACATGGCGCAATCACTCTACCGTGAATGGTTTGTTAAATTCCGTTTCCCCGGTTATCAAGACTGTGAATTTAAAGAGTCTGAGTTGGGGTTAATTCCGGAGGGGTGGGAGGTTAAGGCTTTGAAAGAAGTATGTAACTTAACAATGGGGCAGTCTCCAAAGTCAGAATTTTACAATGAAAATGGTGAAGGGACACCATTTTTTCAAGGCGTTCGAGATTATGGATTTCGATTTCCAACTGAGCGTGTATGGTGTACTAAGGCGACCCGTTATGCAAAGCAGAATGATATCTTATTCAGTGTAAGAGCCCCTGTAGGTCGACTTAATATTGCTGGATTTGATCTTGCTATTGGACGCGGGCTATGTTCGATTAGTCATACCAAAGGCTACCAATCTTTTCTATTTCAGCAATTGAAAAGTATTTTTACTTCTGAAGATATGATGGGGAATGGAGCAATATTTAATTCAGTAACAAAGGCTGATATAGAGGGTATTAAATTAACCTGTCCTAGCGAAGAAATGATTGTTTATACAGAAGGACAACTAGCGCCAATATTTAAGAAGTTAGATAACCTTTGTTCAAAAAATGAAAATTTGAAGCAACAGAGAGATTTACTCTTACCAAAACTGATTAGTGGAAATGTAACGATTTAGGGATAACTTATGACTGAATATAGAGGTTCATCATGGTCAAAATGGGATATGCATGTTCATACGCCCGAATCATATACTCAACAATTCGGTGATGACTGGGATGAATATGTTAGAGAGTTAAAGGAAAAAGCAATTGAGCATAATATTCGAGTAATGGGTGTTACAGATTACTTTTCTGTTGGAGGGTATAAGAAATTATATGAATCTTATCCTCCTGAAAATGAACCACGATTGGAGCTCGGTAATGGAGACTATTTAGAGCTAATTCCCTGTGTTGAGTTAAGGCTAGATGAGTTTACACCAAATAATAATTCTATAAATTTACATATATTTTTCGACCCTACTTTACAGATAGATCTTATCGAAAATTATTTTTTGAAAAAACTTATATTTCGTTATCGAGGATCGGAGTTGCATGTAGATAACGAAAGTCTTATACGTGTTGGAGCTAGTATAGTTGAGGATACTGAATTCGATGCAAACCTTAATATAGCGACCTTTGATGAGACAAGAAAAAACAGCAATCGTTCTAGAGCACTTTCTTCGATAACGCTAGATTGGACTACAGTTGATAATCAGTTAAAAGAAATACAAGAATTTTTAGATGATAAAAGTATTTTTATTAATCAGCACTACTTGATTGCTATTGCGGGAAAAGGACATGGTTCTTTGGAGGAATTGCCTTGGTTTATTGAAGATGTTGCTCGCGGAGTGCCGTCTAGACCGAATGAAGTAAAGATTGATCTACTTAATCGTGCCTCAATCGTTTTCACTAGAACCCAAAATAATATCGATTTTATGATGGGAAGGAGTGTCGGAACTCCATTGGAAGAATTTAAAGAAAAGTTCGGTAACATAAAAGCATGTATTTGGGGGTCAGACGCACATGATACAGGTGTGCTTTTTCATCCTTCCGCAGGTGATACGAATGATTATACTTGGGTTAAGGCTGATCTAACCTTTGAAGGACTCAGGCAGATAATCTTAGAGCCTGAATTCCGTGTAAGGATACAAGAATCTAAACCCGCTGAACCAATATATAGAATCGAGAAGCTTAGATTAAATATACCAGATCCGGCGAATGTCTTAGTCGGTGATCAAACGTCGACATTCTGTTTTTCTGGGTCAAATAATGAGTTGAAATTGTCACCATATTTTAATTGTTTCATTGGTGGAAGAGGCGTTGGAAAAAGTACAATTCTAAATCTACTGTCATCTCAATATGGAAATAATGATAAGATAAATGATCTTAAAGTTGTAGATAGGAATGAAGACCATATTAATTTAATTGACAGCATAACATTGGATGATGGAGATAGTAGCGCTTCTAGTATTGACTTTGTTTCTCAAAATTCTATTGAGGAGTTGGCGACTAATCTAAAAGTATTTACTAAATATATATACGGCAGGGTTAAAAAGCATGGTGGTTTAGATCTTGATGCGTATGAGTCAAAAATTAATGCTTTGATGGTTGGTATAGATAGTTTTATTAATGACTTAATTAAAACTAAAGAATTAGAATATAAAAGTGAAGAAATAGCTAAGCAGATTTCTTCAAAAGAGAAAGTTGTAAATTCAATAGGTGACCAGGTCTATAAAGATTTAACTTCTGAACAGAGTGAAAAAATTCAACTAAGAAGTCAAATAGAAAGCTCAGAGAAAAGATTAAAAGAACTTGTTCAATCAATCTCTGACCTTCTAAAGGAGCAAGCTTCGATAAGTCAGAAAAACCAGAATAATAAATTTGATGATAAATATTCAGAGATATTAGATGGACTGAAAAACTCTATTGCACCATATGGCGATGAAGCTGGTTTTTCTGAAATATTTTCTGAAGACTATGAAAATATTGAACATGTTAAATCTGAAATCGATAGTATTGGTGGGCAGATTAAAGAATTCTTAAACGATAAAGGTGTTCATCAGGATAACTTAGATGATTTAGCTTCAGCTAATGATGAAATATCAGTCCTAAGTTCATCAAAAGAATCCATAGATTATGACTTGATGCGATTAAACTCAAAATTAGAACAAGAATTGGATTTCTCAGTTATAGATGAATTTAGTGAGCAATTAAAAGAATCCATAAAAAACGTAAACCAGGATTTAACATCGATTCGTTCAGATTCAGAGGAAATTGACGAGATTACTCTTGAGTTTGTTTTTGACAAAAATTCTTCTTGCTTTGATTTTATTGAAGACATGAGAGATTTCCTGAAAAAAGAACTATCTCTTGGTCAACTACCTGATGCAAATCTATTAAAAAGGACTCTATTGGATGAAAATAATAATTTGCTTTCTGAAGATGCGCTAATAGATGTTCTATCTAATGGTGATGATTCTGGTAAAGCGACCATTGAAATTCTTAAAACATTTCTTTCCCGAAAACGGGCTATGCAAATCATAGAAATGATGTATAAAAGAAGAAATACTGATGTTATTCACTATATGAGGATCATGGTCAACTATGGTGGCAAGTCAATAGAAACTACCTCTTTTGGACAAAGGTGCTCCGCTGCTTTGATTATTCTTTTGGCTTTAGGAAATCACCCTATTGTTATTGATGAGCCAGAGGCACACTTGGATAGCTCATTGATAGCGAACTATTTAGTAGATATATTAAAAAAGATTAGGGAAAGAAGGCAGGTAATATTTGCAACTCACAATGCAAATTTTGTAGTGAATGGCGATGCTGACATGATTTACATCCTTGAAAGTGGTATTGATAATAAAACAATCTTTCATGAGGCGACTTTAGAGAATATAAATTACCGTGAAAAAATACTGAAACTTGAAGGTGGACCAATAGCATTTAAACAAAGAGATAAAAGGTATTCAGTAAAATAGGTTATGAAATATTCCGAAGACTCCCTAATTGAACAACCAGCAATAAACCTATTTTCAGAAATAGGTTGGCAAACGCTCGATTGCTATAGCGAAGTCTTCGGTGAAGAAGGAACACTTAGCCGTGAAAATCGAAGCGAAGTGATTCTCGTTCGTGAACTCCGAAATGCGCTTATAGAAATTAACCCTGAATGCATAACCAACATCAGACATTAAATCAAACAATAAAACATGATAAGAATCCATGCCACTAAAAAACTGTTAGCCAAACTCCCCGTAGACGGAGATGGTTATCTGCCCGAAAATAAAAACCGACCATCCGTACAAATAAGTTCAGCAGAAAGCCCTCTCAGTAACTGGCACGCTAATTTAATAAACTTACAAAGACGTAACTGTGTTTTACTGGTCCATGACACCACCCGATTTCCACTATTTATTCCTTGCTTAACCAAGCCAGACTTTGCCAATTTAAACTGGCATTTTCAGGATTCATTGATGAACACCTTGTTGAAGCTTGGAGCTAACCAACAACAACTGGACTCGGCGGCAGCACATTTAACTCAACTAGGCTTCGACGCAATTTGTGATCGTTCAGTACAAGGTACTATGAACCAAATGAAAGGTGATATTGAACATATGCTTTGGTATGACAATGCTAATGTCACAGAATTGTCTGGGTATCGAACCGGAGTCTGGTTATCGGATAGACCTTGTACTGTCAAAGGTCAAAAAGATTGTATTTGGCCTCAGAAGGCAATGTTTGAGTTGTTGGACGAAGTTTAGTTGTCAGCTTAAAGTTGACAACTGAAAATAAGAAATATTGAACGATGTAGCAATAAAAGCTACAATTGAAGCTAAAACGGCTACATTAGTTCGAGTTAGGGCATTAAACGGATATGAAAACACTTGCTTCAATACTATTTAAAGACTATCGCCAAAGAGTCTTAGGCTTGCTATTGCTGCATCCGGAAAGTGCATACCACGTTCGGGAAATAGCGAGATTAACTAACACCGTTGCTGGTACATTGCATAAAGAACTAAAGCAGTTAGCAGATGTGGGAATTCTGAACAAACAAAAAAAGGGCAATCAAGTTTTATACAAAGCCAATATTGATTGTCCTATATTCAAAGAACTGGCCAGCATATTACGAAAAACATCGGGCGTTGTTGATGTGATTAAAGGCGCATTATCGTCATTAACTCATAATATTGAAATTGCTTTTATATTTGGCTCAGTCGCAAAAGGAAAAGAAAATGAAGGTAGTGATATTGATGTGATGGTAATTGGTGATGCGGTTTTTTTTGATGTAGTTAAGTCTTTGCACTCCAGTCAGGAAGTTTTAGCAAGAGAAATTAACCCAAAAGTTTATAGTGCTGATGAATGGCAAAAAGAAGTTCGCAATAATAGTGGATTTCTAAAAGAAGTAATAGAGCAAGAAAAGTTATTTATCATAGGAGATGAAAATGACCTTAAGAAATTTGGTCGGTAGATCGCTAGAGGAATTAGAGCCAGATCCTTCGAGCATTCAAAAGTTACTAAAGGCGGCAGCGAGAAGTATAGAGGATTCTAAACTCGAACAACTAAGCGATGAAAATCGATTTGATATTGCTTATAAATCAATCATGCAACTTGCCAACGCAGCACTTCAAGCCAACGGATTTAGAACATTGACCAGCAAGCCTGGGCGTCATCAAACCATGCTTCAAACACTTCCTAAAACAATCGGGTTAGACAATGATGTAGTAATAATGCTCGATGCCCTAAGAAAACAACGAAATATAGTTGATTATTCAGGCGATCTGATCCCCCCGTCTGCTGTTGAGGAATGTATCAACCAAGCTAATAGTCTCTATTTTGGAGTGCATAACGGGTTAAAGAAAAATCATCCTAATTTAATGGAATAGCTGTATGACCTATACGGAAGATAAGTTAATAGAACAACCAGCAATAAATCTTTTTGCTGATATTGGTTGGCAAACGCTCGATTGTTATAGTGAGACTTTTAAAACTAGCAGCGGCGAAGAAGGAACACTTGGTCGCGAAAATCGAAGTGAAGTGATTCTAGTTCGTGAGCTCCGAAATGCACTGATAGAAATAAACCCTGCTTGTCTGAAAATTAATTATAAGGCAGTTACTTAACATGGCAAAATATGACATAGGTGGTTCACAAGGTCTTTATCAGCCGGGTTCAAATGATCTGGTGCTTGCTAATAAATTAGGAATTACTGAAGTAGAAGACATGGACGAGGCTGAACTCGTTCTTTTAGAAAAGATTTATGAAGATGTTTTAATTAATCAGCTTCCAGATGGTTTTATTAAACTGGAAGATATTAAAACATGGCACCGCCGTTGGCTGGGTAATGTTTACGAATGGGCAGGGGATGAGCGCTCAGTTAATATGAGCAAAGGTGGTTTTACTTTTGCGGCAGCGGCTCAGATTCCCCATTCATTGAATAAGCTTGAATCGGATTATCTTAATCGTTATACCCCTTGTACTGATTTAAATGCTGAAAAACTCATTGAAGCGATTGCTATTATTCACATTGAGTTTATTTTGATTCACCCTTTTCGTGAAGGTAATGGACGTTTGTCTCGTTTATTAGCAGATGTGATGGCTGCTCAAGCTGGCTTTCAGCCATTGGATTATTCGATGTGGGATGAGAATAAAGGTGAGTATTTTTCTGCTATTCAGCAAGGTGTGGATATGAATTATGAACCCATGAAAAAATGGGTGGAAAGAGCGTTAGAAAGGAATTAGCTGGCAAGTTCTAAATTTTTAAACTTGCTTTTTTTAGATTTGAGAGTGGCTTCAATCTTTTTAATAGATTGCCCAGTTTCGATAGCTGTAGAACTTGCTACTGCACGTATGATACGGTCTTTTGACATTGGTGCATGAGAACTGGTTTTTATGGAGCTGGTTTTCATGGTTAAGTCCCGTAATAAAGTTTACGCCGTAATTTTAGCCTATTTTAGTCAAAATTTCATCGTTTTAGTGTTATTTTAAGGGATATGATAGGGTAACTTCTTGAAAATAATCAATAAGTTACCCATCAATTATCAATGATATTTATAAAAAATATAAGATTATGACTTACACCGAAGATAAATTAATAGAACAACCTGCAATTAACCTATTCTCAGAAATAGGCTGGCAAACACTCGATTGTTATAGCGAAGCCTTCGGTGAAGAAGGAACACTTGGTCGCGAAAATCGAAGTGAAGTGATTTTAGTTCGTGAGCTCCGAAATGCACTGATAGAAATAAACCCCGATTGCACAATCAATGAAATCACCTTAGCGATTGAAGAAATAACCCGTGACCGCTCTGCTATGAGCGAAATGGCTGCCAACGAACAATGCTACAAGTTATTACGCGAAGGCGTAAAAGTAAAAGCAGATGATGAAGCTGAAGGTTCTACTTTGGCTGAGGGCTCTGTCACCGTTAAAGTCATCGATTGGCAAAATACAAACAACAATAAATTTTTACTCTGTTCGCAACTTTGGGTAACGGGTGAAATAGAAACACGCCGCCCTGACCTAATTGGTTTTGTTAATGGCTTGCCGTTGGTGTTTATTGAACTAAAAGCAATCCATCGACAATTAATTCATGCTTACAAAGATAACCTGGCTGATTACAAGCATGTTATTCCTCAGTTATTTACCTTCAATCAAATAGTGATTCTATCCAATGGCGTACAAAGTAAAGTGGGTACTATTTCTAGTCAATGGGAACACTTTGCTGATTGGAAAAAAATAGAAAACGAAAATGAACCGCGAGTCCTTAGCCTTGAAACCGTAATTAGAGGTACTTGTGATAAAACGCGACTGTTAGATATTATTGAAAACTTTATACTCTTTGAAAACAAAAGAACGACGATAAAAATCGTTTCAAAATACCATCAGTATTTAGGGGTTAATCAAGCCTTACAAGGTTTAAAAAGCATTGAAGATGTTCAAGGTCAACTAGGCGTTTTTTGGCATACGCAAGGCAGTGGTAAGAGTTTTTCAATGGTGTTCTTTTGCCAAAAGGCTTTTAGGAAATTTCCTGGCAATTGGACGTTTGTTATTGTTACCGATCGAACTGATTTAGACGTTCAAATTTATAAAACCTTTAATGCCTGTGGTGTTATCAAAGAAGAATGCCAAGCTAGTTCAGCATTAGAGCTGAAAAAGTTACTCTCCGAAGATCACCGTTTTGTATTTACCCTCATTCATAAATTCCGTACTGACCAAGGCGAAGTTTATCCGATGCTATCTGAGCGTAATGACGTAATAGTGATGACTGATGAAGCCCATCGTAGCCAATATGCAACACTTGCGTTAAATATGCGAACCGCGTTACCTAATGCTGGATTTATGGCATTTACTGGAACGCCTCTTCTTAATAAAGAAAATGATGATGAGAAAACGCGAGAAGTTTTTGGTGATTACGTTTCTGTTTATAACTTTGCCGATGCAGTTGATGATGGTGCAACTTTGCCTCTCTATTATGAAAACCGTGTCCCTGAAGTTAATTTAAATCGGGATGAATTGGGCGATGAGATCGCCGGTATTATTGATGCGGCGGATTTATCTGAAGAGTCAGAAGCCAAACTAGAAAAAGAATTTTCTCGTGCCTACCATATTATTACCCGAGATGATCGCTTAGATACCATTGCGATGGATATCGTCGAGCACTATATGGGACGGGAACCATTCTCGAGTGATGAAAGTGGCGCGGTGTTGATGGGAAAGGCAATGGTGGTATCTATTGATAAAGCCACTGCGATAAAAATGTATGACAAAGTTCAAACAGCATGGCAAACCAAAATAAAAAGTTTACAAGGTGAGTTAGATGCCTCCAAGGGAAGCTTTAAACAAAACCTACAAGATCAAATCACTTACATGCAAGCCACTGATATGGCGGTGGTGGTTTCTGGCGGGCAGGGCGATTACCAAAGCATAGAAAAGAGGGGAGAGGGATTAGGCGACAAATATGAAGCCCATAGAACCCGTTTTTTAACGGAAGATATCGATAACAAATTTAAGGATGAGAAAGACGAGTTACGGATCGTTTTTGTTTGTGCCATGTGGCTGACCGGTTATGATGCGCCTTGTGTCTCAACCTTGTATTTAGACAAGCCATTAAAGAGTCACACCTTGATGCAAACCATTGCCCGAGCCAATCGAGTTTATCCTGGCAAAGCCTGTGGTCAAATAGTCGATTACGTCAATATATTTGGTGCATTACAAGATGCGTTAGGTGTTTATGGTGGTGGGGTTAATGAACCTGAAGGAACATACGAGGTTGGCACAGCCGCAGAAAATAAATCTGTATTGCTTGATGAAGCGAAAACCGCACTTATAGAAGCCAAAGAATTTTTAAATCGATTAAAGATTGATTTACATTTGATACAAAACGCCGATAGTTCAAACTTCGAAAAACAAAACCTCATCCAGTTAGCCATTGACCGATTAATGGAGCCAAAAAACTTAGAGCAATTTACCGCACATGTAAGACGAATTAATCGAATTTTTAAAGCATTGTTACCCGATAAAGGCGCGACCCAATTCTTAAGCGATAGGGCATTATTAAACTTTTTACTTAAAACATTGCTTGATGGAATGGGGCAACAAGTCGACGATAGTGATATTTTGCATATTGTAAGAACAGAAGTAGATGAATTATTAGATGAGGCGATTATTGCCATTGAAATAAAATCTAATCTGCCTAATCCTATTGAAATTTCTGGTATCGATTTTGACGCGCTCGCCGAAATGCTAGCGAGAACCAAAAGACCAAGTATTGCGGATGCTGAAAGATTAAAACGAATTATCGAGTTAAGAATTCAGCCGATGGTTGATAAAAACTCAACTCGAATAGATTTTCAACAACGCTTTGATGAGATTGTAGAGAAATATAATTTAGGTGCACATTCCGCAGAAGACTTTTTTGAACAATTAAAACTGTTTGTTGATGAACTCAACGAAGAAGAAAAACGTCATATAAAAGAAGATTTACAAGAGCCTGAATTAACCATTTTTGATTTACTCTGCCAAGGCGTCACGTTGTCGGCAAAAGAAAGAGATCAGATCAAAGGGCTTGCAAAGCGATTGTTAAGTGAACTAGAAGGCAACCTAGTAATCGACTGGCGAAAAAGACAACGTACTAAAGCAAGAGTGCAAAAAACAATTGATGATGTCTTACAGGATTTACCTGATAGCTACAATGACACGCAGTGGCAGCATGTCTGTGATAATATCTACATGCATGTTTATGATAAATATCAGGGCGATGGGGTTAGTGTTTATAGTGATTAATATTTAATTCTATATAAAAATTAAAAAGATTTGTTATGGCTATTAAAAAAATAATTCCTCTGGACGAAAAAAACATTTTGGGGTCGCGTCTTGCAACGAGCATGTTCACTTCCCATCTTCAGGGTCGGACCGCCATAACTATCCACAATATGTTTAAAAATAGCTGTACCATAAATTTAAGTAAGTACTTTCAATACTAGCGGGTCTATTAATAGTTGTCTTATCAGCTGTCTTATTAGTTGAAAAGAGCAAAATTGATGTTAATTATAAATCCCTTTATAGTGCTTATAACGGAGGAATTATGAAAACAAAAATAACTAATTTAGTATTAATCGGTGCATTCTTAATAAATGTGAATAGCCCAGTTCAAGCGGAACAGGTATTTGAAGCCCCCCTAGTATCAATAAAATCCCATGATGATTTTTTTGATAATATAAAACAACATTGCGGTAATGCTTTTGCAGGAAAAGTCACTATTGATAATGCTGAGGGAGATGCTTTTGCTAACAAAAAATTGGTGATGCATGTTCGTAAGTGTACTGATAGCCAACTTCAAGTCCCTTTTCATGTAGGTGATGATGCATCAAGAACATGGATTATTACAAAAACAGGATCAGGTTTATCATTAAAACATGATCATCGGCATAAAGATGGCTCTAGTGATACTTCTACAATGTATGGCGGTCATACAGTGGACGCAGGTTGGGCAGAAATTCAATCTTTTCCGGCAGATCAATACTCTAAAGAATTATTTGTAAAACAAGGCATACCGCAATCTAACGGTAACACTTGGCAAATGTTTGTTTACCCGACTAAATTCACTTACCGATTAATTAGGGATGGAAGAGAGTTTCGAGTTGATTTTGATTTAACAAAGCCAATAAAGGCTCCATCAGCACCTTGGGGATATAGCCAGTAATTTTAGGAAAAACTATAAGACAGCCGAAAAATATAAGACATACAGAAGGTGGGTCAGGTGAATTTGAAAATAATAGAGTCGAATGCGAATATTTTTAAATGTTGAGAATAGCCATTTAATAAATGGCAGAATAACAAAAATATCGTACCAAAGGAATGAAATGGATTTAACACCAATAATAAAACAATTTTTATCGGTGGCTATCTATCTGATACCATTTTTTATTATCATTAAATTTTTAAAGTCAGCATACTTTAAAGGTGTGATGGGTGAGTTTGTCGTTAATGTCACCGCAAAAATATTCCTAGATAAGAAAAAATATCACTTACTAAAAAATATAACCTTGCCAACAGAAGGTGGCACCACTCAAATCGATCACATTATTATTTCCAAGTGCGGTATCTTCGTAATTGAAACAAAAAACATGAAAGGTTGGATCTTTGGAGGAGAGCATCAAAAGAGCTGGACACAGAAGATATTCAAACACACTAATAAATTTCAAAACCCACTTCATCAAAACTACAAACATGTAAAAACATTGGGATCATTGCTCGAACTAAATTCTGAGCAGATATTCTCCCTAATAGTTTTTGTCGGTGATAGTGAGTTTAAAACAAAAATGCCAGAAAATGTCACCTATGGAAAAAGTTATATCCGTTACATTAAATCAAAGAAACAACCGCTTTTAACAGAATCAGATGTCACAACTATTGTTCAAAAGATAGAGACAGGGTGTTTACTGCAATCATTCAAAACTAACAGAGAGCACGTTAAGCACGTAAAGCAAATAGTAAAGAATAAAAATGCTGTTCAGACTTCAAATAAGACTTGTCAAAAATGGAGCGGCTAAGTGTTTGCAGTGTAATCAGTTAATTTCCATAGAACAGTTTAAACAATAAGATGATAAAGGAAGCCAAGTTGGAATTTTGATCGGTTATTTTGCCCTAATGGCCATCAGCTTCTGGTTGTAGAAGGAGTACATTATGTGTTTCAGGCTGATCTCGGTTATGCGACAAAGCAGTTAGATATTTAATAAATTGGCAGCCAGCAAAGCCACCAATTTATTAAAGGTTTTCAAGTTGAAACTACCGATTCCTTCCCAACTGCTCGTGAGAAGAAACCCAGTCTGATGATGATATAGCTGAAGCGAGAGAAATTTCACCCGCTAGCGCTACTGCGGCGACGATTTCAGCAAATTTATAGGCCTTATTACGCCCGTAACAGCCCATCAATTCCAAACATTCTTTTTGCGTTCCAATACCAGTTCCACCACCATATGTTGCGATAATTAATGAAGGAATGGTCAGTGAAAGGTAAAGATCGCCTTCATCGGTCAACTCTGAATATAAAATCCCCGCAGAGGACTCTGATATATTCGCAACGTCTTGCCCTGTGGCGATAAACATCGCGGTTAAGCCATTTGGTGAATGCAAGCCGGTGTTATTGACTCCGGAAAGAAAAGAACCTATTGCAGCGACTCTACCATGGTAATCAATTTGCTTTGGATCAACCCGCATTACCTGAAGTAAATCATCGCGTTTAATGGTTGCTTCGGCAATTACTCGCTTACCACGAGTTCGCATAATATTAATTTGTGAGGCTTTTTTGTCGGTGGCAAAGTTTGATTCTAGGAAAAACTTTTTGATGCTGTCTTTTTTCGGGTATTTATCAAGCATCCAACCACAGGCGGTAAAAGTCGCGCGTCCCACCATATTTTGCCCCGCAGCGTCACCAGTTCTATAATTGAAACGCAAAAAAGCAAACTTATTGGATAAGAAGTGATCGATGTAGGTTAAGTTAGCGACCGAGGAAGTTGCATCCGCTTCGCTTTTTATGGATTCAAAGTTATCTTTCACCCACTTGACGAAATCTCTCGCGCCTCTGGCATCTTCAAATACGAATACAGGTGCACGTTGCATTGCATCATCGACAACGGTTGATTTAATTCCTCCATTGAGGTTTAAGAGCTTGATCCCGCGATTATAAGACGCCACCAAAGTACCTTCGGTAGTTGCTAAAGGTACCATAAATTCGCCTTTTGCGTGTTCGCCATCAACTTTTACTGGACCGGCTAGTCCGATCGGCACTTGTGCTACCCCGATAAAACTCTCTATATTGCCAGGCAACTCGTGGGGATCAATTGAGTATTTAGCGATGTGATTGACTTTTCCGCCATGAAATTCTTCAAAAAAGCTCTGCCGCTCTTTGATGATCGATTCTTTAAAGTCATCGTGAACATCGCGTGGTATTTTGTTTTGCTTTTCATTAAGCGTTGAAATGACATCTTCAACATCGAAGCTAAGCTTGCCAAAAGGCGTTGCTTTAAAGGTTAAACCGATGGTTTGCTTGGTATTATCGGGAAGTTGATCATGCTTTATAAAGACCGTAATTAGGCTTCGCAGCGGGAAATCCATCGCGTCTCCGGTGTTTAGAGCTTCCGCTGAAATAGCATCCTCCTGTCCTGCTTGCAAACGCACATCCTCGAGTTCGACTGATTTGCCATTCACCTTAATATCCAGTAGAGACTCTAATTTGGCATCTTTAAGCCTGTTTTTTAATAAGAAGCTTATGCCAGTGTCCGTATTTGCGAGGCTTCCTCGGTTATATAGTTGTTTTAATAGTATTTTAGGTATAAACATTTCGCTCGCACATCCTTTAAATAGTTAATAAATTCACGGTAAAATTCCTAGCTATTCTAGCAAATGTTTTATGCTTCGTCCTTATTCAAAAGGATATTCAAGTTGATAATATTACCCGTTATGCCCAAATTTTATTAAAGATCAGGTTTATCATTCATTTGACATTAAATTGCGGTATCACTGAGTGCTTGATACTCTATTGGTACTGTTAATCCTGTGTTGACGATCTTGAGATGAAGTTTTTACGTCAAATGATTGCCCGCTTGCTGATCCATTTTAAGCTGGTCAAACGCTCACCCGCCGATCTGCCAGAGATCAATCAACTTGCTAATGAAGATCTGCCAGCTTCATTTGAGTTGGTAATTCCCGGCGGAGTAGGTGAGCTAACTATTTTAGAAGTGAGTGTCGAAATTGTTGATGAACGACAATGTTTACAGGCTGAGCTATTGTGTAATTTTAAAGCAACAGTCAAACAATCGATCATTTATAATACTCACTTACAGTTGATCCTTGAAGCTAATCCCGATTATGATAAAGCGGCTAAGAGCATTGTCCTTTCGCAGGTAGAAGTTAAGGCATTAAATTTAATCTCTGATGAGTATTCCTTGATCAAAGATACTAGTTCGCTGTTAGGTGGCCTTATCCCGCGAGGAATCGCGTCGTTGATTGATGTGACTGTTTCTTCAACACTTTCCATGTTAGAAGGGAAAACATTGAGTAAAGCGGCTAAATATTTGTCTCTATATACTGCTGGTAGCAAACAACGCATAATTGACTACCACCGCCCAGATATCGAACAAAAGATTATTGGGCTGGTTCAAAGTAAAGATGTTTGTTATGAGCTAGATGAAAAGGATTTTGAAGAAAGTTTATTTATTCGATACGGTGAAAAAATCGTGATTGAAGATGGTCAAATCTTTTTTGTTTTTGGTTAGAATTCATTTGTTTTTCACTTTCCGTTTCCCATTCCCAGCAAAGATAAAATATTAGGACGGTTGCTCTGCCGCTTTTTCTAAATCATCGAGTGCTTGGGTAAAATAATCTGCAAGCGGTTCAATTGATTTGATTTCTAAATCGCAACAGACCATGCCGATATTCGCTGTATCATTGTAGGTGAGCAAGGTGATGTTGATGCCTCCTCCGGGAGTAATCGCGGATATAGGATACATTGATTTTACTTTACAGTCTTTTAAATAACGAGTCTCCTTTGGTCCTGGAATATTCGAGACTAAAATATTCGCAATTGGCTTAAACCAGCTGGATATATGCAACAACTCATAAATCAGTGCAAAGGATTGAATGGCAACAGTGTAATAGCTGAAGGAAGCTGGATGGGCTTTTTTTGCCGCCTGGATGACAACCCGATGATTATTGACGATTTGGGCTAATCGTTTTGCTGGATCTGTTTCACCATGAGCCAGCTGTACTGGGACAATGGCTATCTTATTGCCTGAAGAGTGATCATCGGGTTTACGCAAGTTAATGGGCATATTGGAATACAACGCCTTCTTGGTGGTGTGCTTGTGCTGCTGTAAAAATAGATTAACGCCCATATCAAAACAACATAACAACACTTCATTTACCGTAACATTGAGTTTTTTTGAGATTGACTTGATGGTCGTAAAAGGCAAATCAACTGTGGTAACCACTCGACCTGATTTGACTTGTCCTGTTAGCATTGTTTTGGTACCAGTAAAGGGCACAGGCATGTAATTTTTACTGATGCGCAAGACTTTTAACAACAAGCGAATCCAAATCAATAGAAAGTCTTTAGTCGCTTGGAAAAAGCCAACAATGCTGGCTATTATTTTTGTTTGCCTGTTTTTTGTTTTGGGCTTTTTTTTGTGATGTTCCATCGCCCAAAAAGGTGCATAGTTTTCAATATCAATATTTTCTTTGTATGCCGCTTGAAACCAACGAACAATGGTAATGCCATCGCCATACATATGATGAATTTTAATATAAACCGCAAATTCTTTCGCATTGGGTGACTCAATAACATGGTACTGCCATAGAGGTTTATCCACATCCAGTCTTTTTTCATGGATGTTAGCTGCTAATTGATGGAGTGATTGTTTGTCAGATATATCATCCACCTTATGGCTTTTAATGTGATAATCCATATCCAATTTTTCGATTGGTATGAGTGATAGCGGATAACCTAAAAACTGTTTCACTTTGCAGTTAAATGGCTCAACTCCACTTGAAAAGCTTTTTAATTCTTCAACAAAATGAGCAATATAGTTTTCGTCCGCTGACTCAGGAAGTTCAAAAAGTTGTAATCCAGCGACATGCTTAGGGCTGTGTACTGTTTCAGTCAACCAGAAAGCTTTGTCCAGAAAAGTTATATTTTTTGCCACTATTTATTCCTTGTCCTTTATTAATCGATCTTTAATCTTTCTGAAAATTGATAATTGTTTGGCGTAAATCATCAAGCGCTTGGGGTTGTGCATTAATGTAGGGTGTCAGGGCGAATAAAATAATCGATAAGGACTGATAAAAGTAATCGCCATTATTAATATCTTCTCCTATCAACAGGCGATAGTTGGGTGTTTGAGTGACGATTAGACCAATCAATTCGGTCATTTTACGTTGTTGTTTTAAATCACCAGATAAAATCCCTTGTTCGCAAAAACTGCGAATACAGCTACTGACAACTTTTTGTTTGCCTGCTAGAACACGCTGAAATTTTTTGTGAATTTGCGGGTATTTCTCGGATATTTCTGCCGGATTACGGTAGAGAAATCGAAAAAGGTGGGAAACTTCTAAGATTAACAGCAAATAATAAAAAAATTCTTCAATGGTTAGTGATTGATCTTCAGGTGCTATCAGGATCTGATCGATTCTCTCCTGATACATTTTAAATAATGCTGAGATAATGATCTCTTTACCTTTAAAATGGTAGTACAAGTTGCCGGGACTGATATCGAGTTCTGCGGCAATATCCACCGAGCTTACGTTGGCTTCTCCATGGTGATTAAAGAGCTCAAGAGATACGAGCAATATTCGTTCAGCGGTTTTCATGGGAAATATTCAAAAGTAGCAAGTCTTTAACTTTGGTATTGTTTTCTCACACTGTAACACCCTTGGTGAATCTAGTTCAACGCAAATGTTACATTGGGGGGATGCTATAGAGGTAGTAGCGACTAGCCTATCACAAAGTAGAGTTGAGCAAATCCAGCTCCCATACCTAGTACAGCACCAACAAGTATTAGTTTCCATTCGTCTTGCTGATAGGCGGGGCGCAGCACGCCTTCAAACTCTTCAGGACTTAATGCTTCCATTTTTTCGCATAGATCATCCGCAATACGCAAAGCGTCTGTCGCGTATACTTGGGCATAGCCCAGGTACTTCTCTGAATCTTCAAATAGGCGTTTTATTGCCAGTTTCTTCATTTTGTAATAGTTTTCGGTTCCGACGCCTAATACGAAATAAGGTTGAACAATGGATATGGAGCGCTCAATTGCGTCATTGACATGCAGTTCAATTAATTCCAATAATCGATCAGAACCAGGTCCTCTTAGAATCGCCTGGGTAATATTTTTTGATGATAACAGGCGTTCTTCAACAATGTCAGCGTAGACACGAGAAACTTCCTTTTGTCGCTTGAGAAACATTCCCTGAATTTTGAAACCAAGAAAGTTTTTTGGTTGTTTTGGTTCAAATATAATCTTGATAGCGATCCAGTTGGTTGCGTAGCCAACCAGCAATCCACCCAATGGAAGTATCCACCAAAGTTGGAAAAAGTGCCACGCCAGCATCGTTGGTATTCCAAATAGGAATCCAAAATACAGTCCAGAACGCTCAATAAACGGGAATTCTTTTGCCCCCGATTTAAGAAAAATTTCGTTGATAAGCTCTGGCTCTTTAACCAGATGATCAACTACCAGATCTTTAATACTTAATATTTCAGAAATATTTTCCTGAAAACCAACGACCATATTATCGACAACTTTTGGTATGTCTGACTCAATTCTCGCATAGATCAAATCTTTTCCCTGAATAGGAATAGATGCCCAAAGAGTTGGTGCAGACTCTTCCATGACTTCATTGGTGATCCGTCTAACAACTTGTTTTAAACGTCGGTCAATGTTGGAGTAGATTTTTTCGGGTTCTAAACGCGCGGCAATTTCTTCAACGCTTAGCAATTTACCCAACACCAATTCGACCGCAATTTCTGCCATTTTTTGTCGTTTAGCGGGGATCAGACCTTGCCAGCCAAAAATTGGCTTTATTCCAATGAACTCAATGGGGTAAAACATCATTTTGACAGCAAAAAAGTTAGTGACCCAGCCGACAAAGGCGCTAACAACTGGGATCAGCAACAACATCAAGTACTCGGTATTCAATAGAGCAGTACTCCATTGCATAAGACAACCCCTAAAGTAGATGCCAGTATTATTTTCTGAAAATCGCAGTTTCTTGCGCAAATTCCAGTGGCTGGCTTAATTTTATATATATTTATCAAGAGGCTAACCAGTGAAAATAGAATGGTCAACCTAAAATTCGCCTAAAATTTAGTTTTTAGTGTTAATTTGGCATCTTTAACTGTTTATCCGGTTTTGCGATTTTTTATCCGGATTTATCTTAAAATTGGGTTGTGTATTCTAATTTTTTAAGGTTATATCTCACTTTAATATATAAATAGATAACAGGCTACTTTTTATGTTTCTTGGAAATAAGCTTTCTGAAGTGGAGAAAGCAATCGCTCATGCTGACAATTACCAGACGTTTTATGAGGCTTGTCAGCGTCACGATGAATTAAGCGGGGCTAACGACTGGAAAGAAAAAGATCGGTCTAATGACTACGACTACCAGCTAATCCAAAAGCGTATCATTCGTCTTCAAAAAGCATTGGATAAACGTGATGCACCTACCTTAATGCAAATTTTGCATGAGGGAATCCATGGGAATTTAGGAAATCTAGCCAACCCAGAGCTTGGGCGTCATAGTAAAGTGGGTACTAAAAAACTGATTGAAACCTTTCTCGATCTAGTCTGCAAAGCACTTAAATTTATCTACAACGCCGATGAGCAGCAAGTTGACTTTTATGAAAAGTTATCATTTTTTGATGAAACTTCTCATGCCTTTGGACAAAGTTGCTTGATGTTAAGCGGCGGCGCTGGGTTGGGCTTTTTTCATGCGGGTGTGGTGTTGTCTTTATTAGAACATGATCTGATCCCGAGTGTGGTCTCTGGAGCTAGTTCCGGATCGATTATTGCCGCGCTGGTTGGTACGCGAACTAAATCCGAGTTGGTTGAAATTCTCTCGATTGAAAATATTTATCAGCAATTTGGTCGCTGGCGACGTTTTAAAGGCGTCAATAAAGACGAGCTATTTGACAGTACTAATTTAGAAAATGCATTGATTGAGTTGTTTGACTTAACTACTTTTGAAGAAGCGTATCAGAAAACGGGGATTGATATGACGGTGACTGTATCACCCGCCGACTTGCATCAAATTTCCCGGTTATTGAATGCCAAAACCTCTCCCAATGCGTTAATCGTGCAGGCGGTGAGGGCTTCTTGTGCGATTCCGTATGTGTTTTCGCCGGTTTATCTCAAAGCCAAAGATCAACAAGGCAATGTTATTCCTTATATTCCAAACCGTAAGTTTGCAGATGGCTCGTTAATGGCTGATTTACCTTTTGAGAGACTGGCTCGGATCTACGGCGTTAATCACAGTATAGTAAGCCAGACCAACCCGCTTGCAACGCCGTTTTTATCAGGAAGTAAAAACAAATCGAATGGATTAACGGGTTTAACTTTAAGACATATTGCCAATATGGCTAAAAAGAACAGTATTTATTTATGTGATCTACTTGAAACGGTGGCACCGACCAATTCCTTTAAACTGGGCATTCATAAAGTACGTTCAGTGATTGACCAGCAATATGTCGGTAATATTAATATCTTACCTAAAGGTAAGCTTGCTAATTACAAATATTTGCTTGCCAACCCAAGCAAGGATAGCCTCGCTCAATTACTACGTAATGCCGAACAAGCAACTTGGCCTCGAATTGATGAAATTAAACGCAGTACCAAGATATCTAAAACCTTTCAAAAATACTTGAAGAAATTAAAACAAAAGGAAGCAGATTTGTTGAAAGTGCAGAGTTATCCATTGGATGCTAAGAAGGTTGGTTAGAATTTAATTAACGATTCAGGTTTTTAGATCTAACTACTATTACCAACGACTAGCCACCGGCGGTAAACTCAAAATATCTGAATGCTAATTTCTTTTTCAATATTCCTTGAATTCCATGCCCTCTTTAAATGGGCGTACACGTGACCAAGATCTATTCTGAATTTTTCGTAGGGTACATTTTCGATAATCTTATTTCGTTAGGCTTATTCTTCATTACACCAGCCATTAACAGTATATTTTAAATTATCCATGCGAGTCGAAATGTAAATTCTTCCTTCGCCTGACTCACATTTATCGGAAAAATATCCATAAACTATGTTTAGGTGTGCTGAACCAATGCCTATAATGCCCTGTTTTCTGGCATTTGGTGCATGTATTGAGCTATGCGTTATTTTTAGTTTAGAAAGAACAACGTTTGGTATCTGAAACTTGGCGGGTATCCGGATATTTACGGGTTTATCATCGATCCTCAAATTCAGTAAATCAATCGATTGATTCTTTTGGTTTAAAGAGACATCTAAATCAAATTTTTTAAATGGTTCTATTAATTTCCCGCTAATCTTCGTACTTTGTATCTGAGCATACAAGTCCTGCGTTGCATTACAACAGATGGGGAGCATTAAAATTGTAAGTATGCTCATTATTCGGTACATTTTGAAGATGCTATGATCCCAGTAGGTGCTTGAATATGGTCTCATTATAGTGGTCACTATTAAAACAGGTCTAATTTCATTTTAGCTCGCCAATAAAAAAGCCCCCAAAAATGAAGGCTTTTTCGTCTAGTGCTTAAGCTATGGCTGCGATTGAAAATCCCGCCCTAAGACAAATAATGTATTAGCTAGCCGCCTTCGTCTTGGTTGATTTTGCGCTCGTAGTAGCTTTTTTAGCCGCAGGCTTTTTTTGCTTTGCAGCGATCAATTTAGCCACAGTATCGGTTAACTGATCTACTGTTGCAGTTAGCTCATCAAGTTTTTGGCTTTTAGACGGCGCATTAAGTCCGAGCTTAGTTTTAAGCGACACAATTTTCTCATCTAAATGCTCTTTCGCTTTAAGCTTTTCTCGTAAATCCTTCTCAATTTGCTCACCTTCCGCCATTAACTCATTCACTAACTTGTTAGTTTTTGTATAAGTCTCATCGAGAGTCTCAGTGGCATACTTTACCCCAACTCCGTAGGCTCCTAACCCTGTTAGCCAAGCTTGGCGACCTAATTTTTCAAGATTTTCAAAAGTACTCATGTTTTTTCCTCCCGTATAAGGAATAATCTCTATTTTTCAGCTAGTTTTGCTACGCTTTCTGTAAGTGCCGCAATTTTTTCTGCTAATTCGTCAATTTTTTCGTCAGTATTAGTTGAATTCATTCCCAATTTTTCACGTACTTCAGAAACTCGCTCATTTAGATTGAAATCAGTCTTTTCCTTGATTTTGCTTTTTGCATCGGTCTCTAATTTTTCACCTTTTTCAACTAAATCATCAAAGACTTTTGATGCATCGCTGCTTAAGCCTTCAAATCTTTGCTGTACTTCGTCATACCCTTTTCCATAAGCCCCTAAACCTGCTAACCAAATTTTTCGTGCAAATTCTTCAGCTACGTCGACTTTTTCTTTGATTGAATCTGTCTTTGCCATGTTTTTTCTCCAAAAGTTTATTAACTGATGCCAAGGTTACCCAGATAAATTAGAAAACACATACTAAATTGAGAACATTTCTTAAAAAACTGCCTAAATCGAGGAGCGAGACTTTATTTTCGGCTCGAAAGTGGGTTTTGTTGGTTTGTCATTGACTATACATAATGTCTGTTCTCAGTTCATTAGTAGATATTACATGTGCTTTACTTGATTTTTGGGCTGATATCCCCATGATTGGTGTGCATCCTGAACAATAGCATGGTTTAAGAGGGTCTAATTCCAAACCTCTAACCAATCGTTGGTTTTATCGAATAATGTTATACCCAACACAATAATTATTGTTAGAATAGCGCCATTATTAAAAATCAGATATCGATTTGTGGGAGAATAAAATGAGAGAATTATTAGTAGTAGCCGATCAAAAAGGTAACACCAATCCTGCTTTCATGCATGCGTTGGAAGTCGCTAAAAATACTGGTGCTAAAATTGAGTTTGTCGGTTTTGTTCATGCCGCTGGTGTGGATAGCTCTGAAATTCTCAGTCAAAGTGAAAAGCGAAAAATACATCATAAGTTTATCGATGATAAGCTCGAACAAATTGAGGGATTTTTAGCGGAACTGGATTTGGCTGATGTCAGAGTCAACGCCGATGTCGTCTGGGAGCGTTCTTTTGAGCGTTGGGTGACAGCAAGATGTAACCAAAAGTCTTTTGATATGATTTTTAAAACCGGACATCGCTCGGAGTCAATCACTCATGAACCTTCTGATTGGCAGTTGATGCGCCATTGTCCTGATCCGGTTATGATCGTGGGCGAAAAACCCTGGAAAGAAGGTGGAGTCGTCCTGGCCGCGCTTGATTTAGGTTCGGAAAAAGAAGAAGCTCTTAAGTTGAACGAAGAAATTTTGCGTTATTCGTTTATTCTCGCGAAAGCAACCAATAGTGTAGTTCATGCTTGTTACTCGATTTCCATGCCATCAGCACTGACTAAATTAGAGTTTTTTGATAGTGATGATTACGAAAGAAAAATGAAAGAGTCGATTGATCCTATCATATCTAAGCTGATCCAGGATGGTGGATTAAATAAAGAAACACTACATTTAGTATCAGGAAAACCAGCGAAAGAAATTTTACGGATTGCTGAAGAAATTGATTCAGATGTGATCGTTATGGGTAATAAAACCCGAACGAGTTTACGAGGTCGATTGCTTGGAAATACTGCAAAAAGTGTATTGCATGATTTTTCAGCTGATATTGTGGTCGTTAAATGAAATATGTACGAATAGGATAAACAAGAGGCGCTTTTCTAGCGCCTTTTTCGTATTTAAAGGGAGCTAGATTATGTCATTAAGTGAAGATAAAAATGAATTAACTAATGAAGATGTCGTTGGGTTAATTGTACATGCATATAATAATTTTTTATCAGGCATGATGGGGTATTCAGAGTTAACCTTACTTGATTGTGAAAAACCATCTCAAATTGAACATCTAAATCAATCTTTGGAGTCAGGCAATGAAGCCGTTCATTTTGGGAAAGCGCTTCTCGCGTCAATTGGACGGTTGCAAGTTAATATGAAATATTACTCTTTGGAAGAGTTGCTCAAGTCTACTATTGAAAATAGTGAATTAGAAATTGCGGTTGATAGTTTTGAGCTTTATAAAAATATCCGAATATTAACTGATATTAGTTGGTTTAAAGAATGTTTTATGGATTTGCTTCTATTTATTTCAACTTATGGAAAAACTGATACAATAAATATTTCACTGGATTTGAAAGAAGAAAGTAAAAGCTTAAGGGTATTTATTTTTACTGAGACACTAATTTTATCAGATGATGAGATCAAGAATCTATTTGTTCCCTTTTACTCTAGTAAAATGTTGCTTGGCGAAAAAGATGTAGGTTTGTCAAAAGCAAAAGGTTTTTTTAATCAGATGAAGGTTGATTTAAATTGGAATAATGGCAAAGGTTTTTTATTGAGCTTTGATTCTGTTGATAGAGGATAAAATCACTTACCGGAGCGGAGTCAAGCTAGCACTCGATAATATTAACCGCCAATCCGCCGCGAGAAGTTTCCTTATATTTTGTTTTCATATCTTTCCCTGTATCACGCATCGTTTTGATGACTTTATCTAAGCTGACTTTATGATCGCCGTCACCTTGCAGCGCAAGTCTGGATGCATTAATGGCTTTGACGGCTCCCATTGCATTTCGTTCGATACAAGGAACCTGAACTAAACCGCCAACAGGGTCGCAAGTAAGACCCAAGTTATGTTCCATACCAATTTCTGCTGCGCATTCTACTTGAGCGGGACTACCGCCGAGTGCTTCGGTTAAACCTGCTGCTGCCATTGAACAAGCGACGCCTACTTCGCCTTGACAACCAACCTCCGCACCAGAAATAGAGGCATTTAGTTTATACAAAATACCGACTGCGGCAGAAGCTAACAAAAAACGGTGAATATTTTCTCGCTCATGTTCGGCGTCATCTTTTGCATAATATTTAACAAAATATTTTAGAACAGCGGGAATAATTCCTGCAGCACCATTAGTTGGAGCCGTAACCACTCTTCCTCCGGCAGCATTTTCTTCATTAACCGCCATCGCGTACAAGTTCACCCAATCCATTGCTTTTAAAGGATCATCAATCGATTGCCTTTTTAGTTTTCGATAAAGAGAAGGCGCACGTCGCCTTAATTTTAATCCGCCTTTCAATAAACCTTCGGTTTTAATTCCTTTATTTATGCAATTGTTCATTGTTTGCCAAAGGTGATCTAATCCTTGTTTGATATCAGTTTCTTCTTTCCAGGTTTTTTCGTTCTCTAGCATCATGCTGCTGATACAAAGACCAGACTCCTTTGCCTTCATTAAAAGTTCATCACCTGTTTGAAAATCGTATGGTAATTCCAAGTGTTTTTCTGTAATGGGTTTTTCTTCGGTATTTTCACCAATTACAAAACCGCCGCCAACAGAGTAATAAATTTTCTCAAGAACTTTCAGTTTCTGTTTATCAAATAAGGAAAATTTTAGACCATTTGCGTGACCAGGCAGAGTCTTTCTTCGATGGAAAATCATATCTAACTTTTCATCAAAATCAATCAAGGTTTCGTTGTTCAATTTAAGTTTAGAGTTTTCGCGGATAAATTTGAGCGTTTCCGGGATACTGTTAGTGTCAATTTGATCAGGTTCTTCTGACTGTAAGCCTAAGAGGATAGCTGTATCGCTTCCGTGACCTTTTCCTGTATGCCCAAGTGAACCGAAAAGCTCAACCTGAACTCTGGAGGGGGTTTTTTCCAATGCGGTAGCCTGTCTTGCAAACAATTTCGCAGCACGCATGGGACCAACCGTATGTGAGCTGGACGGACCAATTCCGATGGTAAATAAATCAAAAACAGAAACTGCCAAGCTATTGCCTCTTTAAAAGAATAATCTAAGTATTTGTTGAAAGCCGATGACTGAGATTGAGTAACATTCTCGCCGTGGCTCCCCATATGTTGTAATCATTATACTGAATAACGTAATAACTATACGATTGGTTTTTTATAGTTTTATCGATTCGTTGATGGTTTTGTTTATCGAGTGTAAAGCTCAAGGGAACTAAAAACGCTTCATCTACTTCGTTTTTGTCGATGGTTATTTTGTAATCAGGAGCAACAATCCCAATATAGGGCGTCACTTTATATTGACTGATCGTGTTTTGCTGCGGAAGCCTTCCGATAATTTCAATTTTTTTCGCTTCTATTCCTATTTCTTCAAAAGTTTCCCGTTTTGCTGTTACTTGTAGGTCGAGATCACCATTTTCAAATCGTCCACCAGGAAAGCTTATTTCGCCTGGGTGGTGTTTTAAATGCTTTGCTCGTCGGGTTAGAATAACATCCCACTGCTGGTTTGTGTTATTTTTGACAAGTGGGATCAAAACACTGGCTCGGCGAAAGTTTTCAAATGGTTGAGTCCCCATTGCTTTTAGGTAGTTGCTCAGGGCGATTTCTTCATCTAGTTCGTATTTCGATTTTTTTTCGGAGGATTCTTTTTCAGAATACTCAATTGGTAATAGGTGTTCTTGTATAAATTGTTGATGCATTTTAGTGAACGATTCGCGTCGGGTTATCTTCTAAGCCATTTAATACAGGCAGAATCTTATTTAGTTTATCGAAAGTTTCTTGATATTCTTGTTCTAATTGTGAATCAGCGACCAGTCCACCTCCAGCCCAACAATAAAGGGTATTCTTATCGGCAACTAGCGTTCTAATACAAATGTTGGTATCCATATTTCCATTAAAATCGATATAGCCGATTATTCCGCAATAAACCCCTCTTTGAGTCTTTTCCAACTCATTAATAATTTGCATTGCTCGAATTTTTGGTGCGCCAGTAATCGAGCCTCCAGGGAGAGTGGTCGCTAGTAGGTCAAAGTTATCGAACTTATCATCTAGTTTTGATTCAACTGTTGAAATTAAATGGTGAACGGATTCAAAATTATATAAACCAAATAATTCGGTTACTTTAACACTGCCTTTGGTTGATGTTTTGCTTAAATCATTTCTTAAAAGATCGACAATCATTAAGTTTTCAGCTCGGTCTTTTTCACTGTTTAATAATTTCTTAGCTTGTAATTTATCTAATTGTGGATCAGTGGCTCTTGGTAGTGTTCCCTTGATCGGTTGAGTAATAACTTTGCCGCGACGAGACTCGATGAATCTTTCAGGCGAAAAACTTAAAACTTGCTGATCAGAAAAGTTCAGATAAGCCGAAAATGGCGAATTGTTCTCGTTAGCGAGTATAGTATAAATATCTGAAGCTTTGCCGTTAAATTCAGCTGCAAATTTTTGCGCGAAGTTGACTTGATAGCAATCGCCCGCATAAATATAATCTTTAATTTTTTGGAACGATTCGGCGTAGTTGTTAAAGCTTAAATTAGATTTGAATTTACTAGTGAGATAAGTTGATTGCTGAACTGACATAGGTGTCTCTTTTAGCTTGGAAATTATTTTAGATTTCAGCTGTCCCCAATATTCTTTATCCAACCCAAAGTTATATATCTTGGTCGTTTTGTTTTTATGATCACTAATAATTGCCCATTGATACAACCCCATACTAATTAAAGGTAGGCTAGGTGTATCTATTTTTTGCTGTTGCTCTATATTTTTAAGAGATTTACGTAATAGCTCAATACCAAAATCATAGCTTATATAACCCAACCATCCGCCTTGGAACGGAAGATCCTCCGTTATGCCAGCATCCAATTTTTTATCCAATGAAGGCGTGTATTCAACTAGTAATTCTCGCATCAACTGTAAGGGCTTTAAGTTTGAGCTTTGCTGTTGCCCATTTTTCTTTTCGATAATTGAACCTGTGTGATTGACCGTCAATTTGACGCTAGGATCGCACACAGCTATATCATAGCGACGAAGGCTTTTTGTTTCTATTTGAGGATCTAAATCTTTAGCGCCGCTGTCTAATAGCATCGCCCAGTCTTCGCTAAGCAGTTTATTTAGCTGCTGGTATTTGCCGGAGCGGGGGATATATGTCAGTTGTACAGAAGTCATACAATATTGCTTGTTTTGCTGGATGGCTCTATTTTAACTGATCGTTTGTTCTTTCGGTACTTTCTTTGTCAAATTCATGTTTGTCGAAAAGCAATCCGACAACTCAGCAAACAAGTTAAGCCACCAAGTTAAGCAAAAAATGTGAGATACTTGCTTCAATTTTAAAACAGACAAAGAATCTTATGCCTGAAGAGAACACAATTATTTCGTTATTCAACCAAGTCGATCAAAAGCGTTTGATTGACTTTACGGTGGCAACGGGTGATGAATTTCAACGGGCGGCATTAAATTTTAGGCGCGGTGCTGACGGGGAGTATGCAGCTGAGAAGTTCTCAAGATTTGTAAAGTTGTTTGTCAAGGACTGGAAGGCAAAACAAGGGTTACTCGATGATGGTCGCGTCCCGCAAGAACTAGTAAATTTATATGCTACAGCTAAAGACTATATCTCTGATTTAGGTTTCGAATACCATTGGGATAAACTAGGTTTGTCGAAACAAAATGAGGAAGAATATCGAGTATTTGAGGAAAAACTACGTAAAGATGGTGTCGAATTTAGTAATATTGTTATTAATAAATCACCAATTGAAGGGTTGGATTGCTTTTTAGACTATGGCGAGCATTGTGAGGTGTTTTTCTTTAAAGACGGTGAAAAGCGTCAGCTTAAAACCTTTGATGATTCAAACGAAGCAAAAGAAACTTACCGCCAGATACTGTTATCTAAACCAGAGTATTTTTTAAGAAAAATTCACTATAAATGGGATGATGATAAAACTCTAGCACTACATTACGCTAAAGTTTTAGGTGACGAAATATCCTACGATATTCTAGAAAATAACACCCAATTAACCAGTGAAAAAATGGCTTATGATTTTTCTTGTTTTTTCTGGCAAATGATAGATCTTTCTGCAGAAGATTATCATGCAAAAAGAAAGGTTGCTGGATTGGAGCTCAATGATTGTGAGTTCTTATTTCATTCTATCGGAGGTTTTGTGATTAGTTCTGGGTATAGCTATCAATGGTATCGTGATGAAGGCACACCGCTCCGAATTGAAGCTGTAGCTAATCTCAAAGTTGAGCTAGAAGAGGCTGGGGTGGATATGTCAAAAATTATTATTAATCACGAACCTCAAGATGATTGTTATTGTTTTTTAGACTACGGCGACCATCATGATTTCTTTTATCAACAAGATGATGAAGAGTTAAAACCTGAAGGTAGTTATAAAATTAGAGATTTTGATGAAGCGATTGCCTATTTTAAAAACTGGGTCAAAGAAGAACTATTAAAAGCATAAAGACAAACTATTATATGCCTATGTAGTTGGCTCAGCTATTAAAAATATTCCCTCTCCCCAAGGGAGAGGGTTGGGGATAGGTCGAAATGTTTAACTATACCAACAGCCTTACTGAGTTAAATACAGAGGCATGAACTATTATGTTTGCTTGCGAGTATAAACGTACTCGTCATCATTGCTTAATTTTTTACTTAGCTTGTAACCGCCTAGATTGAAATCTTTTAAACCTTCGGGTTGGTCAATTTTATTTTGGATCATAAATCGACTCATCATTCCTCTGGCTTTTTTCGCAAAAAAGCTAATTATTTTATATTGTCCATTTTTAAAGTCTTTAAATACAGGGGTAATAATTTGTTGAGGTATTTGTTTTGCTTTGAGTGCTTTAAAATACTCGTTAGAAGCTAAATTGATCAATACTTGAGAATCACTTTTCGCAAGCTCTTTGATTATTGATTGATTAAGGCTTTTATCCCAAAAGTCATACAGGTTTTTCCCCGATGTATTTTCAAATTTTGTCCCCATTTCCAAACGGTAAGCCTGGATCAGATCAAGTGGTCTCAGTACACCGTATAATCCCGACAAAATTCTTAGATGATCTTGGGCAAACTCAAGCTCGTCATTGGATAATGAGTCAGCATCAAGCCCTTGATAAACATCTCCGCGAAACGCAAACAGAGCAGCTCTTGCATTTTTTTTGGTAAACGGGGTAGTAAATGTTTGAAAGCGATCATAGTTCAGAGTCGCTAATTTATCGCTTAATTTCATTAAACTGGCAATATCCTGGGGCGCTAGGAGCTTGAGCTGATCGATAAGTTGCTGTGACTGCTTAAGAAATCGAGGCTTGCTGGTTTTTATCGATGGAACAGGGCTGTCAAAGTCGAGACTTTTTGCAGGAGAAATAACCGTTAACATAATGAGTGTTTTTTCACATAAATCTATTTAGTAAGCTAAGAATCATACCAGAAACTTGTCCAATACCAACAAATAAAGTAAATTGTTGGTTCATATATACAAACCATGAATACTCAATTGTTATGAAATCTCCCATTGCCATTTTTTTAAGCTTGCTAGTCGTTTTATCGAATATCAATACATCCTGTTTTGCAGCGGGGCTTGAAAACACCGAACGGGAGTTAGTACGTCAAGTGTATGAAGGGGAGCGAGATGCTTTAAAACTACTCAAAAAGACGGTCAATATTAATAGTGGAACCATGAATTTTTCCGGGGTTAAAAAGGTCGGTTCCGTGTTTTCCAAAGAGCTGAAGAAATTGGGTTTTGAGGTGACTTGGATTAAAGGTAAATCCTTCGGTCGAGCAGGGCATCTATTAGCGACCCATGATAAATATGAGAAGTCTAATGTGAAAAAACTGCTGATGATTGGTCATTTGGATACGGTTTTTGCAAAAAGTAGTGATTTTGATTCTTATAAAGTGATAGATGAGCAGCGTGTTGCAGGCCCTGGGATTACCGATATGAAAGGCGGGAATGTGATTATGATTCTAGCTCTCAAAGCGCTCAAAGAAAGCGGTCAACTGGAGCGTATGCGGATTAAAATCATCATGACTGGTGATGAAGAGAAAAGAGGCTCACCTTATGAGGTTGCTACGAAAGAGCTAATTGAAGCGGGAAAGTGGGCAGATATTGCGCTCGGATTTGAAGATGGAGACGGTAACCCCAAAACGGCGGTTGTATCTCGCAGAGGCTCAACAGGCTGGCAATTAAAGGTTACTGGACGACCAGCCCATTCATCGCAGATATTTAGACAGGGTTATGGTGACGGAGCGATTTTTGAAGCCGCTCGTATTTTAAATCAATTTAGAGAGCAGTTATCAACTCAACCAAATCTGACATTTAATCCTGGAGTAATCCTCGGTGGAACCGATGTCGATTTTGATTCAGGACAGGCGAAAGGAAACGCATTTGGTAAAAGTAATGTGATTGCACAATCGGCAATTATTAGTGGTGATATCAGGGCTTTGTCACCAGAGCAACTGAGTAACGCACAAGCGGCTATGCAGAAAATTGTTTCTAACAATTTAGCTGAAACATCAGCGACATTGGAATTTTTCCCCGGCTATCCGCCTATGGCTCCGAGCGAAGGCAACAAAAGGTTGCTTGAGATCTACAATCAAGCCAGTCAAGACCTGGGCTTCGGTGAGGTACAGGCGGTAGATCCACGAAAAGCAGGTGCAGCGGATATTTCGTTTGTGGCAAATCATGTGGATATGGCACTTGATGGGCTCGGGTTAATGGGCGCAGGAGGGCACACGGTTAACGAAGTTGCGGATATCACGACTTTGGTTTCTCAGGCGCAGCGTGCGGTGGTGGTGATGTACCGGCTTTCCAAGGAGTGAAATCAAAAGACACTTAAAAACAATCGAATAAAACATTCAAGGTAGGGACTGGGTTCTATATAGTACTTCAATTATAGACATAATTTCTTACATTTCCTCTATTCAATACTCATGCTGCGGATCTTCCTGTGTCTCAAATGAGCGACCAAATAGCGTATAATCTCGAATTGCATTTCAATCTTCCATAAAAAACGCTCCAAAATGATTAAAAACACAAATAAAACAATAGTTTATAGTTTATTCTTGCTTTTTTTTAGCTTGTTTATTTTTTCTTGCAGTGATGATTCTAAAGGAAGGTCTGGCAAACATGATGCTAAGTCGAGAGCATCCGGTAAAAAACCGAGTAAAACGGTTCCCGTTGAAGTCCAGAAGCCCCAAATGGGTCTTGCCGCGTCTTTTTATGTGACTACTGCGACTATAGAGCCGAGTAGTGATGCTAAAATCAATGCTCGAACATCCGGCATCGTTAAAAAAATACTTCATGAAGAAGGAGATGATGTTGCGACAGGTGATGTATTACTGATTCTAGATGATGATGATCAACAATTGAGGCTCAAACAAGCAAAACAAAAATTAGCCAGTGCGACCAGAGAATATAATCGACTTAATAAAATGAAAAAGTCAGGCTTGGTTTCACCCACTGATTGGGATACTGCTGAAAACAACTTCAAAAGCGCAGAAACTGAAGAGCAGCTCGCAGCTCTCGCTTTATCTTACACCCGAGTAGCTGCGCCATTTAGTGGACGAGTTGTGTGGCGAGAAGTAGATCTTGGCGCGCACGTAGGGCAAGGTGAATTACTATTTCGCATGATGTCGATTCGTCCTTTATTGGTGCGTGTTCATATTCCTGCCAATAGGCTTGGTCTGGTGGATGTAGGACAAGTAGTACAACTCAAAGTTGATAATTCAAGCGGGGTATTAGATGCAACAATTTCACTCGTTAGTCCGATTGTTGATCCCGCTACGGGGACGATCAAAATAACACTGCGACTTGAGCAATATCCAGAGAATGTTCGTCCTGGTGATTTTGTTGAAATTCAAATGGTGACAGACAAACATGAAAACGCGATGCTTGTACCTAGCGTTTCTATCATTGAAGAGCGAGGTCAACATTATTTATATATCGCGAAAGAAGGAAAAGCAGTTAGAAAATCAATTGAAACAGGATACGTTATGCGTGATAAGACAGAAGTTAGATCGGGTATTAGTAGCGCAGACTTGGTTGTCGTTAAGGGGCAAAGAACCCTTAACGATGGAGTGAATATCGAAATTTTATTGGCAGATAAACAAAAGCCAGAAGATCAAAATATAAAAAGCGATGCTCGTAAAAGTATGTCCGAAAAAAATTCTAAATCAGGTAAACGAGGTAATAAATGATTCGACAGCTAGTCGAATTTTCAGTAACCCGCAAAGTTACCATTTTGATGGTTTCTCTGGCACTTATCGCGTTTGGTATTGTCGGATTTTCTCGCTTACCGATTAATCTATTACCCTCCCTAAGTTATCCATCACTGACCGTTCAAACTGAATTTGTCAATGCCGCTCCCGCAGAAATAGAGCAGTTGATCACTCGCCCCGTGGAAGAAGTCGTAGGCGTTTTAAAAGGATTACAACAGATCCATTCCGTATCACGTTCCGGCGTTTCCGAAGTGACACTTGAATTTGGCTGGGATGCTAATATGACCAACCTCGCTATGGATATACGAGAAAAACTTGACCGACTCGAATTGCCCCTAGATGCCGATACTCCGATCGTTCTGCGCTACGATCCTGCATTAGATCCGATCATGAAACTTAGCGTGAGTGGTGCTTCAAAAAGTAATGTCGAATTAACACGGCTTCGACTGCTTGGTGACAAAATAGTTAAAGAAACTTTGGAGCGAATAGAAGGCGTTGCATCGGCGAAAATTCAGGGCGGCGAAGAAGAAGAAATACACGTCAACATTCATCAAGGAAAACTCGCTGCGATGGGCATTGAACCAGAGCAATTGAGCGAACTTTTAAGAAACTCTAACATTAACCGTCCGGGTGGTTCGCTTAAAAATGAGCAGACCCAACTGCTGGTTCGCACGATCAATGAATATGATAATTTGCAAGAAATGCGCGATCTAAGAGTCACGGAGCCAGAAAAACCTTTAGTGCGACTAGGTGATGTTGCGGATATTGTTTGGACCAGCAAAGACAAAGAAGAAATTGCCCGATTTAATGGTAATGAGGGTATTTTAGTTTCGATTTACAAGGAAGGAGATGCCAATACTGTGGAGGTTGCCACTGCGGTAAAGGAAGCGATGCTATCTCTTCAGCGCAAATTACCAAAAGGTGTCAAGGTTGCGGTACAGTTTGATCAATCCCGATTTATCGAACAATCGATTGATGAAGTAAAGCAATCCTTATTGTTTGGTGGGATTCTGGCCATCTGTGTGTTGTGGTTATTTTTGCGAGATTTTCGGTTGACAGCAATCATAACCACGGCAATTCCGCTATCGGTTATCGCGGCTTTTATCTTTATGTATCGTTTCGATGTCTCACTCAACATTATGTCTCTTGGAGGTCTGACTTTAGGCGTTGGAATGCTGGTTGATTCTGCAATCGTGGTGTTGGAATCAATTCATCGTCAGCGAGAAAAAGGTCTGACGATTTTTCAATCAGCAATTCAAGGCACTAGCGATGTTGGAGGCGCTGTTACGGCTTCAGTTTTAACCACAATAGCGGTTTTTATTCCAATTGTTTTTGTGGAAGGAATTGCTGGACAGCTGTTTCGAGATCAAGCATTGACGGTTACTTTCAGTTTGCTTATGTCGTTGATTGTTTCTTTTACCCTGATCCCGATGTTAGCATCACTTGGGAAACAGCAAAAAAACGCTTCAATAGAAAAAATCGAAACTAATAAGAACGAGAAAAATAAAGAACGTTCTTTTGCTAGTAATTCGTTAGGTCGGTTTTCTTTAAAATATGAAAAAATATTAAGAATTATTTTAAAGCATAAATGGTCTAGCTTAGTTAGCGCATTTGGAATTTTCTTTTTAACTCTCTCCCTAGTTTCTAAATTGCCAATGGAGCTTATTCCACAACTAAGTGAAGGTGAATTTTATTTTGATGTTAGTTTACCCGAAGGAACGGCGTTACCAACAACCAATAAATTACTACAGAAGATGGAGCGGATCGCTCTGGAAAATTCGGAAGTTGATTCTGTTTACGTTTCAGTCGGTAGCAGAAATGTAAGTGGGGGTTTATCACTAAAAACAAAAGATGAGAACCTAGCACAAATCAGTATTGTGATTAAAGATCGCGCAGACAATGAAATGGAACAGCGGGTTATCGAGTTATTGAGAGAGGCTTATTCCGCAATCCCAGAGGCTAATGCTCAATTTGGTCGTCCTTCTTTTTTTAGTTTAAAAACGCCGATGGAATTGTTATTTTATGGGGACGATCTTGAAGCAATGCGAGATTACACCCTTGAGCTACTCCCTCAAGTTGCTCAGGTGAAAGGGCTTATTGATGCAAGAGCTTCTCTGGAAACCGGCAATCCCGAATTAGTGGTTAAATTTGATCGAGAACAGTTAGCTCGACTTGATTTTAATATTCAAGGCGTTTCTGAAACTCTGAATAGGCGAGTAAACGGTAGCATTGTTTCGCGCTTCCAACAGCCGGATCGGCAAATTGATATCAGGCTTCGCAATCGAGAAATTGATCGTGATAGTGTTAATGATATGGAAAATATTGTTATCGGTGAAGCCGATGGGCGACCAGTTACTTTGCGGGCTGTAGCGAGTATAGAATCTTTACAAGGACCAGCGGCAATTGATCGCATCCAGCAATCAAGGGTTGCGATTATTGCGGGTAATTTAAAAGGACGAAGTTTGAAACAAGTTACTGAGGATATTCGAACATTAATCGAAGGAAATCCTCCGCCAATTGGTATCGGTTTTGAATTCGGTGGACAAAATAAAGAAATGCAACGTTCTTTCAATAGTATGTATTTTGCGATTGGGTTGGCGATATTTTTGGTTTATTTAGTGATGGCTGCAACTTTCGAACATTTAGGTCATCCGTTTATTATTTTGTTAACCATTCCATTGTCTCTGGTTGGAGTGATCTTTGGGTTGTTAGTAAGCGGTTATGGAATCAGTGTGATTTCTATGATTGGCGTTGTATTTTTGGTGGGAGTGGTAGTTAACAATGCAATTGTTTTAGTGGATGCGATTAATCATGCGCGTAGAAAAGGTTTGCAAAAACTTGAAGCGATAGTCGAAGCAAGTAAGTCTAGGTTACGACCCATTTTAATGACAACATTTACCACCGTGCTAGGGTTATTGCCTATGGCAATTGGTTTTGGCGAGGGAGCTGAATTAAGAGCGCCACTAGCTGTTGTGGTTTCATTCGGTTTGCTTGTGTCGACTATGTTAACTTTGTTTATTATTCCAGCGACTTATTTAATTATGCCGTCAAAAGTGACCACTGATGAAGATTTGGAAAAGCTTAATGAACGATTGCATCAAGCAGAAGAAATTGAAAGTGTACATGGGCATACCTAGTCTGCCTGATTTCATTTAGTTTGATTAAAAGCGTCCTCTCCTTAACTCTCCGCCAGTGGGATAGGAGACTACAATCCGCCAATGGAAAGGTAGGGATAGGTTGAGTTTTTCAGCTTTTTATATAGAGAAAAATCATGACTTTACCAGAACTTGCAGTTAAGAAACCTATAGCAACTTTAATGGCGCTAGTCAGTTTGTTGGTATTAGGTTTAATTGCGCTCACCCGGTTAGAGCTTGCCTTTATGCCAGAGGCAGAACAAAAGCGTCTTTTTGTCATAGTAAATTATCAAAATGCTTCGCCTAAAGCCATCGAAAGAATGATCGTCCGCCCTTTAGAAGAATCTTTAGCTTCAATTAACGGTTTATCTAATTTGTCTTCTCGCAGTGATTTTAGAGGTGCGCGGATTATTTTGAACTTTGATTTTGATGTCAATATGGATTTAGCAAGAGCGGAAATTAGAGAAAGAATCGATCGTACCCGTGATGAGTTGCCAGATGATATTGATCGAATAACGTTAGCAGAAAGTTGGCGGGCGAACGAAACCGGAGAAACGATTTTAGAAGCCAGAATAGCGTCGGGTAGAGACTTAAGTAAAAGCTATGAGTTATTAGAAAGAAAAATCGTTCGACCATTAGAGCGAATTTCAGGTGTGGCTGCTGTTTCACTCGATGGTGTGAATCCTCGAGAAGTGAGGGTTAATCTCGATTTAGCAAAGCTCAAACAACATCAGATCGACCCAAGAGATGTGTGGCAAAGTATCGCACGAAATAATAAAAACAGCGCGTTGGGTTTACTTAGAAATGAGCAAACAAAAATTTCTTTTCGTGCTGTAGGGGCTTTATCCAGCATAGAAGAAATTAAGAAGTTACCACTTATCAACTCGCCATTAAAATTACAGGATATTGCCAATGTAACTTATATAGAACCACCACTGGAATATGGACGACATTTAGATGGCGATTTCGCATTAGGCTTAAATGTAGCAAAAGAATCAACTGCAAATACTATTGAGATCACCGAAGCAGTCCATCAAAGGATCGCCGAGATGCAGGATGATCCTGAGCTAGATGGAATTAACTTTTTGGTTTGGCAAGATCAAGGTAAAGAAATAAAAAGTACCTTGGGAGATTTGCAGCAAACTGGTTTTTTCGGAGCGATTTTTGCGAGTCTGGTTTTGTTTGTTTTCTTAAGAAAGTTTACCACCACAATGGTTGCGGTTTCTTGTATTCCTTTTTCATTGATTGTTACTTGCGGGGTTATCTGGATGCAAGGCAAATCCCTAAATACCATTTCGCTACTTGGGCTGATCGTTGGTTTGGGAATGCTCGTTGATAACGCAGTAGTTATTATGGAAAATATCGATCGATTTCAGAAAAAAGGCTATGGCGGGCGAGTCGCTGCAATTTTGGGCGCGAAGGAAGTATCGATTGCCGTTATGACCGCAACACTGACTTCTATTATTGTTTTTCTTCCAATGATTTTTTCTAAGCCAACCGAAATGAATATCGTGCTGCAAGAATTAGGAATCACGATTGTCGTTACTTTGTTAGCTTCTCTGTTGATTAGTCAAACACTTATTCCTTTAGCTGCGAGGCGACTCTTGAAAAAAGAAAGCAAGCAGGTCAATACGCCTATTATGGATAAAATACAGTCATTTTATCAATCAGCTCTCAGTTTTACTTTAGAACATCGTTGGATTTCAGTGGTGGTTGGGTTGGGGTTACTGGCATCAACAATTTATCCGGTAAAAAACATGAACTTTAATTTTGATGCGGCGCCGACGGAAATATTTGTTGGACTAATTGTTGAGTTTAGTGAAGCGAAATCTTTGTCTGAGAAAGAAAAGACCATCACTCAGATTGAGAAAAAGCTAGAGCCATACAAAGAAAGGTTTAATGTACAATCGATCTACAGTTGGTGGAGTGATAATTATTCAATTGTAAGGCTCTATATGAATGAGGGACATCAGAATGAAGAGGCAATGAATAAAGTAAGAAAAGAGTTAAGGGGACTTTTACCCAAAATAGCAGGTGTCAAAATTCGAGTGCAAGACAATGGTCCTTTTTGGCGAAGAAATAGCGGCAAACGAGTAGCTGTGCAATTGCAAGGACCAGATTCAGAAACCTTAGGTGAGCTAAGTGAGAAAGCGCTCACTTATATTGAAACAATTCCAGAGCTTTTTGACTTGTATGCAACTTCTGAGGGAGGGCGTCTTGAACTTCAAGCTAGTCTTGATCGGGATAGGATGTCGGTATATGGAGTTTCGAGTAGCGAAGCACCAAGTTTGGTAGAGATGACTTTTCGCGGGAGAAGGTTGCCTCAGTATAAAGGTGCTGATGGCGAGGTAGAAATGCAATTGATCCTTGGTGATGTTGAAGATACCCATGTTGAAGACATCAAAAACCTTAGTCTGACTAAAGAGGATGGATCTAAAGTCTCTATGGAAAGTGTGTCTTCTTTTTCCGTTCAAAAAGGACCGAGTCGGATTCAGCGAGAAAATAAAATTTCGAGTGTTTGGGTGGGAGCTAGATTTGACAAAGGGCAGCGAAAAGAGTTGCAAAAGCAGTTGATGGATGTGCTCAAACCAATGCCTCTGCCAGAAGGGTACAGCTGGGTGTCTGGAGGACGTTGGCGCGGAGCAGAAGAAAGCCAAGATGAATTTGTGTTGAATCTTTTGTTAGCTCTTGGCTTGATTTTTGGCGTTATGGCAAGCTTGTTTGAGTCAGTTAAACAAGCGATTGCGTTGATGATTTCATTGCCTTTTGCATTGGCCGGTGCGTTTTGGACATTATATTTTGCCGGAGTCGACTTTGATCAACCCGCGTCTATTGCTATTCTTCTTTTACTTGGAGTTGTAGTCAATAACGGTATCGTAATGGTAGAACACATTAATTTATATCGCCGCGAAGGTTGGCGACGAACAGATGCCATGATCCGGGGTGGCAAGGAGCGCCTTCGACCAATTCTAATGACAGCGCTAACAACTTTAGTCGGTTTAGTGCCAATTATTGTGCAGAAACCATCACTTGGAGGCGTTTATTATTACTCAATGGCTTACGTTATTATTGGTGGGTTGTTGTTTTCAACGGTGTTAACCACTTTATTTTTACCAGCAACAATCTCTTTAGTTGAAGACTTTCCAAAATGGCTAAAGAGCTTGTTTTCTTGGTTATTGAAAAAGTTAGGATTTGAACTTCAAAAAGTAGAACAATAATTGATGGTAGGGCGTTATTTCAGCTTTCGTGTATTACAAATGCAAGTCAATATTAGAATAATAGGGTTAGAAATTGGATAAAGAACTTCAAATAGGAGCATTACTAAAAGGTGCTAGGGAACTATTAAATAATAGTCGACTTAACTTGCACCGGTCCGTCAACCAAGTAATGGTTTTGACTTATTGGGAGCTAGGAAAGTTAATAGTCGAAGATGAACAAAGTGGTTCAAAGAGAGCTGAGTACGGAAAGAGGATTCTTGATAACCTATCCGCACAACTGACAATAGATTTTGGTAAAGGGTTTAATGTGGCTAACCTTAGAAGGATGCGCTCATTTTATTTAGTCTTTCCAATTCGATCCTCACTGCGGATCGAATTGAGTTGGACTCATTATCGTTCAATTATTAGAGTAAAAGATCCAAATGCTAGAGAATGGTATATGCAAGAGAGTGCTAGAGAAAACTGGTCTGCGAGAGCTCTAGAGCGCCAGATCGGAACACTCAACTATGAGCGATTATTGTCAAGTAAGGATAAACATGCCGTGCGGGCTGAGACAAAGAACAAGACTGAAAAACTAGCAGTAGCGCCTAGAAACAGTCTTCGCGATCCTTACTTTCTTGAATTTCTTAATCTGCCCAAACAGACTTTATTGGAAAGTAATCTTGAGCAGGCACTAATAGATAATTTGCAAAGTTTTATTCTTGAACTTGGAGCAGGGTTTGCATTTGTTGAACGACAACAAAGAATATCGACAGAAGATCAAGATTTTTATATCGATTTAGTATTCTATAATTTTAAACTCAAACGCTTTTTACTTATCGACCTCAAAATTGAGAAATTAAATCATCAAGATGTTGGTCAAATGGACACTTATGTTCGAATGTACGATCAGCTTAAAATACAACCTGACGACAATGAAACTATTGGGCTAATCCTATGCAGTGAGAAAAGTGAGGCAGTGGCTAAATATTCAGTTCTAGCAGATAGCGAGCAGTTGTTTGCATCGAAGTATCTTCCTTCTGTTGAGCAATTGCAAAAGGAATTACAACGAGAAAGAAAATCTGTGATAGCTGCACTTGAACAGTCTAAGGAATAAATCAAATAACGAGACACATGAATTATGGTCGGGAATAAACAAATGAATGACAACCGATATGGTTAATATAGGAACCAAACCAATGAATAACGAAACTCAAACAAAAATCGAAGCTGCTGTGTTTAAGCGATTCTTACAACACCTGGACGATCACAAAGAAGTTCAGAATATTGATTTGATGATATTAGCGGATTTTTGCCGCAACTGTTTATCTAAGTGGTATTCGGCGGCGGCAGCAGAGCTTGGAGAGTCGATTGATTATGATGCAGCAAGAGAAATTGTCTACGGGATGCCATATTCTGAATGGAAAGAGAATCATCAAATCAAGGCATCGCAAGAACAATTAGTCGCTTTTGAAGCTAAGAATAAAAAGTGACAGGAAAAAAAATGAAAGTATTTATCACCGGAGCAACCGGATTTTTGGGAACCAATCTTGTTCATCTGTTAGTTAAAGAAGGTGCCGAAATTACCGCGGTCAAACGACAATATTCTGACATTAGCGCCTTTGAAAATATGCCAATCAATTGGCATCAAGGTGATGTTTTAGAACTTGATTCTTTGATGCATGCCTGTCCAGAGGATATCGATTATATTTTTCATATCGCCGCAGATACTAATATGTGGTCAGCCAAAAATGAACAACAAACAAGAATAAATCTGCAGGGTACAGCCAATATGATCGAAGTTGCCCTCGCTAAAAATGCCAGGCGATTTATTCATACCTCCAGTATTGCTGCATATGGTATTCATCATAATCATACTATCACCGAAGATACTGAGCAGTTAGGTGAGCAGTGTTTCGCTAATTATTACAAAACAAAACAGCAGTCCGAAAAGCTGGTTAAGCAGGCGGTTAAAGATAAAAATCTTGATGCCGTTATTCTTAATCCCTGCCATCTAGTTGGTCCGTGGGATTCGCATAATTGGTCTCAAATGTTAACTATGGTTGCCAACGATTCGTTGCCAGGCGTTCCTCCAGGTTTTGGAAGTTTTTGTCATATTAGAGAGATTGCCAAAGCGCATCTACAAGCGGCAAAAGTTGGAGTAAGGGGCGAAAATTATATTTTATCTGGTGCTGATGCCTCTTTTGTGGAATTTGTACAAGTGATAGGCGATTTGTTAGGCAAGAAAGTACCTAAAAAGCCTATGCCGAAGTGGTTATTAAAGATTATTGCTCATATTTCAGTCTTTTTTGCTCGGTTTAGCCATAATGAGCCTGATATGACTCCTGAAAAGGCGCTAATTGTCTGTGAAGTTATTCAAGTCAGTAGCGAAAAAGCCCAGAAGGTACTAGGATATAATGTAAACGTTCCTTTAAAACAAATGGTAGCCGATTGTTATCATTGGATGCGCGAGCAGAAAATGATCTAAGTCGTTGTTATTGTTGTGTTATAACAAATTAGTGACTGATCAAATATGAATCCAGCCTTAGTGGCAAACAAGAATTTGCAACACCTTTATGAAACAGGCTGCGAAGCGATTTTTATCTTCGAAAAAGGGGTGTGTATTGGGCAAAATGCTACCGCTGAAAAAATTTTCGGTTATAGCTTAGAAGAAGCCATCGGTCGTCTTGGAACCGATTGGATTGTCGAAAAAGATCGTTCAATAGTTGTAGATAAAATCCAGACGAATGATCAACGTCCTTATGACGTGGAAGCGATTAAGAAAGATGGTACTACCTTTCCTGTCGAGATCCGCGGCAAGCTGGTTGTGCATGAAAATAAAAGCCTCAGGATCACTTCGGTACTTGACATAAGTGATCGCAAAAGAGCAGAAGAGAAAGCCTATCAAGGCGAATTAGTTTTAGATACTATTTTTGATACACTGCCGGATCTTTTTTTCCTTATTGATTCAGATGGTAAAATACTCGATTATCGCGCCAAAAAAACTGATTCTCTGTATGTATCACCTGATATTTTTTTGGGTAAGCGAATGCAAGAAGTTTTACCAAAAAATGTCTCCGAGAAATTTGAACTCAATATTGCAAAAACGATATCACAGAAAAAGTTGATGAGTTTTGAATATTTTTTGAATCTGTCAGGAAAAAATACTTTTTTTGAAGCTCGTATTAGCCCTATTCCGGATGCTCAGAAGCTAGTCATAATTGTGAGAGATATTACTGAAAGGAAAGTTGCCGAAAATGAAGTTTCAAAAAGTGAGATCAAGTTTCGCTCTATTTTCGAATCTAGTGTTGTTTCAATTATAGTTACTAATTACCGCCATGAAATTATCGAGTGGAATTCCGGCTCAGAATATTTATTTGGTTACTCCGCAGAACAAGCAAAGAGAATGAGCTTATCTAAACTTATTCCCGAACGATTAATGCACCAACATAAATTAGGCTTCAATCATGCGGTAAAGAGTAAAGGTTTGTCTCGACCAGGTATTAATCACGAAGTTTATGGATTGAAGAAAAACGGAAAAGAATTTCCCATCACCTTAACCCTTGGAAGTTGGGTGCAAAATGGCGAAGTTTTTTTTAGCGCAATGATTTTGGACATTACAGAACGCAAAGAAGCAGAGGAAGCAATTTTATATCAAGCACATTTTGATGCGTTAACTGCTTTGCCAAATCGTTTTTTGGCACTTGACCGATTAAATCAGCTGCTAATCGAAGCCAAGCGTAGCAATGAATTAGTTGCGGTACTATTTTTAGATTTAGACGACTTTAAAAAGGTCAACGATTCTTTAGGACATGAAATAGGTGATAAGCTTTTAGTGGATGCGGCGCAAAGGCTTTCCAGTGTCGTGCGCAGCGGTGATACAGTTGGTCGCTTGGGAGGGGATGAATTTATACTATTGCTTCCCGGTCTTAAAAATGCAGCCGATGCTCGACCGACCGTAGAAAACTTGTTGATGAGATTCAGAGATTCTTTCAAAATTGAAAAACGTGAATTAATATTGACCGTGAGCGTAGGGATAGCGATTTATCCGCAAGATGGTATTTGTGGATCGGATCTTCTAAGAAATGCAGATTCTGCAATGTATCATGCCAAAAATGCGGGGCGAAATACTTACTCGTACTACCAAGACTCAATGAATAACGAAGTGGCACGTCGCTTAGTATTGGAAGAGCAAATACACGGTGCGCTTGAACGAAAGGAATTTGAAGTTTTTTATCAAGCTTTGAGAGACGTAAAAACCGATAGGATTATTGGTGCCGAAGCGTTACTTAGGTGGAATAACGAAAAGTTGGGAAGCGTATCACCCGCAGAGTTTATACCTATTATCGAACAGTCCGGTATGATTAATCCAATCGGAATGTTCGTATTAGATCGCGCAATGTCGCAACTTTCGCAATGGAATGAGGCGTATAAAATTGAACTCAAAATAGCGGTGAACCTTTCACCTCGTCAGTTTCGAGATCCCAAATTAGTAGATAAGATTTCTGCATTAGTCGACAAGTACCACTTTAGTTCGGGCAGTCTGGAACTAGAAATAACAGAAGGTGTTTTAATGGGTGGGCATACTTCTATTTCGGAATCCCTCCAATCTCTTGAGGATATCGGTGTTCATATCGCAATGGATGATTTTGGTACGGGGTATTCTTCTATGAGCAATCTAAGAAAATATCCATTCAATATGCTGAAGATTGATCGTAGTTTTGTTCGAGATTTAATGACCGATTCAGCAGATAAAGAATTGATCAATGCAACCATTGTGATGTCCCACGCTTTAGGTCTAAAAGTAGTTGCTGAAGGTGTAGAAACAACAGAGCAGTTGGCTACCTTAAAAAGGTTAGGCTGTGATCTTGTGCAAGGTTTTTTATTTGGTCGACCTGTCAATGCCGAAGAGTTTTCATCGCAAATAGAAGCGGATCTATCTGGTGGGCAATTCAAAAAATAATCTCTTCATAAGTTGGCTATGATATACTCGCGCGCATTCTGAATTATTAATCTAGATTCAACTAATATATTTAGGTTTAATCATTAATCGAACTAATCGATACTTCCGATTAGTCAACAAACTACTAAGGCAAAAATAATGACTGACAAATACGATACCTATGAGCAAAAAGCGAGCTATGGGATAGGCATGAATATGGGCGACCAACTATTAGGGCAATCTTTTGATGGTCTCGAAATCGACTTAGTCGCTCAAGGGCTAAAAGACGCTTTTTTAAAAGTAGAAAGTGCCGTATCCATTGAAGATATACAAGCGAGTTTTAAATATATTACTGAAATGATGCAAAAGAAAAAGCAAGAAGAATCAAAAGGTGTTATTGAAGCAGGTAACGCGCATCTTGAAGCCAATGCAAAAAAAGAAGGTGTAACTGTCACTGACTCTGGTTTACAGTATGAAGTGATAACGGAAGGCAGTGGCGAAGTACCAGGTTTAACTTCAAAAGTTAAAACTCACTATCATGGAACCTTAATCAATGGCACTGTTTTTGACAGCTCATATGATAGAGGTCAACCAGCAGAATTTCCTGTTAACGGAGTGATCGCCGGTTGGACAGAAGCCCTTCAGCTGATGCCTGTTGGCTCTAAGTGGAAATTGACGATCCCATACGCACTAGCCTATGGTGAAAATGGTGCTGGTGGTTCGATTGGGCCATGCGAGACGCTTGTTTTTGATATTGAGCTACTTGAAATAGTTTCATAACGAAAGCCATCGGGATTCGCTGATAAAATAAAACAGCAAGTGTTCTTAAATAATCAAACGCCAAGCAATAAATTAGTTGCAAATAACTACTTGTACAGGTAGTATTGTTTGGCGTGAGTAACTTCCAAATTAACTTTATAAAATAGGAGCACTTCTATGGCAGTTGTGACTTTATATATGTCAGATCGAGATCCAAATAAAACCTTTACTGATAAAAAATCCGCTGATAATTATGACAAGGTGTTAGAGTTAGCTGAAAATGTGAGTTTATGGGTTGAAAAATCGATAAAAGGGTTAAGCGAAGAGCAGGTTGAAAGTATCGGAATGTTAATCGCGGAAAATAAAGAGGTTTTATCGAAAGCGATTAAAAGTAAACCAGAAATTTTACTTGAAGATCGACAAGTTGAAGAAGACGATAAAGTAACCAAAATTTCTGCGTAGTAGTTTCTGGTTAAGCAATCTTCAAGAGACTTTGATCCGAACCACCCTCATTGTTTCAAAGTCGAGTCCAGCAACAGTTTCAGTCTGTGGGTAATAGGTCAAATTAATTCTTTGACCTTTATTCAATTTTTTATATTGAGTTTTTCGTTTATATTTAAAAGGAACTTCACAACCTTCGATCATAATCGAGTTGATAAACCAACCATCTTTTTCTCGCTGAGTGTGAGACACCACTTTTTTCATTTCTGAGTGAATCAGTTCTTTATGAGCTTTGATCAATTTGTCAGGATCAGTTTTCATTTTAGTATTTTTGATAGTGTTTATGGATCGTGTTACTCGAAGCTAGCACTACAAGTAGGCTTTAATTAAAAAAAGGCATCACTGTAAAGTAGGCGAGTAATCCTGCAAAGGCGAGTAAAATAGTAAACTTAATCGGCGAATTCATAAAAAACTCAACCCTTGATATTTTCTCGCCAGATTTCTCTAACGCATCGTGTTCTGATTTCACTCTTTGATAGCGTTCCATTTGATAGTTTTTAATTAAAGATTTCGCTTCTTCCAGTTGCTCTTTGTCTTTCATCCAAATCGCAGCATAACCTAATCCCCAACGACCAGAATCAGTTTCATAAAAATGGATATTATTATTTTCTAAAAGGGCTCGAACTTCTTCGGCTTCATCTTGCGGAACATTATTCAATTTGAAAACTAAATGGGACATATATTGAAACAGTGATAAAAGTTAGTTTGGATCGTAAAATAGATTATATCAGAAAGTTAATATTCAAAACATGAAGTTTAGCCAGACTATTAGTCTAAGTTGATGGATACAAAAAGGTCGACTGGAAAACAGGCTACCAGCCGACGGGGAATTGCAAAGATTATTTAAATCAATTAATAATAAATTTGGAGTTAACTAAGTACCAGGTTTTGAGCTGCGATGAAGCTTAATATAAAAAGCGCTGCAAACACATAGTACTTAATATTTGGGGTTTTATCTGTCATGTTTTAAGCCTTCAACTTGTGGTTGTTTTGCTTTGTTACGGTGCTCAATAGTATAAAATCACCTATCTGAACTGTAACTGAATAATCACAAGCCTTTAATGGCAGACTGTTGAAGAGGAGTTAGCTATGCTGGATAACTGAAAGTTGTTCTTTGAGAGAAAGAATATGTTCTTCCCAATATCGGGCGGTATTAAACCATGGGAAGTTATGCTTGAAACTAGGGTCTTGCCATCTTTTAGCAAGCCAGGCGCTATAATGGATCATGCGGATGGTTCTTAGTGGCTCGACAATTTTAAATTGACGATCATCAAATTCCATAAAATCTTCATAACCGGTCAATAATTCATTCCATAATTCTCTATTGCTGGCATCATTGATCAACATCCAAAGATCTTGTACCGCAGGTCCCATCCGGGCATCATCAAAGTCGACAAAATGTGGACCATCATCAGTCCATAAAACATTGCTTGGATGGCAGTCTCCATGTAACCGGATTGAATCAAATTGACCAAGTTCAGTAAATTTTTGCTGGCTTATTACGATAAGTTGTTCGGTGATTGCTTGATAGGCTGGGAGAATATGCGTTGGGATAAAATTGTCAGCGAGTAAAAATTGGACACTTTCTTCAGCAAAAGAATGGATTGTTAATTCAGGACGATGTTCAAAAATTTCGCTTTGACCAATGGCATGAATGCGCCCAATAAAACGACCAATCCATTGCAGGGTTTTTTTGTCTTCAAGCTCTGGCGTTCTTCCACCTTTGCATTCAAAAATTGAAAACCGAAAACCGTTGAACTCCAATAGTGTTTGTTGGTTAAATTTAAGTGGTGGGATAACGGGAATTTCACTGTCAGAGAGTTGCAAACTGAATTGGTGCTCTTCTAAAATCTGTTCATTACTCCATCGATGCGGGCGATAAAACTTAACCACATATTTATTTTCATCATCATCGCGAAATTGATAAACACGATTTTCATAACTATTCAGCGCTAATAAAGCCGCTTGTGGGAACAAACCCGTTGACTCAATTGCATCAAGTACTTGATCGGGTGTTAACTTAAAAAATGATTGCTCGAAGCTCTCTGTTGGCGATACGTCATTCATACTTTTATTTTTGCCCAATCTTTTTTACGCCATAAAGCAATAAACCAAAATGCTTGAAATAATCGATACAAGCCTTGTATCAGCCAGATCGCGGTGAGTCCCATTCCCATATAAGGACCGATGATCCAGGCGAGTGGCAGAAATATCAACCATTGACATACAATACTGACAATCATCGTTATTTTTGTCGCGCCAGCGCCTTGTAAAGATGACATTAAAACTAAATTATAGGCATCAATTATTATTGCAATGCCAACTAACTGTAGCGGTAGCTTTGCAATTTCTATTGCATCCGCTTCATGAAAAAATATACTCAATAGCAATTCTGGAACGAACAGCATCGGCGCGCTAAACAGACAAATCGAAAAGGCGGCAATTTTTGAGGTATCCCATGCCCATTGATAAGCGTCATCCGGCTCATTTCTGCCGAGAGCTTGACCCACCAAAGTCGCTGAGCTCATTCCAAAAGCGATAGATGGCAAAATCGCAACTAAAGTTAGCGTGGTTAAAATATGGGCGGCGGCTAGTTCTGCGGTGCCAATTTTTCCGACGATCCAAAATAACAGAGTAAAGCCTATCGCAAAAAATAATTGCTGCATGGACGAAGGGAAAGATATTTTTAAGACTTGTTTTATGGTTTCCATTTTGGGTAAGTGAGCGCCAAAACCAAAGTGTTTGGTATGTCTAATGGTCAACCATAAATACATCAATGTACCACAATAAAGAGATATACTCGTACCAAGTCCTGCACCCTCGGCGCCCAATTTTGGAAATCCCCAATTGCCGAAAATGAGAACATAATTGAGAAATACATTGATCACATGCATGGTGACAATGGTTTTAAAATAAAACTGGGTCATTTTTATCGCACTTAAATATCCGCGAAAACTGAAATTCATGCCTATTGCCATGATCCCGATAAGGCGAGCGTCTAAGTAACGAGCCCCTTCAGATATTACTAATGGATCGTCGTTAAGCAAACTCATAATTTCATGACTAAAGCTTATTAATAAGAAAGAGGTCGGGATTGACGCAACAAAAATTAGTAACAGAGCGCCGTTTAACGGGTTTGCTGCAATTGACGGTTTTCCTTCACCTATGCGTCTTGCAACAATCGCTTGAACCCCAGAGGAAAATCCCATAAATACTGACGCTGCAACAAAATTAATAAAGCTGGCTAGTCCGACAGCAGCAAGCTCTGTTTTGCCAAGTCGTCCAACCATTGCCGCATCTACCAGGTTGAGAATATTTTGAGACATCATCCCGCCAATAATAGGTAAAGCGATTTGGAATATCTGGGATGAACGTTCGCGTGAGACCAAAAAAGTTCCTTGAATAAAAAATAGACAGTGAGAGAGGGCTTACTGACAAAATAAACGACTGGTGATTGATTATAGCATTATATTGTGAAGTGATTGCTTTGGATCTAGGGTTAGATCAATCCTAGAGTGTTACAAAATTTTCATATAGGTTTACACTCCATAAGCCCTGGCCAAACACCAAATATCAATTTTCTTTGCGCCGATTAAGCGAGCCTGCTTCGATAGTTCAGCAACGGTCATACCTGTGGTCACTACGTCATCAATTATGGCGATGTGTTCAGGAAGTTCGCATTCGATTTGGAAAGAATTTTTGAGATTGCCTTTTCGCTCGACAGCATCTAAACCAGATTGTGCGCTGGTCATCTTAATTTTCTTAACCCCTTTGGAAATAGTTTTTAAATTCAAGATTTTAGCAATACGATCAGCAATCAATTGAGATTGGTTAAATCCTCGTTCGAGCAACTTTTTGCTATGTAGAGGTACAGGAATTATCGCGTTTGGTAACTCGAATGAGTCATAAGAATTAGCGATTTTTTCGGTTAAATAATCACAAAGTAGCGGTAATAATTGAAATTGGGATGAAAATTTAAGCTGAGTAATAAATTCGCTGATAGGCGCTTCATAGTGAAACGCACTGATTGTCCGATTATATGGAGGGCTATTTTTTAAACATTCGCCGCAAACCGCTGTCTCACCATTATTGTGATTTCTAGTTGTCAAATGTAATGGTAATCCACAGGTCTTACACGCACTGATAGTCAGAGGTAGCTGCTGGTGACAGTCTGTACAAATAATAGCCGCTTGTGATTGAGCAGCAACTGTTTGACATCCGCATAGGTAACAGTCGGTTGGAATTTTAAAAACTTTGAATAGATCGAGCAATTACCCTTCCTTTTGTGTGTTATTTGAACAAATGTTAACTGGAGCGTTTTGAGTATCTTGACAGTGCTGTCCGCTCCACTGATATTGACCAGAAAACTTAAAACGTATATCGACGTTTAAGTAATATCTTAATCCAATGCGAGCCGCCTATGTATACCGATAATACGAGCCAATCTAAAGACTTACAACTTAATAATGTTGAGATTAAAAATAATTGGAACCTCTCTGAACTCAAAGCACTATATAACTTGCCTATGAACGATTTGATGTTTAGCGCACAAACGATCCATCGCCAAAATTTCAACCCTAATCTGGTGCAAACTTCAACTTTGATGAGTATTAAGACAGGCGCTTGCCCTGAAGATTGCGCCTACTGTCCGCAAAGTGGGCATCATAATACTGAGCTTGTCAGAGAACAATTAGTTGTTCTTGAAGAAGTGCTTTCAGCGGCGATAAAAGCACGGCAAACTGGAGCGACCCGATTTTGTATGGGGGCTGCCTGGCGCTCGCCTCGCGCGAAAGAATTTCCACTGGTGCTGGAAATGGTGAAGCAAGTGAAACAACTCGGTCTGGAAACCTGCATGACGCTAGGTATGTTGGACAGTCATCAGGCGCATGACTTAAAGGAAGCTGGATTGGACTATTATAATCATAACCTTGATACGTCAGAAGAGTACTACGATCAGATTATCACCACCCGAAAATTTGCTGATCGACTAAAGACCTTGGAACATGTTAGGCAAGCGGGAGTGAAAGTCTGCGCTGGTGGGATTTTAGGAATGGGTGAGTCTCTTGAAGATCGTCTTGGACTTTTACTCGCGTTAGCGAACCTCCCGGAGCACCCCCAAAGCGTGCCGATTAACCAACTAATCCCTGTCAAAGGAACGCCGCTGCAAGATGCTAAGGCGCTCGATAGTTTTGAATTTATCCGAATGATCGCGGTTGCTAGAATTATCATGCCTAAGTCTTATATCAGGCTTTCTGCGGGGCGTGAAAATATGTCCGATGAAATGCAAGCCATGTGTTTTTTCGCCGGAGCAAATTCTGTATTTTACGGCGAAAAACTATTAACCACTGGCAATCCAGATGTAGAGAAAGATATTCATTTATTCGCTCGATTAGGTATCAAAGCTGAAGGTTCTGGTAGCTTGACACAAGAAAACAGACTAAAGTCAGCAAAAGAATCCAGACCTTTGTACAAAAACGCAGCGGTGTGATTTTCTGGATTTAGGTTTATTACACAAATTGATTGAGAATGAAGATACTTATCTACTACAATGTCGCCGCTGCTATATTTTACGATATATTAGATGGTTGAACTAGAATCGTTCCAATAACAAAACCAACTCAAATACATTAAACCGATGAAACTACAACCTTATCTACAAACTAGCGGACAAGGCCCAAATCTAGCGCTGTTACATGGATGGGGTATGCATGGCGGTATTTGGGAGACCATTTTACCGCAACTGGAAAAGTTTTTTACCGTTCACAATATCGATCTTCCAGGATTTGGGCGTAGTCCAGTACATAATGGCAACTATGATTTAGATTATGTGGTCGAATCGATTGACCAAATTATGACCGATGATTGCTATCTAATGGGTTGGTCTCTGGGTGGTTTGATTGCAACCGAATTAGCAAATCGTTCAAGTCAAAAGATTAAAAAGTTAGTCACCGTCGCCTCAAGTCCATGTTTTGTAGCCACTGAAGAAATGCCTTATGGTATGTCTCGAGAAGCGCTCGATACATTTATAGATCGTTTAAATGAAGACTTTAAAGGAACCTTAATTAACTTTTTGGCGATCCAAACCATGGGAAGTCCTACTCAACAAAGTGATCTCGAAGCACTAAAACAAACCGTATTTTTACATGGTTTGCCAGCAGAAAAAGCGCTAACCGGAGGCTTAAGAATTCTGCAAAGTGTTAATTTATTATCGACCCTAAGCCGACTACCAATGCCAGTACTTAGGATTTACGGTGAGACCGATACTTTAGTGCCAATAAAGTCGGTTGATAAAATCTCTGAAGCAGCATCAAACAGTCAGTCGATAATATTTAAGCAGTCTGGTCACGCTCCCTTTTTATCGGAAAGCGAAGATTTTATAAAACAGCTGGTTAATTTTTTGATTAGTGATGATAACGCCTAATTATTAGACCTGATACTTTATGAAATTAGATAAACAAGCAATTTTCGATTCGTTTAACAAAGTCGCAACGGGCTATCAAAAATCCGCTTTTTTCCAAGAAGAAGTGGCGAGTAGACTGTTAGAGCGATTGGAATTAATGAATGTAAAACCAAAAACAATCCTTGATGCTGGGTGCGGTACGGGCTTTTGTACTCGTCTATTGGACAAAAAATTTTCCAAAGCTAAAACCTGCGGTATTGATATTGCGCCCGCAATGATAAAGGTTGCCAGCAAGCAACAAAAATTATTTAGTAAAATTGATTATCAGGTTGCCGATGTTGAAAAATTGCCCTTTGAAAGCAATCATTTTGACTTGGTTTTTTCAAATTTAACCGCTCAATGGGTGGGTGATTTAAAAACAATGTTTTCTGAATTTAATCGAGTTTTAAAGCCGAAAGGATTGCTTATTTTTTCGACCCTTGGGTTTGATACCATGACTGAGTTAAAACAAAGCTGGCAAACCGTCGATCAAGAAGTTCACGTTCATGATTTTTTAGATATGCACGTGATTGGGGATCTTGTTCATACCGCGCAGTTTGAAAATACTGTCATGGATAGAGATGTTGTTACTTTGACCTATAAAACCATGAAAGGTTTGATGAATGATTTAAAAGCAGTTGGTGGACATAATCAGGCATCGAATCGGCAGAGAGGTTTGTATGGTAAATCTAAATTTCAAAACTTAGAAAGCGCATATGAGAAATTTCGATGGCAAGATGGTCAGCTGCCTGCTACTTTTGAGGTGGTTTATGGTCATGCTTGGAAAAAAATGGAAGCATCTGAAGGGGACTATCATACTTATCCTGTTAAAGTGAGTTTGCCTTCCTAAAAACATCCTCTCCTATGTTAATATAGCCGCACTTATGCAAAACCTTATATTTGTAGCACTCAATGGTTAATTTCGGTCAACATAATTACTTAAAAATCGTCCGTAAGACTGGGCGGGGAACTTTTCTAGCGGCTGGAAATCTAGGAGAGCTCTTCTTACCTAAAGGACAAACCCCTGATTATTGCGAAGCGGGCGATAAGATCGAAGTATTTGTCTATCGTAATTCTGATGATGAGGCGGTGGCGACTACAAAACGACCACGAGCCTGTGTCGGCGATGTTGCTTGTCTTGAGGTGGTTTCTGCAAATTCCGTGGGAGCGTTTTTGGATTGGGGGTTGCCCAAAGATCTGTTTGCGCCTTTCGGACAGCAGAGTACTCCTATGAAAGTAGGTGAAAGGCACATTGTTGCTATTTATCAGGATAATACCGGGCGAATTGCGGCGAGTTCAAAACTGAATCGATTTGTTAAGGCTGAAACGAGCGGGATTAAAATAGGTCAGAAAGTTAAAGTTATCGTTGGTGATAAGACTGATTTAGGTCTAAAAATGATTGTTAACTCTAAATTTTGGGGGGTTTTGCATTCAAGCGATGTTTTTCAACCTCTTAAATACGGTCAAACTACCACAGCTTATATTAAGAAAGTCCGTCCCGATGGTCGGTTAGATATGACCATGACAGAAATGGGTAGTGATAACAGTAATACATCTTTGCAAGCAAAAATTCTGAATCTCTTAAAAAAGAATGATGGATTTTACCCAATTAATGATAAAACCTCGCCAGAAACAATCTATAAAACCTTCGCTGTCAGTAAGAAAGTATTCAAGTCAACTCTTGGTAAGCTGTATAAAAACCGACAAATTAGCATTGATAAAGACGGGATCAGAATTCCAAAATAGCCTACCCGTATTTATAACGATGGAGAAATTATCGCATGGCAAAACCCGGTAAATCAGGTCTATCACGTATTATTAATGCAACGGGTTATTCCTGGCAGGGGCTTAAGGCTGCTTGGAAGTATGAGGCGGCGTTTAGGCAAGAGTTGGTTCTCGCTTTAATTGGTGTACCATTGGCATTTTGGCTTGCGGATAATAAGTCCGAACTTCTTTGGTTAATTTTGCCTCTGTTTATTTTAGTAATTGCTGAATTAGTTAACTCGGCGATTGAAGCGGTGGTCGACCGAATAAGCGATGAGCATCATGAGCTTTCTGGCAGGGCAAAGGATATTGGTTCAGCCATCGTATTTGTATCTATTATCTTATTAACAGTCATCTGGTTTGTGGTTTTGTATTATTAATTTACATTTTAATCAGGTTAATTAGTACAGATGGTGAATACTAGTGTTTTATTTGCGTTCTAAATACGATAGAGTCGCCGCAATTTAGTTTTAAACCAATTGAGATGTTCAGTTAACACTATCAACTGACCACTTTCAGGAGAAATAAGTGAAACAATTAATCTTTCCATTAGCCATAATATTCGTTTTTGGATGCTCTCAGGGCGAACAGCAAAAAGCTGATGCTGGTCAAACACAAGTCGCTGGGGTCAAGTTTTTAGAAGAAATCAAAGCAGAGCCTGGAAAGACTGTTATCGCTTATAAAAAATATCAGTTAGACAACGGCTTAACAGTGATTTTGCATGAAGACGATTCCGATCCACTAGTGCATGTAGATGTAACTTATCATGTTGGTTCAGCAAGAGAAGATTTAGGTAAATCAGGTTTCGCTCACTTTTTCGAACATATGATGTTTCAAGGCTCAGAAAATGTTGCCGATGAACAGCATTTTAAATTGGTCACCGAAGCTGGTGGAACCATGAACGGTACGACCAACACTGATCGCACTAATTATTTTCAAACTGTGCCTGCTAATCAATTGGAAAAAATGCTGTGGCTGGAAGCTGACCGAATGGGTTTTTTACTTGACGCGGTTACTCAAGAAAAATTTGAAGTCCAACGCGAAACAGTTAAAAATGAAAGAGGGCAAAGAATTGATAATCGCCCTTATGGAAGGTTACGCGAAAGAGTTTCAGCAGCGCTCTATCCGGCGGGTCATCCCTATTCATGGCCGGTGATTGGGTATATGGATGATCTTAATCGAGCCAACGTCAACGATTTAAAAAAGTTTTTCTTAAACTGGTACGGTCCAAATAATGCGACCATTACCATCGGCGGTGCGCTCGATGAGCAACAAACATTGGAACTTGCAGTAAAATATTTTGGTTCTATACCTAAAGGACCGGAAGTGTCAATGCCAGAAAAAACTAAAGTGACAGTTGATGCCGACCGTTATATTTCAATGGAAGATAATGTTCACTTACCTTTGCTTTATATGACATTCCCGACAGTTAGCGGACGACACGCAGACGAAGCGCCACTCGATCTTTTGGCGCAGATCTTAGGTGGTGGTAAAACCTCACTTTTTTATAAAAACTTAGTAAAAAATCAGTTAGCCGTTCAGGCAACAGTTAATCATCCTTGTGCTGAGTTAGCCTGTACATTTAATATGTTGGCACTGCCTCATCCTGCTTCTGGCAAAAGTCTTGCCGATTTAGAAAAAATTATCCGAGATACTTTAGTTGAATTTGAAAAGCGCGGTGTAGAGCCGGATGACTTAAAAAAGGCCAAAGCACAAATGGAAGCTAGTTTTGTTTTTGGTTTACAAAGCGTTCGCGGAAAAGTTAGTCAATTAGCAGCGAATCAAACCTTTACCGGTAACCCAAATTATATTGAGCAAGATATCGCTCGCTACGCCAATGTCACTAAGGAAGATGTTGATCGAGTTTTCAAGCAATATATTAAAGGAAAGCATGCGGTTATTATGAGTGTTGTTCCAAATGGAAAAATAGACACCATTGCCGCTAAAGATAATTTTGAACCTCCATTTAGAAAGGTAACGGATGAATCAAAAACATCAACGGACGATCTCGCCGTTCGCAAAGCTAAGGATACGTTTGACCGCAGTAAAATGCCAATTGCAGGTGCGAATGCGCCAGTAGAAGTGCCGCGAATGTGGCAGCAAGAAACTGAAAATGGGATTCAAATTCTTGGTACAGTTAGTACTGAAACACCGACTACTTCTTTGTTGATTAAAATACCTGCGGGTCACTATTTTGAAAGTAAAGACAAAGCAGGAACGGCAGCGTTAGTGGCAGATATGTTGAACGAATCTACCACGGAACGTAGCGCTGAAGAAATGAGTAAAGCGCTTCAATTATTAGGTAGTAGCGTTTCAGTTAGTGCTGGGAGTTTTACCATTGATGTTAATATCAATGCTCTCACCAAAAACCTTGACGCGACAATGACTCTTGTAAAAGAAAAGTTGTTTAATCCCGCGTTTTTGAAAGAAGATTTTGTAAGAAATCAAAAAAATACCATTCAGGGAATCAAAAATAGTAAGAAAAACGCAGGTTATTTAGCCAGTACTGCTTATCGTCAATTACTTAATGGTGATAATGTTGCAGCGACACCTGTTGGTGGATCGGAGAAATCTGTTGCCAATATTTCACTAGATGATGTGAAAACTTTTTACGCGAGTCATATCAAGCCCAAAGGAACTCAACTCATTATTGTGTCTGACCAGTCAGAAAAGCAACTTGAGCCAATGTTAGCGGTATTAGGTGATTGGAAGGGTGTTGGTCCAGAGTTAACACTTGATGTTGTTGCTTCAACGTCTAAGAAAGGCGTGATCTATTTAGTGAATAAGGATCAGGCAGCGCAGTCGGCGATCAGAATTGGTAAAAGAGGGATAAAAGAAGATATTACAGGCGAATTTTATCGTTCCTATTTGATGAATTTCCCATTGGGAGGAGCATTTAATAGTCGAATAAACTTAAATTTAAGAGAAGATAAAGGCTATACCTACGGCGCGCGTGGTTATTTTTGGGGTAACAAATTAGCTGGTGGCTATACTGCGTCAGCGGAAGTTAGAGCGGATGTCACGGATAAATCTATTGTTGAGTTTGTCAATGAAATTGCAGGTTATCACAAAGGCGGAATTACTGATACAGAGTTAACTTTTATGCGTAATGCCATCAATCAACGAGACGCATTAAAATACGAGACTCCTTCGGCGAAACTTGGTTTCCTGGCACAAATTTTAGAGCATAATTTAACTCCAAAGTTTGTCGCTGATAGAGCTGAAATTGTTGAAAAAATTACCGCCAAAGAAATCAATGCACTCGCTAAGAAACATCTGAATATTGACGAGATGCTGATGGTGGTTGTAGGGGATTCTAAAACTTTACGACCTCAGCTTGAAGCTTTGGGTTACGAAGTGATCGATTACGCTATCTAAGTTCTAAGTTCTAAGTTCTAAGTTCTAAGTTCTAAGTTCTAAGTTCTAAGTCTTATCAACAACCAAGTGTTCCTATAGGTATCGCTTGGTTGTCTTGCCTTCAGAATTAAGTTTCTTGTGGAGCAAACTGAGTAGTCGGATCGGTTTTTCAAGTATGATAAATCTATTTGGATTCACTCCAGAGGGCGTTTAGTTTATAAAGAATCTTGGAGTAGAAACTTTCTGTCTGAAAAGGAAATTCTATCAAGTTTTAAGCAAAATCAACGTCTTACGCTAATTAATTTCTTAAAACAACTAAATTACGCTGTTGATTAGTGGCATAAGCACAAATAATTTTTTCTAAAATTAAACTTAGCTCCTTTGCTGCCGATAAAAACTTATCGAAATGCGAATTGTTCAACTTCACTTGATTTATAGGTTCTTACCGATTTTGAACAGCTTTATTGCAGGAGTAGAGGGTTATGCAGATAGGTAATGCGTTAAATATTGGCGTTCAAGGCTTTCAAGAAGCTCAGTCTAGACTAAGTCAGGCGGCGCAGGATATCGCTTCACAAAGTGTGCAAGATTCCAGCGTCGAAGGTGTGGACACTAATGACCTAACGACTTCATTGGTCGATCTAAAAGTTGCAGAAATTGACGCCAAAGCAAATGCTAAAACAATCCAAACAGCATCCGATGTTTTGGGGACTCTGTTGGATATAGAAGTTTAGGCTGACAGAACGATGAATAGTCCAGGACTCAAAACATTGAAATTGGGGAGCGTAAGCTAATGCTAGTTTCCTCCGCACCTATCGCAATCCCAGTGAATACTGCTAACCTGCCTACTGAATCAGTCAGAGCCGACACTGCGGCACGACCCAAAATCCCTCAACCTTCTTCATCTGCGGAAAGTTCTACAAGTAAAAATACCACCGAATTTAATGAGCAAAATAAAAGTCAGCTTGAAAATAGCTTTTTAACCGAGCAACAAAAGATCAACCAACAAGAAGAACAATCTGGAAGACAAGGTGATGATCAAGAGCAAAATCAACAGTCGAATACCAATCAAAACAGTGCTATTACCGAAGAATTAGATGTCGATGAATTACAATTAGTAAGGCAGTTGCAAAGCAGAGATCGAGAGGTGAGAACTCATGAGCAAGCACATGCTTCAGTTGGAGGCTCCTTAGCTGGTGCGCCGAACTTAAATTACACGAATGGACCAGACGGCAGACGGTATGCTACTTCTGGAGAAGTAGCAATTGATGCTTCGCCAGTCGCTAATAATCCTGAAGCGACTATTCAGAAGTTGGAACAAGTACAACGAGCGGCACTCGCACCTGCAAATCCATCCTCGCAGGATTTAAGAGTTGCTGCAAAAGCAGCATCTTCTGCTAATCAGGCTCGCAGTGAGCTGAACGTTGAAAAACTGCGCGAAAGCCAGGAGGCGAATAGTGAAGCAGAGTCTACGAATCGCAGCGAGAATTCAGAAGGCGTACAATCGCGGCGGGATGAATCTTCTCAATCTGGTTCATCGATAAATTCAAACCAATCAGATAATCTGTTAAATCCTGTCGCGGCAAGACGCCAATCGGCGCAATTGAATCAACGGATTGAAGGTTCGGGTGCTTTGGATCTATTAGAATCAGATTCGCCAGTTACCTTCAAGGCATAAAATCAACTCTAAACTTGGCTATTTAGCAAAATCGATTCCTTATTGATCGCTAATTACGTAGAATCTACCACACCTTTTGCCACACTAAATATTCTTTATGCAAAATCGACGTACCCGACCATTTTTAAAGTGGGCGGGCGGAAAGTTTAGAGTTTTAGACCGATTAGCTCCGCATCTTCAAGGTCGGAAGTTGATTGAACCTTTCGTTGGCTCTGGGGCGGTATTTTTAAATCTGCCATTCGATAAATATTTGTTGGGTGATATTAATCCTGATTTGATCAATCTTTATAAATGCATTAAAACAGAACGCAAAAGTTTTATTAAATTATGTCAAAGCTATTTCGTGCCAGATAATAATAACCAAGAATCCTATCTACAATTTAGAAAAGAATTCAATAGTGGCGCTGAAGGAATACAAAGAGCTGCTCTTTTTGTATACCTGAATCGTCATGGGTACAACGGATTGTGTCGATACAATAAGTCGGGCGGCTTTAATGTTCCTTTTGGCCAATACGCAAAACCTTATTTTCCAGAAAAAGAAATGTTATATTTTATAGATAAATCTAAGCAAGCAACTTTTGTTTGCGGTGATTTTGTCAATTTAATGAACCGGGCTAGGAAGGGAAATGTGGTTTATTGTGATCCTCCGTATGTGCCTCTCTCTGCAACCGCTAACTTCACTAATTATGCAACAGAAGGTTTTTCACATGAACAACAGGTTAATTTAGCTAATCGTGCGAGTAAATTGGCAGATAGAGGCGTGAAAGTGTTGATCTCAAATCACGACAACGAAATTACCAGAGAAATTTATAAATCTGCCAAAATTGAATCTTTTACCGTGCAAAGAAATATTAGTCGTGATGGCAATAATCGAAACTTAGTGCATGAGCTGCTGGCGGTTTTTGACTAGATAATTCGTGCGATTGAGGAATTCTCACATTTGGAATGGTGTCTATATTTTTTTATTCGGTATTGGGTTGATAGCGTTTGAGTTTGAAAATTATAAGAACTTTTGTCACGGTTTATCTTCTCAAGCTGGAGGAACTGCCATTTTTCGGGTATTCATTTTCTTATGTTAAGTTTAGCGGGTGAGAAACAACCTTTAGTTTTGTTAATTCAGGGTAATTATCGTGTATAAAATTTTTTTTCATTTTGTAGTTTTGGCTTTATTGGTAACCTTGGGTGCTTGCGGTGGTGGAAAAAAAGGATTATGGAAAAAAGATTCTTCGGGTTCCTACCAACTATACTCTCATGAGGGTAACTTTAATTTTTCGCACAATGACTATTCTGTTTTTTTTTCGGTGTCAGAAAAAGAATCTAGTCAGCAAGCAAGGCATAAAATGGAACTCAGAGCGCATCGTATTTGTGGTTTTTTAGGTTACTTGATTACTGATTTTTCTGTTCGTGAATTTGATTCCCAATATATGGCATCAGGGGGAGGAAATGTATTTATGACCTACAATAAGAAAAGGAAAATGGCTTCAGCTTCTTTGGTTTGTGAGCCAACTGAAGAAGAAATTAGTAAATACAGTATTGATAGAGCGGAGAAGGAAGAGGAGCTCTCAGCTGAAGGTGTTCCAGATATAAAAAATATCGAACTATTTGAGGTGGAGATGGATTTAGACGAATTCTAAAAGTAAGAATTAGTAACGAAATCAATTCATATTAATATTTTGGAAAATATTAATTAACCAAGGTATAAATGGTAATTTAATAATTCCAAAACATAATTAATAATAATACTGCACGGTCAACTGAATATGATCATCCCGTCTAAAATTATAGATAGGATCATTGGCATCATCGGACTCAAAAAACCTCGCATCTAACGAAACTTTAATATTGTCTCCGAATCTCTGTGTCGCTTCCAAAATAACACTGGTTGACTTAAAGTCTAAATCATATCCAAAGCCAAATAAAATTTCTGAAGAATCAACATCGTTAAAGGCTAATCGATTACCGAAAAACAAATCATTTTGAAAGTTAGACGTACTATCCTCATCTCGCTCATCCCACGCATATTCAATCAACCAACCTAAGTCAGCATTTGAGTCAAAAATTCCGTATTGGCTGTATTCAATACCACCCTGAAGCGCCCAGTAATTTTGTTGATTATTAATATTACGAATGACTTCTAGCTTAACTAATGTTGATTCTAAATTTGATTGTAACTCAATACCCAGCTGACTAATTTGCTTGTAATAGGGAAGCAGTTCAAATGATTGCTCGGTTGGGTTGATCGCAGTTATAAAATCTGGCTCGCGGCTTGTACCTTCAAACCAGGAAAGTGCAACCTCTATATCATCAATCGAGTGAGACCACCTTACCGCCCAATCAACATGGTTTTCTTCATCACTCGATTCATAAAAAACTCGATCAGTATTCACAAACGGAATTCCCGGACGACCTTCCGCTCCGGCAAATGTTCTTTCTCGGAAATAAGGCAGAATATAAAAATCAGTGATCCCCCAATCTTTCACTAAAGATAAATTAATCATCGGTTGCCCAAGTTTATCTTCGTTATCAACATCTTCAACGGAATCACTTTGGTTAATAATATCCACTAAATGTTGAAACTCAGTTACTCCCCAAAAATCTCTACGAATTCCAATTCGAGTTTCCCAATCATCGCCTACATGAACCCAGCTAAGTTCTCTAATATCGGTATGAGTTCTCTCATCATCGTGTTGATCGACACGTGCAGAGGGAACAAATTCAAATGAGTCTTTGCCGTCATTCCATTCCCAATAAAATTCTGGCGCGGCAGCTAAAGACAATTGACTGTCATGCTGCGAGGTAAACAGCGGATCTTCATAAAAAAAACGCCCCTGAATTTCAATATTCCCACGAGCTTCAAACTCATTCGCTTGAGCAGAAAAAAAATGCCCCACAAGGAGGCAAATCACCGTAGGATGATGAAACCATTTATTTCTTAGACTAGAGTGTTTTTTACCCATTTATCTTGCTCTTTTTAACGCATTCTTGTTGAAATCTTTATCGTCCAAACCTTGTTTGATTTTAAATGTTGTGTAATTTAGCAAGGTGCTTTTGCCAGATTGGTGATTCACCATATCCATTTTTTGCGCTCGCCAATGTTTATCAAGATAAAGGTGAAAATTACTGAATACTAAGGTTTTTAATAATGTATCTTTGCGATCGTAAAAATCCGTTTTTCTCACACGGTGCTCACTTTGATCAATCCATACAACTCGTTTTTTATAACCGGAATACTTGTCTACTGGATACTGTTCTATTACCCAGCACTTTTCACCATCAAACTCTTCATCTTTAATATACTTGTAGGTATATTTTTCTACTTCAAAGGAGGTTAGATCTTCAAAAGAAAATTCACTCCCCATAAATGAACCAGATTTATTACGCGATGAGATTCGTTTAACTCGCTTTAATGCAGGTAAATAAAGCCATTGATCATCGTTGCCTTTTAAATGTGAAAAACTCAAAAAGGCGGTACCTTTGACATCTCTTGGAGAATCAAAAACAGTTAGACTCTTGTCGCCGTCATTATCCACTTCAATGCTTTTTAATCGCATTTTTCTAATGGACGTTTCACCATGCTGGTTTTTTAAGACCATTTTTAATTCAGTTTCTGAATCCGTCCAACCAAGATCTTTCTCCTTTGATATTTTAGAAATTTCGAGACCTTTATCTTCACTTTCTCCGGCATTTGTTAGTGGTGAAAGTGCTAGAGGAAATATCAATAACGCTAGCTTTATTTTTCTAAAAAACATGTTTTTCTCCAATATTAATTTTGTTCTACTGTCGGGGGAGCGAGATCTTCTATTTTGGTATCTGTTTTATTTTCAGTGCCGGAGCTTTCTTGATTGACTTGGTCTTTTTTGCTTTTCAGTAACATTAATAATGGCGGCAAAAAGAAAAAATCTACTATCAATGCAATCAGTATAGTGACGGCGGTTAGTAGCCCCATGTCTGCATTCACTTTAAAGCTTGAAGTTGCCATAACCGCAAAGCCCGCCACCAGCACCATAGTGGTTACCCAAAGCGCTTTAGCTACGCTGGCAAAACTATATCGAACGGCATCTTCTGAACTTAGGTTTTTCTCCCGGCGCGCCCTGATATATTTACTCAGAAAATGCACTGTATCATCGACGATAATTCCTAATGTAACGCCCATTACGACGGAAAGACCTAAGCCTATTTCTCCAACCGCCATACCCCATATCCCAAATGCAATTGCGGCGGGCATTAAATTGGGCAGCAGGCTAATAATACCGAACTTAACTGAACGCAATGCGAAAGCGAGCAAGATTGAAATGAGTACTAATGCAAAAGAAGAGCCTTTGAGCATGCTAACAATATTAGTAGAGCCGATGTGAGCAAACATTAATGAAGGGCTCGCTAAAGACAATCCATAGGTAGAGTTTTGCGCCTCAAAATGCTGGTTGATTCTATCTTCAATTTCTAAGGTTTGGTTGGAAGATAAATTTTTGAAAGTTGCTATAACCCGAGTTGATGATTTATCAACATTTAACTGATTATTAACATCCAACCCTTGAGGCAAAGATAGTTCATATAACAACAAATACTGCGCAGTTAATTCTTGCTCTTCAGGTAATTTATACCAACTTGGATCATCGCCATGCATGTTACGGTTGAGGCGTTTTAATGTGTCGGTAATGGTGTTGACATTATCGGTTTCTGGTTGCTGTCTTAACCACAGCGCAAAATCATCCACAAACTTAATAAATTTCGGATCGTTGATGCCACTTGATTTTTTAGAATCAAAAGAAAGTTCGACGGTAGTCATTCCGGCTAAATGATCTTTCATAAAATCAGTTGCCGATCTAAAAGGGACACTTTTATCAAAGTATGTCACAAAATCATCGTTGAGTTCGTTTTTTGGAATGAAAGAAGCGAGTAGAATGATAATTAACGATGATACAGGTAGAAGCCATTTTCTATTTCCAATAACAAAGTCAGCAAGCTTTTCCATGAAGTCCTTTTTGTGTTCTTTAGTGACGCTCACTCGCACTGGCAAAATCATCATGATTGCCGGAAATATTGTGATGGAAAAAACGAACGCAAGTGTCACACCGATTGCTACCATATTTCCTAAATCACCAAACGGAGGTGCGTCAGAAAAATTCATGGTTAAGAAGCCAATCGCTGTTGTTAGGCTTGTGAGGAATATAGGTTGAAAATTAACTCTTATGCTATCAATCAGTGCTTCTCTTTTTTGCATGCCATGCCGCATATTATAATAAAAAGTCGAAAGTAAATGGACACAGTCAGCGACGGCAAGTGTTAAGATCATTATTGGAGCACCTGCAGAAGGACCGGTCATAAATCCGCCAGTCCAACCCCATACCCCCATCGTTGCCGCAATGCTAGTTAGCACCACGACAATAGTTCCAACTGTCCCGGAAATAGAACGCATTAGACCAAAAATTGTCAGTACGACCACGAGGAACATAATAGGCATTAAGCGACTAGCATCTGCTTTAGAGGCTTCTGGAAAACTGGTATTCATCATGATCATGCCAGATAACATAAATTTTATATTAGGATATTTAGCTTGAAAACGGTCTCGTAATTCTCGTGCAGACGCCGCGACGATTGGTATTTCTTTGGTTTTGTCTTTGCCTGGGGTTCTAATGGTTATATTGACGACGGTTGAATCTCCGTTTAGAGCGATCAATTTTTTTTCCAGCAATGGTTCAGATAACGCAACTCTTTTGGTTCGAGCTATCATTTCTTCATCGAGCATATCGGCTTCGAGAATTAAATCCTCAATAATTAAGTCATCTTCTTCTGCAAAACTGTATTGGAAGTTTGAAATTGAGTCGACTCTAGAATTGTAAGTAACTAACCATGCATCGTTGGTTAGTTCCCAAACAGCAGTCAAAGTTTCCTTGGTAAAAACATTACCGTCATCTGGCGCGACAATAATTGCAACGTTATCGCTTTTACTATAAATTTTTTGCAGATCAAGAAAATCATTCAACTGTTTATTATCTTCGGCAAAGAAAGTTTTGTAATCACTTTTAAAAGTTAATTTTTGCGCACCATAAGCGGCTACAAAGACAAGTATTAAAGTGCTGATTAAGACCAGCCATTTGTTCTCTATAACCTTATTCGAAAAATCGTTCATTATCTCATTCTCTTATGTTAGAAAATAGTTAAAACAGTTAGATAAAAATAAAGGGGTCGCCCATTTTTTCTAAAATTCCTATTTCGGATTTAAAAATATCAAAAGCGATTTTTTTGATCGATTCAGGATAATCCCAGTCCTTTGACAGAGGTAACCAGCCAATTCCATCTAATAATAAACGGCTGTTGGTAAAGTATTCCCTCTCTAAAACCATTGGAGCAAGTTTTACCGAGTCGCCTTTACTCATAATCAATGCTAAGACGCCCCAGCAGGCAGACCATAGGGCGAAGGTCACTTGAGTTATGCTCATATCTTCAGGTAAGGGGAGATCACCGGATGCGATAGCTTTTTCAATTTCTTTGTTCATCAGCGCCATTAGCTGACCTTCATATTCACTGTGTGTTTCATTTCTAGACTCAGAACAACAGGCTGAAACACTTGGGGAGTGAGCAGACAACACGCTAAATAGCTGTGACGGATGTAGCTTAGCCCAAATGATATAAGAAACCCCAATGGCTGTGATCCGCTCCCGACTGTTGCCTTTAAATTTTAGAGCTTTGCTAAACATCTCCTGAACTTCTTTGACACAGGTGTTGCAGATCGCCATCAACAGATCTTCCTTACCTAAGAAATGCTTATAGACCGTACCTTTTGAATAACGAGATTCTGCCACCAGTTTATCGATGGTTAATGTGGTCAAGCATTCTTTTTCGACCAAAGAGCGCGCGAGGTCAATCAGCTCGAGCTCTCGCTGCTGAAACTCTGATTCACTAATACTGCGTGGGCTCATGGTGGTTAAATGCTCGCTATTGCTGAAAGAATAATGTCGTCATTATAAATGACGAACCGTCACGTGACGAATCGTCATTATAAGGATGAATTATGAATTTACAAGTATTTTATTAAAATAAACTCAACAAAAAGGCATTTCTGGAGTCAATTTTGACTTTTTATATGTAACAAAAAAAGATCACCAGTTTTTGTCATTGTGTCGTTCAAGTGTCTCGGATAGAATGCTCGCCAGTGGAGAATCCTAACTTTGAATATCGGAAAATATTATGATTTACGACAATATAGTGGAAACAATTGGTAAGACCCCCCTGGTAAAGCTAAATAAAATAGCTAAAGAGCTTGATTGTAATGTTTATGCAAAATGCGAATTTATGAATCCCGGCGGTTCAACCAAAGACCGAATTGCCCGCCAAATGGTATTGGACGCCGAAAAATCAGGGCAGATCAAGCGCGGAGATACTTTAATAGAAGCGACTAGCGGAAATACAGGGATTGGTATGGCTTTGGCAGGAGCTGCTCTAGGCTACAAAATTGTTATTACCATGCCTGAGAAAATGAGCAAAGAAAAGCAAGTCGTTCTAGAAGCTCTTGGAGCGGAAATTATTCGTACTCCAACGGAAGCGGCATGGGATGATCCAGAGTCGCATATTGAAATCGCCAAGAAGTTACAAAGAGAGTTACCTAATGCACACATTCTAGACCAATATTCTAACGAGTCTAATCCCAATGCTCATTATCACGGGACAGGACAGGAAATTATTGATGATTTGGACAGTAATGTGGATATGGTAGTGATAGGTGTTGGAACAGGCGGGACGCTCACCGGTATCGCGAAAAAAGTGAAAGAAAAGTGTCCGAACGCAATTATCGTCGGCGCTGATCCAGAAGGCTCTTTGCTTGCTGGACCCGAAGAAATAAAGCCTTATCATGTTGAAGGAATTGGTTATGATTTTATTCCAGATGTATTAGATCGCGATTTAGTCGATGTATGGGTGAAAACCAACGATACCGAATCTTTCAAGTACGCCCGTCAATTAATGCAAGATGAAGGGCTTTTAGTCGGAGGCTCATCAGGAACGGCGATAATGGCAATGCTGCAACAGGCGAAATCACTTAAAGCCGGACAAAATTGTGTGGTGATTCTACCGGATGGTATTCGCAATTATTTGACCAAATTTGTGAATGCAGATTGGCGCAAAGAAAATGGTTTTGAGTAGTAGAGAAAAGTCGAAAGATATTACTACTACAGAGATATAGAAAAAAGCACAGATATACAGAGAAAAGAAAAATCACTCTTCAATGAAAACTAAATTTTTGTTGAAGTATTAGCTTTTTAGTTGTTTATGTTTTAAAACTCTGTGTCTCTGTGGTGACAAATCTTTGGTCTTTTATTTTAACATTTTAAGGAAGAAATATGATTACTCTACATTATTTGGAAAATTCGCGAGCACAAAGAATCTTATGGTTGTTGGAAGAGCTCGGTGTTGAGTATGAAATAAAGCATTATCGGCGTAATAGCGAAACCATGTTAGCGCCTCCAGAATTAAAAGCAGTTCATCCACTAGGCAAGTCCCCGATCATCACGGATGGTAACATTCGCATCGCTGAGTCTGCTGCGATTGTTGAATATTTAATTGACCATTACGCTAACGGAAAACTTCGTCCTAAGTTGAGTTCCCCTGACTATCTAAACTATCGTGAGAAGCTGCACTACGCGGAAGGTTCAATAATGCCATTTTTGTTGTTGACCTTGATTTTTAATAAAGTAAAAAACTCGAAAATGCCATTTTTTGCAAAACCAATAGCTAAAAAAATAGCCAATAAAATTATGCAGAGCTTTGTTTCGCCCAACGTAAAAAATCATCTTAGTTATCTTGAAAACGAACTATCAGCAACGGGTTGGTTTGCGGGCGAAGAAATGACAGGAGCAGATATTATGATGAGTTTTCCACTGGAAGGTGCATCTGCCAGAGTGGATATGAAGAATAAATACCCGAATATCAGAGCTTTCTTAGATAAAATTCACGCACTGCCAAATTACCAAAAAGCACTGGAAAAAGGTTTGCCTTATCAATTAGGATAAAAACTAATACACTTTCACCACGGAGACACTGAGAAAATAAAAATACTAAACTTGAATTCCAGGAACTATAAAAATTTTCCCAAATTGTATATCTGTTTTCATTTTAAGTATTAAACTCAGTGTCCTCCGTGGTAAGTCGTTTTTTAGTCTTTTGCATAACGCAATTCACCGGCGATCCAAGTTTGCAAGACTTTAGTTTTCCAGATTTCCTGCGGGTCACCTTCTATCATATCGCTATCAACCAAAATAAAATCTGCCCATTTTCCCGTCTCTAGCGAGCCTAGTATTTTTTCTTGGTGAGCCGCATAAGCCGCGTCTAAAGTAAAACTACGTAATGCTTGTGTCGGGGTCATTCTTTCATCTGGTAACCAACCGCCTTTGGGCAGGTTATCTCGGCTTTGTCTAGTGATTGCGGCATGTAATCCATGAAATGCATTGGCTAGTTCAACAGGAAAATCCGAGCCTGACGCGATGACAGTTCCTTGTTGAATAAATTTTTGCCAAGCATAAGCCCCTTTCAACCTTGTTTCTCCCAATCGATCGCCTGCCATATTTTTATCACTGGTCGCATGTACGGGTTGCATCGACGCGATCATGTTGAGATCTTTAAAACGAGGAATGTCATCAAGAGAAACAACTTGTGCGTGCTCTATTCTATTGCGTAATTTTTTTCCTCCAGTTTTCTTGTAGGCTTTTTCAATAGCGTTTAACACTAACCGGTTTCCGCGGTCACCTATTGCGTGAATATTCACCTGGAATTTTTTTGCCAAAATATCTTCAACTAACGTATCAAGTTTTTTTGGTTCTGTGAGCAACAAACCTTTGTTATCGATATCGTCAGAATAGGGAGCGAGTAGTGCCGCACCGCGACTGCCAAGAGCTCCGTCGGAATAGAGCTTTACACTTTGAACAGAAAGAAAATCGTTGTCGTCTTTGATAGGTCCATCTTCCAGCCATTGGTACAGGTTTTTTCCTGAGCCGTTAAGCATTCCATAAATTCTAATCGGTAATTTATTTTGTTTTGATCGTTGTTTGTATATATCTAAATCCAGCTGGGTGACACCTGCATCATGTACGCTGACAATTCCAAGAGATAGTAAATGAGCAAAAGCTTTATCAAAGGCGTAGTCTTGTTCTAACAGGGTGACAGAAGGAATTTTGCTTTCCACTAAATCGATCGCGTTGTCGATCAAAACTCCTGTGGCAACCCCCTGAGCATCTCTTTCTATTTTTCCACCTTGAGGATCGGGGGTTTTTTTATCTATGCCTGCTATTTTTAGAGCGGCGCTATTGACCCAGGCGGCATGCCCGTCAATACGTCGCAAAACAATTGGGCGTTTAACGCCAATATTATCGAGCGACTCTTTAGATGGAAAGTTTTTGTTTAGCCATAAAACTTGATTCCAGCCACGTCCTAAAATCCATTTCGACTGTTTATTCTGCTCAGCAAATATTTTCACTTTTTCAACTGCGAGTGCTTCAGATTTGACATCACGAAGTTTAACTCGAAGCATTTCATTGCCAAGCGCAGAAACATGACCATGAGCATCTATCAATCCCGGCAATAAATAATTTCCATTACCATCGATTTTTTCACACCGCACATACTGGTTATTGATTGGATTATTGCCGATCATTAAAATTTTGCCATTTTCAAAAGCTAGCCATTCGAAGTTGGTGAGATCTTTTGAATCAGCGATTGGCGTCTTTCCGACGACATTCGTTATGATATGACATTTTGAAAAAGCATTAGCGCTAAAAATACTGGCGAGTAAAAGTGTAAATAGTGGTTTGTAATTGATAGTCATTATAAATGGATTTCTAATAAAAGCAGTCGATGGGTAGTTAGTCTACTTATTTGTTAAGCGAATGTCTAAATGCTATTCTTTCTTTGCTCAGTTGACGACTTTTTAAAAGCGATTGATGAGGTTAGGAATAGCGCCATGCCCATGAAAACCATGTCTAATAAGGAGGTTTATATCTCCATTGTTGGCGCTTTTATAGCGACTTTGCTCGCTTCATTCTTCAGTAATAATATCTTAGAAGCAGAAGGAATGCCGATGATTCTTGCATCGACTGGTGCTTCTGCAATGTTGATCTTTGGTATCCCGCAAAGCCCTGTATCTCAACCTTGGCCAATAGTGGGCGGGCATCTAATCTCTGCGTTTATAGGGATCAGTGCATATTATTTAGTACCAAACCCTATTTTTGCTTCTTCAATCGCAATCGGTCTAGCGATGTTAGTTATGCATTTTACAGGTAGCATGCATCCACCTGGTGGGGCGACTGCGGTGACTGCTGTGATCGGCGGTTCAGCCGTCCATGAATTAGGTTACTATTTTATGGTCGTGCCGGTTTTGTTTAATTCGATAATCTTGTTGTCTGTTGCAATGGCAGTGGCAACTTTTAGAGAAGTTAATCCGTTTACCAATGAATAATTTGCACGATTCTTTTGAAGTAAGGCAAAACAGCGAAAGTGTTAGCTTTTCTATTAACTGAGCAAGCAATCACAAAATGCGAATATGCACATTATTTACTATCAACGAGTCTTTATTTAGGCTATATAGATGAGTATAATTCTGGAATAGTTATAACAAGGATAAACTGCCAATGATGCTTAACAGACAGATAACCACCACCAGTTATGGTCAGCGTTATACCTTTAGACTTCGCAATAGCGGCAGTCTTCCCAAATCATTAAGCCCGGAGAAGTTTCCAGACCTGGGATTGGCATATCAGCTCGTGCGCACCTTAAAACTTCCTGAGTCTCATTGGCGCAGCTTTACTCATTTTGGTTCAACCCTTGATTATGAAGGTTGGCGCAGTTCAAACCCTGGAATTCCGTTAGAAAAATTTATCGCTATTTGCCTGTTTAGAGGAGAGCTTCAAGCCTACAAAGTTGATGAAGGCGATTTTTTAAAGAGTAACGACACTCAAACTTTATTTAAAGATGATTATGGCAAAAGTTTCCACTTTTTCCCTGCGGTTAGTCTACTCACCAGCAAGCCAAAAAGCGTTGAAAGTGTTACCACTAAAGATGCCGCTCAGGCAGTGATTCATAAATTAAACCTCACTAAACCTCAAATCATAGAGCTAAATAAAGGACTGAATTTACCTTGTGATGGAGATTACAGCCAACTGAATGACGTTTTAGCCGAAGCGATTGCTGAAAGTGAAGTCATTATTGTGACAGAGGAACCGCATTTGAAAACCTCACCTGATGGTGGCGGCGAGTCTGAAGCTGCGTCTAACGCTGGGGCGGACAATACACCGCATCCAGAAGCGGCTGGCGGATCGGCTAATGACGAAGATAAAGACAAGAAGAAGGATGAAGATAAGGTAATTTGTAAGTTAACCAAATTGAAGGTGGCTTGTGAGCATGGTCGAAGTCAGGAAATAACGAGTAAATCTGTTTCAAGCCCAACTTTGCAGGTAGTGGCTGGAAGGACTGGAGAGTCTAAATCTTTACTAAAAAAAGTACTGACACCATTCGATACGGTTTCAGATGTGGCTCAAAAGTTTGATAAGGTGACAGCCACAATTGAGGTTGAATCACCATGTGGATTTCATCCGAACAATAGCTCGACAATAATGCCAAAACCGCCCAAAACTGTTAAGGGTTCATTTGAAAATGTCTATCATTTGGGTAATGACCCAGTAAAAAACCCGCTTCGGTTTTTGTGGCTGCCCTCAATAAAACCACGTTCATATAAAATTGCGGCTAGTAGTTGTGAGCGCTTTTCGCCTGCATCGATAAATGTTGAAGTATTCCCAGAAGTCGCGTGGAATATTAAGGTTGGTTATTCTTTAGCTAGTGCTTCAAAAGCGGATGGTACGAAAGATGATTCTGCCAGTAGTACAACTCCCCAACTGCCTGAAGATAAACGCGGCGGCTTTAGTGGAGAAGTGGTATTCAAATACAATGGAGGTGAGCGCAAATTTACTGCGAAGTATAAAGCGGGTATTGATGCTGTTTTAAGTAGATTAGAGTGGGTCAGAGATAAGGTCGATAGCTTTTTAAAGAGAATGAGTGAGCATGGACCAGTAAAGTTAGAAGTATCTTGGCCTCAGTTGAATATTGAATACGCGACCAGTTTGGCGGAAGATAAAACAACTCCTCACGTCGTTACCACTTACGATTTAACTATCAGTGCCAACCCTTTGATTGGAATCAAAGGTAGTTTTGACGCATTCCCGATTATCTTCAATGCAGCCAAAACTGCCAGTAAGGCAAATCCAGCTGCAGCAGCTGTCGTGTCAGTATTAGAAGCCGCTCTAGAGGGTATTGGTGAGGATAAAAGCTTCGCGAGTTTTAAGGCAGATATTCAACTAGTTTTCACAATTGGTTCAACGGTTAGTCTCAACTTCAAAAGTTCAGGCAGTAACGGGCGAGCAGACGGAGAAACTCGCTCAGAAACAGCAATTGCTATGAATTTTGAGTTTAAGGGTGTGGTCGGTGTGAAAGGGCATGTTTGGGTCTTTAAGTATGAGAAAAACTACCAAGCAGGCATAAAAACTGGATTTGTTGGAAAAGCGATCATTGAGAAAGATAATAAAGGCTTTTACTGGTACTCACAATTCACCTTTAATGGCGTGACTGTCTTTTTTACTTCGTATGAAAAACTGGAGAAGAATGTCCAACCCAATGATCCGTTAGATTCAGAGCTTTTAGGAATAGTGCCAGATGAGGTTGATGATTCCAGTACTAGGGAGTTTACATGGCTTAAATCAGAGCCAGACAATGAAGCGCCCATTCCTGCTAACAGACGTTACATCATCGAATTTTAACTTCAGTTAGGGACTATTACGCATGAGTCGTCAGCTAAAATTTGTTTTTTTTCTAATTACAACTATTAAGGGTTTGATTATGTCCAGTACTGTTAGTGCCGCTCCTTACTTTGGGGTTGATATTGATTTATATGACGTTGCGATTGATGTTAGGGTTAACGACATCCCTGTCTACTTTGATACAAAAAAAGGACAGTTAACAGTCGAAGTTCCTGCGCCTGACTCTATTATTGATGGAGCTAATACCTTAAGCCTTATCACTCGCTTTCCAGAAAATCCAGAAGACAATTATAATTTGGTTCAAGCATACCAGGAAGGCGCTTATGTATCCGCGACTTTATTTAGGCAAGATGGCGAAAGTGCTAAGATAAACTTGGCTTCCGTGTTAGTCAAGTTTACTCCTGACGGTATTGAACTTGCGGAAACACAAAATTATTTGACTAATGAAAAATCGAATCCTGAAGTGGTGTTGTCCAAAGACGGCGAAGTTTTGCTGAAAGAATCTGTTGATATTAAATCACCTTTTCCTCGTTGGGCATGGCAGGACGGAAAAAACATCGAAAATAACCAAGAAAATTATAATTCATTGATTGAAGTCTATCGAGATATTCATTCCGCGATGGCTGCCAAGGACGTTAACAAAGTTGAAAAACTTTATTCTCAACGGGCGAAGGAAACAGCAATTGCTTATTCTCTCTCTGGAGAAAAAGAAGGTCACAATAAAATTAGTACAGGTAAGGATATGGTAAACGATAAATTAAATCTTTATCAATTTCGAACCGATTTTAAGGACAATAGGCTTGATGTATTTGCCAATGGGAAAATGGCTCGAATACTTATTGATATACGTAGACGACAACCGATATTGTTTATTGAGCCAGCTGCACGACTAAATCACTTTCATAAATTCAGTTTTTACCTCAATAACGACAATCAGTGGGTAATGATTAGATAGCGTTTTCCCATGCTTCAATTCTTTATATTGTTCAAGAATGCCCTGATGATATTTGGGCCTTTGATCGCCATAGAATTCTATATGCGGGTGGTTTACCACCTTGGTTTGAGCAAGGTGGTTGTTTGGTGGTTTAAGGATAGCCATACTCTGGATGAAAATTACGGTATTCCGCTCTTAATTGGTTTGTTCTTCAGCTATTTAGCCGTTTTTGCCGCGTTGGCTCTCTTCATTCAGATGGGGTCTAATTTTATCATCGGCGAAAAACATAGCGCGGTTTATGTTGGTCACGATTATAAAGATCGTAGTTTATTTGTTCCAGCCGATGATGTAACAAGAGAGCCTAAACCCGATACCACTTTTGTTGAGGGTTTTAACTATAGTTTTAACAATGTTTTAACGGAAACAATTTTTATACGGGATAAAGGGACTGACATTTTGGGAGGAACGTTAAAAAGTTATTCGCTTGGTAGTTTTATTTCCTATTTGCTTTTGTTGATTACATTTTTAATTCCATTGTTGGTTGTGGTTCATTTTTACGCGTATCCGGTCACCGCGAATATTCCTAATTCTATATATGATGCAAACTTGGATGGAATGGAATCCTTCGATCTCATGTTGAAGAGCTTTGGTTTTGGAGCCGTTAAACTCCTTTTTACTTTTTTTGGTTTGCTTGTGTTGTATTTTTTCACTGCGGTAAAACAGCAGTCTAAAGAATCTTATGGTCCTCAGATTTACAATCTACCTGCGTCTATATATTCAGGTAACATCATTGAAGGGCAACCCATTCATGTCGAATACCATAAATCGCAACGTAGTAATTCTTCTGGAAGTTATTCAGATTATGATAATGGTTATCGGACTATTGTTTTCAAATTTGAAAAAGATTTTCCAACCCCTGTTTATGTATCTACTTATTACGATTCAAGGGAAAAGCCCGGACTCGGTGACCTTGCCTATCAAAACAGCCAAAGCAACACTAAAATGAAACTAAAGATCTTAGATGATTTGAGTATCGAAGTGGTAGATGAGACTACTAAGTCTTCAAACTAAAAGTGATTAAACAATCTCCCCAACTTTTAGTATTTTCAGCGCATTAGTACCGCCCAGTTTACCCATGTGGTCACCTTTGGTTAACAAAACCAGATCGCCATCGTTCAGTTCAATCACTTTTTTTATCTCCTCAATTACTAGCCTGTTGACATCGTGTCGAGCTAAAACAGTGGGATCAAAATGAATGGCTTGCACGCCGCGATAAAGTGACATTTTTCGTTTAGTTCTTTGCAGGCGAGTCAGTGCAAAAATAGGAATACCGCTTCTGATTCTCGACATAACTAATGGAGTCGACCCCGATTCGGTTAGACACGCGATGGCTTTGACGCCTTTTAAATGATTAGCTGCATACATAGTCGCCATAGCAATCGTTTCGTCAACCTCATCCCATTTGAGTTCAACTCGATGACCTGAAATTCGATTGGTTTTTTCTTTCTCAGCTCCCAGACAAACACGTGAAACTGCTTCCACAACGCGAATAGGGTGTTCGCCCATTGCTGTCTCGCCAGAAAGCATCACGGCATCAGTGCCATCTAAAACAGCGTTTGCCACATCAAATACTTCGGCTCTTGTCGGAATGGCATTGGTGATCATCGATTCCATCATTTGAGTTGCAGTAATAACAGCTCGATCAAGCGCTCTGGCTCTTTGGATAATTTTTTTCTGTACACCAATTAGCTCAGCATCACCAATTTCAACGCCTAAATCACCCCGCGCGACCATAACGGCGGCTGAGGCTATAATAATATCGTCTAGAACTTGGTCATCAGCGACGGTTTCTGCTCGCTCAATTTTTGCGACCATGCCACATTGGCATCCCGCTTTTTTGGCGAGTTTTTCTGCAAGTTTTATGTCTTCAGCTGTTCGCGGGAAAGAGACTGCTAGATAATCCACATCCATAAGTGCCGCAGTTTTGATATCCTGCATATCTTTTTCTGTCAAAGCAGGAGCGGATAATCCACCACCTTTGCGATTGATCCCTTTATTATTGGAAAGCGTCCCGCCAATAATCACTTTGGTGACTATTTTGTTTTGATTAATATCGGTGACTTGTAATTCTAATCTGCCATCGTCTAGTAGCAAAATATCGCCCATTTCGCAGTCTTTCGGGAGTTCTTTGTAATCGATCCCCACTTGATTTTGATCGCCAGCAGTAACGTCTAAGTCTGCATCCAAAACGAAAGAAGCGCCTGGTTGAAGCTCTATTTTGTCTCCTTTGAAACGAGATATTCTTATCTTAGGTCCTTGTAAATCACCTAAAATCGCCACATTAACATCTATTTTTTCTGCGACTTCTCTGACCAAGCGGGCACGTTCAATGTGATCTTCTGCACTGCCATGAGAGAAGTTCATTCTCACTACATTGGCACCGGCTTTAAACAACGCCTCCAAAGAGCTGGCGTTATTGGTTGATGGCCCGAGGGTGGTAACAATCTTAGTTCTGCGTAACAAAGTGTTCTCCAGAAGCTTGTTTTAGTTGGATTTTGGTAATGACCTTAAATGGTTGACTAGATTATAAAACAATTGAACCTTATGTCGATGATTGAAAGCATGATTGATGTTAATAAACTGGATTTTTACGCTTGAAATAGCCTTGAGTTATCCCAACTATGTTTAGCAACGTCGGTTATCCCTGTGATAAGTGTGAAATTTATACAATATTTTAAGTTTAGGAGAATAAAAAGATGACAGAAGTCGCCAGTAAAGAGACTCATAGTTTTCAAACCGAAGTAAAGCAATTACTTCATTTGATGGTTCATTCGCTGTATAGCAATAAAGAGATTTTCTTGCGTGAGCTGATTTCTAACGCGGCAGATGCTGCAGATAAATTGCGCTTTGAAGCACTGTCTCATGATGATTATTACGAAAACGATAGTGAGTTAAAAATTCGAATTACTCCAGACAAAGATGCTGGAACCGTAACGATTTCCGATAATGGTATTGGAATGAATAAAGACGAGGTAATGGAAAACTTAGGAACTATCGCCCGTTCTGGAACTTCAGAATTCATCAAGCAAATGTCTAAAGAACAAAAAGCTGATAGCAACTTAATTGGTCAGTTTGGAGTTGGTTTTTATTCGGCATTTATTGTAGCTGATCAGGTCGAAGTGAGAACTCGCCGCGCTGGAGAGTCTGCTGAAGCAGGGGTTAGTTGGATATCTAAAGGTGATGGTGAATTTAGCATAGAAACTATCGAAAAATCAGATCGCGGTACCGATATTATTTTGACTCTCAAAGAAGATGAAACAGAGTTTGTAGAGCCTTGGCGTTTGCGTTCGGTGATAGGCAAATATTCTGATCATATCTCGCTTCCTGTTGAAATGGAAAAGATGGATATGGGCGCGCCAGAAGCCGATGAAGACTCTGATGACAAGAAAGAAGAAGACGAAGTAGTTGTTCCAGAGTTTGAAGTGATTAACAAAGCAACGGCTCTTTGGACACGCGCAAAATCAGATGTTAAAGAAGAAGAGTACAAAGAATTTTACAAGCATATCTCCCATGACTTTAATGAGCCACTCGTTTGGTCTCATAATAAAGTTGAAGGTAAATTGGAATATACCAGTTTATTATATCTTCCAAAAAAAGCGCCAATGGATTTATGGAATCGCGATAAACCTCGTGGTGTAAAACTTTATGTTCAACGTGTTTTCATTATGGATGATGCGGAGCAATTTTTACCGGTTTATTTAAGAATGGTTCGCGGTGTTTTGGATTCAAACGATTTACCGCTGAATGTGTCTCGTGAAATTCTACAGGATAAAGGCGCAACTCAAAGCTTACGAAATGCTTGTGTAAAACGAGCGCTTGGTATGCTTGAAAAATTAGCGAAAAGTAAAAAAGAAGACTATCAGGGATTTTGGGATGAGTTTGGTTCAGTATTAAAAGAAGGTCTTGCAGAAGATTTTGCCAATAAAGAAAAAGTGGCAGGATTATTAAGGTTTGCATCAACTAATAATGAAGACGACAAACAAAATGTTTCTCTAGCTGATTACATCTCAAGAATGAAACCAGAGCAAGATAAAATTTACTTCTTAGTGGCAGACAATTACGCAACTGCAAAAAGTAGTCCACATCTTGAAGTTTATAAAAAGAAAGGTGTTGAAGTATTGTTATTGACCGACCGAATTGATGAGTGGGCAATGGGGCACTTAACTGAATTTGATGGTAAAAACCTACAAGCAATCACTCAAGGTGATTTAGATTTGGGTGGACTTGAAAGCGAAGAAGACAAAGAGTCAGTTAAAAAAGCCAACGAAGAAAATTCTGACCTAGTTAAAAAAATCAAAGAAGCTTTAACAGATAAAGTTGAAGACGTAAGAGTTTCTGGTCGTTTACATGAGTCACCGGCTTGTGTTGTTTCAAACGATGGCGGAATGAGTTTGCAAATGTCTCGTATGATGAAAGCGGCAGGGCAAGCTGTTCCAGAAACAAAGCCAATTTTTGAAATCAATATCGAACATAAGCTAGTTGAGCAGTTGTCTGGTGATATGTCAGATGAAGATTTTAACGATTGGGTCGAAATGCTATTTGACCAAGCGGTGCTTTCTGACAGTGGGCAGTTAGATGATCCGGCTGCGTTTACTCAGCGTTTGAATCGCCTATTGATGAAATAGTTTTCTTATTTCTTTTAGCACAAAAAAAGGGACGAGAGTCCCTTTTTTTGTGCTTTTTAGAAGCGGCTTACAATACTAAAAAGTGATCCCATTTCGAATCGCCTCAGTATGAGTGTCATTGTTTTTCAGACGGTTTGCCGCCAATTGTAAACAATCTTTAGTCGTCTCCCAATTGATACATGCATCAGTGATTGAAACACCATAGTCGAGCGAGTCGATATCATCTGTCATTTTTTGATTACCTTCGTGTAAATGGCTTTCCAGCATAAACCCAATAATTGACTGATTACCTGCGACAATTTGGTCTATCACATTTTCCAATACCGGAATTTGATTGGCGTGTTTTTTTAAGCTGTTACCGTGACTACAATCAACCATTAAATTGCTACTAAGTTTGGCGGCTTTTAGCTTTTGCTCGTATTCGGCAATATCTTGAGGGTGATAGTTGGGTTTTGCTCCACCTCGCAAAATAACGTGACCATCAGGATTGCCTGTAGTATTCAATAAAGTTACTTGACCTTGCCCATTAATTCCCATAAAGCTATGACCACTGGATGCAGCTTGCATCGCATTTATAGCGGCAGATGCAGAGCCGTTTGTGCTATTTTTAAATCCAATAGGCATTGATAGTCCGCTCGCCATTTCTCGATGGGTTTGTGATTCGCTGGTGCGCGCGCCGATCGCGCTCCATGAAATTAGTTCGGATAAATATTGTGGACTGATCGGATCGAGCATTTCAGTACCAACCGGGATCTCCATTTCTGCAAGCCATAGCAAAAGTTCACGTGCGATACTTAATCCTTTTTCCACATCGAAACTATTATTTAAATGTGGATCATTAATCAATCCTTTCCAGCCAACGGTGGTTCTCGGTTTTTCAAAATAAACTCGCATTACGATATAAATATTGTCAGATAATTCGTCATGAAGCGCTTTGAGTTTTAGTGCATACTCTTTCGCGGATTTTATATCATGAATAGAGCAAGGACCTACTATAGCTAATTTGCGCTTATTTTTTCCGCAGATGATATCTGCGATCTGCTGGCGCGAGTATGCGACAAAATTTGCGGCATGTTGGGATAGCGGTAATTTTTCTTTTAGTTCTCTCGGCGTCATCAAGACTTTTTGTGAGGAAATGTTAATATTGTTCAGTTCGTCTATCGAGTGCAGTGGATTAGTTTGCATTTTTGTATTCTCTATTGGATTAGTCTTAGTTAACCTAGCTTTTTCAGGTATTTTTTATTTCTTGTTAGAAAGTTCATACCGGCAAAATTAGGGTTTTACGGGAGCACGATGCTCTAAATTAAATTTGAACGCTTTGGCTTATTCTTAATAAGTTGACTATCAATAACTAAAATAAGTTGAAGTTTTTTGACTAAAGAACAAAAATTGGCGGAGGAAATAGAAAGCTTGTAATTTGATCTCGGCAAGTCTGGAAAGACGAGAAATTAATAGTTCGACGATTGAACTTTTGAGGACGGCTGACTTACTCTGAGATTGCTGAGCAACCACTTGAGAGCGCAAATATTGCGCTTTTTTTGTAATACCGGTTATTTGAGACACGGTTTTTCTCCATTTATGGGTAATATGTATTGAATTGTGTCTATTGATAACCTATTTAAGTAGTTAACTCAAATAATTTATTCGCCTAAAAGCGTCGGTTTTGAATAATACCGCTGTTAAATTCGTAAAATCTGAGATAAGGTCGCTCAACTGTGAGTAAAAATTACCAGATAAGTCAAAGTTGTTATTATGAATAATTATCAGGAACAAGAGCCTAACGAGCCAAACACTGAAGGAATGGGTAAAAACATGATGATCATCGCTTGGATCATCGCGATCGCGCTTGCGACCTGGTTTTTTGGAAATCTTGAAGAAGAAAGGTACAACCCAAATCAATCTCCATCGAGTTTTAGTGAGCGGGATATTGTGAAAGTAGAATTAGAACGTAATCGATACGGGCATTATGTCACAACAGGGGTGATTGACAACCAGGAAGTTGTGTTTCTACTGGATACTGGTGCCACCCGCGTTGCGATACCCGGCGGAGTCATACTTAAACCTGACAAGAGGACAATCGCATTACGCTCAAACCGCTAATGGCACGGCAGTCGCTTACGATACCGAAATTGATTATTTGCAAATAGGCGATATTGTACTGGACAATGTTAAAGCGTCTATTATTCCTACTATGCAGGGCGAAGAAATTTTGCTTGGGATGTCCGCTTTAAAACAAGTGGAGTTTCGGCAGAAGGGGGACTTTTTGACCTTGATCCAACAAAAAAGCCCATAACCAAAAGGTTACAGGCTTTTCAAATGTGGTGGGCGCTAGTGGGCTCGAACCACTGACCCTCGCCTTGTAAGGGCGATGCTCTCCCAACTGAGCTAAGCGCCCACATTATCTCGGGTGAATCTTCATTCAACCTCAAGAGCGGCGCATTTTAGAGATAATCAGTGATCGGGTCAACCTCTAAATTACATTTTTTTTCTGAGTGGCATTTGTTAGAATGCCCGCAGATTTTTCGAATAACCTACAAGTGAAATATTAATGTCAGTAAAAACTCGGTTTGCCCCTTCGCCAACAGGTGATCTTCATATCGGTGGTGCTCGCACAGCGCTTTATTCCTGGCTTCATGCTAGGGCAAATGACGGAAAATTTGTGCTGCGAATTGAAGACACTGATCTAGCGCGTTCAACGCCAGAAGCGGTTCAGGCGATTATGGATGGCATGACCTGGCTTGAGCTCGATTGGGATGAAGGTCCTATTTATCAGACACATCGATTCGAGCGTTACAAAGAAGTTATTGCCAGATTAGTGACGGAAGATAAAGCCTACCCATGTTTTTGCTCAAAAGAACGGCTTGATGCCATGCGCGAACAGCAGATCGAAGATAAAGTGAAAGCTCGTTATGATGGTAAATGCCGTCATTTAGTCCCTTCAGAAGTCGATCTGGCAAAAGATCATGTGATTCGGTTTAGAAATCCGCAAGAGGGCGTAGTAACCTTTAAAGATCTAGTCAAAGGTGAGATTACCATTGCCAATAAAGAATTAGACGATCTGATTATCGCTCGAACCGATGGCTCACCAACCTATAATTTTACGGTTGTGGTTGATGATATGGATATGCAGATCACTCAAGTACTGAGAGGGGATGATCATATCAATAATACCCCTCGGCAAATAAATATATTTAGTGCACTCGGAGTCGCAGCTCCAGAATATGGGCATGTACCGATGATTTTAGGTGATGACGGCAAGAAGATGTCTAAAAGACACGGTGCGGTTAGTGTAATGCAATATCGAGACGATGGTTATTTACCCCGTGCAGTATTAAATTATCTAGTACGTTTAGGTTGGTCTCACGGCGACCAGGAGATCTTCAGTTTGGATGAAATGAAGTCTTTATTTGATGTGAACAACATTAACAGAGCGCCATCTACATTTAACACGGAGAAACTCAATTGGCTTAATCAACAGTATATTAAATCGACACCCATTGATGAGTTAATGCCGCATTTGCAATGGCATCTTGATCAAGCTGCAATCGACTTATCTAAAGGTCCCAATATCGAAAAATTGATCCCTGAATTTGCCGAGCGAGCGCAGACCCTGAAAGATCTTGTGTCGATCATTAAGAACTACTACCAAGACTTTAGTGAGTTTGAAGCCAAAGCGGCTAAGAAACATTTACGTCCTGTGGCGAGACAGCCTTTAGAGTCGGTTAAATCAAAACTAGAAGCCATTGATAACTGGCAACCAGCAGAAATTCAAAAAGCCGTTGACGAAACAGCGACAGAGCTTGAGCTGGGGATGGGAAAAGTGGGTATGCCGTTAAGAGTAGCAGCAACGGGTGGCGGGATGTCACCGGCGATCGATATTACCCTTGAATGGGTTGGTAAAGAAAGAGTGCTGAAACGGATAGAGATGGCGTTGGAGTTTATAGCCAAACGTGAAGCTCAAGGCTAGCAGAGTCTAAAAAAGAAAAAGTCAAAAAATTTATCACCACAGAGGCACAGAGGCACAGAGGACAAAGAGAAAAACTTTACATTTGGATTCACTCGTGTTTTGTGGAATCCGTCTAGAGCAGATAATAAAACATTACTATTTTATCTTTTCATTCTGTGCTCTCTGTGCCTCTGTGGTAAAAATTGTTGTATTCTTGTTATCTTTTTATATTTTATATTTAGGGAATCCAGATGGAGTTATACCGTTCGTTCAGATTGTTGATTGCTTTTTTAATTAGTGCCTCTAGCTTTAGCATCAATGCCGCGCAGCCTGTGATCCAGATCTTTACCGAGAAACCTCAACAGGGTAGTATGATTGTGGGACGGATGTTGGTTGAAGGCGATATTTATTTTGATGATAAAAAACTGCCGCTGACAGAAACGGGTGAATTTGTTTTTGGAGTAGGACGTGATGCCCAACATCAGGTGCAACTGGTGATCCACTCTGAAGATCAAACCATCAAATATCCGCTTTACATCGAAAAACGCCAATGGAAAATTGAAAAAATTGATGGTTTACCGAAAGATAAGGTCAACCCAAAATCAAAAGAAACCCTTGCTCGAATAAAGCGAGAGGGAGAAAAGGTTCGTCAAGCAAGAGCTGGAATTTCGGCACAAAATGCATTTTTGATGGAATTTAAGATGCCTGCCAAGGGGCGAATTTCAGGGGTTTATGGAAGTCAGAGAGTGTTAAATGGTGAACCTAAGCGCCCACATTTTGGTCTTGATATTGCCAATAAAGTCGGTACAAAAGTCGTTGCGCCAGCAGACGGAATAGTTACTTTGGCGGAAAAAGATCTTTTTTACTCTGGTGGGACTATCATTATCGATCATGGTTTTGGTATCAATTCAACCTACCTTCACCTAAATAGTGTCGACGTAAAAGTCGGCGATGAGATCAAACAGAACCAGAAAATAGGCACGATTGGATCAACAGGTAGAGCGACAGGCCCACATTTAGACTGGCGATTAAATTGGCTTAAAACCCGTCTAGATCCTGGATTATTGGTTACAGAATGACTGAAATTGCCTGACGAGGAAGCTAAAAACCGATTCTCAAGCGATTAACTTTGCGCTCTGACACATTATTCTATGCGTTAACTCGCTATTATCCTATACTTGTGAATTAAGAGCGCTCGGAGTAAGAAGTTATCTTGAAGTTATTTGCCAAACATATCGATAAACTATTGGTGATCGGCTTTATTGTCATTTTCTCCGTTCATTTCAAGTCCTTTGAAGATTTTACCGCCAAACTAATCCCCACTCAGGTCTATGCGTTTAACCTAAGCATGACTTATCAAAGTGATGGTTCAGATATTAATATTAGAACCTATATTCCCGAAGAAAATGGTCGTCAGCGAATACTCAGCGAACAGATTATCAACAATGGGTTAGATTTTTTGGTGGTAAACGATCCCAGCGGGAAAAAAGCGAATTGGAGTGGCTATAGCTCAAGTCAACAAGTCGCTTTTCGATACGCGCTCTCGATGCAAGCAATTAAGTATCAACTCAGTCCAGAGTTGGTTATTCCTGAAAACTACTCTGGTGAGTTATCACCCTATTTAAAAGCCACTGATGTAGTCCAGGTAAATCATCCAGAAGTTTCAGCGCTTTGGAATTTAATAAAACCGAAAGATAATAAAAACCTACTCGATGTTTTAACAGCGATCTATCAACATACTTACCAACAAATAGAAGGTGCGCCTTTCAAAGGGGTAACCGATGCTGTGACAGCATTAAGATTAAAAACCGCAAGTTGCAATGGCAAAAGCCGGTTATTTATTGCCTTGGCCAGATTAAACAATATTCCAGCACGTTTAGTCGGAGGTGTTATTTTAAACGGCGTCAACAAAAAAACCTCTCACCAGTGGCTGGAGGTTTATGCACAAAATCAATGGATTCCTTTTGGTCCAACCAATGGAAATTTTGCCGAGCTCCCAGCCAATTATTTAGAGTTATATCGAGGCGACCAGAATTTATTTAGACATACTGTTGATATTAATTTCGATTATGAGTTTTCGTCGAGTCAGCGGTTAGTTGCACCTGCAGTTTATAATCATCAAGAGGAAGCTTTAGAGAATAATATTGATATTACAGGATTACTGTTATCGATGGGATTAGAACCAAAAACAATCGGTTTGTTTTTACTTTTTCCAATCTGCACTTTGCTGATTACATTTTTAAGAAATTTAATAGGTATAAAAACCTTTGGGATCTTTCTACCCATGTTGATTGCTGCGGCTTGTGTGTTTATTGGTTACTTTAGAGGGGTTACAGGTTTTGCATTTATTTTATTAACCAGTTTTATTGCCTATCATTTCTTAGACAAACTAAAGCTACTAAAAGTCCCAAGGCTTGCAGCGATTATCACCATCAATACTATTGTTTTTGTGCTAGGACTTCTATTTGTTGGTGCGAGCAATCGTTTAGAGTTTGGCGTATTGTCTCTTTTTCCAGTAATTATAATTAGTTTTATTGCTGAAAAAATTCACCGTATAACTGAAGAAAAAGATTGGCAGGAGTTATTTAAGCGAATATTTGGTACGCTACTTTCTATTACTGGTTGCTATTTGTTGTTGGCATCTTTTATGTTGCAAGGTTTGTTTTCTTATTTTCCAGAAAGTTTTTTATTGGTGCTTGCTGGGCAAATTTACGTTGGTCGATGGACAGGAATTCGTATTAGTGAAATGTTTCGTTTTAAAAAAATATTAACCAATGAAAATTACCCGGTGATCGGTATTAATAGTCGAAATAGAGAGTTTATCTACCGTTTGAATGATAAAAGCTTACTCGATCTTGCTGCAGATAAATTAACCAGTAAAGAGCGTTTGATTGAATTTGATATTCCAGTGCCAGAGACGATTTGTTATGTGGAGACACTATCTGATATCGACAAGATAACGGAAAATATATTGAGAGAAAAAGGTTTTGCTCTAAAACCCAATCAAGGCTCACAAGGTAATGGAATTGAGATTATTTTCGCTTACCGTGAAGGTGTATTTTACGGAACATCAAATAAAGAGTTATCGCTAGAGGACATAAAAAGACATTGCCATGAAATTCTTGCTGGTAGTTTTTCGCAAAACGGTGAAGAGGATATTGCTTATTTTGAGCCTTTGATAAAACAGGATGATCGTCTCCAGAAAATGTCACCTTACGGATTATGCGACATTCGAGTGATTTTATGTGAGGGTAAAGTAATAAGTGCGATGCTGAGAATGCCGACTAAAGATTCTTCCGGCAAAGCAAACCTACATCAGGGAGCGATTGGTATAGGGATTGATATTAAAACCGGTCTTACCATTACCGCAAAAAGTAAGCAACAAAATATCGTTCTGCATCCAGATAGCCAAGAAAATTTGATTGGTTTTCAAATACCATTCTGGGAAAAAATAATCGAAATGTCTAAGGGGTGTCAAAAAGCAGTGCCGCTTGGTTATATCGGCGTGGATATCTGCTTAGATAATCAACTCGGTCCATTAGTGTTGGAGGTCAATGGCAGACCTGGAATAGAAATCCAGAACATTCAAGAGCGGGGGTTTTATTATGAACTCACGCAATGATAATAATATTCAGCCAGTAAAAAACAAGATGGTAAAAAATCAATTGAATGAAGGGGATTCCAGCGAGAATAATGCAATTCAAAAAGATCTGCAACATAAAATAAAGTTAGCTAATGCGCTACCAATTAGCTTGATTTTTTTTGTGCTTGCAGTAGTTGGCTGGTTGTTTGAAAAACAATTGGAAACCTCTTATGCAGAATCCATTGCGATCAATTTATCTCCAGATAATAAAGAAAGCAATGAAGATGAATCTGTGGTTGATAAAAAAGATATAGACCCTAAAGTTCTAATGGCTTCTGATAATCTATACGATAAGATCGTTACCGACGGAGTTGAGTCATCAGACATTTCAATTTCAGACATTCTGACATCAGACGAATTAGAGCAGCTGAATTCGGAAGAACGGCTATTAGCGAAATCAATTACCGCAAAAAAATTGCGTCGAAAAAAGTACCACCAAAAGTCCTTAGATCTTATTATAAGTATGAACCAAAAAGATCAAGAGACTTATGGGTTGATATTTTCAAAAGCGTCAGTATTAGCCAAGTTAGGAAATAAAGAAGCCGCTATTATTAGTTACAAACATTTGTTATCGATAGAAAACAATCACCAAGCGGCGAATATAAATTTGGGGTTATTATATCTGGAGCAAGATCAATTAGTTAATGCGGAGCAAATCTTTTTACAAGGAACCTTAACTTCAGCTGGAAATAAAAAGGCAAAAAACTTCGCAGGTTTAGGAGAAGCACAGTTTCAACAAGGGAAATTTCAACAGGCGATTGCGAGTTATAAAAAATCGATCGAATATAGACCAGCTTATGCACTAAGCTGGCGAAATCTTGCCAAGATAGCGAAAAAAATGAACGATCACTCGCTTGTTTTAGATAGTTATCAAAAAGCCATCGCTCTAGAAAAAAGCAATCTAAGGATCAGGCTGGAGTTTGCTGATTATATGATCGCTCGAATGAATTTCGTACAGGCTATCGCCCATTTAAAAATTGCCCGAAAAATTGACCGAGAAAGCTTTGCAATTCGGCTAAAGCTTGCTTTTACTTATATGCAAGCCCGAAAACCTATCAATGCAAGAAAGCAGCTCAATCTCGCAAAAAAAAGTATTCAACGTGAAAAAGAAAAACGCAAAAGCGAAGCGATGCAAAAATATTTATCAGATAATTATAGAGATGCAATCGAGCTTTTAAAAAAGAACCTTAAGAAAAACCGTAATAATAATTTCGAATATTATTTAATTGCGAAATCCTTTGTCGCGTTAGGTAGAAATAAAGATGCGCAAAAATATCTGATTAAAATTAGTCCAGAATCTCTCTATTATTATCAGGGAAAGTATCTGTTAGCGGAAGCATTTGTTGATAATAACCGAGCCGATGAATCGGTTTTGATTTATAAGCAAATTATTGCTGCAATAAATGATAATCCGCGATTGCTCTATCAAGCTGCCAAAGCTGAACAACAAGCAAAAAACTATCAACAGGCAATCGATTTAATTGATTCGGCGCTTAAATTTAGAACAAATCGTAGGCTTTTACTGCGCAGAGCAGATTTGAATTGGCAAATGGGTGAAAAAAATCAGTCGATCAATGAGCTTCTTTCCATCATTGAAAACTACCCTAACTATCTACGCGCAATATACCATTTGGCTGATTATCAACATCAATTAGGGAAACTTGAAGAGTCGGCGGAGCTGTTTTCTACCCTTATTGAGCAAAGGGAAAATTACGGCGATGCACAATATCAGCTAGCCACTATCTTGTTTAAACAGCATAAATTCGCTCAAGCGCAGGAATTATTGAGCGGTTTCTTACTTCGCAAGACAGATTCCAAGCGAAGCAGGTTGCTGTATGCGCGCACTTTTTGTGAAACGGGTCAATTCAGCCTGTGTAAAGAACAGTTAAACTTGGTACTTAAGTTAGCACCCAGCTACCAACCTGCGTTAGAATTGCAAAAATCTATTATAGAATCGGGCATTACTCGAATTTAAATGCGAGCAATTTTTAGGGTAGAAATGATAAATATATTAAAGGCTTTAGTTTTAAATGGTTAATTTTGTTAGATTATCTCTCGTAGCCCTTATTTTCTCTTCTGCTGTTAGTTTTGCTTCCGATAAAGAAGCGGTCAATGCCACTATTGTTTATGGTCTTGACACTAATCCACATAATTTATCGAGCGAACTTACGCCATTAGATCAAGAGTATGCAGAGGGAGATTTTAAGTTTCGCGCCAAATTTTTTGATGCTTTGCATGTGTCAGCTAAAGCTAACAAAACGCTCTATTTTGACGACGCCAGAGCCGATGAATTCAACGCTTCGGCGAGTATTGCTTTAAGATCCAAGTTTAAGTTATTTAGAAAGAGGTTTCGCTACAAGTTAGGCGGAAATTATCGGGTAAAAGATAAGACTTATGTTAGTAAAGTAACTGGCTTAGTGGCCACGTTTGGCGGTCAATCGATCGCAGATCGATATGATTCGACCCAAAATAACTATAATGCGGCACTGTCTTTTAAACCCTACCGAAGCCTTAAAGTTGAATTTGAGTACGAAGGACGTGATAAAGCCTATGAAGAATTTGAAATTCCCGGCTTAAGTAATTTGGATTACGCGCATCAGGAGTATTTATTAGGAATAGAATATAAAGCGTCCAGTGTCGGTAAATTTTTCTTAAATGGGGCATATAGACAAAGAGAATACGTCGATAAGAGAACCAAAGATCTAGAAGGCGATGATATTGTTGATACTGATCTGATTTATGATTATTTTACTACTAATATCGGTTATATCTACAAACCAGATAAGAAGACTCGCTGGAAATACGCCTACAACTATGAAAGCAGGCGGGATAACGGTAGTGGTTATTATGATGGAACAGGTGGTTACATATCCATGTCGGCAAGTTACGAATTGGGCGATTATCACTTTATAAAAGGAAGACTTAAATATTCTAAATTTTCCTTTGAAAATCAGCTAGATGAAGGTGATACGCCATTAGATGAAGACGCCAAGGAAAAACAGGGAGGCAGCATCATGATCGGTTATGAGTGGGTGATGGCGACCTTATTTGACAACAATCTGGCTCTATATGTAGAACTTGAGCACAGCACTTTTTCTAACACTAACTTGATATACAGCTATGAGCAAAGTAAAGCAGCAGCTGGATTTCGCTGGTCGGTGTTTTAACGTTTTTGCTATTATTCTTATTTGACGGTCATTTTCGTATTTCCACTTGAATCTTAGCGGGTTTGTATTATGATACTCGCAATTCCAATCCTCACCAAAGCGCTTGTAGCTCACTTGGATAGAGCGGTCCCCTCCTAAGGGATAGGTAGCAGGTTCGACTCCTGCCAAGCGCGCCATTTGGAAATTCTGATCTACTGTTTTTTGTTTTCAACTTTCGGATGGAGAGGGTTAAAAAAGAACATTGTAAAGTGATGTAGACATTTCTCCCTTTTTTTAATTTTGGCGGGGTGCTTGGATTTAAGCTCCACAAAATATTGTGAAATATGTCACACTTCTAGGATCTAACCAGTAAAATACGCACTCTTGTTAAGCTTGTTGTTTTTAAGAGGACTTAGAGGGGTAAAACCCAGTTTTTATAGGCTGTTCAGCGGTTTCTGATAGTTATGTAGTTTTAACTTCTAGCAATGAATCCAGCAAAGCTAAATCTTTTCAGGGTTTTACAGATTATGAATTGATAGCTACACTGCCATTTCACAGATAATTATAAGCCCATGATGACCATAATCATAGATTAATAGTCTTTTGCGGTATTAACGCAGCTGGAGAGATTAAAATGCAAAATAAAACAGGATTAATAGCAGTACCTTTTTTAATAATGCTAGGGGCATGTTCGTCAACAGATGATGTTGCTGATGCTTTGGATGAATTAACAAATACAACGATTGATATTGCGTCGGTTTCAGGTAATACGGGTGATATTAGTGGAACTTGGAAAACGAATTGTGCTCGTGGTGACGGTGCGGGTGACTCAAATGAAACATTAACCTTTGCCTCGCTAGCCGTGGAATATACAAACGCTTCTTATACTTCTACGGATGGTAGCTGTACAGGAACTGAAACTGTTAATATGAGTTATACAGCCGCTGTTCAGGTAGGCAGTAATGATGCAATTGGCGGCTGGCAAGATGGAACGGGTGCAACCACTACAGCTCCTGATGCGGCAGACGGTAGTGGTTCTTTGAGTGATACCGAAAGCTTTACAGGTCTCACTTATACTTTCTCAACATTGTCTGGAATAGAAGGGGTTGCTGTTGGCGATAGTCATAATACTTTCTATATTCTTGATGATACTGCGACTAATTCGTCAACTTTGTATCGCGGTGATTACACAGAGCAAAGCACATTAACAGGTGCTTTCGGTCAAGTATTCGATTCTTTTGTAAAACAATAAGAATAGACTATTTAAATACTCGCTCATTTGGGCGAGTATTATTTTACCTATTGACCAGAGTTAAATTTTGTTAGAGCGATGCAGGTGCATTGACTTAACGGGCGTAGAAAACACTTTAATATTTGATGCGAACTTCTCTGCTTATGGTGCTAATAAATTTAACTAATGGAAAATAAAAAAGTAGTGCGTATTTCTTCGCAACCTGCAAAAAGTTCTGGACAAAATATCCGTGTTGTCGCTACCGCATTGGCATTTAGATAATATCAGATGTTACCAATCAACCGATCTCCAAACCTTTTTCTTTAACATACCTTGCGTATTTCATGTCTTCTTTTAGAATATGGCTTGATAACCAGCGATTTAAAAATTCCATCAATCGCGGATAAATCTCATCAATACTTTCAGTTTTAAGTTTATCTTGAAACTTTGCGACCTGATCAAATAGTTTTTCATGCATATATTTATGATCATCTGCGCCAGGGAAGGAGATGTGTTTAAAAATGATGAGTTCTTCATACATAAAATGAACTTTGGTATAATTAACAAGCTTGCTTATCACGCTGCTAATACGTTCGGCTCGCAAAGCTGAGTCTCCTTCTACCACATCATGAAGTTCGTCTATTAACTTGATCAGGGTTTTATGCTGACGATCGATACTATCAATACCTACCGATAAGTTTTCGTTCCAAGTCATACGAGTCATTGATATTCTCCTTTAGCTGAGATTAGCGCCTCTGGCAACATGAGTATAGTCAAAACGCTAGAAATAGCCAAAATGACGTACTTAAAGAAGTGGTTGATTTCTAAATCAAAGATTCAAGGAAAGAAATCATCAAACAGGAAGGGAAACCGTTATGGCGACCGTCCGTGAAAGCTTTTTGATTTTTTCGCTATCTCCTGTTATCACAGGAGATAGCGCTGCTGATGCTGGTTTATATCTCGTAAAGTTATAAAAAATCGTTTTCTGGAACAAACAGTAAGACAATACAACGGTAATCTGTAACAATGGATAAGCAAGTTTTGGTTGAAGCGTTGTGAGTCGTGCTTTGTTCTTTGCGACCCCATCCTTAGCGCTATTTTCATTGAACTATGGTTTTCATATTTGTGCTTGTAAACCAATAATGACCTTCGCTTGCAAATGTTCACATTAAAACAAAATAAATAACTATCGCTCCGTTCAATGCTACGAGACATCGGAATGTGCAGGTTGATTCGTGGGAGTCGAATGGATAGCGATCCATGAATAGTTTGTTTAGGAGGAAGTTTTATGAGATTACGTAAATTTAGTGCGGCGTGCTCGCTTGCGCTCTTACCCATGCTGGCAACCGCTGGCGATAATAAAATAGATATTGGAAAGCTATACACTGGTGAATTCAGGGTTGAGCAATCTGATCTTGCGAATATGACTCTCGCTGAAAAACGCTTGGCGGGTTTGCGAATGTTCACCAATCCGTTTTTGAAATCACAAGGTTTTGGTGACGGTGATGATAATCCACCAAGCCCTTCAGCAACTGGTAACCACGAAGGTGAGCGAGGTACGCTCCAGGGTAACGGGAGTTTTCAGCGGATTAACGGTCTTGATGCTCAGGCATGTTTAGAATGTCACAGCGTTATTAGTCGTCGTAAAGTGCCTTTCACAACGGGCATTGGTGGTGTTGGTGGTATTAACAACACTGTATTAGGTGCTGGTGGTGGCACATTGGTTGATCTGAAGACTGCTGACAAAAAGGGCAACATAAATGGTCGTGTTATTAACCCGCCATTTATCTTTGGTGCAGGCGGTATTGAGTTGCTGGCTAATGAAATGACGATTGCTTTACAGAAGCAATTAGCTGCTGCTCCTGCTGGTGCGACAACCCCGTTATCTGCCAAAGGTGTCAGCTTTGGCTCAATCACTAAGAATGCTTACGGTGACGTTGTGGTAGAGCGTGATGGCAGTGCCGTTGGTGTAGAAGGGACATTTCGTCTAAACCCCAGAAATGCTGATGGTTCACACAACGAAGATTTCCTCGTAGTTGCACCATTCGGTCGTAAAGGTGATGCTAAGTCAACACGTGATTTTGATACTGCTGCGTTGTCTTTCCATTTCGGTATGGCGGTTGACGAAGGTTTTGACCATGATGATGATGGCGTGGTAAATGAGGTATTAGAAGGTGAGTTATCTGTACTGAGTATTTTGGTAGGTACAGCTCAGACTCCGTTTGCAAAAACTCCTGAGGGGGCTGCAATTCGAGGTCGACATCTTATTGATGAAATTGGTTGCACTGGTTGTCACATTCCATCAATGGAGACTAAAACTAAGTTCCTAGGTTTCCGTTCTCCAGAAGTTGCTAATGACCCAACTGCAAACGTTCACACCAATGTCAATTTAGCTCGCGCTCCAATGTCATTTCCAAAGAATGGTATCGGTGGCGTAACGGTTGAATTGTTTGCGGATCTGAAGCGTCACTACATGGGTGAAAACATGGAGGAGTTTAATGGCGACGGTATGTTCACTACTATGCGTTTATGGGGAGTGGCTGACACAGCGCCATATCTACATGACGGACGCGCATTTACGATTAAAGATGCCATCCAGACACATGGTTTAGATCCAGCGAGTGAAGCCTTCACTGCGGTGAGTAACTTCAACAATTTAAGCGAAAGTGATCAAAATGCGTTATTAGCATTTCTTGATACATTGCGCTCTCCAAATGGAACTTTTCCAAGGTTGCTTAATCGTATAGCTAATGAGGTAGCTCTTGAACAGGGGGTTACTCCTAATTAGTGATGCCACATGATATAAGCTAAAGTAGGTAATAAAAAACAGGAGCTTTAGCTCCTGTTTTTTTATATGTGATTAATCAAGTTGAAATATTCAGAAGAAAAAATTTAGACATTCATTTATTTTTTAACCTTGCTCCAATTAAGTTTCTTGTATTAACGGTGATTATCACCAATGAATTGATCTGTGTCCTTTCATAAACAGGCTAAATAAATTAGGATGTTCGATGTAACGAATAATTGTCATACTTGGAGGAGAAAATGCAACTAGATTTAACCTCTCATTGGGTCGGGTTTGGTGCGATTATCATTTTTGTTTTAGCTTATGGTTTAGTGATGGCTGAAGAATTCACTAACCTAAGAAAGTCAAAACCGGTTATTTTTGCCGCAGGATTGATTTGGGCAATTATCGCATTTCAATACTCTTCAACGGCTCATCCGGAATTAGTAAAACATTCTGTCCAACATTTTCTAATTGAATTCGCCGAATTATTTTTATTTCTGTTAACAGCGATGACTTATGTCAATGCGATGAGCGAGCGCCGAGTTTTTGAGAGGCTTCGTAGTTGGTTAGTAGGCAATGGCTATAGCTACCGTCAGCTATTTTGGATCACTGGTTGGTTAAGTTTTTTTCTTTCTCCCTTGATCGATAATTTAACTACCGCGTTAGTGATGTGTGCTGTAGTGCTTGCTGTTGGTAAGGGAAATCGAAAGTTTATTGGGATCGGCTGTATTAACATTGTAGTGGCTGCAAATGCTGGAGGGGCTTTCAGTCCGTTTGGTGATATTACGACTTTAATGGTTTGGCAAAAAGGTTTGCTTTCTTTTCAAGAATTTTTTGTTTTATTTGTACCTTCTGTGGTTAATTTTGTTGTCCCAGCCCTGATCATGTCACTCACCATTAAAAATGAAAAACCTGAAGTTAGTAATGATAATATTGTTATGAAACGCGGAGCAAAGCGAATAATGTTCTTATTTTGTATGACCGTAATTACGGCGGTGATGTTTCATAGTTATTTATCACTTCCTCCATTTATGGGAATGATAACAGGGCTTGCCTATCTAAAATTTTTCGGGTATTACCTCAAGAAAACCCATAAACCACTAGCTACCGATAGTAGTGATTATGGACAAGTAGGGGATGTTGCAGCGTTTGACAGTTATCGAGAGGTGGCTCGTGCTGAGTGGGATACCTTGCTATTTTTCTTCGGCGTTATTATGTGTGTAGGCGGGTTAGGCTTTATTGGTTATCTGGCGCATTTGTCTAGTTATTTATATCTAGAGCTAGGACCAACGATTGCTAATACGTTGGTTGGCATTGTGTCTGCAATTTTAGACAACATACCTGTTATGGTTTCCGTATTGCAGATGAACCCCGAAATGTCTCAGAATCAATGGTTATTGGTCACTCTGACGGCAGGAGTCGGCGGAAGTTTGTTATCAATTGGCTCGGCCGCAGGTGTTGCATTAATGGGGCAAGCGCGAGGGATGTACACTTTTTTTGTTCATCTGAAATGGACACCTGTTATTGCTTTAGGTTACGGTTTAAGTATATGGGTACACTTATTGATTAATGGCTAATTGTTATTGAAAGAAGTGAAATTCGTGCCGACTGTGAATATTATTTTCTAAACAAACTACCGCTCCTGACAATACGCTGTCAGGAGTGAGTCTGTATGATCTTTGCCGAATCTAAAGCAAATTGATACAGGCATACTTATGACAATAGCAAAGCGCAATATTTTTATCACAGGTCTTTTTCTATTTTTTTGCGGGTTTACGAAAAACCTTTACGCAGAAGAAGTTGCAGTTGAATGGGCTCCATTTGTAAAGCGCACTAACATTAGTGACAAACAGCTGGTGATCGCCGCTAACCTGGTTAATTCAGAGTTCTTGATTAAACAAAAAGGATTTATCAAACGAGAGTTGATCAAAAAGAACGATAAAGAGTATGCCGATGTCATTCATTGGCAAACAAAAGCTGATGCGATTACTGCTAGTGAAAAAGTCAACACTTGTGTTGTATGTGGTGATTATTTTAAACTAATGAAGATGGAAGTGAAAACAGGCGAAGGTTTTTCTTATTACACGATCATAAAAAATTGGGAAAGTTAACGAGTGGTAAAAAGGCTGCGAGATTTAAAGGGTTTTGGTCCCAAAAGTGAAACTATTTTATCTGAGGTTGATATTAATTCAGTGACGGATTTTATGGAGAGCGATCCTTTTGAGTTGTACCGAAATCTAAAGAAAAAAGTGAAGGGAACAGGTCTTAATTCAATTTACGCCATTATTGGCGCTCAAGAAAACTTGCATTGGCAAGAGGTTGCGAGAACAAGAAAAATGGAAATATTATTACGGCTTGATGATATGGGACTCGCACCGAAAAAAGCAAACAATAAAGAAAACACTCCCTCCCAAGTTGAAAGCTAACAATCGCTCAGTCTTTGATTCGGATCTTTTGTGGACGAGCTAGTCCAATTAGCCCAATCAGAAGCCAATAAGCAGACCCGCCTCCTGAGCTGTCTGCCACATCATCGGCTCTGAGAATGGTGATTTCTTGAGTTTTTGTTGCCTGATTTTGGCTGTTGTCTGTAACCGTCATTGAAATTTGCTTGATCCCATCTGTGGCAAAAATGAACTCTGCCATCTTACCGCTGGCAGTACCTTCACCATTGAAATCCCATTGATAATTGGTGATAGTACCGTCTGAATCGCTACTTTCACTTGCGTCAAAAGTACAGCGAGTTATTTGACACTGCGCGTTAAACTGTGGAACAGGGGAGCTGTTTTCCGCGATGGTGATCTGGCTCACCGTAGGAACTCCAACAATATCTCCTGTCGCATAGGCTCTGGTATAGATGAGGTGCTTGCCGCCGCTCAGATTGCTGGTGTCAATCTGTCCAGAGAATACTTCGCTCCCAGAGGTCAAGCTGCCATCATTATCCGAGAGATTAACAATCACTGCTGCGTTGTCCCATATGGGTATATCGATAGAGTACTCAACTCCTATTGGCAATCTTTGCCCTGATGCTAATTTTGTTTGAAGTGTACTGGCTATAACGGAAATATCCACAATTGAACCCTGAGTCGCGCTGGTTCCGTTGGAAGAACCATTTAAGTCTATTTGAGTAACTTCTGCACCGGAGGCTAGCAGGTATGGGGCTGCTGACACTTTAGCTGCATAAATGAGCGCGTCGATATTGTCGGGTTTGATGGTATTTTCATAAACAGCACAGGACTGGAAAAAGGATGTACCTAATTCAAAAGTAAAAGCGGCAATGCCCAGCTCGCCGTAACTAACATCATCACTGGTTCCATCCGTTGGGTATAAGCCGATACTTTGCTGTGGTGTGTAGTCGTTAAACCAGGCGAGTTTGCTGCCTAAGGCGACAAAACCATCATTATTCGGCGCTAATTCATTGGTATGTCCCCAAGGCCATAAGACTAATTCACTGTAGCTATGGATATCTAAATGTAATCCAGAGGTATCAGAAGGGCTAGCATCTTGATCATCGGCACCCCGAGCGTCAGGAAACAAACTTCGGATGTAGTTGGATACAGCTTGTGTTTCTGGTTCTGATTCAGGGCTGATGCCACGAAAAACTTGTTCGCATACTACGCCGCTCGAACCGTTTATAGTTTCATTCCAAAAGTGAGCGAAATTTCGATTTAGATCGACTCCCGTATTAGCGTTGCTGGGGCAATGGTTATCGTTCATGTTTTTTCGTTGTAAGACGCCTGTCTCTGCTATTTTTCGCCCGTCTGGGTTCATATGAAATAAAATATGTACTTCGTGGTGATCAATGATCCATTGAATATCAGGGGTATTAGCATAGTTTTCTAACAAATGTTTTGCAAAGTCCAGAGTAAGAGCCGCAGGAGCATATTCTCTAGCATGCATTGAACTATGAATAAATAATATTGGTTTGTCTTTTGCGGTTTCCTGATTAGTTATCTTTAAAACCATGAGATCAAAGCCTGTTTGGTCATTGGCTTTTTGCCAGGAATCACCAATATCAATCCATTCTGCTAATTGAGGGTAAGTTGTTGATAAATAACCGCCTTGTTGTAGCGTTTCTTCAACAGTTGGATAACATTCAAACCCTGGTATACCTGCTAGTTGTGAGGTTTTTGACTGCTGGTTCTGTACGGCAAAGTGCGTTTTTATAAATTGTTCATAGTTCTCATTCCACTGAGCAGCGTTTTCTATCTTTAGTCCTAGTGTTTTTAATTTGATAATTTCATCGGAAGTCAAGTCGGCGATGATATATCCTTGTTCGTAATTCGTTTCTAAAATGGCATGGTGAAAAGAAATTGCGATTTTACGAGCTAAGGTTTTATCAGAAGTCTCTATTTTAGAAGCAGTTATAAATCTTCCGTTAGCCGCTTCGATTTTTTGAATTTTGTTGAGCAATAAAAAGGTAACTATTACTGCGAATATAACAGTTTTGCTCATTTGTTTGCTTATTTGCATTTTTAAACGTCACTTGTGCACACATTAATCTTTTCATTCTAAGTTTAGCAGATTAGAATGCAAGTGATTAATCCTCAATTTAACAAATGTGGGTTAAATTAAGGTTGTATGTTCACCCAAAAGTATCAAATATTGAATTTTAAAATCAATTAGTTAAAGGCAATGTGCGACAATGGAGAGCATATGAGCTCTATTTTTAGCAAACAGTTTAAGCAAAATTTATTAGCGATTATCAGTCTTGCAATCGCTATCACCGCGCTTGGTTATAATTCATGGAGAAATGAGCACTCAGAGGAAAATAGAAATTACCGCGCAGCTGGTTTTGAAATTATGCGCGAGGCTGCTCATTTTCAACATTTTATTGATATGGTTACATACGCTAGTGAGAAACGAGAAGAGGTGCCGATTGAGGGCTGGGTTAGTGTTAATTTAATGATGTCTTTGTCTGAGCTAATGATGCCAGAGATACAAGCGAAAGCCGTTAATTTAAAAACAGTTTGGCGCGATAACTTATCCTCACTAACTAAAAGTGAAGTGGCAAATGAGCGCATTTCTGATGCAAATACACAGTTGATCAATGAAGTAAAAATTCATTTGTTAGCACTTAAATAATCACGTGAGTAGCAACGGGTTTTTGATGAAAATTAGTACCACCTATTTCTTTAGCGTTTTTGTTTTTTGGCTATTGTCTTTAGTTTCTTTGGCTGTCAGCGCTCATGGTGTTGATGATGCAACCAAACAATTCTTAACGGATAATCAGGGCGTCGCATTTGCACCTTTCATGTATATAGGTGCAAAACATATGGTTACTGGGTATGATCACCTGTTGTTTTTGGTAGGCGTTTTGTTTTTCCTATACCGAGCTAAGGAAGTGCTTGTTTATGTGAGCTTGTTTACTCTTGGTCACAGCATAACTTTGCTATTAGGTGTATTGAACGATATTCAAGTCAACGCCTATTTAATTGATGCCATTATAGGACTCTCAATTGTTTACAAAGGATTTGATAATTTAGGTGGTTTTCAGAAAATTTTTGGTCGACAGCCGAACACCAAAATAGCGGTACTTATTTTTGGCTTGTTCCACGGCTTTGGACTTGCAACGAAACTACAAGAATTCGAGTTTGCAAAAGAAGGGCTGCTACAAAATTTAATTGCGTTTAATTTGGGAGTTGAGTTAGGGCAGTTTTTTGCACTCACTTTTGTATTGATTATTTTAAGTTTTTGGCGTCGATATAATAGTTACCTTCGATTTTCAACGATATCCAATACCCTGCTTATGAGTGCGGGATTTATTTTGGTGATGCTACAGCTCACTGGATATTTTGTTAACTGAACCAAAATTTTATTGAGAAAAGTATGAACGAAATTAAATTCCCTGTTCAATCAAATAAAACTTTAGTTAAAGCAAGTCTAATTGCTTTAGTGACGGCAGTGGTTATTTTTACGACGGTAATTTTGCCATCTGAATATGATCGAGATCCGACCGGAGTAGGGCAATTACTGGGTCTAAATAAACTAGCCAATAACGCACAAGATGAAAGCAAGAACGAAGCAGATAAAGGTCTACAAAAAACAGACTCGCTACAACAAAACGATATAGGTTTAGAAAAAAACATAGGCTTTCAAAAACATGACGTGTCAGTGATTGTACCTGCGGGAAAAGGGGTTGAGTATAAATTTAAAATGCATAGGTATGCCAATTTGAGTTATCGTTGGGATTCGAACGGTGTGCCGATCTATTTTGATTTTCACGGAGAGCCGAAAGGCGACACCACCGGTTATTTTGAAAGTTATACCATTGCGACAGCAGATAAAGTAGAAGGCTCAATGACCGCGCCGTTTGATGGAACGCATGGCTGGTATTGGAAGAATAAAAGTGATGAAGACGTTATCATCACTTTAAGTACGCAAGGTCATTACGAAGTGAAGGGATTAATTAACTAATCTAACCAGCCGTTTTAATCAAAATTTAAAAATCTAGTGACGGTAAATCAATCCCTTTGTTCTTTTTGATTTCCTCATGAGAGCATCCAACCAATTCATGTGGGAATACCAGCCACTCGTCAGTCTCTTCAAGATAATAATCAGGTTTTATCGCGGTAACGTTTTTTTCCGGTTTGTAATAAACGGTCGCAACTTTGATTACATCGGGAGTATTACGCCGACAGGTATGTCTGACTTTCTGGATTAATGCTTCCACTGAACGACCACTGTCAAAAACATCATCAACTATTAACAGGCTATCTTCGGCATTAATATTATTGATAATATATTCCAACCCGTGCACGCGAACTTCTTTTTGCTGTTGCATACCAGAGTAACTACTAGTTCGTATCGCAATATGATCGGTTTTAATGCCGTAATATTCCATTACTTCCTGAACCGCAATTCCAGTTGGGGTTCCGCCTCGCCAAACACCGACAATAAATTTTGGTTTAAAACCGCTTTTTAAAATATTGACGCCCAACTCAAACGACATATCGAGCAATGACTGAGCGCTGATGTAAATTTTTTCCATAATCTATAAACCTGATTGATTTAACTAGTGTAAAAAATGCAAATTATTTTGTACCGAAAATTTTGTCTCCAGCATCACCTAAACCTGGAATAATATAACCTTGTTCGTTGAGGTGATCGTCAACGGCTGCGGTATAAATATCGACTTCTGGATATTTATCTTGAATGCGTTTTATCCCTTCAGGAGCGGCTACTAAAACCAGTGCTCTTATATCCTTACAGCCAGCGTCTTTTAATAACTTTATGGTCGCTTCCATGGTGCCACCTGTGGCTAGCATAGGATCGATTATCAAAGCCATCCGGCTTTCAATGCTGCCGGTTAGCTTTTCGAAATAAGTCACCGGCTCAAGGGTTTCTTCATCACGATATAAACCGACCACGCTTATTTTGGCACTTGGCATTAACTCCAAAACACCATCGAGCATGCCGATCCCTGCACGTAAAATTGGCACCACTGTGGCTTTCTTGCCCTTGATTTGCTGCCCGATAATTGGACCTTGCCAACTATCCAACTCGTAGTCTTCTACTTGCAGGTCTTTGGTTGCTTCGTAAGTGAGCAAACTGCCGACTTCAGAGCATAGTTGACGAAAGCTGCGAGTGCTTCGGTCTCGCTCTCTCATTAAGCTGACTTTGTGTTTTAAAAGAGGGTGGTTTATCTCATAAACAGCCATTTTTCCATTCCAATCGGTTTATAAATTATTGTGAAGGGCATTTTCACATAGGAGGGTGAAGTTTGTCTATCTCGCAGCTGAATTAGCGTGCATATTTGCGATAATTTTGGATTTTCATATCAGACGTGCTCCCTAACCTAGGATTACTTCTTGACTAAGTGGTCAGGATTGAATATTGTTGCTGCTTATTGTTAAAAATGTGCAAGATTTATTGCAGAAACAAGAAACCAATTTAAGGAATAAAAATGTCCCTGGGATTGTGTAATATTAAGCAAGGTGAGGCGATTAGCAAAGAGGCTCTGGATAGCAATTTTAACGATTTACATCCACCGCTTAGCCTTCTTCAAGCAAAGGCTGAAGCCGATAGATGTTTATATTGTTATGATGCTCCTTGCATAACGGCCTGTCCAACATCGATAGATATCCCTACATTTATCCACCAGATCAGAGCCGGTAGTTTAATCGGCTCAGCCAAAACCATTCTTTCAGAAAACATTATGGGTGGCACTTGTTCGAGAGCTTGTCCAACAGAAATTTTATGTGAACAATCTTGTGTGTTAAATGTTTCTCAGGAACTTCCGGTAGAGATTGGCTCATTACAGCGGTTTGCGGTTGATCATTTGATGGATAATTCGAGCGAGCACCCCTTTAAACGAAATACCCTAACAGGCAAAAAACTAGCCGTAATTGGTGCTGGTCCTGCTGGACTTTCTTGCGCCCACAGAGCTGCAATGTTGGGTCATGATGTGACTGTTTTTGAGGCGAAATCGAAAGCGGGTGGTTTAAACGAATATGGGCTTGCGGCATATAAAATGGCGGATAATTTCGCCCAAAAAGAGATTGATTTCTTACTACAAATTGGGGGAATTCAGATCGAATATGGGCAAAAATTAGGAGATAAGTTGAGTTTGGCTCAGCTGCAAAAAGATTTTGATGCCGTGTTTACCTCTGTTGGCTTAGGAAAGACTAATCAATCGGGGATTTCCGGCGAAAAAGATAGCCGAGTAGTTGATGCTATCGAGTTTATTGAGGATATTCGTCAAAGTGATGATCTTTCGAAGGTGTCTGTAGGAAATAAAGTCATTGTTATCGGAGCGGGTAATACTGCGATTGATGCGGCAATTCAATCTAAGCGATTGGGGGCTGAAAGTGTTACTTTGGTTTATCGTCGCGGTGAAGAATCAATGAGTGCAACGAAATGGGAAATTGATCTAGCGCGCAAAAATGGTGTTAATTTTAAATTCTTTTCTGCTCCTGCTGAATTTGTTACTGATGGTGAAAACGCAGAGCTTAAATTTAATTTGATGATGAGCGACAACAATCAATTGAACGAAACGGGCGAAAGTTTTAGTCTGCCAACCGATATGGTTTTAAAGGCAATCGGGCAAAAGCTTGACCAGCAATCTTTGTCAGATGCACAATTTTCAGATCTCAAAATCGAACATGGAAAAATAAAAGTATCGGATGATTATCAAACATCCATTAAAGGTGTATTTGCCGGTGGCGATTGCATCGCATCAGGCGAAGATCTAACAGTTCAAGCGGTAGAGGACGGAAAACAAGCTGCTCATGCAATTGACCGTTATTTATCTGAATCGATTGCATCGGAGGAAGGATAAATGGCTGACTTAAAATGTACCGTTGCGGGAATTGAGAGCATTAATCCATTTTGGCTTGCCTCGGCTCCGCCGACAGATAAATATATCAATGTGGTTCGAGCCTTTGAAGCAGGTTGGGGCGGCGTAGTTTGGAAAACACTCGGCGAAGATCCACCAGTTATTAATATGTCTAGCCGATACGGGGTGCATAAAAACGGTAACCAGCATATTTTAGGGATCAATAATATAGAATTGATTTCTGATCGACCTTTGCAAACCAATTTGGATGAAATTCGTCAGGTTCGTCAAGAGTGGCCAGATCGGGTGATTATTGGTTCGATGATGGCGGTTATCGAAGAACGAGCCTGGAAAGATCTTGCCGTAGCAATAGCAGAAAGTGGCGTGCATGGCTTAGAGCTTAATTTAGGTTGTCCACACGGAATGTGCGAACGCGGCATGGGATCGGCGATTGGTCAAGTGCCGGAAATGGTCGAGAAAGTCACCCGATGGGTGAAAGAAGTGGTTGATATTCCCGTTTTTACCAAATTGACCCCTAACATTACCAATATTTTATGGTCGGCTGAAGCAGCACAAAAAGGTGGCGCTGATGCAGTGTCGTTAATTAATACGGTAAACTCAATTGTTTCGGTCGATCTTGATCAAATGGCACCGACTCCGGTAGTCGACGGTAAAGGTAGTCATGGTGGATATTGCGGTAGCGCGGTTAAACCAATAGCGCTGAATATGGTGGCTGAAATATCACGTAACCAAGATACCAAAAACTTGCAAATATCAGCGATTGGCGGCATTGAAACTTGGCGAGATGCAGCAGAGTTTTTGGCGCTTGGCGCTGATGGATTGCAGGTTTGTACGGCAGCGATGATTTATGGATTTAGGATCGTTGACGATATGATTACTGGATTATCCGATTGGATGGACTCAAAAGGTTATGCTTCGATTGATGAATTTAAGGGTATGGCGGTTGGCAATACTCTCGACTGGAATGAGCTGAATATTAATTTTGATACGAAGGCTTTCATCGATCCTGAAAGTTGTATCGAATGCGGACGTTGTCATATTGCCTGTGAAGACACCAGCCATCAAGCAATTGAATTTAATGTTTTAGAAGATGGCAAGCGAGAATTTAAAGTGATTGATGATGAGTGTGTTGGATGTAATTTATGCGCCCACGTTTGTCCGGTACCAGAGTGTATAGAGATGCGTCCGGTAGACAATAAAAAACCGTATCTAATCTGGCCAGATCATCCGTTAAACCCAATGAATGAGAAAGTTAACTAGCAAAATTTAATCGATCGATTCACTCTCTCTTAGAGAGAGGGTGAGGGGAAATATTTTTGTTACTTGTATTACAGGTTCGGATTTTCTCCTCCCCCTAACTTCCTCCCTCTGGAGGGGGATTATATATAGGAAAAGTAACCATGAATATTCCAGAAAATACCGTCGGCGATCTTAATTCTTATTGGATGCCTTTTACTGCAAATCGCCAATTTAAATCAAACCCGCGTTTAATTGTGGGGGCAGATGGAATGTACTTTAAGACAGCCGATGGACGGGATGTTCTAGATGGAATTGCCGGATTATGGTGCTGCAATGCAGGACATAACCGTCCGAAAATTGTTGAGGCAATTCAAAAGCAAGCTTCAGAGTTAGATTATTCACCAGCATTTCAAATGGGACACCCCAAGCAGTTTGAACTCGCTGAGCGATTAGCCAATCTAATGCCGGGCGATTTGAATAAAATCTTTTTTACCAACAGTGGATCTGAGTCGGTCGAAACGGCTTTGAAAATGGCGATAGCTTATCATCGAGCGCGTGGAGAAGGGCATCGAACTCGTTTAATTGGTCGTGAAAAAGGTTATCATGGGGTTAATTTTGGCGGAATGTCTGTTGGCGGCATGTCTCCTAATCGTAAAATGTTTGGTACGCTTGTTTCCGGAGTTGATCACTTACGCCATACTCACGGCATCGAAGAAAACCGATTTTCAAAAGGGCAACCAGAGCACGGCGTTGAACTCGCTGATGATTTAATCAGAATGATTGAGTTGCACGATGCATCAACCATTGCTGCAGTGATTGTTGAGCCACTCGCTGGTTCCGCAGGCGTTATTTTACCGCCAAAAGGTTACTTACAGAGGTTAAGAAAAATCTGTGACCAACATGGAATTCTTTTAATCTTTGATGAAGTGATTACTGGGTTTGGTCGATTAGGCGCGCCTTTTGCGACAAATTATTTTGATGTAGAGCCTGATTTAGTGACGACCGCCAAAGGACTTGCTAACGGCGTTATTCCAATGGGCGCGGTGTTTGCCCAGGATAAGATTTATGATGCGTTTATGACTGGTCCCGAAAATATGGTGGAGTTTTTCCACGGTTATACTTTTTCTGGCAACCCTATGGCTTGTGCTGCCGCGATGGGAACATTGGATACCTATGAAGAAGAAGGATTATTAACAAGAGCGAGACCTGATTCTGATTTGTGTCAATATTGGCAAGATGCAGTTCATGCGTTAAAAGGTTTACCGAATGTGATTGATTTAAGGAATATGGGATTTATCGCAGGAATAGAATTAAGTTCGAGAGAAGGCAAGGTCGGCGCTCGAGCTTTCGACGCGTTTCTGCAAGCCTATGACGCTGGGCTTTTGATCAGAACAACGGGAGATACCATTGCCTTATCGCCGCCGTTGATTATCGAAAAATCACATATTGATTTTGCGTTCGATACGCTAACTAAAATTTTAAAGAACTTGGAATAAGAGCATGAAATTAGTTGAACATATCATCGGTGCGGAGCGAACATCTGGCTCAAGTCACTCAACTACTCCCATATACAACCCCGCGACTGGTGAGCAAACTGGTGAGCTTGTTGTCGGAGGTGTTTCTGACATTAATCAAGCAGTTGAAGTCGCCAGGCGTGCGTTTAAAACCTGGTCGCAAACTCCTGCTGCTAAGCGCGCTCGCATTATGTTTAACTTGCGTGAAATATTGGAACGTCGTGCAGATGAAGTTGCACAAACGATCAGTGCTGAGCATGGCAAAACTCATGAAGATGCACTGGGTGAGGTGACTCGCGCGCTTGAAGTGGTTGAATATGCCAGTGGAATTACCGAAAAACTAAAAGGTGATTTTAGTCGTCAAGTCGGAACGAATATCGACACTTGTTCTGAGCGTCAACCGTTAGGTGTTGTTGCGGGAATAACCCCATTTAATTTTCCATCTATGGTGCCTTTATGGATGATTCCAATGGCACTTGCTACCGGTAATACTTTTATTTTAAAACCATCGGAACGTGATCCGTCTAGCGCTAACTTAATTCATGAATTATTGACTGAAGCGGGATTACCTGCGGGCGTTTTAAATGTGGTTCATGGCGGCAAAGAAGCCGTCGATGCGATCCTGGATCACAAAGAAATTCAAGCGGTGAGTTTTGTTGGATCAACTTCAATTGCAGAATATGTTTATACTCGCGGCTGTGCCGCAGGAAAAAGAGTACAGGCATTGGGCGGCGCAAAAAATCATATGGTGATCATGCCAGATGCGGATTTAGATCAAGCGGCTGATGCATTAATGGGCGCTGGTTTTGGTTCGGCCGGAGAGCGCTGCATGGCGATCAGCGTTGCTGTTCCAGTGGGCGAAGATACCGCTAACAAGTTAATTGAAAAGCTCGTTCCAAGAGTGAAAGCATTAAAAATTGGATTAAGTGATGATCCAAAATCGGAAATGGGACCGGTGATCACGGCTCAGGCGAAAAATCGGATTTCTGGATTGATAGAACAGGGGCAAAAAGAAGGTGCACAGGTTTTAGTTGATGGGCGAGATTTTAATCTCGAAGGTCACGAGCAAGGATTTTGGTTAGGCGGTACGCTACTTGATCGGGTGACTTCAGATATGACGGTTTATAAAGAAGAAATTTTTGGTCCGGTGTTATCGGTTTTAAGAGCAGAGTCGTATGATGAGGCGGTTAAATTAATCAATGAACATGAATACGGAAATGGTACCGCCATTTTTACTCGTGACGGTGATACCGCGCGAGATTTCACCAATAATATTCAGGTAGGAATGGTTGGAGTGAACGTGCCTATTCCTGTTCCAGTTGCGTATCATAGTTTTGGTGGTTGGAAGCGCTCTATCTTTGGTGCCCATGGAATTTATGGCCCAGAAGCGGTACATTTTTATACCAAATTAAAAACGGTGACTACTCAGTGGCCGACAGGAATTAGAGCCGGAGCGAGTTTTACCTTTCCTAGTATGTAGTGAACGAGATAAAAAATACGAAAACAAATTTTAAAAAAAGGAAAAACATCATGACAAAAAGAGCAACACTTAGAGGTGGGTTAATTCAAATGGCGTTAAAATCGTCAACGGAAAATGATCCGGAAACGATTCGTCAAGCCATGATTGAAGCACATATCCCATATATCCGAAAAGCGGGCGAAGCTGGTGTTCAGGTATTGTGTTTCCAGGAAGTTTTTACGCAACCTTATTTTTGCCCAAGCCAAGATCCAAAATGGTACGAGAGCGCGGAAACTATTCCTAACGGACCAACGACTAAAATGATGCAAGAATTTGCAGCTGAATACAAAATGGTTATCGTTGTACCGATTTATGAAAAAGATGAAGTGAGCGGTGTTTATTATAATACTGCCGCAGTAATTGATGCAGATGGAAGTTATTTAGGCAAATATCGTAAAACCCATATTCCTCAAGTGGCAGGCTTCTGGGAAAAATTCTTTTTTAAACCCGGTGCATCTGAATGGCCGGTATTTGAAACGCAGTATTGTAAATTGGGCGTTTATATTTGTTATGACCGTCATTTTCCTGAAGGATGGAGAGGATTAGCATTAAATGGAGCGGAATATATTGTTAATCCATCGGCAACGGTTGCTGGGCTTTCTGAGTATTTATGGAAATTAGAGCAACCAGCATCAGCGGTCGCTAATGGTTGTTGGATAGGCGCGATCAATCGGGTGGGTCACGAACAACCTTGGGATATCGGAGAGTTCTACGGACAAAGTTATTTTGTGAATCCACGTGGACAGATTGAAAAAGAAGCGAGTCGCGATCAAGATGAATTAATTATTCATGATATGGACATGAACATGATTCAAGAAGTGCGCAACAATTGGCAGTTCTTTAGAGATCGCCGACCTGATGCTTATACAAAATTGACTGATTTAGAATAAGCTATTGGGAAAAATAAAAGAATAAAAAATATAAAACCGAACATCAGGGATCATTATGAACGATTCAAGCAATCTCCAGACTAGAACTTCAGACGATCTCTGGAATGAAGATCTCGCGCCGACTACGCCGGAGACTCGAACCTGGGATTGGAAGTCCTACGCAGCTTTGTGGGTTGCGATGGTGGTTTGCGTTCCTACTTATATGCTGGCAGGCGGTTTAGTTGCAGAAGGTATGGCTTGGTGGCAAGCGGTCATCACTGTTTTACTTGGTAATGTGATTGTACTTGTTCCGATGATGTTGATTGGTCATGCAGGAGCTAAACACGGTATTCCTTTTCCTGTTTTATTACGATCGGCGTTTGGAACTAAAGGCGCGAGAATTCCTGCGGTTGCTCGAGGTCTAGTCGCTTGCGGATGGTTTGGGATCAATACCTGGGTTGGCGGCTCAGCAATTTATGTGATTGTGAATGGTTTGTCAGGCGATATGATAGCTGGAGACAAATTACCATTTTTAGGAATTGATATCGGCCAGTTTATTTGCTTTTTAGCATTTTGGGTAATGCATATTTATTTTATTAAAAATGGCACAGAGAGTATTCGTCGATTGGAAACTTATGCCGCACCGTTTTTAATCGCGATGGGTTTTACCTTATTAGGTTGGGCGTATTATACCGCAGGCGGATTTGGAGAGATGTTATCAGCGCCTTCGCAATTTGTTCCAGGCGGTGCAAAAGAAGGACAGTTCTGGTCAGTTTTTGTTGCGAGTCTAACGGCAATGGTTGGTTTTTGGGCGACTATGGCGTTAAACATTCCAGACTTCACTCGCTTTGCAAAGAGTCAAAAAGATCAAATGTTGGGTCAAGCGATTGGGCTACCACTCCCAATGGCACTATTTGCATTTATCAGTGTTGCGGTGACTTCTGCAACCGTGACTATTTATGGTGAAGCCATCTGGGATCCTGTTGCGCTTGCGGGACGGATGGGCGGTTTCGGAGTTATCGTCGCGCTTTCTGCTTTGGTATTGGCCACATTAACGACTAACTTGGCCGCCAATGTGGTTGCTCCCGCATATGGTTTTTCTAATTTAAGCCCGCATAAAATCAGTTTTAAAATGGGTGGTTATATCACCGCTGGAATTGGCATAGCGATCTTTCCGTGGAAACTTTTAGAAACGGCGGGTGGTTATTTGTTCGTTTGGTTAATCGGCTATTCTGCATTGCTTGGTCCAATTGCTGGCATTTTAATTGCCGATTATTTTATGGTTCGCAAAAGCCAACTCGATCAAGACTCGCTTTTTGATCACAAAGGTAAGTACGGAGCGTGGAATGTTGCTGGGCTTGTTGCTTTAGTCGTAGGAATTCTACCCAATCTACCAGGGTTTTTATCGAAAGCAGGAATTATTGGTGAAGTGCCGAGTATTTTTATGAGCATTTATGATTATGCGTGGTTTGTTGGGTTATTTATTGCGGGTATTCTGTATTTAGTTTTACAGCGACGCGATTGATTCATTTTAGAAAAGTATCGATGCTAACGCACTCGACCTCTCCCTAGCCCTCTCCTTCACAAGGAGAGGGGACAGTAATCATTTTAGTTCAATTTGGGAAATAGAGGCGCTTTCTTAACTAATAAATAGTAGGAGAAAATTGATTATGTCTATTGTTATTCGTGGCGGAACAATCGTTAACGCCGATCAAACTTTAAAAGCTGATGTTTATTGTGAAGATGGAAAAATTAAAGCCATCGGAGTCGATTTAGATGTGCCCGCCAACGCTGAAGTGATTGATGCATCTGGACAATTATTGATGCCTGGCGGGATCGATCCTCACACCCATATGCAACTCCCATTTATGGGAACCGTTGCTTCTGAAGATTTTTTCACTGGTACCGCCGCAGGACTTGCGGGTGGAACAACTTCAATCATCGACTTTGTTATTCCTGATCCGCAACAACCACTTATGGATGCTTATAAAACGTGGCGCGGTTGGTCAGAAAAAGCCTGTTCTAACTATTCTTTCCATGTTGCGGTGACTTGGTGGGATGAGAGTGTTCATAAAGATATGGGAACACTGGTTCGCGAAGAAGGCGTTAACAGCTTCAAGCATTTTATGGCGTATAAAAATGCCATTATGGCGGACGATGAAGTTTTATATAACAGTTTTTCTAGAGCGCTAGATTTAGGCGCTATAGTCACCGCTCATGCGGAAAATGGTGAGCTGGTTTATCAGCTGCAACGTAAATTGTTAGAGATGGGAATGACCGGTCCTGAAGCGCATCCACTATCGCGTCCACCTGCAGCAGAAGGAGAAGCGGCTAACCGCGCCATTCGTTTAGCGGAAGTTATTGGTTTGCCACTCTATTTAGTTCACGTATCAACAAAAGATGCGTTAGATGAAATTACCCGAGCAAGAAATGCAGGACAGCGAGTTTACGGCGAAGCGCTGGCTGGACATCTATTAATTGACGATAGTGTTTATCAAAATCCTGACTTCGAATTTGCTGCCGCTCATGTAATGTCTCCGCCATTTCGCTCTAGTGAGCATCAAGACGCTTTGTGGAAAGGTTTACAATCAGGTAATTTACAGACTACGGCAACGGATCATTGCTGTTTTTGTGCTGATCAAAAAGCTGCTGGTAAAGATAACTTCACCTTAATTCCAAACGGTACTGCGGGGGTCGAAGATCGCATGGCGATGTTATGGACTCACGGCGTTGGAACTGGGCGATTAACACCCCAAGAATTTGTTGCAGTGACTTCAACCAATACGGCGAAAATCTTTAATATTCACCCTCGTAAAGGTGTTATTCAAGTGGGTGCAGATGCGGACATAGTGGTGTGGGATACTGAGGCAACTAAAACCATTTCAAAAGACACTCATCATCAGAATGTTGATTTTAATATTTTTGAAGGATGGCAAGTGAAAGGTGTAGCTTCAAATACAATTTGTAATGGCGAACTTAAATTTGCCAAAGGCGAATTAAGGGTTGAGAAAGGCACAGGTACTTATGTTAAGCGACCAGCATTTCCCTCGGTATTTGAAGCGCTTGAAAAAGTGGCAAATAATAATAAACCGGTCAAAGTGGATAGAAACTAGAATAACAGTGAAAAATATCGGATTTAGTATTTTTATCATCAAAATGTCTGAATATTGATAGTAATTGGCAGAATATTGATAACGGCAACCACCTAAAATAGGTGAAGATCAACCCTCGTGGATATTTGTGGTTTTTATTAAAACCTGAAATGATAGGAGGATTGAATGGATATTCAGGGACTTTCCGCTGAGTTAGAGCAAAAGCTTGCTCGTTTAGCGTCAACTCCAAAGGATTTAACGCTATTTAGAGAGTGCGTGGATTTGTGTATGCGCGTAGGTGAATTTAACACCGCGCAAGCACTGGTTGATAAAAGCATATCTCACTACCCCAAAGAGCTTTGGATCTATATCGAGAGGGCAAAGTTGCAACTTGTATTGGGTGAATATGAGCAGTCAATTGGCACTTTAAATCATATTCAGGCTGAAGGACTTTTTACGCCTGACATCTTATACTATTTAGTTTGGGCAAGATTAAATCTTGAAGAATATGAACGAGTTGTCGATGATATTGAAGGCTCAAGTCATTTTGTTCGCGAATATCCGGCGTTGATATTGGTCAAGGTGCGTGCTTTGCACCACCTGAAGAGGCTCAATGAGGCAATTTCGGAATTAGACTACTACCTTTCAATTGACAGTAATAATGCGGACGCTTACGCCCTTAAATCGACCTTGTTACTGGAGCAGTCTAACTATTTTGAAGCCAAGCAATTTGCTGACGAAGCAATAGCGCTCTGTCCAGATAATCGAGAAGCCAGGCAAACTATAGCTAAAATCAGGTTAATCTGTTACTCAGCTGACGAGAGTATATCGGTAAAAGGTGTAGAAGAAACAAAACCTTGTTTAATAAGAGGTCAAGCAACAAGACCTGGAGAGACAATGTTATTTGATGAGCAAGTATCAGAAGTTGAAGAAATAATAAAGTCAGTGCGCGAGACCGAACCTAAAGACATTGGGACATGGCATGCGTTGGCGTGGGCAAAAATACTGCATAACAAAATTGACGAAGCGAAGTATTGCTTTGAATCTGCTCGCCAACTAGATGAACGCTTCTCTGAGTCATATGGAGGATTAGCTGTCATCGCAGCTCTTGAAGAGGACTATTCGTTAGCAAATCGTTTGGTTAACCAAGCATTCCGTTTTGATCCTAACAGTGCTTCTGGCGGATACGCTAAGGATTTGGTGATTGAAAAGCTCGCTGCGGCTAACGCAGAAACTAGTGGGATTGAGATTGGAGAAATAGATAATTCTGGATTTGAATCTTACGATATAGATGAGCGCGTAAAATACACTCTCCATTGATTCAGAAGGTTTTTATCCGCAAGTGCTTAAAGTATCTTCATTAGTTTGGTTTTTAACTAATCTAAGACGACTTATATAGAACTTATTCCAATGTTGGGTTGAGTTTCACAAGTTGGAATAATGCGGAATTTGTTAAACTTTGTAACTCAGCTTTTCGAGGATATATGATATGATTAAACACTTTTCTGGCGGCAAGTGAGTAAAGGGCGAAATAGTTTAATTCGCGCAAGCTTAACTTATCGCGGAAGCTTAGCTTATAGTTATCCCAATTTATTTAAGAAGCAATCTAACAAAATCAATTATGGCAAAACTTTATTTTTATTATTCTTCAATGAATGCTGGGAAATCGACTGCATTACTACAATCTAGCTACAATTATCGAGAGCGAGGCATGAATACTTTAGTGCTGGCTCCTCAATTAGATGACCGCTATACCATTGGAAAAGTCACCTCTCGGATTGGTCTGCAGACTGACGCGACTACTTTTGTTTCGACAGACGATATTAGTCAAATTATTGCAGATAAAAATAAAGAAAAACCTTTCAATTGTGTTTTAATCGACGAGGCTCAATTTTTAACCAGAGAGCATGTTTTTCAATTGGGTAAGGTGACGGACGAAATGAACATTCCGGTGTTAGCTTATGGGTTGAGAACCGACTTTCAAGGCGAACCATTTGAAGGCAGCAAATATCTACTTGCCTGGTCGGATAATTTAAAAGAGCTTAAAGCGATTTGTCACTGTGGCAGTAAGGCGACTATGGTACTTCGTCACGATGAAGAAGGAAATGTGATTAATGAGGGCTCGCAAGTTGAAATAGGTGGTAATGATCGTTACGTTTCTGTGTGCAGGCAGCATTTTAATGAAAGTTTTTATGGGAAATAGTTAATATTCGAGCAACTTGCTTGCTGATTTTTTTGTGAATATTTAACGCGTATGAAAAATATCAACAAGAACATCATTGCTTTAGGTTGGGTCAGTTTTTTTACTGATATGGCGTCCGCCATGCTCGTTCCGATTATTCCTATCTTTGTAGTAAGTGTTCTGCAAAGCGGGGCAGACAAACTAGGAATCATTCTTGCCATTTCTAGCTTTATTTCTTATTTTTTGCGTTTTTTTACTGGTTATATCGCTGAGCAGAAGCGAGTTGTTAAACCACTAATGATCATTGGATATATTATATCCGCAATCTGTAAACCATTGTTTTTCTGGAGTTATAGCTGGCAATCTGTTGCGGGGTTAAGGGCGACAGAGCGGCTCGGTAAATCTATTCGAACAGCGCCAAAAGATTTAATGATTAGTCATTATTCGGAATCTAAAACGAGTGGAAAAAACTTCGGCTTTCATAAAATGATGGATATCAGTGGCGAACTAGTCGGAATACTCATTGTTTTTATATTGTTCTATTTTTATTCGAGCAGTGAAGAGCTTATCCGGCAAATTTTTCTATTCACTGCGATACCTGGGATGATTGCAGTGTTCATTATGGTATTTTTTGTACAAGATATAGCTTATCAAAAAAAGGAGAAAGTTGAGTTCCAGTTTTCGCAACAGGATAAAAAGTTAATCCTTCCTATGTCGTTTTTCTTTTTATTTACATTTTTTATTTTCGAAGAATCTTTTTTTATCTTAAGAAGCAAAGATCTTGGTTTTAGTCTAACCTTGATCCCCTTATTGGTTTTAGTTTGTAAATTAACTCAGGCTTTAGTGAGTTACAAAATTGGTTTATTGGTCGATCAACATACTCACAATAAAATGATGATTATCGCCTATCTAAGCGGGATTTTATCACTGATATTATTTTTGTCTGGAGAGACATTGTTGATATGGTTTGGTTTCGCGGTGTACGGTTTTTATTGCGTGAGTAGCCTTAATATATTTCGGGCTTTAATTTCTGAACGAGCAAATCAAACAGGCGGTATGTTTGGTGTTTTTTATGCTGGAATGGCGGTTGCACTAGCTCTTAGCGCTTTGCTTTTTGGTTATCTTTGGGAGATTTACGGCGGACATTTTGCATTGACGGTTTCTTTGTTTGGTAGTATCTGCTTGTTTGTCATTTACCTGATATTTATTTTGATAAATAATCGTCAAAAAAAGAGATAAACGCTTCAGCAAAATTCTGCGGAGAGTTTTCATCCAAATTAAAATACAAAGAAGGTTCGATTAATTCTGCTTCCATCATTGCAAACTGGTCCCCAGACCTTACAAAATCGAGTCTGGCATATAGTGTCGGGTATGGGATTTTTTCTAGAGCATCAATCGCCGTTTGCATGAGCTTTTCTTCAGGATTAATTGCAGTCAGTCGCCCGCCATGTTCTTCTTGAACTCTAAAATCATTGGTTTTCGGAGTCTTCAAAATTGCGTGACTGTATTTGCCATTAAAAAAGAACAAAGAAAATTCACCTTCGTTAATAATAGCAGGCATAAAAGGTTGGATCATAAACTCGCGATTTTCAAATACCAGTTTTAGCTTTGCATGATCAATTTTTGAATTGGGGTTTAATCTGAAAGTGTCATCGGCATTAGCGCTGATGCATGGTTTAATAATTAAATTGGCGGTATTAAAGTCGTCACAAGCCAATTCGATCAATTTTTCTGAGTAGTTGTTCTCCCAAATAGTTGGTACGATTAGTACATCTTGTTTTTGTAATTCTCTTAAATAACGCTTGTTAATATTCCAATGAACCACCTCTAAACTGTTTGCCAACACAGCATTAGATTCATTTATGACATCCAATACCTTTAAAAATTCTTCACAGTGGTCTTGGTAGTCCCAACACGAACGAATAATTACTGCTTCAAAATCGTTCCAGTCAACATTTTTATCCTTCCAGGAAATTTCGTGAGTTTTCCAACCAACAGCTGCCATCGGCTTTTCCAATAATGAATCATAGCAGCCAAATTCATCGAGGTTATCCATACTTAATAATACGCAATTTTTCATCGAATATTTCCTATATCTAACAGTTTAATCGTTGATAATGTTCGTCAGCTTTATCAAGTTGGTATTGACTAAAAACTTGAATTCCGCTTTTTCTGAGTAACTTGGTTGTGATACCTTCACCTGATATTTTTTCACCTTGGAAGCTACCATTATAAATTTTTGAACTACCGCAGGAAGGACTATTTTCGGTCAAAATTGCCATTCTAATATTGTTTCTCTGGCAAACCGATAATGCTTTTTTTGCACCGATTTGGAAGGCTTCGGTTACATCTATCTGATTAATATTGATTACTTTAATAGAATCACTTTGTATTTTTTGTATCTCCGCCGGTTGGCGAGGAATGGGTAAGCCGCCTGATACTTCTGGACAGATAGAGATTAACTGATTATTTTTAATCCATTTCGTTAAAATAGGGTGATCGAGAAGTAGATGTTGCCCATCATAACGGACTTTTTCGCCTAAAAGACAAGCACTGATTAAAATAGGCGGTTGTGACAATTTCATCGAGACTGTATTCTGGTGTTTTGAGTGCTTGCTGTTCTTGATTCAGGCATAATACGCCAAAATTTAGTAGTGCGGGATAAAAAAGTGTCAATAGAGCAAACATTATTGGAAAGAGCGACCGCTAAGTGTGAGCTATGTGCTAACGAGCAGGATCTTTCCGTTTACGAAATCCCACCGACAGATGGTGCGAATTCAGATAAATCGATTCTAGTTTGTGACACTTGTAAATCGCAAATTGAAGGTCAAGCAGGTTTAGATACTAGTCACCACTGGCGTTGCCTAAATGATAGTATGTGGAGTCAAGTGCCAGCGGTACAGGTGATGGCTTGGAGAATGCTAAATCGCCTGAAATCAGAGCCCTGGGTACAGGATATGCTGGATATGCTTTATTTGGATGATGAATTATTAGAATGGGCAAAAGCTGATGGTGGCGCAGATGAAAGTTCCGATGGACCGACTTTGGATAGCAATGGTGCGGTATTGCAAGCGGGCGATACGGTTACCTTGATTAAGGATCTCGTTGTTAAAGGTGCTAACTTCACTGCAAAACGAGGGACAGCAGTTCGTAATATCTCACTAACTGGAAATCCTGAACAGATTGAGGGGCGGGTGAATGGGACGAGGATAGTATTGCTGAGTTGTTATTTGAAGAAGTCTGGTTAGTAGTATGCACTTTGTAGCTGTAGTGTGTATTTGCCATTAGGTATAGTTTTCGCGAAATGGGGTTGACAGTGTTACCAGTTTTCAAATAGTGTATTGATTGAATTTGACGCTCCTAAAGTAGGTGAAAAATTAGTCAGTAATACTGATTTATCTTTATGTTTTAGTAGCACTAAAAGATTAGGTTAAATCAAAAATTTCTACAAATTAAAGAAGGGACAACAAAATGAAAGCATCATCATTAATAAAAGCTAGTTTTATAATTCTTATCGGCTTACAAGCTACTGCTAACAACGCAATAGCCGATGAAAACTTAACCAAATTCGCAAACGGCAAACATCGAAGTGAGAAAAACATTGCCAGAAACGAGTTTAGACATCCGATAGAAACTCTTAAATTCTTTGGTCTAAAGCCAGACATGACCGTGGCGGAAATCTCTCCCGGAGGAGGCTGGTATACCGAGATATTGGCACCTTATTTAAAAGAGAAAGGGCATTATATAGCGGCCGGTTATGACCCAGACTCAAAAATTAAGTACTTCGCCAACGGTGCTAAGAGATATGCTGATAAACTAGCCGCCGATCCTACTCATTTTGGCAAAGTTAAATTATCGGTTATGCAAGCGCCAGACAAACTGGAATTTGCTGCTGAGAATTCAGTTGATATGGTTTTATCATTTCGTAACACCCATAACTGGATGAATAGCGGGCATGCAGATGCTGTGTTCGCAGCCATATTTAAAGCAGTAAAACCTAATGGTACTTTCGGTCTTGTACAGCATAGAGCGGGTGTTCATAACCCAAAAGATACTAGCGGCAAGCTAGGTTATGTAAAACAATCAGATATTATCGAAAAAGCTACCAAAGCAGGGTTCAAACTAATTGAGCAAAGTGAAATCAATGTCAATGCTAAAGATAAAAGGAACTATGCGAAAGGTGTTTGGACTCTTCCGCCCACTTATCGAGCGGGTGATAAAGATCGGGCTAAATATGAAGCAATAGGCGAAAGTGATCGAATGACACTTAAGTTTGTTAAACCTGCGGCGATGTAAATACTTTGATTTGTTAACGATTTAAAAATTTGAGACGGTTGGAATAGACCTTCGACCGTTTCGTTACCTTTCCCCAAGGTGATTGCTTAAAATACACTCATTTAAAAGATCAACTCAACTATTTCAAATTTATTTTGAGAGAAACTGTAAGTTATCGAATATTTACTCGACTAACTCTGAGTAAAACATCATTACAACATTTTTGTCAGGAGACTATTTAATGAAAATGCTCGTAACGCTGGTAGCGTTATTGCTTGCACCCACATTGCTCGCGGTAGCGACCGAAAAGGTGACCATGGGAAAGGTAGATCTTGATTATTGCCATATCGAAAATTATTCACAAGAAGTGCTTTGCGGGCAGTATTCTGTATTTGAAGATAGGAAAACTGCTACAGGGCGTAAAATCAATATCAAATTTGCGGTTGTCCCTTCCATAACTGAAGCGAAAGAAGCCGATCCATTAATATTTTTTGCGGGTGGTCCAGGGCAAGGAGCGAGAGATATGGGGCAATTCGTCGCGCTCGCATTTAGGGAAGTTCACGAGAATCGAGATATTATTCTGATAGATCAAAGAGGCATGGGAGATTCGCATTCTCTTGAATGTGAACAACCAAAAGACCAGCCACTTTCTTTAAGTGATGAAGAGCAACAAAAACTAGTGCGAGATATTTTAACTAAATGTTTATCTGAACTAGATGCTGACGTCACCAAATATACCCAAGATTTAGCCAATGAAGACATTCATGAAATTGTTACCGCGCTTGGTTATGACAAAGTAAATTTATACGGAGTGTCATGGGGGACACGTTCAGCTTTGCTGTATGCCAACCAATTCCCTGAAACTGTGCGAACAGTGATCATGGATGGCAATGCACCGCTTGAAAACAAAGTGCCTCTTTACGCCAACGAAGATGCTGAACGTGCTCTGCAAACGCTTTTCAAAGATTGTCATGAAAGCGAAAACTGTAAATCTGCTTTTCCAACTTTAGAGCAGGACTTCAAGCAAGTGTTAGCCGATTTCGGTAGCGAAGGTTATGAGGTCACCATGAATGATGCCAATACAGGCGAATCGGTTACCTTTACGATTACTCGAAATGCTTTTGTGAATGCCATTCGAGGTATTCTATATTCGCCAGATTTTAGTCGTCTGCTTCCGATTATTATTCAACAAGCAAAAAATAGAGACTTTAGAGCAATATCTGGTTTGACCGCAGCCTTTGGCGATGGCGGCATGGCAATGGGTGCGCAAATGAGTGTTTTGTGTTCAGAAGATCTATCGAGAATTCCCAACGAGGCGATCGCACTGGAAACAAACAAAGGATTTGTTGGTAATGCTTTCATCAGTTATTTCACCAACGCCTGTAGTGTTTGGCCGAAAGCGCCGCTTCCTGAAATTTATTCACAAGAGCTAAAATCTGACGTGCCTACGTTGATTTTATCCGGCGCGATTGACCCAGTTACGCCTGAACGTTGGGGAGAAAAAATGTCAGAATTTATGACCAACTCTATACATCTTGTGGCGACCAATACCGGGCATAATGTTGCGCCAAAAGGGTGCGCATCAAAACTCATGGATCAATTTATCGACCAAGGCAATTTAGAAAATATTGACGGCAGCTGTTTACAAGACATAACTCGCCCAACTTTTTTCATTGATGGTAACGGGCCCTCCAGTGAAGTAAAACTTGCTGTAAACGATGAGAAGCAATCAGAAAATTCTGATCAAAAAGAAAGCGAACTAAAGACTGGAGAGAGTGTTAATGATTGAAGTTAAAAATCTTTGTAAACGCTTTGGCGAAGTTGTCGCGGTCGATGATGTTTCAATAAAAGCCAATGATGGTCATATTACTGGATTGTTAGGCCCCAATGGCGCTGGCAAAACAACTACTTTAAGAACCCTTTATGGATTACAAAAACCTGATGCTGGTAATGCATATATTGACGGAACGGATGTTAGTCAAGATATTGTTTCTGCAGCGGCTAAGATGGGAATTTTTCCAGATAGCATTGGTTTGTATGATCGATTAACCACTCGTGAACATTTAGAGTTTTATGGGGAAATGCATGGCTTTTCAGGAAAGGAACTAGAAAATGCAATCGGACAAACACAAAAGTATTTTGATATCGAAGATTTATTAGATAGACGTTGCAAAGGTTTTTCCCATGGGCAGCAAATGAAAGTAGCGTTGTCGCGGGCATTGATCCATAGCCCTACGAATCTTATTTTGGATGAACCGACCAATGGTTTAGATGTGATGAGCATTCGAATGTTAAGAGACTTAATAAGACGTTTGCGGGATGAAGGAAAATGTATTTTATTTTCTAGTCATGTGATGCAAGAAGTCTCTGCGCTGTGTGATCATATTTATATCATGGCAGATGGGAAAGTCGTTACAGAAGGTACGCCAGAACAACTTTGCGAACAAGCAGGAGAAGAATCTTTGGAAGATGCTTTTGTGAAACTAATTGGAACGGATGAGGGGATAGCGCTATGAATCGCATGAAAGCGGTATTCAAAAAAGAATTTAGAGATAGTATGCGCGATCGTCGTGCACTGATGATGTCGATGTTGCCTGCGCTATTAGCGCCGATTTTAATGACTTTTATGTTTCACATGTTAGCAAAAAATGTCGTTTCTACAGACGAACTCACTGTGCAAGTTATAGGTCAGCAAAACGCACCAGATTTGATCCGCTATCTCAAAGACAAGGATGTTAAATTTGAAGATTATAAAGGTGTGCCTAAAAACGATATTCAATCAGAGAAGATTAAATTAGTTCTAGAAATACCTGATGATTATTCTGAAAAATTTTCCAAATCGGAATCAGCAGTAATTTATTTGCATAGTGATGGCTCGTTAAAAAAATCTCAAGCGGTTGAGAGGCGACTCAGTAAATTAATTCAACAATATAGTCTAACGATTGGCTCGATGCGATTAATGATTCGAGGTATAAATCCAAGCATTGCCAGAAGCGTTTCGGTTAAAAACAAAGACTATTCAACGGATGCCAGCAGAGCAGGTCAAATTTTGGCAGGTTTACAAATGATTATTTTAATGGCGGCGTTTTTTGGTAGCGCTCCTACCGCGATAGATACCACCGCAGGAGAAAGAGAAAGGAAGTCGTTAGAACCTTTGCTGGTTCACCCTTTATCTTCCATTCAAATCTTATTGGGTAAATATTTTACCGTTGTCAGTTTTGGTTTTTTTGCAACCATCATTTCCGTGGTGATGACAGCTCTAGCATTGGATTTCGTTACTTTAAAATCACTGGGGGTTGATCCTAAATTAACTATCAATATGCAAGTTAATATCGTGCTTATGTTGATCCCAATGGCTCTGTTAGCTGCCTCTCTTCAGATGTTAACTTCGTTGTTTGCTAAATCGTTCAAAGAGGCGCAAAGTTACTTAGGTTTTATTAGCTTCATTCCCATGGCAACGGTTTTTGCAACGATGATCGGTGGAGCAAAGGGCGCTAGTTGGATGTATCTCGTTCCAGTGCTTGGACAACAACAATTATTGTCAGATGTACTTCGTGGAGAAGGAATGGATTTATTACAATTTCTAACGGTTTCGTGTATCACAATAGTACTGACGCTCGTGATATTGACGGTGCTAGCTAAACTTCTCAGAAGTGAAAGAGTCGTTTACGGCGGTTAATTTATATTTTGCCTCCCCCTTTGAAAAGGGGGATTGAGGGGGATTTAAAATTAGGTAAAACTAAATTGTTAAGCTCAGTTAGTCAAATGAAAGGAAAAACTCAAAAACAAATCCCCTCTAGCTCCCCTTTTTAAAGGGGAGGATCTTATTAACAAAATAAGGAAATCTACATCATGAAAAAACCAATTATCAATATCGATGAGGTTGAACTTCAACCGCGTTCACCAATGTTCGCTGCCACGGGTGAAGCAGCTGAACGCTTCGATGCTAAAATGGGCATGATTGCGCCTGTTATCGGAGCACAGCAGCTCGGATATAACATTACATCGGTTCCTCCGGGAATGAGAGCTTTTCCATTTCACAATCATCGAGTGAATGAAGAAATGTTTCTAATTCTCGAAGGTGTTGGTGAAGCGCGAATAGGTGGACAAGTTTACCCGATCAAAAAAAACGATATCATTGCCTGTCCTGCTGGCGATGAATCAACCGCTCACCAATTTATTAATACTGGTGAAAGTGAATTAAAGTATTTGTCCGTTAGCACCAAAACATCGCCTGAAATAGCCAACTATCCTGATTCAGGAAAATTTGCGGTGTTGGCTGATTATCCTGCTGATGAAGATGGCAATCCTCAAAGGTTTATGTATGTTGGCAAAGCTGATGAAAGTAAAGACTATTGGGAAGGAGAATAGTTGAACTGCAATTTGTTCAAATGTTAAATCAAGGATAAATCAAAGCGTAAACAACTCGCTGCTCATACATTAATACTTGATAAGTATGGCAGGCCTGTCTACTTGCCATTGCCTCCACGGCAATTCCTAGATCGTTGATCTGTTTGGTCAGTGGAATCGGTAGAATTTGATGATTATGACCTGTGCCGATGATCAAAATTTCAGGTTTTTCAACCAGAGTAGGTTTAATATCTTCAAAGTTGAGCTCCTGGAAGCTTTTAGCTCCCGAAAAATCCTTTTTATCACCATTCAAAAGAAAAACAACCTCGGTAAACTGACCTATATTTAACGTGATTACGCCTGGCTCATAGGACTTGATACCAATTTTTGAGTCTGAGTCTTCTTTTTGTAGCAGCATGTTGAAAGAATTTTGGTATTTAGAATTTAGATCCAAGCAATTAATTTAGGATTATAACTCAAATACCGGTTGCGATGAAAAAAACTTAAAAATTCAGGTAGAATAGCCCAACTCTTAATTTGTGATTATGAAGCTTACATTTGAAACGTAGAAAACTCTTAAAGATCGGCGTGGGTTCAACTGCTGTTATCGGGATGGCAGGCGCTATAACCTGGAATCAGTTATTTGATGGGGTTATTAGCAATGCGTGCCGCATTGACAGTTTGCCTGCTGAACTAGCTGAACATTCGTTAATGAAAGAGGCTTTTCGCGGAATAGACTTAACCCAGCTATGGGATTCTCACTTCCATTTGATTGGTACGGGACTTGGTAAGGCGTTTGATGGAAAGCCGAGCGGAATGTGGGTTAATCCAAATATGTCCTCTTGGTTATCACCGGTGCAAAAAATTCAATATGGGTTTTATTTAAATGCCGCTTGTATTACAGATGAGGAGAAAGCGGATGTTCAATTCGTTAACAACGTGAACTCTATGCTGGGTCAACTGCCAATTGGCGCGAAAGTAATGTTGCTTGCTTTCGATTATCGATATGATGATGTCGCCGGAAAACCTCAAGTCAATCAGCAAGGTTCGACTTTTCATGTTCCCAACGAGTATGCCGCGCGAGTCTCAAATAGTTCTGAGAAGTTCGAATGGATCGCATCGGTTCACCCCTATAGGGAAGATGCGATAGAAAAATTAGCGTGGTGTAAAGAACATGGTGCTAAGGCAATAAAATGGCTTCCTCCGGCAATGAATATTGATCCGTCTTCTTCTCGCTGTGATGAATACTATAAAAAATTAGTCGAGTTAAAATTACCGCTACTCACTCACGCGGGCGATGAAAAAGCGGTTCATAGTGAAGAGTTGCAAAAACTTTCCAATCCTCTTCTGCTTCGCCGACCTTTAGAGCAAGGTGTGAAAATAATTGTTGCTCATTGCGCTGCTCTTGGTAGCAATCTTGATATAGAAAATCCCAAACAAGGGCAGATAACAAATTTTAAACTGTTTACGCGCTTAATGAACGATGCAAACTATAAAGAAAATTGTCTTGCAGATATCTCCGCAATAAATTTGATTAATCGTGATAGCGATGAAATAAAACAAATCATTGAAAATGAATCTTGGCATTCGCGATTGTTGTATGCATCAGACTACCCCTTGCCGGGCGTGATGCCAATTATTTCCTCAAAAAATTTAATCAAAAATGATTTGCTTGAGCCTTCGGTTGTTCCTTTTATTAATAAGGTTCGAGAACATAATGTATGGTTGTATGATTTTTTAGTAAAACGATTTATGCAGTCAAACGGAGTTCGATTTTTAGATTCTGTTTTTCAAACCAGTCATCATTTTGTTTGAATTATGGTAAATAAAATCAATAGAGAGTCGATTAGTTTTTACTTTCCCGATTACTCAAGTGAGAAACTGTTTTCATTGGTCGAGTTAGACTCTGAAATTTTTAAGTCTGAAGATATCGAACTCTCCGGAAGTTGGGAGGATGTTTTTTGCCGTGAACTAGAGCTATCGGATAAGACCTTGCCATGGAATCAGTTAAGGGCTTTGCAACTTAATATCAATGAATGTGTGCAGACAGTTGCCTGCTGCGATCCAGTTATAATGCAAATGACGCATCGTGGTGCTTATTTATGGGGTCAACAAGCGCTTGATTTTTCTGAAGAAGAGGCTATTCGAATCATCGCGGAAATCAATCAGCAACTTATGACCGATGGAGAGTGCTTTTATCTGCTTGATAATAATCGCTGGATTTATACTAATGTAAAACATATTGAACTTAATGAACCTGGTTTCGAGCAACAAATTGGCAAAGACCAGTTCGGGTTTTGCTATTCTGGGAAAGACGGAAAATTTTGGCAGCAACTAGCGAATGAAATTCAAATGCTCATAAAGCAGATGATGGATTATCAAGGTTTAACGCAAACACCAGCCGAAATGATGGTTAATGTCCATTTTTGGGGAGATACAAAACGAAAGTCAGATTCAGTTTTTGAAAAAAGTAAATCAAATGCACTTAAAGTTTATGTTTCAGATAACTTAATCGAGTGTTATGTTAATGAATCGGGAATTGAATATGCCAATCTTTCTCGCATAGATGAAGTGTTTAATGAGAGTGAAAATAAGCTAAAACAGCAACTGGTCGTTGTTACAGATAAAGATGATTTGAAACTTTCTAAGCTTGTTACCAAAACAATTAATCATTCAAAAGAAAATACCAGAATATCAATAAGATTGATCACGCAAGATAAAATCCTGAGCTTAAAAAAAACCTCCGGCTTTTTAAGTAATATACTTGCATTTTTTAAAAGAGAGAATGCCTGATGAATCGTAAAAACATCATTCACCGAGAATTTATGAGTCCCCGTGATAATGAAGATGTTCTTGATGTGTGTGGTTTTTCAGAAAAATTAAAGTCTATATTTTTATCTCGTGGAATCAAATCTAATTCAGAATTAGATTATGGCCTGAAAGGGTTGCTACCGCCTGAAAGCTTGATGAACGTGGGTAAAGCGAGCGAACGAATTTTTCAGGCGATTCAGACTAATAAAAGTATTCTAATTGTTGGTGATTTTGATGCTGACGGTGCAACAAGTTCGGCGCTGATGATCAAAGCTCTAAGCTCTATGGGAGCGACTAACGTTAATTTCTTAGTGCCTGACAGGTTCAAGTTCGGTTATGGTCTTTCGGTTAAATTGGTTGAACAAGCGGCAAAGGATAAGCCTGATTTAATTATTACAGTGGATAACGGGATCGCTAATCATCAAGGTGTTGATAAAGCGAATGAATTGGGAGTTGAGATTATCATTACCGATCATCATTTAGCCGCTGAAACATTACCTGATGCATCGGTAATCGTTAATCCCAATCAACCAGACGATCGGTTTGAAAGTAAAAATCTAGCGGGTGTGGGAGTTTCATTTTATTTAGTGTTGGCGCTAAGAAAGTTAATGCGTGAGCAAGGTTGGTTTGAACGACAAAACATTTCTGAACCAAACCTCACAGAGCTGTTAGATTTGGTCGCTTTAGGCACGATTGCTGACGTAGTAGTTCTAGATAAAAATAATAGAATTTTGGTTGAGCAAGGTTTACGTCGGATCAGAAGTGGGAAAGCTCGCTTTGGCATCAATGCTCTTTTATCGGTCGCAAAAAAAAGTTTTCATAAATGTCAGGCGTCTGATTTAGGCTTTGCCATTGGGCCGCGTCTTAATGCTGCAGGAAGATTACAAGATATGTCGATTGGAATTAATTGCTTGCTTGCTGACAATGAACAAGAAGCTTTCAGACTTGCATCCGAATTGGATAGTCTAAATAAGCAAAGGAGAAATATCGAACAAAAAATGTTGCAACAAGCAAACAAAGACTTAACTGCATATTTTGATAAAAACAAAGCCGTTTCTGAAGAAGAAAAAAGACCAACAACTTTATGTTTATACGACCCAAATTGGCATCAGGGGGTGATTGGTATTTTGGCATCCAGAGTAAAAGATAAAATTAATCGACCAGTTATAGTGTTCGCGAAAGGTGAAGAAAGTAATTCTGAACAAATGATAAAAGGATCCGCGCGTTCAGTAGTCGGCGTACACATACGTGATGTACTTGCCTTGGTCGATGGTCGTCATCCTGACCTGATTGAGAAATTCGGTGGTCATGCAATGGCTGCGGGTTTGTCGTTGCGAGAAAAAGACTTCCAATTATTTGCCCAAAAATTTCACGATTGTGCTGATGAGTTACTGGCTGATTCAAAAATATCCGATGACATATTGACAGATGCGGGACTCAATAACCAAGATATGACGATTAATTTTGCTAAACAATTAAGAGCGGCAGGCCCGTGGGGGCAAGGGTTTCCAGAGCCGTTATTTGATGATGAGTTTACGGTTGTTAGTTCTCGAATTGTCGGTGAAAAACATCTGAAATTAGTTTTACAAAAAGATGCTCTAATAGTTGACGGAATTCATTTCTTTTTTGATGAGGCGTTGAGTGTGCAACAGGATGATCGAATTCATATTGTTTATAAATTGGATATTAACGAATACCGAGGCAATGAATCGTTGCAATTGATCATTGAGCAAATTGCAATAGTGACAAAATAAAAAATTTCTACCACAGAGGCACAGAGAGAACAGATTAAAATGAGAAAACTAAGAAAAACCTTCTATTCTCTGAAAACTCTGTGCCTCTGTGGTGAAATATCTTTTATTGTTTTTTAATCTTGGCTTTGAATATCTTCAGGAATTAAAGCTGGTTCACCAGCTATAGCATGGTTTTCATTTGCCCATTCACCAAGGTCAATCAATTGGCAGCGTTTGCAACAAAAAGGTTTATGCTCTCCACAATCAACCCAGCGTTGACTTTTTTTGCAAGTAGGACATGGAATTATTAGATCTTTGTTCATTGAGTGATTTCTTTGTTAAGATGAAAATATGTTATTGGATAAGTTTATCATTTATCTAGTTAATGAACACTAATTAATGGGGATTCTAGAATTGTTTAATCTTACAGAATTAGAGCAAGCGGCTGAAGTCGTTCATCGGTTAGTTCAACCAACATTGCAAAATAATTGGGCACAACTCTGCCAAAATTTAGAATGTGATGTTTGGGTTAAACATGAAAACCATACTCCGACAACTGCCTTTAAGGTTCGCGGTGGAGTTTATTTAATGGATTGTTTGACCCGTTCAAGTAAACCACCCGTTGGTTTGATATCCGCTACGAGGGGTAATCACGGGCAGAGCTTGTCTTTTTCGGGAAACCGTGCGGGCGTACCCGTCACGATTGTTGTTCCAGAAAATAATAGCGAAGATCAAAACCGAGCGATTAAAGCATTTGGTGCGGAGTTAATTGTTTATGGCAAAGATTTTCAAGAAGCTAGAACGCATAGTTTAGCTTTACAAGAAGAATACGGTTATTTGCCAATTCCACCTTTTAGTCGAGAACTGGTTATTGGTGTGGCGACTTATGCGTTTGAATTTATGTCGGCAGTGCAAGATTTAGATACCATTTATGTCGCAGTTGGAATGGGGTCAGGAATTTGTGGGCTGATCAAAACCAGAGATTTACTTGGTCTTAAAACTAAAATTGTTGGCGTTGTAGCCGAAGGTGCACCGACATTCGCTTTGTCATTTGAGGCAGGCAAAGTTATTCCCACTGATAGTGTAAATACATTAGCTGATGGAGTTGCTACAAGTGAGCCGATGGAAGAAGCCTTCGATATTATATTAAAAGGTGCGGATCGTATTGTTTCGGTTAGTGATGAGGAAATTATTGGTGCGATGTATGAGTATTATCAATCGACTCACAATTTAGCAGAGGGAGCGGGTGCAGTTCCTTTAGCTGGATTAATTAAAGAAAAGCAGAAAATGAAAGGCAAAAAGGTCGGGGTAATTTTGTCTGGAGGAAATATTGATTTTGACCGTTTTCGAGATTATATAGGGCGGCTGAATATTTAAATGTTTAGACATTTTGATTTTCAGCTATATGACCGGACATTCAGTATTCATCAGAAGAACAAATTTAGAATTATTTATTCTTCATAAGCATTAGTGATTTTATACTGACTGTTAAACTTTGATAGTTATTTTGTTGTTTCGAATATCCAGATTAGACCATTTCTAAATGAATCAGGCGCGATGGAGAAGTGATTATGGTTTTTTATCCATGTTTCTTTCAGAATAAAGTGTTTGTTCTTTTGTGAGCGCCAATGTTTAACCCATTTGTCTGCAGGAATTTTAAAAGTTTCATCATCATTTTCTGCTCGTGAAACGAACACTTTGACTTCACTATTCTCACCTTTCTTAAAACTTATATCCGAAGATAGAAAAAACTCCAGATTTCGATGCAGAGCTGGATTGCTAGCGATATAGCTCCAAAAATGCTGTTGCTGCGATAGCGCATCGAATAACACAAACTGCCCGCCAAGCGACTGTCCAAACAATATTCGTTTATTTGCGTCTGAGGGGTAATGACCTTCTACTAGCGGTAAAAGTTCACTCGTTAGCATTTTTTGGAAGGCGGCTGCGCCACCGTAGTGAGATCTGCTTTTTGCGGGCGCAGTAAAGTCAGTGCCTCGATAATTCCCGTTCTTAAAATCGTTACTTCCATAAGATATTCCAACGATAATCATTTCTGGGAGATCTTCTGCAAACCGTAAATACTGATAATAAGATGCCAACAACGGAAAGGTAATTCCACCATCGAGTAAATAAATGGTCGGATATTTTTGTGAAGATGATTCATCAAAGCTTTCAGGAAGTCGAACGTAAATATGGTACGCGCGTTTTAAACTGGGTGACAAATGTTTGAAGTATTGGCTATTCTTAATACTTGGTAGGTATTCAATACTTGCGGGAGAAATTTCTAGCTTGGGTTTGTCGTTGTGTTCTTTTGCTATAGAAATGCCACTGAACAGAGTCAGGAAAAATAACAGTAAAAACCTGCTGCTCACATATTGACGTTCCATTTTGAATCCTTCATAAACAAATTTCGTCTTACTATATCGCAGATTTTTGTTCGGCATTGTTGAAATATGTATCATTGTGTAATGTCAGAATGCAATATTATCCATGAGGGCACGTTACTAAGTTGATCCTTCGGCTCTGATTTCTTTATAATAGCCGAAAGTTCAAATCGCGTATAAACGGAGATAAAAATGCCTTCAGCAACAGCAAGACACATATTAGTAGACAGCGAAACCAAGTGTATTGAATTGAAAGAACAAATTTCAGGTGGTGCGGAATTTGCGGAGCTCGCTAAACAACACTCATCTTGCCCCTCGGGAAGTAGTGGGGGAGAGCTTGGAACATTCGGTCCCGGTGCAATGGTGCCAGAATTTGATGAAGTTTGTTTTAATGGTGAAGTGGGGGTAGTTCACGGTCCTGTTAAAACCCAATTTGGTTATCATTTGTTGGAAGTCACAGAAAGATCTTAGTTTTTTTAATGTTATGTTATATAGATAGGCATCTTTTGATGCCTTTTTTATGCTCAATGGTAAATTTTGTGTCTATACTTACTTTAACTAGACACGAGTAATTAGAAGCAGATTTGTTTAATTAGCCTTAGGTTATAGGAGGCAAAATGCCATTAAGATTCCCTGAAGACCCTCTTTATCAGTTGATTAGAGATGAAAAAATAACGGAGTTTAATACCCAGCGAGAGTCACAAGACGCGATAGATTTTCATGAGTGTGACTTCAGAGGGTTGGATTTGCGCGGTTTGAACGCTAAAGGGATTGATTTTAGTGGTTGTTATTTTCGCGCTGCCGATCTGCGTGGGATCGATTTTAGCGAATCGAACTTAGACGGTGCAAGTATCGCGGCAGCTAAGGTTTCTGGTAGTTTTTTCCCAAAAAACATCGATGCCAATGAGATATCTGCATCGGTTGAAAAAGGTATAAGAATGCGCGCTTGCTAATCTGAGGGTGCTATATATCAATACAACTTCGTTTTAGAGCACAAGATTTTTACCTCATATTCGTTTATGATGCTCCTTGATCTTAAAATTATAATTTTCAAGGGGCTATATTTTGGACGCAATTAACGAATTTCTGATCTTAATAGACAGCTTTCTCGGTTCGGCTTGGTTTTTTCCTTACCTTCTTTTAGGGACTGGGATCGTTTTTTCTATTTATCTCGGCTTTCCGCAAATTAGATACTTTAGTCATGCAACTCGGATCTTGCGTGGAAAATATTCCAAAGATGATGCTCCAGGCGACACTTCTCACTTCCAAGCATTAACCACGGCACTTTCTGGAACGGTAGGTACAGGTAATATTGGTGGCGTTGCACTAGCAATTTTTCTAGGTGGTCCAGCCGCTCTGTTTTGGATGTGGATGACAGCATTTTTTGGTATGACCACCAAGTTTGTTGAAGTGACACTTTCTCATAAATATAGAGAGAAAACTGCTGATGGAACAATGGCTGGTGGTCCAATGTATTACATGGAAAAAAAGCTAAATATGAAGTGGCTTGCTATTTTGGTAGCAATTGCGACAGTAATTAGTTCAATGGGTAGTGGCAATATGCCTCAGATCAACAATATAGCCATAGGCATGAATGATGCATTTGGGATAGAAAAATGGATAACGGGAGCTGTCTTAGCGGTAGTCCTGGGCTTTGTTATTATTGGCGGAATTAAGCGGATAGCGCACGTTGCTGAAACTGTTGTTCCTACTATGGCACTAATTTATGTCATTGGGGCTTTTGCGGTTATTTTTGCCAATCTAGAAAATATTGGACCTTCGTTTTTGTCAATTTTCCAAGATGCATTTTCAGGATCAGCTGCGATTGGTGGATTTATGGGAGCGAGCTTTGCTTATGCGATGGATCGAGGAATAAATCGTGGATTATTTTCTAATGAAGCGGGACAGGGGTCAGCACCGATCGCTCATGCTAGCGCAAAAGGAAAAGAGCCAGCATCAGAAGGCATGGTCTCTTTACTCGAACCTTTTATAGATACAATTATTATTTGTACACTAACAGGGTTAGTTATTTTGTCATCTGGTGTTTGGAATGAAAAACACCAAAATGAATTCGCCAGAGCAGATATGGTCTACGTTGATGGGCATTATTCAGATGTGGAAGCTGCAGACGTAACCAAGCTATTCACATTTCTAGATGCTAAATCCGACGAAGATAGCGGAGTAAAGATATTTAGTGGAGAAATACGAGTTAATAATGGGAAAGCTGTGAGCAATTCGCACACATTATTGAACGCTCGTTCAGTTGCTGAAGAAGTCAGTTACAGTAAAGAAGGACAGAGTTTTACTGGTGCGTTAGTGGTTAAAGACGGGACGCTTGAGGATACCGATATATCGGTATCTGGCAAATCTTTAGTTCATTCAGTTCAGTTAACTACCCTGGCATTTAAGAAGGGATTGTTCGGAGACTGGGGACAGTACATAGTAACTATTGGATTACTACTTTTCGCATTCACTACGACAATTGCATGGTCATATTATGGTGATAGAGCAATCACTTATTTATTAGGCCCTTCTGCTGTGCTTCCATATCGCGTCGTCTATATTGCTGCTTTTTTCATCGCATCTTTTACTGATGCGACTGTGATTTGGAATCTTGCGTATGTGACGGTTGCGTTGATGACCATCCCGAATCTAATAGGGATTTTGATCTTGCACAGAGACATGAAACAAACGGTTGCTGATTACTGGAAACACTTTAAAAAGAACCAGGCTGACTAATATCATATTTAAAACAATCGTTTGAAAATTCTGAAAATGTGGTAAAATCGATTGGTCAGACCACTGTATAAATTAAAGGCTCTGCATAAGAGCCTTTTTTGTGGGTATCTAATAATAAATACATAAAAATAATTGATTTGAGTTATTCAAACGGGATTTGGAAAATGAGTTATAAAGCGCCACTAGAAGATATGAATTTCCTGATAAAGGACGTATTCAAAATACAAGAAACCTTGGGTGAAATGGAAGCCTTTACCGATTTTGATGAAGATCTGTATTCTGCTGTTTTGGAAGAGTCGGCAAAATTTACTGAAAATGTCCTGTTTCCTATCAACAGAAGTGGTGATGAAGAAGGTTGTCACTTTGATGAAGGTAAAGTGACTACGCCAGAGGGGTTTAAGCAGGCATATAAAGAGTTTGCCGAAGGTGGCTGGCAAGGAGTATCAGGTGATCCTGAGTTTGGTGGTCAAGGGTTACCGAAAACTATTAATCTATTGACCGAAGAAATGGTCTACTCTAGTAATACCTCTTTTTGTTTGTATTCAAGCCTCACATCGGGCGCTTATCATGCCATTCATGCTCATGCATCTGATGAGCTAAAATCAATCTATTTACAACCTATGTTAGAAGGGCGCTGGGCAGGAGCTATGGGATTGACTGAACCACATGCAGGCTCTGATCTGGGGATCATTAAAAGCAAAGCGGTGGAATCCGGTGATGGAACTTATCATATCAATGGTACTAAAATATTTATTACCGGTGGAGAGCAGGATCTAACCGAAAATATCATTCACCTGGTTTTGGCGAAATTACCAGGAGCGCCAGAAGGACCGAAAGGGATCAGTTTGTTTTTAGTCCCTAAAATAAAAGTTAATTCGGATGGAACATTAGGCGAAGCAAACGGCGTAAGTTGCGGAAGTATTGAGCATAAAATGGGGATCAAAGGTTCAGCCACTTGCGTGATGAACTTTGATAATGCAGAAGGTTATCTGATTGGTAAAGAAAACAGAGGGTTATTCGCTATGTTTACCATGATGAACCTTGAGCGATTGTCAATCGGAATTCAAGGGGTAGGCTTGGCTGAAACTTCCTACCAGTTATCAAAAGCTTATGCGCTGGATCGCAAACAAGGGAAAAATAGTCAAGGTGAAGCAGCCAACATTGTACAACATGCTGACGTGCGTCGAATGCTATTGTCGCAGAGAGCTTATACGGAAGCCGGAAGAGCTATGGCGGTATTTATGGGGTTACAGATTGATCAGCAATATCATCATGACGATCAAAATGTGCGCGAAAAATCAGCAGCGATGATGGCGTTGTTAACTCCCGTTGCTAAGGCTTTTTTTACTGATAAAGGGTATGAGTCTTGTAACCACGGCGTTCAAGTATTGGGTGGACACGGTTTTATCCGAGAGTGGGGGCTAGAGCAACTAGTTCGTGACGCGAAAATCGCGCAAATTTATGAGGGAACCAATGGTATTCAAGCGCAAGATTTTATGACCCGAAAAGTGTGTTTAGATAAAGCAAATGTGATCCAGGATCTATTTGATATGATTGACGAAACTTTGGCGAAAAATAGTCTGTTGGCTTTAAAAGAGTTTGCTCAGCTCAATGCAACACTTAAAAAAGTAAAGCAAGAAGTTGTTGATACCACAAGTTGGATTAAAGATAATTTCGCCGATAGGGCTTATGAAATTCAAGGGGGCGCAACAGATTATCTGCACGCTGTGGGTCACTTGGTATACGGTTGGTTATGGCTTGAAATGTTGCTTGGTGCTGAAAATTCAGGCAATAAAAACCTTTTGTCCAGAAAGGTATTAGCTGCAACATTTTATTCTCAGCATTTGTTGCCACAGGCAATTGAACAATGTCGAAGAGTCAAACAAGGTTATCAGTCATTTGCCGGGGTTGATGCCGAGTTGATCTAACTCAAATTAGCCTGTTCAAAATAAGACGCAGAGTGTGCTTCAAATTTTGTTGCACACTGGGCTATCTGTATATTTTCCTACCAATTAATTTCAATACAATCTCCTCCGATTTAACAAATTAGGTCTAAACTAAACAGATCAATAACTAGATTTTCTACTAGATATTAAAAAAGCTGCAAAAATGAGTAAATTTTGTGAATTGTGACAGGGTTACTATTGGTAAAAAGCCAATTATCAGCTATAGTTAGCGCAATATTGTAAAGAAAACTCTTAAGACAGTTACGTAACTGCATGGTAAAACTAGATATTTAGTCAAATAAATTAATTTATTGAATGTTATTTATGCTACCAAAAGAACTAATTAGAAAAAAATATGCAACGGGAAAAGCGTATGTTTCGTAAAATAATTCTATCTTTAATTTTTGTATTTTGCTTATTGCCGGTCAATATTTTTGCCGTAGGATTAGGCGAAATCGAACAAACTTCGGGTCTTAATCAGCCCTTAGATGCAAACATACCTTTGTTATCGGCAGGGGATCTCGCTGATTATGAAGTCTTAGGCACTTTGGCGAGCAATCGAGAGTTTGAAAAATTTGGCGTGGATCGTGTTTTCTTTTTAAACGAAATTAAATTTGCCACCAAAAGAAATGACAATGGCGAAATTGTCATAAATTTAACCACACGTAACCCCGTTAAAGAACCCTTTTTGAATTTTGTTATCGCTTTAAACTGGCCTAATGGTCGTATTTTACGAGAATATACCCTGTTGTTAGATCCACCAGTTTTTGAAGAGGGTGGATCTTCAACTATTGAGCGCACGACCACACAACAGAACACTCCACCACAAAACGACAGTCTACAAACAACTAGACCATCTCAAAGCCAAGCCGAAACATCGTCTTCAAGTTCTAATTATGAGACGAATGAGAGCCCAACGTACTCAAACGTGGGGGGGACAAGTTATCAGGTACAACCTAACGATACACTTTGGAGTATTTCTTCAAGAGCCAGACCTGATCGCTCTGTAAGTATCCAGCAAGCGCTAGTAGCCATTTATCGTGCTAATCCAGATGCTTTCGCTAATGGCAATATTAATAATTTATTGAAAGGAAAGATCCTCGAGATCCCAGATGCTCAAACGATGCAAGATGTACCTCGAAGAGCGGCTTTGCAAGATGTTGTGATGCAAAATCGCCAATGGCGATCAGGGGGAGCTAGAAAGATTGTCGACCGAACGGGTGGTAGTGAATCAAGTACTCGTTCCGGAACTGGTGGTTCTCGATTAAGTTTGGCGGCTGGTGATGAAGAAGGCGATGCACAAGGCTATGGTTCCGATACTGCAGAATTAAATGAAGTACGTAATGAGTTATCCAGATCTCAAGAAGAAGCGGCTACCTTACAGGCTGAAAATGAAGCTTTGCGAGCACGCTTAGCGGACATTCTCGATAAAGCTGAAAATACTGAATCAGATTCAGTGGTTAATATTGACGACACAGAGTTGGCAGCGCTAGGTCAAGGCGGTGACGATAACACTGAGCAGTCAATGGATGATCAATCTGACACAGAGGAGTTTGCATCAGAAACAATGGGTGATTCAGATATGGGTGATGCGGAATCATCGACTGATGAAACAATGGAAGATGATTCTCAAGCTGAAGACTCTGGTATGACTGATCAGGAAGATATCAGCACAGATGAAGACTCAACCACTTCAGAAACAAATGCAAATGAAGATACGATGACAGAAGAGTCATCCAGTGTCCCACAAATGCCAAAACCTGAGCCAAAACTTAGTTTTGTTGATGAGTTTTTACAAAACCCAACAATGTTGTGGGGAAGTATCGGCGGGTTGGTTGTTTTGATTTTACTCATCGTTTTCTGGCGAATGAAGAAACGCATGGAAAATGATGATTTCCATGATGATCTGGTTGCGTCAGCGGGAGCGGGATCAATGGATACCACTGAAACATTTGAACTACCTGATGTTGGTGATGATATGTTAGTCGAACTCGATATGGAAGAAGACGAAGAGTTTGCCGGTGGAAATTCTGGAGAGGCATTTGATCCATTAGGTGAAGCGGACATTTATATTGCTTATGGAAAGCATGAGCAAGCAGAAAATATATTATTAGAAGCGATTGAAGATAACCCCGTTAGAGCGGATCTGAAAGTTAAATTGATGGAATGTTACGCTGAAAGCGATGATCGTGACAAATTTGAAACTCTCGCAGAAGAAGTATTTGAAGCGGTTGATAGTGAAGAGTGGGTTGATCAAGTGGATAGCTTGCGTTCACAAGCTTGGGGGGATGATGAAGTAGAATCCTCAGATGATGACTTCGACTTACCTTCTACCGAAGACATTTTTGGTGATGATGAAGATAGCGACTTAGATATTGATCTTGGTGGCGATGATGGTTCAGATGATCTTGATGAGCTCGGTCTGGATGATTCAGATGATTTTGGGTTAGATGATGGTTTAGACTCAGATGAGTCGGATTCTGACATTCTCGATTCTGACCTGCTCGATTCCGATACTGGAATTGATGACGATTTAGATAATATGGACGGTCTGGACGAGCTTGATTTGAGCGATGAGTCCAGTGAGAGTGAAGATGATATAGGTTTATCATTAGATGATTTAGATGACGATGACTTTTCAATTGATATGGATGCCGATGATGATCAGGAGTTGAGTCTGGATTCTGATGACATGGATGATGCAGATGATATTTCTCTAGACATAGATGATGACTTTGCCTTTGATGATGGCGAAGGCGATGATATGGATTTCGATGAGAATTTAGGTGAAGATAGCGATGAAATCGCTACCAAACTTGATCTTGCAAGAGCTTATGTTGATATGGGCGATTCAGATGGCGCGAAAGAAATTCTTAAAGAAGTGATCAGTGAAGGAACTGAAGAACAAAAAAGCGAAGCGCAAACCTTGATCGATAGCGTCAATTAGGCAGCAGGCTAAAAGCTGCCTTTAACACGCGTTTAATCCTTATGCCAGTTCGTTCTACAGAGTTGTAAACTAATGCGCGTTGCTTTGGGGATTGAATATTCTGGCGAAAATTATTGTGGCTGGCAACGCCAGAAACATTCCCCGTCTGTACAAGAAAACCTTGAAATAACCTTAAGCCAAATTGCGGATCAACCGATAAAGGTATTTTGCGCTGGTCGAACAGATACCGGTGTGCATGCCACCAATCAAGTCGTCCATTTTGATATGAGCGGCTCTCGCCCAATGACTGCCTGGCTCAGAGGTGCGAATAATCACTTACCTAGAGATATTTCTATTACCTGGGCAAAAAATGTCGAAAATGGTTTTCATGCGCGATTTTCTGCGGTTAATCGAAGTTATCGGTATATTATCCAAAACACTGAGTCACCCACAGCGACTTTGTCTGGAAAAGTGACCTGGCATCGACGGTCTTTGAATATTGAAATGATGCAACAAGCAGTCACTCATCTGATAGGAAAGCAAGATTTTAGCTCATTTCGGGCATCATCTTGTCAAGCTAATACTTCGGTTCGTACTGTTAAAAAGGTTGAAGTGTTCAGCTTAAACAGGTTAATTTTTGTCGATATCCAGGCGAACGCATTTCTTCACCATATGGTAAGAAATATAGTTGGTTGTTTATTAAGAATTGGTGAAGAGCGAGAACCCCCTTACTTTGTTGAACAAGTTTTGGCGAAAAAAGATCGAACCAAAGCGCCGGATACGGCCAGCCCGAATGGTTTATACTTAGTGAATGTGGGATATCCAGAAGAGTTTGATTTACCGAATATTAACTCAGGGCCTTTAGGTTATAGTATTTAGTTGAGCAATAAATTATAAGAGCTGTTACAACAGATATGACCAGTTGTAATATGAGAATACAATCTCACTATTTTTGATCTATCTGTTGATAAACAATGATAAAATTCATTTTTTGATGGTAAAGTAATTTATCCCGTTAAAATCGAAAATAATAATTACGAAGCGAGTACAACATGAGCTGGTTTGAACGTATCATCCCCAAAAGAAATACCTCAGTAGCGGATAGAAAAAACTCGGTACCCGAAGGTGTTTGGTCAAAATGTAAACAGTGTGATGCGGCGATTTATCGCGCAGAATTAGAACGTTCTCTCGAAGTCTGCCACAAATGCTCGTTTCATATGCGAATTTCGGCGCGCAAACGGTTAGAGCGTTTTTTGGATGAAGGCGATAAACTAGAAATTGGTGCTGATCTTCACCCATCAGATATATTGAAATTTAAAGACTCTAAACGATACAAAGATCGGTTGGTTGCCGCGCAAAAAACAAGCGGTGAAAATGATGCGATTGTGGTATTGGATGGTTTGCTAAAAGGCATGCCAGTGGTCACTTGCGCGTTTGAATTTAATTTTATGGCTGGTTCGATGGCATCGGTTGTTGGTGAGAAATTTGTTCGCGCCGTTAATAAAAGCATTAAAGATAATAAGCCACTGGTTTGCTTTTCAACATCCGGCGGTGCTCGTATGCAAGAAGCGCTTACTTCATTATTTCAGATGGCAAAAACCAGCGCAGCGTTAGCAAGGTTATCCGATAAGGGATTACCCTTTATTTCTGTATTAACTGATCCAACAATGGGCGGTGTATCAGCAAGCCTTGCAATGTTGGGAGATATTAATATCGGGGAGCCAAACGCATTGATTGGCTTTGCGGGACCCAGAGTTATCGAGCAAACCGTACGAGAAACTTTACCTGAAGGTTTTCAACGTAGTGAGTTTTTACTCGAGCATGGCGCGATTGACATGATTGTTGATAGGCGCGAAATGCGGGATAAAATAGCCTCGCTACTGGCTAAAATGATGAATCTGGATGAGTTAACTGCTTAACGGCTTTTGTGTGACCCATCTAGACAACCTACACCACCGAGCCTGCGGCATGACCCGAGGCCCAGGCCCATTGAAAGTTATAACCGCCTAAATGCCCGGTGACATCAAGAACTTCTCCGATAAAATATAAGCCTTTTTGCTTGGCTGATTCGAAAGTTTTTGATGATATATCGTCGGTATCGATTCCACCCTTAGTGACTTCAGCCACTTTATAGCCTTCAAAACCTGAAGGATAAACGCACCATTCAGTTAGCCTTTTCTCAATCTTTCTAAAATCGCCGATTTCTAGCTGTTTTAGCTTATTATTGATACCAATGTCGGTGCACAAATAGTCTGCAATCGATTGGCTAAACTGAGTTGATAGCAATGTCTTGAGAAGAATATCCTTGCGATTTTGCTTGTTGCTTTCTAGCCATTCTAGAACGTCTAAATCTGGTAGCAAGTTGATAATAAGCGCTTTACCCGCTCGCCAGTAGCTAGATATTTGCAAAATGGCTGGACCGCTCAAGCCTTTATGAGTAAACAACATGGCATCTGTAAAACTCTGTGCATCACAGCTAACACTTACTTTGAGAGAATTTCCCGGCAGATGTTTGGTTTTTTCTAACCACTTTTTGTCAAAAGTTAACGGGGATAGGGCGGGACTGGTTTGTCTGATCTGATGTCCAAACTGCTCAGCAATTTCATAACCAAAACCTGTCGCCCCCATGGTCGGAATTGAAAGTCCGCCAGTTGCGATGACGACCGATTGACATTGGTATTTGCTAGGTGAAACTCCGTTTGAGGTGGTTGTTAGAATAAATCCTTGGTTGTTTTCCGTCGCTGTGATGCTATTAATGCTCGTTTTAAGCTTAATTTTAACTGAATTCTTGTCGCATTCATTTTGTAGTAGATCTCGGATTGCTTTCGAGCTGGTTTTGCAGAATAGTTCTCCCTGACCTTTATCGAAGTAATCAATGTTATATTCATCAACTAAACGAATAAAATCCCACTGGTTGTATCGAGTGAGTGCTGATTTATAAAAATGAGGATTATTGCAGAGGTAATTTTCCGGCTCTATTGAATAGTTAGTGAAATTACACCGCCCACCGCCCGACATTAAGATCTTTTTACCTATTTTATTGCTATGATCCAGCAATAGCGCCTTTCGACCACGTTTGGCTGCGGTAATAGCGCACATTAAACCTGCTGCACCAGCGCCTATGATGATAACTTGGTATTGATCATTCATTTGTTAAAAACTACCTGCAAATAAAACTGAATTCTACCGCATATCTTGCCAAAATCCCGGATTATGAACTAAGCTAGTTGAAGAAATTGCAAAATTTAAAATTTGCGTATTCTCGTGTTTCAGCTGAGTAACCAGGATTTATTGAACTGATTGTGATTAAAGTGATTAATTTAGGCTTAACGTAAAAAGGGGAAATGTTTATGTATAAAGATATGTATTATCACGAAGATTTAGAAAATCTCGCTGAAGAGATTGTTTTCGAGCAAATTCATAAGTTAGTCGAAGATGAAAATGTTGATGTTCCCACTTCTGAGGTATCGATTCAAGATATCGCGGCGATCGCGTTGAACAATATGCCTGCGAAATACGTGTGTAATTTCTTTGAAAAAAGAGAGCCGGGCGAGCAACTACTAGACGAAGTAAAAGATCTGCAAAAATACGCTAAGCGCCAGGTATTAAAAGCACTCAAAAAGGTACAAGCCGTTCCTCACGATTGAAGTGTGATGGGTATATGTCTTCAACTCAATGATTTATAATGGGGAATGATTGAATATAAACTTGAACTTGCTGGCTGCCAATGCAGCGTCGCAGAATGGAATCCAAGCGGTAAAACCTTGGTTTTTGGGCTTCATGGCTGGCTAGATAATCTGGCGACTTTTGAAACTCTCGCAGCTAGTATGCCAGATGTACGACTTATTGCCGTCGACTTTCCGGGTCATGGACACTCAGATCATCTTGAGCAAGGGCGCGCCTATTATTTTATCGATGGATTATTTCTAATTGATGATTTAATTGAGCATTTCTGTTTAGAGTCGGTTAATTTATTGGGGCATTCGATGGGAGGAGCGATAGCGACCATCTACGCTGCGACTCAGCCTATCCGAATCAAGAATTTGCTGCTGATTGAAGCGCTTGGTCCAATTACGTCGCCCGTTAGTGATTCACAGTCTACTCTACATAACGCTCTGGTTCAGCGTCGAGCCTTAAAAAATAAGCGAAAACCAGTTTATGAAAGTTTTGAGCAAGCCTTAGACCTTCGAGCTGAAGTATCCAAAATTAATCCCGAATTGATCAAACCCCTGGTAGAAAGAGCATTAACCGCTGTTGACGGAGGTTACACCTGGCGCGCTGATTCGCGTTTGCGAATTCCTTCTACACTACGAATGTCTGAAGATCAGCTACGCAGCATCATACCCAGTATCGAAGCGCCTACTTTGATGATTGAAGCAAAATCAGGGTTGTTACAAGCAGAAAATGCGCAGTATATTCAAGATAGGAAAAAATTAGTTAAAAATCTTCAAGTTGAAATCCTTTCTGGTGGTCATCATTTGCATCTGGAATATCCAAGTCAAGTTGGTTCGTTGATTGAGCAGTTCTTGAAGGATTAAGAACGGAAAATAGCCGACTTAAGGGAATTTATTGGCTTAGCGCTAGGCTGATCTGGAACACTTTAGTATACTCACCGATTAGCTAATCAAGAATAGCAACGTAAAAGCATAAAAAATATAGCAATTTTAAATAGAATAAACATAAATTTTTGGGAAAGGTAGGAGAACGAAAACTATGCAAAAACCTTGGTTAGATTCATATCAAGAGGGTGTTCCCGCAGAGATCGATGTCGATCAATATCAATCTATTATAGAAATTCTGAATGACAGCGTTGCTAACTATGCTGATAACGTCGCTTTTGAGAATATGGGTACTAGTTACACGTTCAAAGAACTTGACCAAAAGGCATCAGATTTTGGTGCTTATTTACAACAAAAATTAGGCTTAAAACATGGTGATCGTCTTGCACTGATGATGCCCAACTTGCTCCAATATCCGGTTGCCATATTTGGTGCAATGAAAGCAGGTTTGAGTATTATTAACGTTAATCCACTCTATACTCAACGAGAATTAAAGCACCAGTTAAATGACGCCGCCGCAGATGCGATTTTGATAGTTGCTAATTTTGCCAATACTCTCGAAGCGGTTATCGACGAGACGCCGGTAAAGCATGTTATCGTTACCGAGCTTGGTGATGCCTTAAAAGGTTTTAAATCGACACTGGTTAATTTCGTAGCGAAAAGGGTAAAAAAATTGGTACCACCGTATAAGCTTCCCAATGCAGTAAGCTATAAGCAAGTGATGAAAGAAGGTGCCAATCTAAAACTCGAAGAGGTGAATCTGGCTCACAATGATATTGCATTTTTGCAATATACCGGTGGCACCACAGGAGTCGCAAAAGGGGCCGTATTAACTCACCGAAATATGGTTGCAAGTCTTTTACAAGCAGACGCCTGGTTAACTAACGCAATAAAGGAAGGAAGCGAAATAATTATTACCGCGCTTCCGCTCTATCATATTTTTTCATTGACTTGTAACTGCATGGTTTTTGTTAAACTCGGCGGCAAAAATGTGCTGATTACCAACCCAAGAGATATGAAAGGCTTTGTCAAAGAGTTGTCTAAACACAAATTCACCGCGCTCACTGGAGTTAATACACTTTTTAATGGTTTGTTAAATACACCAGGTTTTAGCGATTTAGATTTCAGTGACTTTAACTTCACTTTGGGAGGCGGCATGGCGGTTCAAGAATCTGTTGCTCAGCAGTGGAAGTCGGTCACAGGAACGACTTTGTTAGAGGCCTATGGATTAACCGAGACTTCACCGGGAGTTTGTATGAATCCGACAAATTTGTCTGATTATAATGGTTGCATAGGATTGCCCCTTAGCTCCACCGAAGTTTCAATTAGAGATGATGAAGGTAACGAATTACCTCAGGGTGAAGCGGGTGAACTTTGGATACGTGGACCACAAGTTATGCGTGGTTATTTAGATCGTCCGGAAGAAACCTCCAATGTGCTAAAACCTGGTGGGTGGTTTACTTCAGGTGATGTCGCAATAATGACCGATGAAGGATTTTTCAAAATTGTTGATCGCAAGAAAGATATGATTTTAGTTTCAGGATTTAATGTTTACCCTAATGAAATAGAAGATGTGGTCGCCTCGCACGAAAAAGTTTTAGAAGTCGGCGCTGTAGGAATACCAAGCGAATCTAGCGGTGAAGTGGTCAAGGTATTTGTGGTCAAAAAAGATGATTCACTTACCGAGCAGGAGTTAATTGCTTTTTGTAAAGAGAACCTGACGGGCTACAAAGTCCCAAAAGCGGTTAGTTTTTTAAACGAATTGCCTAAATCAAATGTCGGAAAGATCTTAAGGCGGGAGTTACGAGATTAAGCTTTGTTTAGAGTTAGAGCCATCCATAGCAAGTGATTCCGAATCGAAAAGTCGGCTGCCTGTTTATTGGGTGAGCGACTTCGATGAACTCGAAAAATTAGCGCTGTCCTGGCAAGATGCAAACTATTTGGCAATCGATACAGAATTCGAGCGTCGTACGACATATTATGCAAAACTTGCATTAGTTCAAGTCTACGATAATGAAGCGATTTATTTAATTGACCCTTTAGTAACCGATTGTCCTGAGTCTTTAAGAGTGGTTTTTGAGAATCCAAACATCACTAAAATTTTGCACTCGTCAAAAGAAGACTTAGAAGTTCTTTATACTTCTTGGAATTGTAAAGTAAAAGGCTTATTTGATACCCAAGTTGCATACAGTTTTTTACATCAGGAATTATCGATTGGTTACGCTAAACTGGTTGAAGAGATGACCGGTATTTTTGTCAGCAAGGGTGAAACTAATTCTGACTGGATGAAAAGACCACTCAGCGAACGTCAATATGAATACGCCGCAAAAGATGTTCTTTATCTGATTGATATTTTTAAACGGTTAGATTCTGAAATTAATGGCAAGAGTTATCTGAAACTTTTTAAAGCAGAGTGTCAAGAATATTGTGAAGGCGCTTATTTGAAAATGCATACTCCTGCGGATTATCGAGAAGCAAAAGAGGTTAGTCTGCTGAATGAAACGGATCTAACCTTGTTTAAAATACTGTTCGACTGGCGAGAGCAAAGAGCTAAAGATGATAACAGAACTAAAAACCATATAATTAAAGATCAGGAATTAGTTCAGCTGGTCAAAATAAAGCCATCGACAGCTCAACAAATAAAAATGATAGATGGGTTGCATCCGCGATCTGTTCGATTGTACGCCAACGAATGGCTTGATATTATTTCTAACTGGCAGACCTCTGAAAAAAAGACACTTCCTGTTGTGCTTAATCCGCGTGACCTTAAGGATTTAAATCGATTTTCTGCTACTTTGGAGGCGATAGTAAAATCCGTTGCTAGAGAGAATCGATTGTCACCGACGCTATTATTAAGTAAACGGCAGATAAAAAAATGGGCGTTTTCAATTTTGACCAATAACAATGTGCCAACTCAGTGGCAAGGCTGGCGAAAAGAGTTACTTGAAAAGCCATTTAATGAGAAAAGCTTAGAATTTGTCTCCTAGTCACAAAAACAAATTTCATACCAAAATATATAGAGATTTATAATGTTAGCCAGTGTTTATCGAAGTAAAGCCAAAGATCAAATGTATCTATATATCACTTCAAAGGATGATTTTTCAAAAGTGCCTGAGTCATTACTAAAAATATTTGGGCAGCCAGAATTTTCCCTACAGCTAAATTTAAGTAAGCGAGAAAAGCTCGCCAGAGTTGAACTTTCGGAAGTTAAATTAGCCTTAGAAGAACAAGGTTATTATTTACAAATGCCGCCAGTAATTCACGATAACAAAGCCAATTGATTTTTATCGAATCAATTGATAAAAGGAGTTTTAGTTTAAAATGATCAACAAAGTGTTTAAAATCTTATCAATCGTTATTTTTTTTATCACTAGTCTATTATTGTCAACCAGTTATAGTTTCTCGGCAGAAAAGTCAGTACAAGAAAAAACTGAACCACAAAAAAACGAATCATCAAAAGCAGACTCGCCAATAGCAGAGTCGTCAAAAACAGATCCAGCGAAGCAAGTAGAAACAAATGCCGCCGAAAAGCCAACCTTTGATGAGTGGAAACAAACCCTAAACGATGACATGTTAAGCCAGGGTGCAAATCAGGTTTTAGTTGATAAAATTATAGCGTCTTTAGTTTTTATTCCTAGAGTCATTGAGCTTGATAGACATCAACCCGAAGGACGAATGACTCACGAAGAATATATCACTAAAGTAATCCCAGAGTGGAAAATTAAAAAAGCAAGGGAAGCTTACAAATCAAATAAAGCTCAACTAATCGAAGCCGAAAATTCAACAGGCGTTCCTGCAAAATACATTGTTGCCTTATGGGGAAAAGAAACTAATTTTGGAACGATTACGGGTAATTATTCGGTTCCTAGTTCACTCGCTACTTTGGCTTATGATGGTAGACGCGCTAGTTTTTTCAAAAGAGAACTGCTCGCAGCTGTCAAAATTTTAGCAGAAGGGCATATTAAGTTAGATGACATGAAAGGTTCATGGGCTGGGGCGATGGGAAATTGCCAATTTATGCCAACAAGTTTTTTGCAATTTGCCACTGATGCAAATGGCGATGGGAAAAAAGATATTTGGTCAGACAAACAAGATATTTTTGCTTCAATGGGTAATTATTTAGCCAGTTACGGATGGGATAAAAAGAAAAGCTGGGGAAGGCAAGTTCAACTCACCGGAAATTTTAAAGATTATAATCTTGGTAAAAAGCACAGTCAGTCGTTAACTAAGTGGCAGGCTTTGGGTGTACGGCGAATGGACGATAGCGATCTTCCAGACGTTGAGTTGAATGCTTATTTAATTGCACCGGGAGGAGAGAAGGGGCGGATTTATCTAGTTTATCCTAATTTTGATATTATTATGAAATGGAATCGTTCTCATTATTTCGCTACAGGAGTGGGTTATTTGGCGGATAGGATTGTTTGGCCTAAGGTTTTGTAGCTACTTTGCTTGTTGATTTTTGACTTAGTTATTGACCTTTTTACGTTTTAGTCGAAAAATTACGCGTATTATTTTGTGAACAAAAAAATATCACGGCTAAGGAGTTCTGGTGCCATATAAAATAGAATATAACGATAAAGATGGTGGCGTGTTTACTACCTATTTTGGAGTGGTAACAGATTCAGACATCATCGCCAGTTTAAAGGAACGTATAGAGTCTAAAAAGCGAGTCGAAAATTATAGGTATGTTATTTCTGACTACTCTGGCGCAGAAGAATTCAAAGTTACCACAGAAGGTATCAAACAAAATGCGCTCATCGCTGTTCGCGCGTCTGAAAGTAATAGAAAAGGAGTGCTGGTCGCGATTTTGCCGAGAGATCATGAATATGGCATGGGAAGAATGTGGCAAGCCTACGCCGATGACAGTGGGTGGAAAACTTATATAGCGAGAGATAAAAAGGAGGCTTATGACTGGATCAATGAAAATATACCAGAAGCCAATATTAAAGATTGCCTGGAATATAATAAGAGCCCAAAAATTTTGGAATAAAAACAGCCAACCTAAAAAAAATTAGCCTCATTATTTACAATGTAGAACAGAGCTAATATTGAATAGCAAAATTATGATTTCAGAAAATTTTTATCAACGATGAAGTCATTTTTGCTTAACAATGTGAACAGCCTCAGAGATTAGACCTTTCACCGTTTAGTATAATCCGCTCACTCAAATTTAACACATCATTGTTTATAGAGGAATATACTCAATTGAAAAAGCTATCCATAACACTATTCATAATCTTATTGAGCAGCAATGTTTTTGCGGCTTCCAAAAATAACTCAAATTCTCGCGTGGGGCTCGATCTAGGTATAGCTTTTGATCTGGACTTTGGGATCACTGCTCAGTATAAAGCCTATTCGTTTTTCGTAAACGATGATGCATTAGCAATTGATGTGCGAGTTCAAAATTTTTACAATGATCGAAAAACACTTCATTTTTATATCGATGTTGGTGGTTTCGTTGAAAACTATAATGGGAATGATGTAAATCGTGACGATAGTGTTGGTGTTAGAGCGCCCGTTGGTTTTACCCTGGGTATAGAACGCAATCTAGAAGCGTATATCCAGGCTGTTCCTTTCTATGATTTCAACAACAACGAAGGATTTGGTGTTGATGGTGCACTAGGTGTTCGTTATCGATTTTAGACCGAGTAGGGTTTGATTGATCGTTGATAAGTTAACTTAAAATGTCATCATCCAGTTAAAGTATTAGCGATCACAGGCAATGCTTCGAACAATCCTTGATGATTTGCAAAAGAGCTATAGGGAATTCGGTGGCGGTGGAATATCAAATATAAAACTATCTGCCACAAATACCTATGTTGTTAGTATTTCGCAAGAGGAACGAATTGATCAAATTACTTATGTCATGAGTGTTGATAATAATTGTGCAGCAAAAATAGAAAAGCGGACGGAAAACTCAGTTAATCCTTATTAAGACAACCTAAGTTTAGTATTAATCAGACATATCTGACACTTTATCCGCCAAGCGTTCTCCGCGAACCATCTCTCTGTAAGCTAAGTTAGCGTTCGCTAGGCATTTTAAAATCTCAATTTCTAACAGTGTATCGTTCTCGCTCGATTGACAATAAACTACCAGTTTTCTCTCGCCTTGTTTGCCTTTTTTTATTTTGCTAACTTGAGGGATGCTCGAAAAAATTTGCTCGATGTTATCAGGGAGTTCTTTTTCCATTTTAAAAGTTAGCACATTTTCTCTGGCGGTTAAGTTTGCAATTTTTTCATGATGAGTTAGCTCGCCGGATTTTAGGATCAAAACTTGCTCGCATAAATCTTCGATATCTTCTAAATTATGCGAGCTGATCACAAAGGTAATTTCTTGCTGTTTTTTTCTTATCAAATCGCGGATTTTTTTTGCAGATTCGGGATCAAGTCCAGCAGTAGGTTCATCCAATAAAATTAACTCAGGTTTACCGATAAAAGCTTGAGCAATTGCAACTCTTTTTAACATACCGTGGCTTAATTTTTCGGGCAGTTGTTGCCACTCTTTTGATAAGTCGACTATTTCTAAGACTCGCCGAGCTTCTTTAGCTGCCTCTTTTGAAGAATAACCTTGTAACTCAGCGAGCATGGTAAGCTGTTTGCCAACTTGAAGTCCGGCAATAAAAGATGCATCTTGTGGTAATATGGATAATCGACCACTTAAGGTGGGGGAAGCTGGAATCGTTCCTAGTATTTCTATTTCTCCCGAGTTAGCTTTTAGAAAACCACATAATAAAGAAAACAAGGTGGTCTTGCCCGCGCCATTATGACCCACTAGACCGATTGACGCGCCTTTGTTAATGCTCAGTGAAATATTTTTAAGTACTTTTTTTTCAGCGAAAGATTTTGACAATTTTGTGGTGCGAATAATTGTGTCCATTAAATATCCCGCCTACTAAACACGCGCCAACCAATACCAGTAAAAATAAGCACGTAAAACATAGAAATTACTGCAGCTTGGCTAAGATCTGCAAAACTAAGACTTAAATGAAGCGGTTTTGTCACGCTGGGGACTAAATAACCAGTTATTTCTACATCTGGCCAACGAAATTTTACAAAGCTAACGGATAGAGTGGCTATTAAATACAAGCTGACTCCAGTGAGTGCGGATAAACTTGCAGAGCCGATGCTTGCCGAGCAAAGCGCCATAATTGCAATAAAAGGTAAGCTGTAAAATAAAATAGACAAGCTTATCTGCAGTGCATAACTTGTCACAGCAGCTAAACTTACATCGGGATCGATAGCAAAAGATAGGCTTGCAGCCGTAATAGTTGCTAAAAGGTAAGCTCCGTTAATGATGATACCAGTGCCGATAAAACGTGCGGTAAAAATTTCCAAGCGGGTACAACGAGGGATAATAAACCTTAAATACTTAGTTCCAATATCGCTTGCTGTTTGATTGCACGCCGCTAACAGCGCAAAAATCGGCATACTACTGATTGCTATTACATAATAAAGGGATAAAGTCGCTGGATGGTCTGAAAATAAAACTTGCTGATCTCCTTCAATAAGCAAATTAAAAATCCAACTAATAAACCATGCTTCATTCGATTGATTTCCGTTGACGGAAAAAGATTGGGCGATCCCATTACTGCATTGCCACAAAAACCAAAACCAAAAAAGTGCAAAAAATATGAGAAAAAGTTGACCATGTGGTCCTTGTAGCGTGCGTTGGAGATCTTGTTTGACCAAAATTGTTATCTGGCGCACGCGTAGAGAGGTAATAGATATAGACATTTAGTTTAGGGTAACAACGTTAAGCGCTTGCTTCAATAGGCTCTTCAGCCAGTTTGTTGCCGATTGATTTTGCCGCGATTAAGGCAAGTGTGCCACCTACAATTCCTAATACATTCATAAACCCAAATGACGTAATGTATATGGATAATAACTCTGCGACGATTGCTACCGCTCCAGCGATGACCACAAATTTTGCATTAGAGTCTTTAAATAAAAATACGGCACCAGCAATTAAAATACCAACGCTAACTAACAAAAATATACCATAAATCATTAATCCACCGCCAACGGCACTACCTGCTTGCAAGCTATTGCGCACTTCTGCGATTTGAGCTTTATCTGAGTCTGATAATTGTGCTAAATCTTGTGAGCTTTGTGCCGTTTGCGCGTAATCATCGGCGTATTCAGCTCCAGCTGTGGTCAACGCGCCACCAGCAAAATAACCGAATGATGCAAAAAGATTGAGGATCGCCGCAATTATTAGAATGACACCTGCTGATACTTTCATAGTTTTCTCCTTTTCGATTTGAATTAATTGTTTGTTGTGTTGCGGTTATTTTGGAGATAAAGCAGCAGCGGATTTATGTTTTTGTTTTTAGCTGCTACTCCGAGCACGCATTGACCTTCGACACTAAATTATAGAAGTGTTACTGTCAATCGCTTGTGCAAAGTATTTTCACTTCAGTCTAGATCTATATCTAATTTTTCCAGTTTATAGCGCATGGCTCTAAAACTTATCCCTAACAGTTTTGCCGCCTTGGTTTTATTGCCTTTAGACTTTTCAAGAGCAGAAACGATTTCAGCAGCTTCTATGTTTGCTAAATATTCATCAAGCGGTTGATTGTTGCGGTTTGTGCTAGAGTTTCTACTGCTCGCTTTTAGATTATCGGGTAGATTAAGATCATCTGATTGTATGATTTCCTCAGATGCGAGGGTGAGAGCTCTTTCTAAGATATTTTCCAGTTCTCTTATATTTCCCGGAAAGTCATAATTGGCTAAATCTTGCAGAGCGCTTTCGGATATATCAGCCTTTTCGAGTCCGTGAGTTCTTGTAAGCTGCTCAATAAGATACCGAGTAAGTTTGGGGATGTCATCAGTCCGTTCTCTTAGTGACGGAACATTTATTTCAATAACATTAATGCGATAAAATAAATCCTGGCGAAATGTTCCATCATGAACCAGTGCTAATAGATCGCGATGACTGGCACTTAAAATTCGAGTATCAACCGGAATTTCTGTATCAGAACCAACGGGGCGGATGCTTTTTTCTTGTATCGCGCGCAGCAGTTTAACCTGCATTGAGATCGGCAATTCCGCAATTTCATCAAGAAATAGAGTGCCGCCTTCGGCCGCTTGAAAAAGCCCTTTCTTATCGGCTACCGCGCCAGTAAAGCTGCCTTTTTTGTGACCAAAAAACTCGCTTTCCATCAATTCGGAGGGGATAGCGCCGCAATTGACTGGCACAAATGGGTTTTCGCCTCTTGGACCTTTAAAGTGGATCAGTTTAGCGACTAATTCTTTACCAGTACCTGATTCGCCATTGATAAAAACAGGTGCTTGGCTACGCGCAAGTTTCAGGATGGTTTGTTTAAGTTTCTTCATCACCTCTGTGTCGCCAATGAGTAATTTCTTTCCCTTAGGCGTCACAGTAGTTTTTGTATTATTGTTTGATGATGGAGTATTTAATTTTAAGGCGTTATTAATTAAGGATCTTAATGCGGGGAGATCAACGGGCTTTGATAAAAAATCGAAAGCCCCAGCTTTCATTGCGTCAATAGCGGTTTCCATATTGCCGTGAGCCGTAATTAAAGCGACAGGCAATTGGCTGAATTTGTCTTGAATAAATTTGATCAAATCAATTCCGTCGCCATCAGGTAGGCGCATATCTGTTAAGCAAAAATCGAATTGATGTTGCGAGAGGAGTTCTTTAGCTTGAGTGATTGTTTCAGCTTTTCGGGTATCGATATTCATTCTACTCAAAGTAATTCCGAGCAGCTGGAGAATATCCGGTTCGTCATCGACTATTAATGCAAGTGGTGCTTTGCTCATGTTTGTTCCAAAGGTACTGTAGGTCAACTAAAGTTTAAATTACTGTTTGTATGTTTTGTTAACGGCAAAACTAATTCTGAAACACGAGCCGCCTGCCGTCAAGGGAATATAATCCAGCCGCGCACGGTTAGCTTCGCAAAGTTCTCTTGAAAGATACAAGCCTAATCCTGTACCGGTTCTTGAGGTGGTGAAAAATGGTTCAAATATTTTTTGTGCTTCTTCAGGCGGTATACCTTCTCCCTTGTCAATAACATCTAAAAAGGGCGTTCGATTATTGGGTTCTATACCAACCATGATCAGCAAATAGGGCTTGCCTGAAAACAGCTCGCTGTAACGAAGTCCATTGTCAAAAAGGTTGGTCAAGATCTGTCTTAATTGTAGTACATCAAAATGCACGATTACGTCTTTCGATTGAAACTGGAGATCGATAAACGGGGTAGGAGTCTTTGACATTGAATACTCTTGCTCAAGATCTTTAAGAAATTTAGAGAGGTTCACTTCATCGGCTCTGGCTGTTCGGCGCACCGACAATTGCATAATATTTTCAATAATTTCGTTGACTCTCATGGCATTGTTTTCAACAATTTTAATCAGTTCCAAATTCGGTTTGTCGAGTTGTTCACTCTCTCTGATTAATTGTGCTGCGTGGCTGAGAGCGCCGAGAGGGTTTCTTATTTCGTGAGCAATTGATGCGGTTAGTCGTCCAAGTGATGCCAATTTGAGGTTTTGGGCTTGCTGCGTTAATACAGAGGTATCATCAATAAAAATAATCGCATTTTCTTTGCTTTCACCGATGGGTGAAAAATGCGGTAACAGAGTTGGACCTGTGGCAGTGTTTCTAAATGGTTTTGAACGATAATGGTTCTTGCGCCGCCATAAGTTAAGTTGCCTTGCGAGCGGAGTGGTCACTTGATCGAGTCGCTTACTTTGGGTCGACTCAGGCATCCCCAACAAAACCCACGCAGCGCGATTAATTAGGCGAATATTTTGAAAACCATCTGTAACGATAACTCCCGTCGACATATATTGAATGATTTCTTCGTTAAGCTTTTCCATGCTTGCCAAGCCACGAATGGATAGCTCGGCGGTTTGCTCACTTTCTCTGATCCGTCTTGATAAATACAAAGCCATCAAGCCCGTCCCTAAAATAGTGATGGATAAGATCCCTACTTGAGTTAAACCGCTTTTGGTTCGAACTCCATAAATCGTTGAGTAAGCTTCTTCAACGAAGACCAAAGCTGAAGCTAACACCGCATAGCCGAGCGAAGATGCGGTGCTGATTAATATGCTTGCCGCAGTAGTACTAACCGCAATCAGCATTCCCAGACCGCTACTCACACCACCAGCAGCGTGCATCAGCACTGTGAGTAATACGATATCGAGAAGTACTTGTATTTGGAGCTGGATTTCAAAATGGGTGTGATAGTAAGTAATGGTGTGAGAAAGAATCGCAAAAATCAGAAAGCTAATAGCGGAAACATTAAAAAGTTGTGGAAATTGGGCGCTTAGAAAAGGCGTTTCGGATTGAAACTGAACCATGATGACGAGCGAGCTTGCAAGCAATAAACGATAGATCGAAAATATCTTAAGGGTGCGCCAAGACGAACCTTTAAACAGGCTGTTATTTTCAGCGTTAGGCATTGGGTGATATTAAATGGTTAGTCATCAATTTGTTATTCATAAAACCTATTAGTCGTAAACTGTTGGGATTGGTACTCGTTTGTGCTGAGTTTTTTGGTAAATATCAATAAGTTTTTGATTCGTTTCTCCATCAGTGGATTTATTTTCGAGAAAATCGTCAATCTGCTGATAACTTAATCCGAGCGCTTCTTCGTCCGATTTTGCTGGAGATAAACATTCGAGATCTGCTGTTGGCGCTTTGTGGATCAACTTGTTGGGGGCACCTAACTCAGTAGCAATTTGGCGTACCTGCCGCTTACTCAATCCAAATAGCGGTGCTAGATCACAAGCGCCATCTCCCCATTTTGTGTAAAAACCGGTGATATTTTCCGCTGAGTGGTCAGTTCCCAAAACCAATCCAGAGAGCAAACCTGCAACCTGGTATTGAGCGATCATTCGAGCTCTCGCTTTTGTATTACCTTTGACAAAATCAAGTTTAGATTGTTGTTCGGGCAATAAGCTTGCGCTTTTAAGCGCTTCATTGCATGTCTGCTCTAAATGATCCACGCCGTTTTTAATGTTGATGCAGATCTTTTGCGAAGGTTTTATAAATTCCAGCGCCATTTGTGCATCTTGCTCATCAGCTTGCTCACCATAGGGCAGGCGAATTGCTATAAACTGATAACTGCCGTCATTCTGATTGGACTTAGATTGATTGAGCTGGTTGACGGCTATTTGAGATAGCTTTCCTAGAGTGGTTGAATCGACGCCGCCGCTGATACCAAGCACTAACGTCTTCATTCCTGCTTTGAGCAAGCTCTGTTTTATAAACTCGACTCGTTTTTCGATTTCAAGTTTAACCTCGATCTCAGGCTGAACTTTCATTTCTTGGATGATTGTATCCATGAGTGAAGAACTATACGTTTGTGGTGGACTATTATCGGACATCGTATATAGATCGATTAAGTGATTAACAATAAACACATTTTAGGTGATACTGGGAGTTTACTCAATCATTCTCATCAGGTCATTTTTCAATCTTCTAAACTTGGAAACAAGCTTATGATATTATCTGAATGAGCGGTGGCTAGTTAGGTTTGAAATTTAAGGAGCAAAGATGAAAAAAATTGAAGCGATCATCAAACCATTTAAATTAGATGATGTTCGAGAAGCTTTAAGCGAGGTGGGTATATCTGGAATGACGGTGACTGAAGTTAAGGGATTTGGTCGTCAAAAAGGGCATACGGAACTATATCGCGGTGCTGAATATATGGTTGATTTTTTGCCTAAGATAAAAATAGAGATCATTATCTCAGATGATTTGGTTGATCGGTGCGTCGATACCATTATGGAAACCGCGAAAACGGGCAAAATTGGTGACGGTAAAATATTTATTTCAGAAATCGAAAAAATTATCCGTATTCGCACTGGCGATGAAAACGAGAGTGCAATCTAATTTCTTTTAATCTTGGCTTAGTATAGAGCTTATTGAAGTTTGGCTGATAAGTTATCGAGCTTCTACAAAAATGGCGTATTTAATACGCCATTTTTTATGTTCTTTTTGTAGTTAAGATTTGAATAAGATCTGACTTTCACTAATTTAAAATTAGCTTTTATGATTGGGATAATTGAGCAGTAACACTCGTCTGCTGTTTTCTGCTAAGTCAGGCAAATCCAGTAGGTTATAGGCTGTTACCATCATTTCTAGTGCATGAGGCACAGCAGGAGTGCGAGGGTAATGATCTACAACATATTTGGCACGGTTTGCTGCTGCAAGATAGGCGGTACGTTGTAAATAATAGTTTGCCACATGTAATTCGTATTCAGCGAGGCGGTTTCTCAAAAATATCATTCTTTGTTGGGCATCTTTAGCGTATCGGCTATTCGGGTAAAGCCGAATGAGCTCGGCAAAGTCATCAAAAGCCTGACGCGCCGCGCCAGCATCTCTTTCTGAAATGGGAGCGGAGAATAGTTCTTTACCAAAACCTGTTTCGGTCGAAAAGTTAATCAACCCCTTCATATAGTATGCGTAATCGAGATCTTTATGGCGAGGGTTCTGGCGGATAAATCTCTCCGCTGAGGCAATCCCTGTTTCATAATCACTCAACTTATAATAAGAATAGATTAAGTTTAGTTGTGCCTGATGAGAGTAAGCGCCAAATGGATACAAGCTATCAAGTCTTTCGAGATATTCCACTGCGCTGCGATAATTACCGGAATACATTGAATACTGGGCTTTTTCAAACAATTTAAAGGCATTATTAATTTTTGCTGCGCCGGTTATTTCATCCGGTGTACTCGAACAGGCTGCTAAAACGGTGATTAATAAAATCAAGCAAGTGCTTTTTACTATTCTCATTGATTCTCAAAGTCGCTAAAATGACAAAATCTAAGTCTAATTGCACAAATTAGTGCTATTAGGTGTTTAAATATGTCAGGCTAAATTAAACAGTCATGTAAACTACATGATGCTGACGCTACAAACTTAATTAACGCTACAAACTTGAATCGTGGTTAAATTGCGTCTGATGATTGCAATTAAACCGAAATGATTGATTCAATTTAGTTTGTTAACCAGTAAATTTTGATTATTCGAGTTATTTTACCTGAGAGGACGAATAACTGCTATACCAACCAACAGATAAGGCATGCAAAGTGGAAAAAAGTTCCATTATAAACCAGCGACAAGCACAAGTTGATTCATCGCCAGAAGTCTTAGCGCAAGAGTTTGTCATTCCAGAGGAGTTGTCTGGCGAGCGGCTCGATCAAGTGTTGCTCCATTATTTTCCAGAGCTTTCTCGTTCTCGGTTACAAAGTTGGATTAAAAATCAACAAGTTAAGGTGGGTAACGAAATTATTATTAAACCCAAACACAAAATTTTAGAAGGTAATCAGCTTCTAGTTGTACCGATTATGCAAGATCAAGGCGAATGGCAAGCGGTAGATATCGATTTTGATATTCATTATCAAGATGACGATTTAATGATCGTTAATAAAAGAGCTGGGCTAGTGGTTCACCCTGCGCCAGGACATTACCAAGATACTCTAGTTAACGGGTTGTTGTTCCGTTTTCCAGAGCTAAGAAAATTACCTCGCGCAGGTATCGTTCATCGCTTAGATAAAGATACCACTGGTTTATTAGTGGTGGCAAAAACAGCCGAAGCTCACAAGCACTTAGTTGATCAGTTGCAGCTGCGCGAATTTGATCGAGAATATCTTGCGCTAGTTCACCATACCTTAGTTGCGGGAGATACAATTGATTTGCCTATCGGGCGACATCCGCAGATACGCAAGAAAATGACCGTTATTGAAAACGGAACATCTTCGGCAAAAGAAGCAATTACTCATTACCGGATTGAGCAGAAGTTTAAAAATTTTACGTTACTTAGAGTAAAACTGGAGACAGGGCGCACTCATCAGATCAGGGTTCACTTGTCTCATATCAATCACTCCATTGTTGGCGATCCACTCTATTCCATCAGAAATTTAAAACCGAGAGGGATGAGCGACGAATTTGCTGAAACCTTCGACTCATTTAATCGTCAAGCGTTGCACGCTACATCCTTGGGGCTGCAACATCCTAAAACTGGTGAACCGATGAGTTGGAGTGTTCCGTTACCAAATGATTTTGAGCTGTTAATTGCCGCTATCCAAAAGCATGATGCTCGTTAGTCGTGTTTTTTGAGATCTTGCTGTCCGAAGAGAATTGAATACTGATTATGGCTATTTCTATTGGCGAGCGCCAGTACATCAAACCAGAGTGGTCAGCGCCAGATAACGTGCAGGCTTTTTCAACCACCAGAATTGGTGGCGCTAGTTTAGCTCCGTATGCTGGCTTCAATATTGCTGAGCACGTGGGTGATGAGCAGCAAAAAGTTGATGAAAATCGTGAATTGTTAGTTTCAGATCTTGGACTAGCAAAGCCCCCTTTTTGGTTAGAGCAAGTGCATGGTGTTGACCTGGTCGATGTCGATTTAGATTTCAAATACGATTCGCCCAATAAATCGTCGGTATTTGCGAAGGCTGACGCTAGTGCTTCAGTAACGCCTCACAATATTTGTGCGATTATGACGGCAGATTGCTTGCCTGTTTTGTTTTGTAATAAACAAGGTACTTGGGTTGCGGCGGTACATGCTGGTTGGCGCGGGTTAGCGAGTGGCATCCTTGAAAAAGCGGTTGAGGTGTATAAGGGAAGTTCATCAGATATAATCGTCTGGCTTGGACCTGCGATCAGTCAACATCATTTTGAAGTTGGTGAGGAAGTAAGACAGATTTTTCTTGAAAATTCTCTTTCAAACTCAGTCGCCTTTGTTAAATCAAATTCAGAAATTGCTGAAGAAAAAGTGAAATATCGCTGCGATCTTTATCAGATTTCTCGTATGATCCTTGGCAATTATGGAATTGAAGTGTTTGGTGGCGAATTTTGTACCTTCTCAGATCCAGATCAATTTTATTCCTATCGAAGAGATGGAGAGACTGGCAGAATGGCGAGTCTCATTTGGATTAATCAATGAATCAAAATAAAAAGATAATTGAGTCTATGAGCCAGTTGGAACGCTTAGTTAATGGATAACCTGTTGGTGTGGCTTATTAGTCTGTCGTTTATAGCGGTCCTCTTTGCTGGCATTATCATTATAGGAAATCGCTACAATGGCGCTAATTGGGGGCATCCAGGAACAAATATTCTGGATGGATGGATGCGCTTGTATTGCAAAAAATTTCATCGACAGGGTGATTTTAAGATTGAGTTGCCCGAAAGCAAAGGATTGATCCTTGCAGCAAATCATATTTCTTCTATTGATCCGTTTTTGTTGATCGCCGCAACCAACAAGCCAATTCGATTTATGATCGCCAAGGAAGAGTACCAAAAACCATACCTGAACTGGATGTTTAAAGCAGCTGGTTGTATTCCAGTGGATCGAGGTGGACGAGTTGAAGGCGCATTTCGAAGCGCTTTAAGGGCTATTGAGGCGGGCGAAACTGTTGCTATATTTCCTCAAGGAGGCATTCACAGTGATTCGACTCCGAGACACCGTATTAAGCCCGGGATAATTAAACTGAGTCATATGAGTGGTTGTGATATTTTACCTGTGAGGATTAAAGGAGTTTCGGTCATTGGAACTATGGTTAGGTGTTTGATTTTTCGCGGGCGAATTACTTTTGATGTTAGTTCTGTTGTTTCCAGTAAACAAGCTCAAACGAAAGAGTTTCGGCAGTCCATTTCTGATTGGATGGTTGGTGATACTGACGAGATCACGTTTTAACTAAAAATGAGCTGGTTATTTTTCTGATTATCAATCCCTTGATTTAGATCATTTCCTTTACAAGATTATCTGCTACTTTTTGATCTATCGAAAAGTGGTTAATTTTAATGGACGTGACAACCGAATGAAAAATATTTCTAATTTAGATAATACATCTGATTTGCAACAGGTCAAGATTGAGTGGGACGAGTCGCTTCTAGCCAAGTATAACATTTCTGGACCACGATATACTTCCTATCCGACAGCTTTAGAGTTTTCAGATGATTACAAAGCCAGTGACTACTTGACGTGTCTACAAGAGTTGCCTGAAGAAAAGTCTTTGTCTTTGTATATTCATATCCCTTTTTGCCAGAATATCTGTTATTACTGCGCATGTAACAAAATTATTACCAAAGATAAATCACGTGCTGAGAAATATATCGAAAATCTAATTAAAGAAATTCGACTAATTTCAGCCAATATAGGCAGCAATAAACTCCGCCAAATCCATTGGGGAGGTGGTACACCCACCTATTTATCCGTCGATCAAATCCGCTCGATAATGGAAGTAATCAGAGAATCATTTGAAGTTCCCAAAGATGACTCTACTGAAATCTCGATAGAAATTGATCCGCGAGCCATTGCAGTTGAAGATATAAAGTATTTAGCTGAGCTTGGTTTTAATCGCATGAGTATGGGAGTGCAGGACTTTGATTTGATCGTGCAGAAAGCGGTTAATCGCGTGCAATCCTATGAATTGACTAGGGATATGATCTTAGAGGCGAGAAGATATGGTTTTAAATCGATAAATCTCGATTTAATTTACGGATTACCTTTCCAGAATAAAAAGACCTTTGCGAAAACGCTTAAACAGGTGTTAGAGATTTCGCCCGACAGAATTTCAGTCTTTAATTATGCTCATTTACCTCATCGATTTAAGCCACAACGAAGGATCAGTTCTGAAAAACTCCCCAGTGCGGTGGAAAAGCTATCGATTTTTCAATATATCATAGAGACGCTTCAAGATAGCGGTTATCTGTATATCGGAATGGATCATTTTGCCAAGCCTGATGATGAGCTAGCAATTGCACAGAAAGAAGGTTGTTTACATCGAAATTTTCAAGGTTACACCACCCATGAAGAGTATGAACTAATCGGAGTGGGGGTATCTTCAATAGGCTCAATTAATGGTCACTATCACCAAAATGTCAGAGATACCGACTCCTATTATGATGCACTCAATAACGATGAAATTCCTAGCTGGCGTGGTATTCAAGTTAATCAGGATGATCTGCTCAGAAAAAGAGTCATATTTGATCTGATCTGTCATTTTAAGTTGGATAAAGATGATATTGCTCAGCAATTTAAGGTTGATTTTGACCAGTACTTTGCTCAAGAAATTGAAATGCTTGCACCTTTTGAAGAAGATGGTCTGGTAGAAATTACAAAACAAGCCATAACTGTGAGCAATAAAGGGCGGTTATTAATTCGCAATATTTGCATGGTGTTTGATGCATATTTAAATGAATTACAGACATTAAACAGCTTTTCGAAGGTTATTTAGCTAAGTTTTTTAGCCAAGATAACTATCTTCGAAATATCTCAATTTGTTATAGCAAATAACCTATCATTTTGCTTGGTTTTATTTTCTCAAACTACTGTAACCGCAAAATAAAACTGATATAATCGCCACTCTCTTAGCTAGTGGATTGATATCGTTTTGTCAGTAAACGCTAATTTATCAAGTCAAATCAAGTGTCAAACTTGCAGCATCAAACGACTTTGTTTGCCGGTGATGTTAGCTGATTCTGAAATCGAACATCTTGATAATATTGTTCAGCGAAAAAAACTGCTTAAAAAAGGCGAGTTCCTGTTTAAAGCAGGTGATAAATTTGAAGCCATTCACGCCATCCGTTCAGGCAGCTTAAAATCTTATACCATCAGTTCTGAAGGAATTGAGCAACTGACAGGATTTCATTTGCCTGGCGAAATGGTCGGATTAAACGCTGTGAGTACCGTCGCCTATCCGAGTTTTGCCAAAGCTCTTGAAACTTCCTTAGTGTGTAGTATTCCTTTTGATCGACTAGAGGCGTTAGCGAGAGAGCTGCCGGGTTTGCAAAGCCAGTTATTCAGAATCATGAGCTCTGAGATCAGAGATGAGCAAGAGTTAATGATGCTGTTAAGTAAAAAAAATGCGGACGAAAGGTTTGCTGCATTTGTAATGAATTTATCTGCCCGATTTCGCCGCAGAGGTCTCTCAGACAAAGAGTTTTTCTTAACCATGACCCGCAGTGATATAGGTAACTATTTGGGCTTGGCGGTAGAAACGGTCAGTCGTCTTATCACACGATTACAAAAGAAAGATTTAATCGAAATTAAAGACAGATACCTTTGTATTAAAGATAGTGGTGGACTGAGCCAGTTAGCAGGAACGACTTGTCATCATTGATTTTAGTCGACGATTAATCTAAGACCGCTCTGACTGAACCAAGCCAAAACTTACTTCAATAATCCTTAACAGTTTCTAGCAAAATGCTCTCTAGATATTCACAATATAGATCTAAATAATTTTTTCCGTCATTAGTTGAACTCAACCACGGATTCATCAAGGTATGGCGAAGTATAAAAATTTTGTCACCTTTTTTGGTACTACTTTCTTTATCAAACAAATGTAACTTTTTAAACAAGCTGGTTTGCTCGCTCTTGCTCAAATTATCAATGGACAAGTGGGTTTTAGAACCTAAAAATTCCTTTGATTGAACGGGCGCGTCGGCATCATGTGTGAGCTGTCGATAGATTTCTTCTGAGAATTGATTCATTACGTCCAACGAATGATTATTATGTGGGTTAACTGCAATGGTCACTAAGTTACTATCAGGTTCAAATGGAATGGTGAGGCAGACTTTACCTGCAAGTTTTTGCTTTAAGGATTTTAATTGGTCGAAAAAATATTCCGCAGAACGAACTGTTTGTCTGATCACTCGCCCAAAATTTTGATTGTCTAATGGTAATACTGCATGCGCCACATAAGCGGCCGCCGCATTTGCTCCCGGTTTAGATCCCTCTAAAATATATTGTCCTATTTGTAAAAAATCAGGTTCTTCGCTTGGTGAAAAAACATAGTCTGCGGAAGTGCTCAGCAATCGCACAATGTCTCTATTTTTAGCGATAAACCCGCCAGTACCGAAAGGCAAATAGCCTTGTTTGTGAGGATCGATTGTGATGCTATCAACTTCTTCAAGTGAGGCAAAAGACTGATAAACTCGTCTGGATGGAAAGTAATGAAGTTCTTGTTTTACTTCATCAAAGGGAATGAAATTCCCGTCGGATTTTCTAAATATACTGGTTAAATATCCTCCCCATGCCGCGTCAACGTGAATTGAAAAATAAAGCCCTTGGTCTTTCATTTTATTTCTAAGTTGGATGATTTTTTCGATTGGATCAATTGTTCCAAATTCGGTCGTACCCAGTACACCAACAACGGCTAAAATTGGGATGTTTTGTGCCTGCAAATTAATCACGATCCGTTCGAGTTCTTTTTCGTCCATTCGCATTGAATCTGTGAGCGGTACTTTGACCAGAGATGCGCTACCGATACCCATCAAACGCATGGCTTTTTCCCAGGAATAATGAGCCGTAGCAGGAACAATAACAACTGCTGATTTTAGCTGCCAGTGCTCTGCGAAAAACTGAGCTGGACCTAATGTTTCTATACGGTTTTCTTCGATTGCTTGCTGGAAATCAATCAGTTTATCTTGACCCAGTTTATCGAGTACTTCACTCAGGATTAACTGTCGGAATTCCAGAACTTTTTCGATCGAAAAATTGATTAACTCCCAACAGGTATAATCTTTGATAGCTTTAAAGTCATCTGAATAGAGCTCTAACTCACTCTCTAATTTGAACTGTTTGAGAGCAGCTACGAGCGCAATGGGGTAGTACTTCGCCGCTCTAAAATTCCATAAACTTTCATAGTTGGCACTGGTTCCGCCGCTGGTAAGGTGTCCCCAGGCACAGGGCGATTTATTTTGATCGATATTAAACCCAAACATTTTAGCAAATTGTTCACCGACCTGTAGTTCCATTTTTAAAGTGACGGGACCGGATTCACCAGTAATATTATTTGGATTATAAAAATTAGTAATTAATTGAGCGAGAAGAGCCGGCATCATTAAATCAGATGACATATGTCCAATATAGCGAGGGTTATAAAAGGGAACAGAGCGTTTTAACTTTGCAGTTAATGAGTGCAGTTCAGTACGGATCTTCGACATCGCATCAAGATAACTGGGGTCGTTCATCATTTGCGGGGTTATCGGGGGTTGGTCTTCGGGATGGAAGTTTCGTCGCCAATAAATATGATCTCTGACAAATTCGATCAGCAAGTTCTCTAAAGTATCATTATTTTCACCATAAGCACCTAGAAAGTAAGGGCTTAAAAATTGTAGGTTATTGGTTAATTGATCTTTCAGATTTTCAGGAGGGATTATTTCGCTGGTGCTATTCGATGCGTTCATTGTAGAATCCAATATAGTTTAGTCCTGAAACTAACAGGAGTAGCGGGTAGCTAAAATATCTAGTGATGTAGTCTAGCGAGATTTACTGAATCCTCAGTTGATCTAAATCAAGCAATGCTATTCCAATAATTAAATAGAATTAATCTTTTAGATCGAGCATTACTCGGAGATATTTGAATTGATTAGTAAAGACGATATAACTGGTGTTATTCTAGCTGGGGGCGAAGGACGAAGAGTTTCCGGAAAAGATAAGGGCTTGCTTGTTTATAAAGGTATTTCGTTGATCAAACGACAGATTGATTGGTTATCGCCTCAGGTGGCGAGTCTTCTGATCTCTGCTAATCGAAATATTGAAAACTATCAAAAGTACGGTCATCCAGTTTTATTAGATCAGAGTAATGAGGTTAATAATTCATCTTATGGAGAAACTGAGTTTAACGGTCCATTGTCTGGTATTTTAAAAGCTTTACAAAGTTGTTCGACGGAATGGTTGTTTGCTCAGCCCGTCGATGTACCTAATCTTCCGATTAACTTGCTCGATAAGATATTGAAAACTATTTCAAGAAAACCATTTGAAAGTAAGAACTGTTATTACCTTAAGTCTGACCAGCGAGATCATTATCTTTCGATGTTGATAAATAAAAGTGCTGAAAGTCAATTAGAACAATATTTAGAGAGTGATCGCCGCAGAGTAAGAGATTTTCATTGGACTATTAATAGTCAACCTGTCGACTTAAACTTAAATGAAAAACTATTTGAGAATCTTAATTTCGAGCAGGCGTATAAATGAATTCATTACGCTAGTTTTACCAGACATTTGATAGTGATCTAAGTCAAGTAGCATTATTCTAATTAATATATACTTTATTTTCGACGGGTTAAAATTTCAGCTGGTTCAGAACTCGAATTCTTTAAAAGGACAGAATAATGCACGAGTATAATAATATTTTAGTTGTTGTAGATTTTCGTCAGCATGAACACTTCGCTCTTCCAAGAGCACTTAAATTAGCATCTAAGTTGGGCAGTAAGATAACCATTGTGTCTACTGTTTATGAAAGTTTTATTGACTTTATACCATCTGCAAGCGCAATCGATAGAAAAACCATCAAAGAAGAATCACTCAAACTTAATACTAACGAGCTCAAGGCACTTGTTGATAAACTGGATGTTGGTAACATTGAAATAAATTATCACTCGATTTGGAGTACTAGTATTCATGGAGGGTTGTGTGATTATATCAATAAAAATGAGTTTGATTTAGTGGCAAAAACCGTTCGTAGTCATAATGTTTTGGAAAAATTACTGTTTACTCCAACGGACTGGCACTTATTGCGGGATACTAATACGGATGTTTTATTCGTGAAAAATGACCGATGGCCATCTTCAACCAATATATTGGGAGCGATTAATATCGATGGAGATAAGGCGCATGTAGAGCTTAATAAAAAAATCATTCAGACCACTGTAGCTTTAGCAGAAATTTGTGGTTCATCGGCAAGTATACTGAATGTCTTTCCTTGGCCTATCGTCCAATTTGAAAAATTCTCACATCTATTTAATGGCAAAGATTTATTCCTGGAAATACAAAAAGAACATAAGTCTGCAGTAAATGAATTTGTACAAAGTGTAGCTAAGATTAATGGTAAAGTCATTGTTGCTGAAGGTTTAGAACCGGAAGAAACCTTACCTGAAATGGTTAAGTCAACTCGTTCTGAACTGCTTGTTATGGGCAGCGTTGGACGAAAGGGTATCAAGGCCGCAATGATCGGAAATACTGCGGAGAAAATATTGGATGAAATTGAATGTGAAGTATTGGTTTTGAAATAGAAAACCAATTTGAACAGAATTTATTTATTTTTTATATCGATTTCAACAGACACAGAAATAGAGTCTGAACCAGTGTTTTGATTAAAAATAATACCTTTTTTGCTTGGTCTATTCTCTATTTCAAGAATAAGTTCATTACGATTGATTGATACTAAAAAAAGATTTGATTGAGCATCATAGTCAAATGAATTGTGCGCATTAGTCATTTTGATGGCATACCCTAACGAGTGAGTAGAGGAGAGCACTAGTTCTTGAGAAATATTTCCTCCGTCTACTAAATGCTTGGCTTCGCTTCTAGAAATACGATAGCGAATACTTTTATCTTGAATTCTTACATACATTGATGATATTTCTATTCGTAATTAACCGTTGAAAAATAATAATCCACTAAATCATCTAAATTAGCGGATTCAGAACTCTCACTTAAAACAACCCAACCATTAGCATCAAGCAAGGGATGAATTTTAAACGATTCTTGCCCTGATAAAATATCTACAGTTAAACTTGCGTCACTATCGATTTTTGAGTGGGCTTTTAATATCCCTGCAAATCCTTTTTTCTTCGTTTTATGATTGAGTAATTTTGCTTTCAGTGGTTTTTCGGCTGGCATGCTTGTCATTAAACGTATCAAATGAGTAACAAAAAATCGCAAACCAATAGTCGCAGAAATAGGATTGCCAGGTAAACCAAAATAAAAGCTGCCGTTGGGGAATTTAGCAAATAAAACTGGTTTACCGGGACGGATCTTAGACTTATGGAAAATAATCTCGCCGCCCATTTTTATGATGGTTTGCGGAATAAAATCAAAATCACCCATTGATACTGCACCCGTACTGATAATAATTTGGGTGTTTTTATCGAGCTCTTTTTGCAACGCTTGCTGGTAAAGTTCGACATCGTCATAGTTAGTACCTGCGTTATACGCATTTACTGGCAGCTCTTTCAGGCACTCCAAAATATAGGGCATATTTGAGTTGTAGATTTGACCAGGTTCTAGAGTTTTAGATAAATCGTCGATCAATTCTTTACCCGTTGAAAATACTGCTATATCAGGTTTATTGACGGTTTTTATTTTTTCAATTCCTAATGATGCGAGCGCCATTATTTTGTTGGCATTAAGCAATTGATTTTTTGTTAATACGATATCGTTTTCCAAGAAATCTTCACCACTAGAGCGGATATGAGCGCCTTTCAATGGTGATGATATACAGCGCACTTGTTGATTGTCGTTTTCCTCTCCTAACAATGTAGTATTTTCCACAGGAATAACTGAATCATAACCTTCAGGAACGGGCGCTCCAGTCATAATTTTCCAAGCGGTCATTTTGTTATCTATTGCTTGGGAAATATTATCGCCCGCCGCAGTTAATCCAATTAGTTTTAGTATTACTGGTGATTCATTGGTTGCACCGATTAAATCTTTTGCATTAACCGCGTATCCATCCATTGCAGAATTATCGAATGTAGGAACGGAAATAGGCGAGATGATATCTTCTGATAAGATTCGGCCATTAGATTCGGATAGAGAAATTATTTCGCTTTCGAGAACAGATGAGTTTTCAGAAATGAGTTTTAGCGCTTCCTCAAAACTGATCATATAGTTTTCAGTATACGAATTTTTATTATCGTTCATCCTAAATACTCTGATATTTACCGTTGAATTTTAACCACCGATAGAGGAAAGATTGGGCGTTACCCCAGTATCATTGTCGTGTAAAAAGTGTTGTTTACGTTTATGGGATAATAGCTCACATAATCGCAATTTTAATTGCTGCTTTTGCGATTCGGATTGCATCAAATTACGCACAGGAAATCCTTGTTCACCAAATAAGCACAAGTGGAAATCACCAGTGGAGGACATCCTTAGTCGATTACAAGTATCACAGAAGTTTTTTGAGTAGGGGGCTATAATACCGAAACTACCCTGGTATTCAGGATGGATATATTCAACTGCGGGACCGCTTGATTTTTCTTTTAGTTTTTCAGTCCAACCGTTAGCGAATAAATAATTCTTTAATACTTGAGAGCTGACATGATATTGATTGAAATAATCTAAATTATCGCCGGTTTGCATTAATTCGATAAATCGAATAGATAGATTTTTGTTTTTAATCAAGCTAGTGTATTGGTCAAACTGATGGCTATTAATGTCTTTTAATAAAACCGCATTGAGTTTAATTTTTTTGAGTGGCAGTGTTAACGCATAATCGATCCCTTGTAAGATTTGTTTCAAGCGATTATGTCCGGTTAGACTATTAAACAGATTGGGAGCAAGCGTGTCTACACTCACATTCAAATGAGTCAAACCTGCATCGACCCACTGATTAATATTTTCCTGTAATTTATAACCGTTAGTTGTCAGTGCAATTTGATCGATACCAGATGTGTTGTTAAGGATCTTAATGCAATCAACAAAATCTTTTCTGAGAGTTGGCTCTCCGCCGGTCAGACGGATTTTGTGCGTGCCTAATTCTGCAAATGCAGCAACCGTATTTTTAATTTCATTGAGGGATAAAAATTCATTTTTGGTCTCGCATTTGTAGCCGTCAGGCAAACAATAGTCGCAAGAAAAATTACAAACGTCGGTCAAAGACAAACGGAGATACGGGAATTTACGCCCATAGGGATCGACAAGTTGTTGGTGTTGATTCAAAATCAAGCTCCTTTCCAAATACGGGAGGCTAATCGATTTCTCGTTTAACCCTGGTAATTGAGTTATGCCTTAAAAACGGCAATAAAATAACCAATTACGGCGATATCAACGTATCAGTAGAACATTCTACTAACTTAGCTCAATATCACTCGGAGTGCTAGAGGACAGCAGTTCACTATAGACTGCTAAATAGCCCTGTGTTGGTGGTTATTCTACATTATCGGATTAAGATAGACAATTTAACTCATTACTAATGATAGATGCGTTCGTCATAATGATGATCTGTGTCAGTATTTGGTGAGGTGGTTACGCGATTAAAATGTCTATTTTTAAGGGGATTTATGCATTGTCCAATACTTGCTCTATCACTTAAGGGTTAGATTTTTTGTCTATAATATACCTCATAAGAATTAGTCTTTTTGCTTAAAAATAATCATTAGTTACAAGCTGTTATAAAATGGAAAGAAGCGCAGAGATGATTGATTTGGATCAAGATTTTATGCGCAGATAAGGGTAGATTACCTTTGCACTAAGAGGAGTGCAAAGTAGAAAATATTAAATAATAAGTCAGTTATTTAAAGACATCCTTACAAGGGGATTAAAAGTGAATAAAGTATCTAGAATAAATATTCTGGCAGCGAGTGTGCTTGCTGCGACATCTTTTGCATCATCGGCAGACAGTACATCTAAAGAAGGAGTAGACAGTTCTATTGATCTTAGTTTCAGGTATAGAATAGAAACGGTCGATCAGGACGGCTTTGCTGAAGACGCTCAGGCATCAACAGTACGAACAAGAGCAACGATTAAAACAAACTGGAGTAGCAGCATTGATTCAGTTTTGGAATTTGACGACGTAACTGAAATTGGGTTAGACGATTTTAATTCTGGGCTAGGCACTTCTCCCAATAGGGTTCAATACCCTGTAGTAGCAGATCCCGAAGGGACTGAGATGAATCAGGCGTTTGTCCGTTATACTAATGAGCATACGAAAGTTGCCGTAGGACGACAAAGAATTCTAGTCGGGAATCAGCGTTTTGTAGGTGGTGTTGGCTGGCGTCAAAATGAACAAACCTATGACAGCTTGACGGTTAAATCTAAATTTGCAGAGAAAATTGATTTTAGTTACGCCTATGTTTTTAATGTTAATAGGATTTTTGGTGAGAGCGTTGATGGAGGTGATCATACTCACAATACCCATTTAATTAATCTTGACTATGAATTAGCCGGAGGAAAGTTATCAGGCTATTATTTTTCTATCGATAACGAAGACGCTGTTGGCTTATCCAATAATACTTTAGGCGTTCGTTATTCTGGAAAAGTAAATGATTTTTCTTATACGCTAGAGTTTGCATCTCAATCAGATGCAGGGGATAACCCAAACAGTTATGACGCAAACTATTATTTACTGGATGGTAGTTACAAAACCGGCAACGCTTCTTTTGGTATCGGTATGGAAGTGCTAGGTGGAGATGTGAGTGGTGGTCAAGGATTTACTACTTCGCTCGCGACATTACATAAGTTTCAAGGTTGGGCGGATGTATTCCTAGGTACTCCTTCTGCGGGTATTGAAGATATCTATCTTAATGCATCGTACAAGGTTAATGGTTATACACTCAAAGCAATCTACCATGACTTTTCCAGCGACGAAGGAAGCGCTTCATTGGGGACTGAGTTAGACTTTTTGGTAACTAAAAAATTAACAAAGCAGTTGTCTGGGTTGTTTAAGTTTGCAACTTTCGATAGTGATGATGCTGGTTTTTCATCACGAGATAAAGTGTGGTTAATGCTGACATATAACCTTTAATACAATTAGGTATAAAAAAAAGGCTATCAAAGTTCGATAGCCTTTTTTTCGTTATTTTGTTGATTAGAAATCAATTTTTTTAGGTAACTTCCAAGCACCAATTATAAACACAACCGCTATTACAGCCGCTACAGCGAGAGCAGGAACACTATCAAACATCCCCTGGAACTTCTCGACCCCAGTATCCGCAATGGTGGTTTTACCGCCCGCAATTCCAGCGAATAAGCTAGGAAAAACCGATTTAATCCATTCGTACGCGAGGGTAAAAATGATCGCACCAAGCAAGCCGCCACCGATAAAAAATAACGCGTCTTTTCGCCCACCACCAGCGCCAATTAAGCAGGTTCCTGGGCAGTAACCTGCAATAGCAAAACCAATTCCGAAAATAAGTCCTCCAACTATAACACCGGCATAAGCGGACTTAATACTAATATGTGATTCGTTAATCATGCCCGTTGCTAATAGTAAAAATAACACTAAACTACTGAACCCAATCGCAAGTAGAATAACTTTTGCGAGATGAAGATCTTGCAAACGCAGCATGTTAATTAAGTTCTGAGGGTTACCTGCACCTACGCGATGAAGTACGAATCCAAACGCGCCCCCAATGAGAATTGCTAGAAAAATAGACATTCTATGCACCTCCGTTATTTGATTTACGATAGAAGAATATCGCCACCGGAATGGCTGCAGCAAAAGTCCCAAGGGCGAACATATAGCCACTAAGTGAAGTTTGCATCATGCCGCTCATCATGTGACCGCTCGTACAGCCACCCGCAAGACGAGCGCCAAAGAGCACTAACACACCTCCAATAAACGAGACCAGATACCGATGACCATGCCCTGATTCTCGAAATACTCTGGGTGATTGTTTGTCTTCCAGAGAGGCTTTACCTTTTTGAAGTTTTGACGACAAAAAGCCTCCTGCAAACATGGCGATAACAAATATAAAGCCGTAATTAATGGGGTTTTCGACGCTCTTAGCATATTTGCCACCACTTTTGTTCAGATAGGCGTTATTGCTTGAATAGCCGTGTTTTGCTTGGTCATTTTCGGTAATAACTTCTTCAGAAAATAAATTCCAAACAATACCGTCAAAAATAACGAATTGAGTTGATACACCGATCGGTTTAACTAACACCACGGCTAGTAGAAATGTCGCGCCTAGAATAGCTCCACCTTTTAACCAGTCCCATTTAATCTCCATGATGACCTCCTAATTTGAGTCAGATTTAGTCTTGTCAGATTAAAATCAGAAATATCTAATTTAGAGATATCTAATATACTGGAATATAGGATAAAAGTAAAGAAAATGCGGTGGTTCAGATGCACTTCAATGCAGAAGAGAGCATTCAAGGGCAGAATTTAGTGGGCTAGTAATTAAAAATTCGGCAAACATCAACTTTTATGTCCTAAACTACTTATTATCTGTTATTTATATTTGTACCCATTGCGTGAGGTAATCATGAAAGTGTCTATTAAAAATAAACTGATGTTTGGTTTTGCCATCGTTATCACTGTGATGCTTCTGGTTATGCTAAAAACCTTCATTGGGCTTCAAAACTTAGATACTATCGAGAAACGCCTTTTAAACCTTAGATTCCCAACAGTATTAGCAGGTAAACAGCTCGAAAATGGCGTTAACAAAAGCTTAGCGGGTCTGAGAGGCTATATGATTTTGGGTAAAGAGCCTCAAAAAGCTTCAAAAATGAAGGAAACTCGTCTGGCGGGATGGAAAGACATCGATGATGCTATTTCTAAAATGCGGGAGCTTTCCAAACTCTGGACTAATCCACAAAATATTGTAGAACTCAAGGCATTGGAAACTTATGTCGAAGAGTTTCGTCAAGCTCAGCAGGAGATTGAAGATATAGCACATTCAATCGATGAAGTACCGGCGTTTAAAACATTGCTAACCGAAGCTGCCCCTCGAGCACAAGAGGTTCTCACTGCTATTAGCAGCATGATAGATGAAGAAGCTAATTTAGAGACCACCCCGGAACGAAAACAATTACTCAAATTAATGGCCGACAGTCGAGGCTCGTTTGCTATCGGATTGGCAAATATTAGAGCCTATCTATTATCTGGCGATACGAAGTTCAAAGATAATTTTGAAGAAAAGTGGAAAATCAACGAGGCTCGTTATAAACAAATAAGCGAGTTAAGTTATATTATGTCATTGTCACAAAGCGATTCTTGGAAAGTCTACACAAGTAATCGTTCTGAATTCGCGGAATTTCCGTCTATGATGTTTACACAAAGGAGTAGCGAGGATTGGAATGTAGCTAACTATTGGCTGGGAACCAAGGCCGCGCCTAAAGCGAGCGCTATTTTAGATGTTTTGGGTAGAATGCAAGTCAACCAGGAAAAGTTAGAAAAATCTGATAGTAAGCTGTTAGCTGATGAGATAAGCAGTATAGAAATTAGTATGTTAATAGGAATCGTTGTTGGTGTCGCAATTGGTATTGCAATTGCGATGTTTATTAGTCGGTTAATTACTAAACCCTTGATAAAAGTCGTCCGCCGTGCCGATGAAATAGCTAATGGGAATTTATCTCATGAGAAACTAGAAGTCTCTGGTAAAGATGAGCTTGCGGATCTTACTACGGCAATCAATACGATGAATACCAACTTGCAAGACATTATCAAGCAAGTATCGAGCTCGGCTGGAGAACTTTCTGTGGCCTCAGGTCAACTGCGTTCAACAGCACTACAAACAAATCAAGGGATGGAAAATCAAAAACTTGAAACCGAACAGGTGGCTACCGCAATGAACGAAATGACCTCGACTGTTCAAGAAGTAGCTCAAAGCGCGAGTTTGGCGGCACAATCGGCATTGGAAGCAGATAAAGCATCATCGACAGGACACGATTTAGTCTCTGAAAATATGCAAGCGATAAAAAAACTTGCACGCGGAATAGAAAAAGCGTCTCTAACAATTAATAAGCTTGGCGATGATACCAACAGTGTTGATAGAATTGTCGAGGTAATAAATGGGATCGCAGAGCAAACTAATTTGCTCGCTTTAAATGCTGCTATTGAAGCTGCTCGTGCAGGAGAACAAGGCCGAGGTTTTGCCGTTGTCGCTGATGAAGTACGCACTCTTGCTGCACGTACTCAAGAATCGACCCAGGAAATCAGCCTTACTTTAGATAAATTAAAAAGTGGAGCAAGCAACGCCGTTCAGTCAATGCAAGAGGGTCATCAACAGGCACAAAACTGTGTTCAGCAGGCGAATAATACCAGCGATAATATTAATGATATAACGAGTGCCGTTACATCGATCAGCGATATGAATACACAAATTGCAACTGCAGCAGAAGAGCAGAATGCCGTTGCCGAGGAAATGAACCGGGGCGTTGTAAAAATTAACAGTGAGTCGGAAGTTACACTACAGAATACGCGGGAAACCAGAGAAGCCGCAACGAAAGTCGGAGAGCTTTCAAAAAACTTACAAAGTGTGGTGGCCAAATTTAGCGTGTAAAAATTAATTAACACGCTTGTATAGGTTTCCGCTTCATCTAATCGAGATTAAATATAGATATTCTCTTCAGAAAACTTCATTTTAATTCCCTGGATATCCGCTTTTTCAATCAAAGATTGAATATAGGTCTGAATAGCCAGATGCGAAGCGCGATGAGTTAAATAACCTCTAACTTTCTGTTCGACCATTGAATACTCCAGCGCTTTACCTTCGATCTTTCGAGTCACATTTACCACGTGAAATCCATAACGTGATTCAAGAGGTTTATCCGCTAATCCTTGAGGTAAAGTTTTCAGCTGACGTTCAAATTCAGGAACCGTTTGACCTTTGCTCAATTGACCAAGTGACCCGCCTGTTTTTTTAGAAGGACACGCGGAATACTTATCCGCTAATACAGAAAATAAAAGTGGATCTTGCTTTAAATTGATGATGATTTCTTGTGCGGTGTTTTTTGCTACTTCACGGTTTGGTAAATCATCTTTCGCAGCGGCAAGTAAAATATGATCGACTTCCAATAGTGGCTCGGTGGTAAATTTTTCAGTATTATTTTCAAAATAGCGCACACAGTCCTCATCCGTTGGATCAGCATAACTGACATTATCGGAAATAAGCTTTTGCAAAACTTCTTCTTCATTGTCGGCTGTTATAGTTATTCCTTTTTTCGCTGCTTGAGCAAGTAATAGTAGTTTAACAACTAATGCTTGTCCCGCTTTTTGTACAACCACCTCAAAACTAGGATTTTGATGATACTGTAATTCTGATGCGAGAGTTGCTTCTTCGATCGTGACACCATCTACCGAAATAATCGGTAGCGGCGCAGAGGGTTGCTGTTGTTTTTCCACTAGATTCGACTTTGCTGGATCATAAGTTTTCATTTTTATCGCTCCCTGACAACTTGATAGCGTCTTCCAAAATACCAAACTGGAACGCTGATAACATGTACCAATCGAGTAAAAGGGAAAACTAAAATCATACTTAAACCAACAAAAACATGCAGCTTATAAATAACATGAACTGGTTCAATTGCTGCCGCAGCCGCCGAAGATTGAAATAGAACGATATTTTGCGCCCAATTACCAAGCATGATCATCACTGAACCATCTAAATGTTCCATCGAAACTACAATAGTAAGTAAACCTAAAATTAACTGAACTAATAACATCAATAGAATAAAAATATCGGAAAATTTTGAAGAAGCTCTAACACGTTCATTAGTCAAACGTCTTTTTATCAACATTAATAAACCAATCAAACAGAGTAGACCAAAAAATCCACCACTTATCATGGCAAGTAGCTGTTTATTAGCGCTAGAAATTACATGATGATATAACCACTCTGGCGTTAACAGACCGACAAAATGACCCATGAGAATAAAAATAATACCCACATGAAATAAATTACTGGCGATACGAAAACCTTTTCCAGATAGCATTTGGCTAGAATCTGCTTTCCAGGTGTATGGTTCACGATCAAACCTGATCCAACTAGCTACTATGCAAACCATTAAAGCAATGTAGGGATAAACCCCGAATAATAAATTATTTAGATTAGACATTGATTCTTCTCCTTACAATCCTGAAACTTGGGCGGCATCTTGTTCGTGCCATTTAATAGGAACTCGTTGAATAGTATTGGGATCGAGTGAGTTTGATGATTTCTGAATGCCAGAGCTTGCGCTAGGACATTGTTCACCTGCTGAAATTGGGTCATCAAACTTAATTTCTTTATCTTCCCATTCTTTATCAATGGCTTCGATGGTGTCATCGCGCTGTTCTTTCTTAACAGCTTCAGAAACCTCTGAACGATTTACTTCTAAACCAGAAATTTCGATCAGTGAATCAAAAAGAACCGAATAGTGGCAATCCCGATCAATCAACCTTTCAGAAAGCATGGTCATTAAATGGCAAATATCGCCTAACCATTCTTCAGCAAAGTCATCCTCCTGTTCACTTAAGAACTCCAGATAGAGTGGAATGTAGTCTGGCAACTGCGAAGAGTCTACTTCAAAACCTTTAGAGTTATAGACGTTGATTAAATTAACCATCGCCTGACCGCGATCACGAGATTCACCGTGTACGTGTTCAAATAAAAGAAGTGAAAGCGCTCGACCACGATCAAATAATAGATCGTAGCTTTCTTGCGCATCATAAAGATCACGAGCAGTTAATTTTCTAATAAACTCAATTAATGTAGATTTGTTTTCTTCAGTTAGGTTTTTTTCTTCACGTACTATATTAACTAATTCATCAGCAGATTCAAAAAGTTGTACGGATGGATAATCAAGCAGTCGTGAAATCACTTTGAGTATTAACATGATTATTCTCCTACATTAAAAGTTTTAATGACGTCACGTTTGTTAACTTTTTTCGCGCCAAACATATTCATATCATTATTGCCGCTACTACAACCATTGCCGAAAGTAAATCCACAACCACTTTTTTCGCCATAGGCCTCTGGAACATTCATTTCACGGTGACCTGTTGGGATAACATAGCGATCTTCATAGTTTGCAATAGCAAGATAGCGATACATTTCATCCGCTTGCTTTTTGTTAAGTCCCGCTTGACGAAGTACTTCGAGATCTTCCAGACCTTCAACATTTTCCGCACGTTTATATGCGCGCATCGCAAGTAATCTTTCTAGCGCTCGAATAACGGGCTCTTCATCGCCTGCGGTTAACAAATTGGCTAGATATTTCATCGGAATTCTCAGTGAGCGAACATCCGGCAGTACACCTGCTTTACCGAGAGTTCCAGCTTCGACGGCATTTTGAATAGGACTTAATGAAGGCACATACCAAACCATCGGTAAAGTTCTATATTCAGGATGCAAGGGTAGGGCAAGTTTCCAGTCCACTGCCATTTTATAAACGGGGGATTTTTGCGCCGCTTCAATAATAGAATCGGTAATGCCATCTTTACGCGCTTGCTCAATTACCTTAGGATCATTTGGATCTAAAAAGATTTCTAACTGTCGTTCATAAAGATCAGTATCAGACTCACTCGAAGCAACTTCCTTTATTTTATCCGCATCGTAAAGCAATACACCCAAATAACGAATCCGTCCCACACAAGTTTCAGCGCAAACCGTCGGCATTCCTGCTTCAATTCTTGGATAACAAAAAATACACTTTTCTGATTTTCCTGACTTCCAGTTAAAATAAATTTTCTTGTAGGGACAACCGCTAATACACATTCTCCAGCCACGACATTTGTCTTGATCGATTAACACAATGCCATCTTCTTCACGTTTATAAATCGCACCAGAAGGGCAGGCCGCAGCGCAAGCAGGATTCAAACAATGCTCACACAAACGAGGTAGGTACATCATGAAAGTATTTTCAAACTCTCCGTACATTTCCTTTTGCATATTATCGAAATTTTTATCCTTACTGCGTTTTTCAAATTCCGTTCCAAGAATTTCTTCCCAGTTTGGTCCCCATTCGATTTTTTCCATTCGCTTGCCAGAAATAGCGGAACGAGGTCGAGCCGTCGGTTGATGCTTTACTTCTGGTGCGGTGTGCAAATGTTGATAATCGAAATCAAAAGGCTCGTAATAATCATCGATTTCAGGTAAGTCAGGATTAGCGAAAATATTCGCTAGTACTCTAAACTTGCCACCAATCTTAGGTTGAATATCACCATTGGATTTTCTTTCCCAACCGCCTTTCCACTTGTCTTGATTTTCCCATTCTTTTGGATAACCGATACCGGGTTTTGTTTCAACATTATTAAACCATGCGTACTCAACGCCTTCGCGCGAAGTCCACACGTTTTTACAAGTGATAGAGCAAGTATGACAGCCGATGCATTTATCGAGATTCAATACCATGCCGATTTGAGATCTTATTTTCATCTTCAGTCTCCTATGCTTCGTCTGGGTTAGTGGGAAGTGCGCGAGGTAAATCATCAGTGTCGGAGCCATCCAACCAATCAATCTTATCCATTTTCCTGACCACTACCATTTCATCACGATTACAACCAACCGTGCCGTAATAATTAAAGCCCCATGATTGTTGAGCGTAACCACCTATCATATGAGTTGGTTTCATTACCACACGAGTGACCGAGTTGTGATGTCCTCCACGAGTTCCTGTCATTTCACTTCCTGGGACGTTGACGATTCTCTCTTGCGCGTGATACATCATCACCATGCCTTGCATGACTCGTTGAGAAACAACTGCTCGACAAGCAATTGCGCCGTTAGCATTAAATACTTCAACCCAATCGTTATCTTCAATATCAGCTTCTTTGGCATCAATTTCACTTAACCAGATGATCGGTCCACCACGAGAAAGTGTCAGCATTAAAAGATTATCGGAATAAGTACTATGAATTCCCCATTTTTGATGTGGCGTTATCCAGTTAAGCAAAATTTCTTTATTGCCATTTTCTTTTTTTCCCTTAACTATATCGATTGTTTTGGTATCGATAGGAGGGCGATAAGAAACCATCTGCTCACCAAAAGCTTGCATCCATTTATGATCTTGATAAAACTGTTGTCTTCCGGTAATCGTGCGCCAGGGAATATATTCGTGCACGTTAGTATAACCAGCGTTATAACTGACATGCTCATCTTCCAGGCCTGACCAAGTCGGAGACGAAATGATTTTTCTTGGTTGCGCTTGAACATCACGGAAGCGAATTTTTTCATCGTGCTTTGGTTTTGCAAGATGAGTGTGATCCAGTCCAGTAAATTCGCCGAGTGCCTCCCAGGCTTTTACCGCAACATTACCATTTGTCTCTGGCGCAAAAGTCAAAATAGTTTCCGCAGCGTCAATCGCTGTTTCTATAATCGGACGTCCTTCACTGATACCCTCATCGGTATTGCGATGATTTAAATCACCCAGTAATTTAATTTCGTCATCAGTATTCCAGCCGATCCCCTTACCTCCGTTTCCTAGTTTGTCCATTAGTGGACCTAGTGAAGTAAACTTCTTGTAAGTGCTAGGATAATCTCGCTCGACCACCATCATGTTCGGAGCAGTTACTCCTGGAATTAAATCGCATTCTCCTTTTTTCCAATCTTTCACATCAAAAGGTTGAGAAAGTTCTCCAGGAGTGTCGTGTAACATCGGAACTGTCACCAGATCTTTTTCTACACCCAGTTGTCCTTCAGAAATTTCAGAGAATTTTTTTGCGATCCCTTTGTAAATATCCCAATCTGATCTTGCTTCCCATGCCGGATCAACAGCGGTTGAAAGCGGATGAATAAATGGATGCATATCCGATGTATTTAAATCATCTTTTTCGTACCAACATGCGGTCGGTAAAATAATATCGGAGTACATGCAAGTAGAAGACATTCTAAAGTCGAGAGTGGTAACTAAATCAAGCTTTCCAGTTGCGCCTTGATCAACCCACTCGGCTTCTTCAGGTTTTAATCCGTCGACCATCCCTGCATCTTCATTCATGACACCATGTTTTTTTGCACCCAATAGATACTTGAGCATGTACTCATGCCCTTTACCGGACGAGCCAAGTAAGTTGGAACGCCAGATAAATAAATTGCGTGGAAAGTTTTCTGGTGCATCCGGTGCTTCTGCAGCAAATTTCAGGTTTCCATTTTTTAATTCCTGAACCACATAATCTTTTGCTTCCATTCCAGCTGCTTCGGCATCTTTTGTTATTTGCAAAGGATTACGATTCAGTTGAGGTGCGGAAGGTAACCATCCCATGCGCTCGGCTTTAATATTATAATCAAGCATATGTTCAGAAAAATCATTTTTATCCGCAAGAGGCGAAAGTACTTCATGAATGCTAACTTTTTCATGTCGCCATTGAGAAGAATGATTGTAGAAAAATGAAGTTGAATTCATTTGACGAGGAGGGCGTGACCAATCGAGTCCAAATGCTAAAGGTAGCCAGCCAGTTTGCGGGCGGAGCTTTTCTTGTCCAACATAATGCGCCCAGCCGCCGCCGGATTGACCAACACAACCGCACATCATCAGCATATTGATAAGACCGCGATAATTCATGTCCATGTGATACCAATGATTCATTGCCGCGCCGACAATAATCATGGACTTCCCTTTAGTTTTATTAGCGGTATCAGCAAATTCTCTGGCAATCCGAATTACTTTGTCACGAGAAACGCCAGTAATTTTTTCCTGCCATGCGGGTGTAAAAGGTATGTCATCATCATAACTTGAGGCAACATTGGAGCCACCGAGTCCTCGATCAAGTCCATAATTTGCCATCATTAAATCGTAAACTGTTGCGACTATATATTCTTTGCCATCTGCACCTTTGAGCGTTTTAGTTGGCACGTTTCTGATCTGAATTTCGTCTTGGTCGCATCCCGTCCAATGTTCGGTTGCATTATTAGCTGCAAAATGAGGAAAGGCAACGGGCGTGACATCTTCACCGATGAGTGATAGTTTTAGCTTGGTTTCTTTACCGTCCTTGCCTTCGCGAGCTTCGATATTCCATTTTCCTTTTTGACCCCAGCGATAACCGATTGAACCTTGTGGTGAAACCATTGAGTCGGAAATTTCATCGATGGCGACTGTTTTCCATTCAGGATTATTTTCTTGTCCTAAATCACCAGCCAAGTCAGAAGCTCTTAAAAATCTTGTGGATTTGAGAGCTTGTTCGTCATGTTTATCTAACACTACAAGCATCGGGAAATCAGTATAACGACGAACATAATCAGTAAAATATTCACTCGGATTTTCTAAATGAAATTCACGTAAAATGACATGCCCAAAAGCCATTCCCAATGCTGCATCGGTTCCCTGTTTTGGATTTAACCATTCGTCAGTTAGTTTGGAAACTTCAGCATAATCAGGCGTAATAGAAACCGTTTTTGCTCCTTTATATCGAACCTCAGTTAAGAAGTGCGCATCAGGGGTACGAGTTTGTGGAACATTTGAGCCCCAAGCGATAATATAATTTGAGTTATACCAATCAGCAGATTCAGGCACATCAGTTTGCTCGCCCCAGGTCATTGGAGATGCGGGTGGTAAATCGCAATACCAATCGTAAAAACTCATGCAAACGCCACCAATCAATGACAAATAACGCGAACCGGCTGCGTAAGAAACCATCGACATCGCCGGAATAGGAGAGAAGCCGATTATTCGATCTGGTCCATATTGTTTTGCGGTATAAACATTTGCTGCTGCGATCATTTCATTAACTTCATCCCAAGACGAACGTACGAAACCGCCGAGACCGCGTTTTGATTTATAAGATTCAGATTTTTCTTTATCTTCAACAATAGAACCCCATGCTTCAACAGGTTGCATAGTTTTTCGAGCTTCACGCCAAAGTTTCATTAAAGGTTTTCTGATCTTCGGATATTTGAGTCGATTAGCGCTATACAAATACCAGGAATAACTTGCTCCGCGAGGGCACCCACGAGGTTCATGGTTAGGTAGGTCAGGACGAGTCCTTGGATAATCGGTTTGCTGAGTTTCCCAAGTCACTAAACCATTTTTAACATAAATCTTCCAAGAGCAAGAACCAGTACAATTGACTCCATGAGTTGAACGCACCACTTTGTCATGTTGCCAACGCTGGCGATAACTATTTTCCCATTCACGGCTTTCACTGGTAGTTTCACCATGACCGTCCGAGAACTCGCCAGTTTTCTTTTTAAAAAACTGTAAGCGATCTAAAAATTGACTCATTTATTTTCTCCGTTTAATAGGATGATTTTTCTAAAATCTAAAATCTAAAATCTAAAATCTAAAATCAAAAGAATTTACACCACCGAGGCACAGAGAAACACAGAGTTTTAAATGATTAAAAACGACAAGTATGTTTTGTTTTTCTCTGTGCCTCTGTGGTAAATATTGTTTATCTTTTTCTTTTGTGGTTTAAAATCTTTTTAAGGGTTTTGGAATTCTGCACCTTTTCTTAGGTAAAACCACCAGTTAATTACAATACAAACTCCGTAAAAAATAGCGAATCCGTACAGTGCATTTTCAGGCGTAGTGGCTTTTATTTGCTCGCCGAATACTTTAGGAATATAAAATGCCCCGTAGGCTGCGATTGCCGATGTCCATCCGAGTACTGGACCTGCTTGTTCTTTATTGAATACCATCGCAATGGTTCTAAAAGTTGAACCGTTACCAATACCTGTGGCGGCAAACAATAATAAAAATAGAACAAAGAAGGGAACAAAAAACTCTTCGGGTGTTGCTGAACTGTAGGCCGCTTTCATGTAATAGGCGACTCCAAGTGCGCTACCAACCATTACCACTGATACAATTTGAGTAACTTTTGCGCCGCCTATTTTGTCAGCAATCCAACCACCGACTGGACGAATTAATGCGCCAATAAAAGGCCCCATCCACGCGTACATTAATGCGCTTGGTCCATTGTTGTTTATTGTTTCATGAGTCATTACACCATCGACCATAATATGCTGGTAACCGAATATTACTTTGATAGCCAACGCAAACGCAGCTGAAAAGCCGATGAATGACCCAAATGTCATGGTATAAATAACGCTCATCGCCCAAGTGTGTTTGTTGTTAAAAATTTTGTATTGATGAGTTAAGCTTTCACCAATCCCGCCGGGCAAAAATTTCAGTCCATAAACAGTTAATACAACGACAATTACAAGCACGATTTCTTTCGGAACGCCAAATCCAGAGCCATTGGCAGCTTCCGGTAACATAAGCCATAAACCAAAAGCGGCTGTCATAAATCCAATCAATAACATCATAATGATTTTTGAAATTGCACCAATTGGATTTCCCACATTGGGAGAGACATGACTGGCTTTTAAGTTATTCATTCCAAACCAACCAATGATGGCGAGAGGAATTAAGAATAATAACCAGATAAACCCTGCATTTTGTATCCAGGTTTCGCTACCAGATGGAATCTTTCCAATGAGTGTTCCACTGGTGTTTTGCAAAATCATTGACTCACCACCAAATACGCCAAAAGTCATTACTAGTGGTACTAATATTTGCATAGTGGTCACACCAAAGTTTCCTAAACCAGCGTTTAGACCCAGAGCCAGACCTTGTTGTTTTTTTGGAAAAAAGAAACTGATGTTTGACATAGATGATGCAAAATTACCGCCACCAAAACCAGATAGCAAAGCAAGTAATTGAAACACCCACAATGGTGTGTTTTGATCTTGAAGCGCGATACCTGCACCAACGGCGGGTAACATCAACAACGCAGTGGTGAATACAATGGTATTTCGTCCACCGCATAACCGAATAAAGAAACTACTGGGTATTCTTAGTGTCGCGCCCGTTAAACCAGCGATCGCCATTAAGGTAAATAATTCTGATTTAGCAAATGGAAAACCAAGGTTTAGCATTTGCACGGTAATGATTCCCCAGTACAACCATACGGCGAATCCGGTAAGTAGGCTTGGAATTGAAATCCAGAGATTGCGGTTAGCGATCTTCTTTCCTTCAGACTCCCAAAATTTAGGATCTTCAACGTCCCATTGTTTGATATCTGACATTATTTACTCCAACTAATTTTAGGCTAGATTGAGTTTCTAGCATTAAGTAATGACGTACTCTAATTTCGCTTCAATCTCCAAATTAGCGATATGATCTTGAATATGGTTTCAATTTCGAGATTGCAGCGGCAGATTATCAACATATAAATCGCTAATCTTGATCTGGATCAAGTGTCTACAGATTGAATTTGTAGGAAAAATTCTTATCTACTACTAAAGGGGTATGTCATGCAAGCTTCTAAGTTATTGTTTTTAAGTTCTTTTTATTTCAAAAGTAGTTTATGATAAGCAAAGGTAGTAGTTCGAAGCTATTTGGTAGTAGAGACAATTAAGTCCACAGGAAACGCATAAATATGAGTATCAAATGACAGACGATATTCAACAATCTAAACCGTCAACAACGACTAGAGTTAAGATGGCTGGAAGCGATCAAAAAGATCAAACTATCTCAGCTAGTTCATCTATTGTTGCGCGGGTTGGACAAATAATGGCTATTATCATCACACTTGGTGTGTTTAGCATGATCGCATCTATGTTGGTCTCAGAAAGCCTGAGTGGTGATGCCGCGCAAATTAATCGAGCTGGTGCGCTAAGAATGCAGGCTATCAAGATATCGAGGGCAGTGGTTGTCTATAATACTCAAGCCCTGGACTCATTTAGTCATGACATTGTGGTAGAAGAAGTCGCAAATTTCGAACAGCGTATTATTCATTTGTTCGAAGGCGGTGTCACTAATGCGTTAGCCGATGAAGAGATTAATGAGCAAAATGAACTTATTTTGAGCCTTTGGTCAGATCTGAAATCTGTGCTAGCAGACATTTCAGAGTCATCGTCCGCAAATACTCGCGCGCTAAGTGCGGCTCAAAGTATCAACTTATTTGATCAATTTGTTGCGGAAATAAATCAACTGGTTACTTTGCTGCAATTTCGTTCAGAGAAAAAACTTGAGTTATTGCGACTAATTCAAGGTATAAGCCTGTTTGTATTAATGATTATTGCTTTTGTGGTGTTATATCGATTAAACCGAAACGTTATTGTTCCACTCAAACAACTTGTGACAGTCGCTGAACAAGCAGGGAAAGGTGATTTTAGTCTTAAAGCGACTTATGACGCAGACAATGAACTCGGTGTTTTGTCACGAACTATTAATCAAATGTCAATGGAGCTGGAATTAACCTATCAAGATTATCAACAGCGTGTGGAATCAAAAACCAAGGCACTTGTACGCAGCAACCGTTCGCTACAGGTTTTATATAAAGCCGCTAGCCAGTTGGCGAGTAATGAGGATCAACAAACTGATAGTCATATTGTAAAAGAATTGGAAGCGGTACTCGGTTCTGGAAAGATCACTATCGAACGGACTCCGTCGAAATCCGATAAATTAGTGATCGATATTTTGCAGCCCGAAATTAATCAGCCGCCAATCTGCTTGAAGCAGCTTTGTTATCCACTTGAAAAAAACGATCAGCACTTTGGCTCTATGGTCTGGCATATTCCCAATGATCAGTCAGTAAGAGCGTGGCAGACTCAAATGTTGCAGGCGATGGCGGATATTGTTGCCACCGCAGTCGATCTGAGTAATCGACGAAATACTGAAAACAGGCTTTTGATCGCAGAAGAGCGAGCGGTTATTGCCAGAGAGCTGCATGATTCTCTGGCTCAGTCATTATCTTATTTAAAAGTACAAATGAGTTTATTGACTCGTAAAATACAAAAAGACGTTGCACCGGAAAATATCGATGAGACAATAGAGGATATAAAACAAGGTTTGAACGCTGCCTATCGTCAATTGCGTGAGTTACTCACCACATTTCGTTTGCAGTTAGATGATCCGTCTTTAAATAATGCACTGCAAGGAACTGTGGTCGAGTTTGCTGAAAAATGTCAGCATGATATTGAGTTAAAATTTCAATTACCGGAAAGCAGTTTTACCGCTAGTCAGGAAATACACGTTTTGCAAATTATTCGCGAGGCTTTATCTAACGTCCATCGACATGCCAATGCCGACAAAGCCAGTGTTGCATTAACAATTAAAGATGGTAAACGAATTGTTGAAATATGGGATGATGGGATCGGTATTAAAAAGTTAAATGATCAACCCGGTCACTTTGGATTGGGTATAATGCGAGAAAGGGCAAAATCTCTCAATACAGAAATTAGAGTCGAACCTAAACATCCGAAAGGCACACGAATATTATTTAAATTCTAATACCGTCTAATTAGGATCTATAAAGAGAAAGAAACATGAATAAAGCAACACTCATTTTAGTGGATGATCATCCGATGTTACGCAAGGGAGTCGCTCAATTAATATCACTAGAAGATAACTTGGATGTTGTCGCTGAAGCTAGCTCTGGTGAAGAGGCGATCAGTTTAACGGTAAAATACCAGCCAGATTTAATTTTATTAGATCTTAATATGAAAGGGCTTAGCGGTATCGATACTCTAATCGCATTAAAACGTGCTGAAGTCTCTGCCAAAGTCATTATTTTTTCGGTGTCTGATAACAAAACCGATGTTGTTCAGGCACTAAAATTTGGCGCTGATGGTTATTTGTTAAAAGATTCAGAGCCAGAGGAATTAATCGAAAAAATAAACAAAGCGCTATCAGGAGAACTCGTTTTGAGTGAGCCGCTTGCACAGATAGTTGCCCGATCTTTACAAAGTGGTAACGACGCTAATCCGATTGATAAATTAACTCAACGAGAGTTTGAAATTCTTCGTTCCATTGCTGGTGGAAATAGTAACAAAGTGATTGCAAAAAAATTAGGTATCACCGAAGGGACAGTCAAAGTACATGTTAAAAATATGCTAAGAAAACTAGGATTAAAGACACGAGTCGAAGCGGCGGTGTGGGCAGTTGAACGAAATATTTCTCACTAACTTAAAAGATTAAAAGATATTTTTACCACAGAGGCACAGAGTTCTCAGAGGAAAATGAAATTAAAAATTCAGCAATCCTAACGGTGGTGCCATTGGCGCTTAATCCTATTTTTTGACATCGTAAATTCCACTCTCTTCAATAGTAAGTCATTCATGTCTTTCTCTGTGCCTCTGTGGTGAAAGAAATGTCTTTTGTTCTTCTTTATTTTTCAAGGAAATTATTAGCGATTGCATCCCGTAGTAGTTTTTTATGTTGTTCGCTTTTAATTGAGAAATACATTACAGCCATACAAAGCGCCAACACCCCATACAAAAGCATAAAACAAGCAGTATGAATACCTACCAGATCAACTGCTACACCGAACATAACTGGCAAAGTTACTCCGCCTAATGCACCGATAGTTGCAACGGTTCCACCAACACTGCCCATGTGATCTGGGTAATAGTCTTGAATGATTTTATACACACTTGCTCGACCGAATCCTTGTGCGATCCCGATGATAAAAATAAGAAAAGTAAATATCCATACATTAATTTCTATAGACAAATTAACGTCTTTTTCGACTCCATGAATGATCATTGTTGTTGGTGGATAACTCAAGAAAAACAAACACACTAAACAAACCCAAAAAACGCTCCAGTTGACTGCGCGGCCACCGTATCTATCAGAAAACCATCCGCCTAATGCCCTGACCATACTCGATGATGTGACAAACAGCAGTGTTAGCAACATCGCGGTTTCCACATCAAGTTTATAAGCATTCATATAATACTGAGGTAGCCATAGTAGTAACGCCAGGAAACTACCAAAAACAAAATAATAATATAGACCGAATCGCCAGACTTGAATTTCCTTTAAGGGAGCCAGGTGATATTCGAAGTTGCGGTTACGACGTTTCTGCATATATTTGGTTTCTTCTGGTGCCATAAAAGCAAATAACACCACCATAAAAATCATGCCGACGGCATAAAATAAACCGATTGCCTCCCAACCCCAATAGTTTATTATTTGTGGAGCAAGTGCTAGCGTAATTGCCGCGCCAGCATTTCCCGCGCCAAAAACACCCATTGCATAACCTTGCTGCCGACTTTCGAACCATGCAGAAACATATCGAATGCCGATAGTAAATGATACGCCTGAGATGCCGATTAAAAAACCGATCAAAATATATCCGCTATAGGTTTCAACCCAGCGCAGAGCAAAAATCGCTGGTACGATAATAATCATTTGTCCGAGAAAAAGTTTTCGGCTGGAATAAACTTCGCATAATAAACCGATTGGAAATCGTAATAGTGCACCGGTTAACATCGGGGAAGCGAGTAAAAATCCAAATTCTGTCGCGGTTAGATTAAGCGATTCCTGAATGCTGATCCCCATTACTGCATAGAGTGTCCAAACAGAAAAATTTGCGGCAAACGCGAGGGTTGCCATCAGTAAAACACGGCGGGCTTGTTTAGTTTGAAAATCCATTGAAACCTCGTAGAAGTCTTTAACAGCTTTTTATTAGTATGACGAGACTTAGCTATTCTAGCTTAATAAAGTCCGTTTATGAAGGTGTTGATTAATCCATATGAGTGGCATGAACGTCAACTTTCGATTTTTCATATACTTTTGGGAAGCGTTTCGCGATCAAGTTTTGTTCCAACTAAAAGCAACCTTTTATGACTAGAAAACACTATCACTTTGGTAGTAGATGCTATCACTTTCGAGGTATTGTTGGTCTAATAAAAGTCAATTAATTCAGCATATATCACGCCCTTTTGACCTAGATCAGGTTTTTCTAGTGCTTCCTGATAAACTACCCCCAGCAAAATAACTCAGTAGTATGTTTTACCTGCAAGGGGAATTTTAATGTCAACACATAGCTCGCTCAATCTTTTTAATCTTAAAGATCCAAAAATAAAAACACTGCATATAACATGGTTTGCATTTTTTCTAACCTTTGTGGTGTGGTTTTCTCATGCACCATTAATGGTGTTTATCAAAGAAGCATTTAACCTGACCACGCCGCAAGTAAAGGCATTGTTAATTTTGAATGTTGCATTAACCATCCCGGCACGTATTGCTATTGGAATTCTGGTGGATAAATTTGGTCCACGAATTATCTACAGCGGTTTGCTGGTGATTTCGAGTTTCATTTGTATTGGTTTTGCAATGGCTGACAGCTATGAGCAACTGGCCTTATTTCGTTTTTTACTTGGATTTGTTGGTGCTGGTTTTGTAATTGGTATCCGCATGGTTGGCGAATGGTTCCCAGCCAAGCAAGTTGGGATCGCAGAAGGGATTTACGGCGGTTGGGGAAATTTTGGTTCAGCCGCAGGCGCAATGTCTTTACCAACGATCGCATTGCTGTTTGGCGGCGATGACGGCTGGAGATACGCGTTAGGTTTAACAGGCGTTATCGCGGGTATCTACGGTTTGTTTTTCTACGGCGCCGCTCGTAATACACCTAAAGGCTCAACTTATTTCAAACCGAAAAAATCCGGTGGTTTAGAAGTTACCAGTAAGGGCGATTTCTATTTCTACTTGTTTATGAACATTCCAATGTACCTTGCGCTGGCTGTTTTGGCATGGAAATTGTCACCCGCAGGAGTGTCGCTGTTAACCACTCAAACAATGTATATCATGTGGATCGGTTTGGTCGCGCTATTTATTTTTCAAACCAATGCCATCTATCGGGTAAACAAAGAAAATTTGACCAAAGGCGTCCCAGATCTTGAAAAATATAAGTTCAAACAAGTGGCAATTTTAGATATTGCTTACTTTGTAACTTTCGGATCAGAACTGGCGGTTGTTTCAATGTTACCGTTATTTTTTCTTGATACCTTCGCTGGGTTAAGCCCGGTACAGGCTGGTCTGTTGGCTTCGGGTTTTGCTTTTATGAATTTAGTGGCAAGACCGACCGGTGGATGGTTCAGCGATAAATTCGGGCGGCGTAAAAGTTTAATGATTCTGATTGGTGGTTTAGCCATTGGTTATTCTGTATTGGGTAATATCAATAGCGAATGGTGGATACCGGTTGCGGTTATCTCTACTATGTGTTGTTCCTTTTTTGTTCAGGCTGGAGAGGGTGCCGTTTTTGCAATTGTTCCTTTAGTTAAACGTCGTATGACTGGGCAAATTGCCGGTATGGCTGGCGCTTATGGAAACGTTGGTGCGGTTACTTATTTAACTATTTTATCTTTTGTTGACTATAGTACGTTCTTTTATGTGATTTCAGCATCGGCAGCGGTTATCTTCTTCTTCTGCTGGTTTATTGAAGAACCCAAAGGTCAGATGGCGGAAGTAATGCCTGATGGAAGTGTTCACTTAATCGACGTGGAATAGTTGATTACTGGTTATTAACAGCAGAATAAAAAAGCCTCTTTTTGAGGCTTTTTTTATCCGCACGTTTTGGATTAAAATATTGTCCTGAAATAAGGTTTAAGAAACGAAAAACAGGTTAACTCTTATGACACAATTTGAACCGTCAATTAAAGATGAAAATAATCGTCAGCAAGAGGTGACTGAACAAATAGAAAAAACTTATTTAGCAGTTCAAGTTGGTTGCAGTACAACCAAAGGAGTAAAGCCTGAAAATGAAGACTTTGTCGGCAGTCTGGTTCCTGAAAATATTCATCAACTGGAAAACAAAGGAATTGCGTTAGCGCTTGCCGATGGTGTCAGCAGTGCCGAGGCGGGAAAAGAAGCCAGCGAAACAGCGGTGACAAATTTTATTACTGACTATTTTCAAACGCCGGATACCTGGTCCGTTAGTCACGCAGGACAAAAAATTCTCACTGCAATTAACCTGAAACTTTATCGCAAGAGTCATGAGTTTGCCAATGAAGAAAAGGGTTACCTATGTACCTTTAGTGGCATGATATTAAAGTCTCAAATCGCTCATATTTTCCATGCCGGAGACAGTCGTATTTTTCGGTTGGCTGGTGAAAATCTTAAACAAATAACTCACGATCACACTGCAATGATTGGCAAAGGTCGAAGCATTCTTGCTCGTGCCGTGGGTATGGATAGTAGTTTAAATATCGATTACTCCAAAATAAATTTAAACAAAGGCGATGTGTTTTTATTAACGAGTGATGGTGTTCATGACTTTGTTGAACAACGGGATCTAGTTAAATGTTTGCGCGCTGATTTATCGGCTCAACAAAAAGCTGATAATCTTGTTGAGTTGGCAATACAGAATAAAAGTGACGATAATATCAGTTGCATCGTGTTAGAAGTTCAAGCACTTCCGGAGCAGAGTCTAAATGACTTTAATACTGAATTAACCCGTTTGCCTTTTCCACCTGAGTTAGAGTCAGGTATGAAAATTGATGGCTTTCTTATTAAGAAACAAATATTTGCGAGTAGTCGGAGTCAACTTTATCTGGTCGAAGACATGCAAAGTGGTGAACAGGTCATTATGAAAACGCCGTCGATTAATTTCGAAAATGACACCTCGTATATTGACCGCTTTATTCAGGAAGAGTGGATCGGTAAACGTGTGGAAAGCCCTTACGTAGTTAAAACCTTACGGCAAAAAAGCAAACGAAACTTTCTTTATTATTTGATGGAACATGTTAACGGTGAAACTTTAGAAAAGTGGATGGAAAAAAATCGATTTCCAAGACCTAAAATAGCAATCAAAATTGTTGAACAGATTGCAGAAGGCTTACGTGCCTTTCACAATCAGGAAACCATTCACCAGGATATGAAACCCGGAAACGTGATGATTACACCAGAAGGTAACGTGAAAATCGTTGATTTCGGCTCGGTTTATGTTGCCGGTGTTGCTGAACTTTTTAAACCTCTTGTGCATGAAGGAGCACTGGGTACTGCATCTTATTCTGATCCTCAGTATTTAATGGGGATTAATTCAGGCGTGCAGGGCGATTTGTATGCGTTAGCGACAATCACTTATGAGCTATTTACTGGTGAATTACCATATGGCAGTGCGATCGAAGAGTGTCAATCAGCATTGGATTACGATCGACTAAGATACAGAAACGCTAATCAGTTTAATCCTGTGATCCCTTTGTGGTTCGACCGCGCGTTAGCGAGAGGACTAGAGTTTGATTTAGAAAAACGTTACTCCAATATGGATGAGTTTTTAAAGGACTTGCATAGTCCCAACCCTGACTACTTATTGGATGATCCCACTTATAAAAAAGATAAAAATCAGGCACTTTTTTGGCAGTTTATCTCAGGGTTTTTGTTGTTAACATTTGTATTGGTTTATATGCTTTTTTCTTAAAATCGCCAACGAACCTTGTTCGCGTTCGATAAACCGTCATTAGTAACTAAATATTTGCTATGAATTACTTTTGTCGATTACCAATAATCCCATATCTGCAGAATAGCCTTCTGGTTTAGCTATCCAAACTTGATGACCAGAGCCGGGAGCTATGATCATTTCACCTCCATATTGATTGGTCATTGATTCAAGTGGCATTCGGATATCGCCTTTGGGAGACATGAAAATAATATTATCGCCAACTTGGAATTTATTTTTTACTTCGACTAATATTTCATCTTCGCGACTTTCGATTACCTCACCAACAAATTTTTGTTCATGCTGTTCAGGGCTACCGTTTAAATAATTTTGATAGTCATCATGAACGTGACGACGAAAAAAGCCTTCGGTAAAACCTCGGTTGGCCATTCCTTGTAAATCATCCATCAACTTCATGTTGAAAGGTCTTTTTGCAATAGCATCATCGATAGCTTGTCGATAGGCTTGAGAAGTTCTTGCGGCATAATAATAAGATTTAGTACGTCCTTCAATCTTTAAACAATCGATCCCAATTTCAATGAGTTTTTCAACATGTTGAATGGCGCGTAAATCTTTTGAATTGAAAATATAAGTACCATTTTCATCTTCATACATTGGCATGTATTCGCCAGGCCGTTGCTTTTCTTCGATAAGTACCATTTTGTCGGTGATTTTCCCAACACCTGTAGCGGTTTGTAATTCCGGTTCGTTAGTCTTTGCTTTAGCTAGCAGAATATCGCCATTGTCTTGCTGCTCAGCCTGATGAACATCATACCCCCAGCGACAAGCATTGGTACAAGTGCCTTGATTAGGATCGCGGTGGTTAAAATAGCCCGACAATAAACACCGACCAGAATAGGCAATGCACAGTGCGCCGTGGACAAAAACTTCTAATTCAATATCAGGACACTGTTGTCTTATCTCCGCTACTTCATCAAGGGATAGTTCTCGCGATAAAATAACTCGCTTCACTCCCATTGACTGCCAGAATTTAACCGCAGCATAATTGACGGTATTCATCTGAACTGAGAGGTGAATGATGGTTTCTGGCCATTTTTCTCGTACCATCATCATTAAGCCCGGATCAGACATAATGAGAGCGTCCGGTTTCATATTGATCACCGGCTCAATATCTTTGAGAAAGGTTTTCACCTTGGAATTATGGGGGGCGATATTCGCCGCTACAAAAAATTGTTTGCCTTGAGATTGAGCTTCTTTAATACCAATATCTAGATTTTCGAGGTTAAAACTGTTGTTTCTTACCCGCAAACTGTAGCGGGGCTGTCCTGCATAAACAGCGTCGGCTCCATAGGCGAAAGCGTAACGCATATGTTTGAGAGAGCCTGCGGGAGCCAGGAGTTCAGGGATTAACGGTTTGTTCATAATAATAATGCTTGCTAACTAGCTTAAATCAATGAAGTGATTATATCATCGCGCTAGTCAATATCATCTTGATCTTGACCAACACTTGATTAGAATCATTATTTAACTATAATGCCTGCTCATTTTATAACCTATGACAGGGTTAATCACCTAAGCACTAGATTTACGTTCTAGTTAGCAGAAGGAAGTTTTTATGTCCCAAGTTTTATCGCAGGCTGCTGCTAGAACACCTGCTCCTTATGTTGTATGCGCGTTATATAAGTTTGTTGCGCTCGAAGATTATCAATCAATCCGCCAACCATTACTAGAGTTTATGAAAGCCCATGAAATTTGTGGGACTTTGTTGCTTGCTCACGAAGGCATAAATGGAACGGTTTCAGGCTCGCGTCAGTCTATCGACAGCTTGTTAGAATGGCTTGAAAAGCAATCTGGTTTAGATTCGATTGTAGTGAAGGAATCAATTAGCCAAGAAAAACCCTTCAAACGCACTAAAGTAAAACTAAAAAAAGAAATCGTCACCATGGGTGTTGACAACATTGATCCACGAAAAGTAGTTGGAACTTATGTCGAGCCAAAAGACTGGAATGATTTAATCAATGACCCTGATGTTTTATTAGTTGATACTCGCAATGATTATGAGTACACGGTTGGTACTTTTGATAATGCAGTTAATCCCAATACCGAATCATTCAGAGAATTTCCTGATTATGTCAAAGATAATTTGTCACCCCAAAAACACAAAAAAGTAGCCATGTTTTGCACCGGTGGTATCCGCTGTGAAAAGTCGACGGCTTTTATGAAGCAACAAGGGTTTGAAGAAGTTTATCACTTAAAAGGCGGTATCTTAAAATACTTAGAAGATGTTCCAAAAGAAGAAACAACTTGGAAAGGCGAGTGTTTTGTTTTTGATGACAGGGTCACAGTGGATCATGATTTAAATCCTGGTAGTTATCATCAATGTAATGCTTGCCGAATGCCGATAACGGATGAAGATCAACAAAGCGAACTATTCGAACAAGGAGTTAGTTGTCCTCATTGTTTTGATAAAAGTACCGTAGAGCAAAAAGCACGTTATCAAGAAAGAGAAAAGCAAATTCAATTGGCTAGGGCAAGGGGGGAAGAGCATATTGGCGGTGATGCTGAGAAACATTTGCTTGAGCGTAGAGAAGTGAAAAAGCAGCAGCGAATACGGGTACGTGAAAAGAGCGCTGTTAAACAGATATAAGTAAATTATCAGCAGGGCTTTTTACACCTAAACCTCCCTGTTTGACAACATGCAAGTATATTTCGGTAGTTGAAATATCTGAATGTCCCATGAGTTTTTGAATGGTATGTATATCGTATCCTTTAAGAAGAAGCTGCGTGGCAAATGTATGACGAAATGTGTAACAACTAGAAAATTTATGTATATTAGCCTCACGTATGGCTGTGTGAGTGTGCTTCTGTAAAACCGAATGGTGAAGGTGGTGACGTCGTTTAATTCCCGAACGTGGATCTTTACCGATGCGTGTGGAGGGAAATAAATATTGCCACGCCGTTTCTTTAGGAGCATTCGGATATTTTCGGCATAAAGCATTTGGTAAATAAACTTCGCCATAGCCAGAGGATAAATCTTCTTTATGTAGTGATTGCACTTTAGCTATTTGTTTTTTTATTTCTGCGATTGCTATTTCAGGTAATAGGGTGACGCGATCTTTTAGCCCTTTACCCTCCCTTACAATTATTTGATTCATCTTGAAATCAATATCTTTAATTCGTAACGAACAAACTTCAGCTGTTCGTAAACCACATCCATACATCAAAATTATCATTAACTTTGTAATGCCTTGCATTTGTTGGATAATTCGGGAGGCTTCTTGAGTAGAGAAAACCACCGGAATTCGTCTATGTTTTTTTGAAAGGTTAAAGCTAAGCTTTCCCAAATCTTTTTCTAGAAATTCACGATATAAAAATATCAAAGCGTTTAAAGCAGTTCTTTGTGTTGATTTAGACGACTGTCTTTCATTGCCAAGAAAAGAAAGAAAGCGTTCAACTTCAGCCTTACCCATGCCAGAAGGGTGTTTCTTTTGGTTAAACCGTATAAAAAATAAAATCCAATAAATATAAGTTTTCTCTGTAGTATAAGCTAATCCACGATTTCTAATAAATATTCGTACACGATCAAGAAAGCGATCAGATTTTCTTGATACAGCTATTTTTATATCATCCATAATACCAATCCATTTAGGTGCCTGTATAAATAGTAGTCATTTGAGGTCTAGTTGTCAAATTATATCTTTTGAAATAAATAATTACGTTAAATGTTCCGTTTTTCACGCGCAAGCGTTTTTTATTCTTTGAGAAACTACATTAATATTATCAGCTAACTTTCAGAGAAATAGTGAATTATACCCAAAAATATGTTTTTCAAAATTTGGAATCTGACGCAAACGAGAATGAGCAGATGGCGCGAATCGCCAAAACAATCTCCAGTTGAGATGCTGCAAGTTGTTGATTTAAAGCTAAACATAAATTATTCTGACTAATTCAAAAATGATAACGCGCTAGATGGATAAGATCTGTTGGCGTATGAATTCACTGTTATGTTTTCAAGGAGTATAGATTTTGTCGATAGAAAAAATGGGAAATATAGCATTATTAATTGATGCAGATAATTCACCATCTAAATCGATTCAACCAATTTTGACTGAGTTAGCTAAATATGGAAAAGTAAATATTCGTAGAGCGTACGGAAACTGGGTATCAAATAATTTAAATGGTTGGCAAGCCATACTCAATGATCATGCTATTCAACCAATACAACAATTTGATCTAACAAAAGGGAAAAATGCAACAGATATAGCACTTACAATTGATGCTATGGATATTCTATATACAAAAAATACGGATGCCTTTTGTATTGTCACATCGGATTGTGACTTTACACCACTAGTTACAAGGATTTTATCAGAAGGTACTTTTGTTATAGGCTTTGGGCAAAGAAAAACACCATCTGCTCTTGTCAATGCTTGTTCAACCTTCTTATTTCTTGATGAAGAAGGTGAAAAAGAAAAAAGTAATGAATTAAAAAATAATATAATTAAAGAAAAATTAAAGATTATTAAATTATTACGTAATGCAATTTCTACAACAGAGCAAGAAGATGGGTGGTCAAGACTTTCGCGGGTAGGTACATTGATTTCAAATCATGCATCATTCGATTCAAGGAATTATGGTTATTCACGTTTAAGCCAATTAGTTGAATCAATAGATGTTTTTGAGTTAAAGCGTGATAAAAATAAATCTATCAAAGTTAGAATGCGAAAATAAACATAACAAAAGCAGGCAGTGTGACAAAATACTCGCAAGCTCGCATTTTGCACCTGCTGCTAACGTTGAGGCTGTAGAAAAAGTCAAAAAGATCTCAAATTGAGAGCAAATCGAAACTTCAAAAATAGTATAATAGAGCCATCAAGAAATGGAGATGATCATGGCTCGATTCAAACAGTACGATTACAA